>Ga0209633_10000037_pt1 | contig 158906 bp, 128 predicted proteins | sample Cruoilmetagenom1_FD_187290 | JGI IMG/M metagenome (GOLD analysis project Ga0209633, IMG submission 187290) | Oil polluted marine microbial communities from Coal Oil Point, Santa Barbara, California, USA - Sample 1 (SPAdes) (version 2) | ecosystem: Environmental > Aquatic > Marine > Oil seeps ... | reverse complement strand
GCTGTAGAACGAACACCCGAATCTCCTCTTTCTATTTCTTGCATTATTAATCCATAAGAAATTTGATCTAAACCAGCACCACCATACTCCTCAGGAATATAGGGACCAAAAGCACCAATTTCTGCCAACCCATTTACAATTTGGGTAGGGAATTCAGCCTTCTGAGCAGCCTCTTCAATAATAGGAGAAACCTCTCGTTTTACCCATTCTCTGGCCGCATCTCTAACTAATTTATGCTCATCTTCTAATAAATCATCTAAAAGATAATAATCTGGTGCTTGAAATAAGTCTTGTGACATTTTTTATGAAATTTAATATGACCCAAAAATAGAAAAAAGTAAAGACTTTTAACTTATTTTAATGCTGTATTTAGATTCATAAAATTGATTTATCTAAATTCTTAAGATACTTGTCTAAATTAATACAGAAATCACCTTTTCTTTGTTGATCAAAAGGATTTTCTAAATGAGATTGAATATTATCAAGAGCTACTATAATTACACTAAATAAAATTGGAACAGCAAATTGTAATCCATAGCTAAATTTGTTTTTTATAAAAGTTTAGTGCAAGGTTTAACGGCTTCTATGAGTGAAATTATTAGAAATCTAGGCTTAACTGCTTTTCAATTTTTGGATAAAAAATTCCGATTATTACAAAAGGGTTGTTTGCTCTTCTTCTATGCCATTGCATGGTTGTTCCTAAAAACAGGTGTAAATCTTTTTTCATAGTGAACTCATCAAAATATTTTTTTCTAACTAATTTAATGGCTTTTTCTTCATTTCCAGTTCTTCTCAAACAATTTTTATATAATTCAAAAATTTCCCAATCTTCAATCATTAATTTACTTGAAACACCTTCATCATCTTCAAATTTATAATAAAATTTATAGGGAACCTTTGGAATAAGTTTTTCTGGATCACTATCAATTTCAGCAAATAAATCTGTCTGTTTTCTTAACTCAACCCACTCATCTTTCCATTCTTTAGAGTCTTCCTCAACTATAAAATCAATAATTTTTGAAGGTTTAAAAGTTGCTAAAGATACATTTTTAGGTTTTTGAGAGTCATTGATTAATTTCACTTTATTAGTATAAACATTCTGTAAACAAAATTTCTTGCGTTCTTTCCAGTAATTGTCCGTATTGAGAACTTCTAAAATTTTAACAGTATAATTGTTTGGAGAATAACTCTCAGGTCTAAAATCATCAGTTCTTTCTTTAACATCAAGTTCTATCCATGTATATTTTTTAAACCCAGTATTTTTTTTCACTTGGTTTAAAAAACTCAATGGAATGGGATATATTCTAATCCAAGAACCGTTTTCCAACATTCCAGCTGTACAAACTAACTCATCATAACTTCTTGAAGGAAGAGGGTATGTAGTAACTGTTATTAGAATTTTTTTTATTGCCATTACAAATGCTCAATTTCATATTTAAACTCCTTAAAATTTGAAATAGATTCGGCTAAATGTGTTCTATGACATTGACAATTATCAGCTTCAAAACAAGTTAAAGCAATCCTTTTATTTTCAATTAATAAACTAAGAATTTCTTTTTGAGAATCTAGTGTTTGAGTTAAATCATTTAAGACATATTCTTTAAATAGTTTGTCATAATCTTTTTGAGAGTTTAATTCTTGACGTTTATTAGAGTTTATTCCAACTTCAGGTATATGTATGTATTTAATTCCAACACCTTCGCAAGAATTTTTTAATTGACTTTTACTAAAACCATATTTCATACTCAGTGCATTTTTTCTTACATCACAAAGCAACGAGATATTATTTTTTATTAGTCTGTTTAGGTAACGCTCCAGAGAAATACCCTCATACCCAATAGTAAATAATATTATTTCATCATCATTAGATCTAAAGTTGTCTAAATTTTTTAATTCTTTTTTAGTGAAGTATTCTTTAACTATTGTACTATTTATAGCGTAATAAGGATAATTCTTATATGTTAAGCTAATTAAATCTTGGTTCGTTTTGTTTTTATAAATAACAGCAAAATCTGATATTATTTTTTTATCTTCTTTATCTAATTGTATTAAATAATTTGTATCATCAAGTTTATTCCAAGAAGTAGAAGTTTCATCGACAATACCATATTTTTTTAATGTATTTAAATCTGCATTAGCTTGAAATGAAAAACAACCAAATTTATAAGGAATAAAATCATAAGATTTCCTTTTGGTCTTATAACGACTATATAGAAATAATAACTTTTGAACTTGAATCTTATCAAGTTCGTCATTAAATACTTGTAAAAGAGATAATACTATTTTTCTTCTGTAATACATAAGGTAAAGATAACTAACTTATAATTAAACCATTTTCTAGGTTATTTATCACAGGCTCTACAAAAGCCAATTTACCCTCTGGGGTTTCTGTCATTAAGATCATACCTTGGCTTTCTACACCACGTAATTTTCTTGGTGACAAATTTACTAAAACCGTTACTTTTTGTCCGATAATTGCATCCGGAGAAAAACTTTCTGCTATGCCCGAAACAATAGTTCTAACATCTATCCCTACATCAACTTTTAACTGTAATAACTTTTTGGTTTTAGGCACTTTTACAGCTTCTAATATTGTACCAATTCTGATATCTAATTTTGTAAAATCTTCAAATTCAATAGTTTCTTTTTGAGGTTCAATTTTTTTATGTTCTGTTTCATTTGCCTTTTTTGTTAAGGCTAACTTGTCTAATTGACGTTGAATTTCATCATCTTCAATTTTGGCAAATAACAATTCTGCCTTAGCAATTTGATGGCCTGCTGGTAATAAAGTGGTTTTAGTAGAAACGTCATTCCAAGTGTTCTCGATTAAATTTTTCTCTGAAAAATCACTTGAACTGACATTGAGGATAGTTTTTAGCTTCTTAGACGTAAATGGTAAAAAAGGTTCTGATAAAACAGATAAGCCTGTAGCAATTTGTAAGGCAATACACATAATGGTTTTAACACGCTCAGGGTTATCCTTGATCTGTTTCCAAGGTTCTTCATCTGCTAAATATTTATTACCCAAACGTGCCAAATTCATCAATTCCATCAGAGCTTCTCTAAACCTATATCTTTCAATAGATCTAGAAATAATTTGAGGATATTTCTTCAGCATCATTAAAGTAGCCTCATCTACTTCTGTTAAATCTCCAGCAGCCGGCACCTCTCCTTCATAGTATTTATGCGTCAATACCAATACACGATTTATAAAATTTCCAAATATTGCTACCAACTCATTATTATTCCTTGCTTGAAAATCTTTCCAAGTAAAATCATTATCCTTAGTTTCAGGTGCATTTGCAGTTAAAGCATAACGCAAAACATCCTGTTTATCAGGAAAATCTTCTAAATATTCATGTAACCAAACCGCCCAGTTCTTTGAAGTGGATAATTTGTTGCCTTCCAGATTTAAAAATTCATTAGCAGGTACATTTTCAGGTAGAATATATGATCCTTCAGCTTTGAGCATACTCGGAAAAATAATACAATGAAATACGATATTATCCTTTCCGATAAAATGTAATAATTTAGTGTTTTTGTCTTTCCAATATGGTTCCCATTCTTTACCTTCTCTGCTTGCCCATTCTTTAGTAGACGAAATATAACCTATAGGAGCATCAAACCATACATAAAGTACTTTGCCTTCTCCTCCTTTTACAGGAACGGGTATACCCCAATCTAAATCTCTGGTCACTGCTCTAGGTCTTAATCCGTCATCTAACCAAGATTTAACTTGCCCCAACACATTGGGCTTCCAGTCTTTGGCATGTCCTTCAACTATCCATTCTCTCAGCCAATCTTGATATTGATCTAAAGGTAAATACCAATGTTTGGTTTCTTTAAGGCTTGGTGTATTACCTGTAATAGCAGATTTAGGGTTAATTAAATCCGTTGCATTATGGCTGGTACCACAATTTTCACATTGATCTCCATAACTTTCTTCAAATCCACATTTAGGACAAGTACCCAAAACAAATCTATCGGCTAAAAACTGATTGGCCTCTTCATCATATAATTGTTGGTTGGTTTCTTCAATAAATTTACCGTTATCATATAATTTCTTAAAAAATTCAGAAGCGGTTTCATGGTGTATTTTTGACGAAGTACGTGAGTAATTATCAAACGATATTCCAAAATCTTCAAAAGATTTTTTAATAATTGCGTGGTATTTATCAACGACCTGTTGAGGTGTAATACCCTCTTTTTTTGCTTTGATAGTAATAGGTACTCCATGTTCGTCAGAACCACAAACGTATAATACATCATTCCCTTTTAACCGTTGGTAACGTGCATAAATATCTGCAGGCACGTATACTCCTGCCAAATGACCAATATGCACCGGACCATTTGTATAAGGCAAAGCTGCTGTTATGGTATATCTTTCTACTGACAAGTCAGTTTTTTTTGCTGTATTCATTTGGTAAAAAATCTAGAGACAAAAGTAAGAAAAAGCACACATAACCTTATTTTTATTTGGTATTTTATCTATTTTTACAAAAACCCAATCAATTTTAATACAATGTATAAATTTTTAAGTGTCTTAGTTCTCGTTTTTTTTACTGAAGTTATTGTTGCCAGTAATCTTTTTCAGATGCAGATTGATATTGAAAACAAACCATTGATTAGTCCTCCCAGCTTACAAAAAGGAGATACCGTTATGATCTTAGCTCCGGCAGGGATTATGAAAGACACCACTGCGGTGGGACAAGCTGTTGAACTGTTAAATAATTGGGGACTAAATGCCAAATTAGGCAAAAATTTATTCGCTCAGAATTTTCATTTTGCAGGAACTGACAAAGAACGTCTGTCCGATTTTCAAAATGCCTTAGACGATGAAAATATAAAAGCCATATGGTGTGCCAGAGGTGGATATGGAGCTATAAGAATTATCGATGCTATAGATTTTACCAAATTTAAAGAAAATCCGAAATGGATTATTGGTTTTTCTGATATTACAGTATTTCATAATGAAATTAATAAGATGGGAATTCAAACCATGCACGCCCTTATGCCAATAACCTATAAACCGGACAATGATGAGCAAAGACAAGCACAAAAGTCTTTTAAAAAAGCCCTATTTGGCAAACGTATTAAGTATAGGATAGCAGAATCTGACTATAATAGAGAAGGTGTGGCAGAAGGACAAGTTGTTGGAGGTAATTTATCTTTGGTCTATAGTATGTTAGGATCAAAATCTCAGATTGATACGCAGGGTAAAATTTTATTTTTAGAAGAAGTTGGTGAGGCACTATATCATATAGACAGGATGATGATCAGTCTCAAAAGAGCCGGATATTTTGAAAATTGTAAAGGATTAATCATAGGAGGTATTTCTGATATAAAGCCAAATTCAACACCATTTGGAATGACTTATGAAGAAATTATTTTAGATGCCGTAAAAAATTACGATTTTCCTGTAAGTTTTGACGTTCCTGTGGGACATATAAGAGATAATAGAACTTTACTTTTAGGTAGAGATATTATATTAAAAGTAAAAGCCAGTAAAACAGTAATTAAATTCGAGAAATAAAGGCTTATAATTCTCTTAGAATGGGAATTGAATTTAGTTTATTTAAAACCATATTTATGAGTAGAATTATACTTATATCAATCTTAGTTATTTTTACGGCATGTTCTCATCAAAATGAAGATAGCTTTACGCTACAAGGATCTATTGCTAATCCTACTTCAGATTATATTATTTTACATCAGGAAAATGATATTGAAAGAAAAATTTCAACCTTAATTGATACTATTTACCTTGATAACGAGGGGAAATTTAAAGCTGGTTTCAACTTAGAACCTCACCTTTACACTTTAATAATTGACAATAATAAAATACCCTTAGCCATTGACAAAGGACAACACATTACTATAAATAACGAAAAAATAACAGGTTCTAAAGATACTGAACTTTTGATGGCTTATGAAAAATTAAGAAAATTATCTTTAGATAGCGTGGTGAATTCGGTTAGAAAAGAGATTAAAAAAGAAGCCAACGCTAAAAATCCAAACGCTATTAAAATTGATTCTTTAAATAAATTAGAAGTAGAAAATTACGACTTACACTTAGAAGAACTAAATGCGTTTATCAAAAAAAATATGGATAATAGTATTGCTCTTTACGCAACATCTATCCGATGGAAAGACGAAAACAATATTTCTTTTTTTGACGACCTGGTAGGTAATTTTGAAAAACAATACCCCAATCTAAGTATTACAAAAAAATTAAGAGAAAAAGTAAATCGATTACAACAAGCTTCAGTTGGAGGTATAGCCCCTGAAATTAAAATGAAAACCATTAAAGGTAACACCATCAGTTTATCATCCATTAATCAAAAATATACACTCATAGATTTCTGGGCAAGTTGGTGTGGTCCTTGCAGAAGAGAAAGTGAATTATTAAATAACCTTTACGCTAAATACCATGATTTGGGATTGGAAATTTATGGTATTTCTTTAGATACCAAAAAACAAATATGGCTCAATGCTATTGAAAAAGATCAGAGAGTATGGACAAATGTCTCCTCTTTAGAAGGGTTTAAAACTCAAGCTGCATACGATTTTACCGTAACTGCATTACCTGTTAATTATCTAATTGATAATACAGGAAAAATTATTGCAAAAAATGTTCATGGTGATACATTAAAACAAGTTATTGAGCACACCTTTAAATGATCGAAAATGTAGGTTTAGCCAGCATATTCCCTTGTGCAGGATCTAAGTTTAAAATGCAACAACGAGTTATACTAAGAATGTAATAAGTTTATTTTAAGATGGCTTCAATTCCAGGCAAAGTTTTGCCTTCTAACATTTCTAGCATTGCCCCTCCACCAGTGGATACATAACTTACTTTATGCTCAAAACCGAATTGTTTTACGGCAGCAACAGAATCACCACCACCCACAAGCGAAAAGGCTCCATTTTCTGTAGCATCTGCTATGGCATTTCCTAATTCGATAGTGCCTTTTGCAAATTTTGGCATTTCAAAAACACCCACAGGACCATTCCATAAAATAGTTTTGGATTGTGCAATAACGAATGAAAAACCTACATTGGTTTTAGGCCCTGCATCTAAACCTTGCCAGCCATCCGGAATCTGATTGATATCAACTACTTGTGTATTTGCATCATTGCTAAAAGCATCTGCAGCAACTACATCAACAGGTAAATGAAGTTTTACCCCTTTCGCCTTTGCCTTTTCTATAATATCTAAGGCCAGTTGTAGTTTGTCATCTTCGCATATTGAATCTCCTATTTTTCCACCTTGTGCCTTAATAAAGGTAAAACTCATGCCTCCACCAATAATTAAATGATCTACTTTATCTAAAATATTTTCTATGACCGTAATTTTAGAGGAAACTTTAGATCCGCCAAGAATTGCTGTAACTGGTTTAACACTATCGTCAAATACTTTCTTTATACTCATAATTTCTTTAGCCAATAACAACCCAAAACACTTTTTATTATGAAAAAATTGTGCAATAATAGCTGTAGAAGCATGTGCTCTATGTGCAGTACCAAATGCATCATTTACATAAATATCACCTAATTTAGAAAGCTTTTCGGCAAAAACTAAATCACCTGATTTTTCCTCATCATGAAAACGTAAATTTTCTAATAATAAAATTTCACCTGACTCAAGTTCAGCAGCAGCTTTTTCAACATTTTCACCCACACAATCTTCTACAAATTTAACCTGTACTCCAATAATATTACTAACAGTACTGACAATATGCTTTAACGAGAATTCTGGAGTAACTCCTTTAGGGCGACCCAAATGCGACATTAAAATACAGCTACCTCCGTCTTCTAAAACTTTTATAATAGTTGGCTTAGCTGCTTCAATTCTTGTAGTATCTGTTACCTTAAAATTTTCATCTAAAGGCACATTAAAATCAACTCTTATTAGTGCTTTTTTGTTTTCAAAATTAAAATCGTCAATAGTAACCATAAGTATTTATTTTAGATGGCTAAAGTAAAACTTATAATACTTTTAGTCTAGATTTATTTGCTTTTTTACAATAATAGCATCATTAATTACAAAAGGAGTAGGCATCATATTTTCATTTCTGGGTTTGATATTAAAATGCATACTTTCTAATAGATCAAAAGAAGTTTCGTAAATTACCAATGAAGGTTTTTGCTCTTTAGGAATAGAAAATTCAATATTTAAATGATCATCAACATTAGAAAAATAATAACTAAATATTTGCTTACTATTATTGTTGTTTTGAAGAACAAATTCATCGTCCTCATTTTTTGGTAAACCCACGCCGTTCAGTACTAATGATTTAAATGATATTTCGTTCAAAGATAACAGTTCAATTTTATTGACATTGCGTTGTGGCGTAATGATCAAACTCAGATTCCGAAAATCGCCAAGAATAGTATCTTTTACAATTTCAATTGTAGGTTGAATTATTGTTTTGACCGCTGTCTTTTTGTGCAGTTGAATGCCAGTATTGTATTTACTGGAGCTTGTTAAATTATCATATGATCCTAAGGTAGGTTCATCGCCTAAAAATTGATTGGTATACGCATCTACCGTTTTATTATAACTTGCCCAATAAGCTTCGTTTTTATCCGCATCAAATACATAAATAATACTATTGGGTTGTTTTCTATCTATAGTATAACTGGATTTAAAAGATGCAGAAATAAAAATAAGGATAGCCAATCCTAAAAACAATCTTCCTAACACTTTGTTGTTTTTATATGCAGAAAATATAGGTAATAGCAGACCAAATAACAACACTATAAAAATAGCACTAACCATCAACATTTTTAACCCTAAGCCCACAGGGAATAATTGTATCCATGGTACAAACACCATTAATATGGGAATGGACAACAGGCTTAATAATATGGATTGATTCTCTTTTTTAGAGAACAATAATATTGTTAAAGACAATGTACCGAAAACCAAGGTAATGATAAAATATCCTGCTCCTTTTAAATAAATTGCTACTGCTATATTAATGCTTAACCATAATAAAAGAGGTGCTATCATTAAGTCTATCGCCTTGCCTTTTTTAAAGTACTTTGCATATATCATAAAACATATGGCTAATGTTAGTGATGAAAAAGCAGCAATATACCAATAGCCATTGTAGGTAAAACCATGAAGTATATCTTGATATTTCGGATGGATTCTTAGCAATAACTTCCATCCAAATATGGCTATTAAACCAGATATAACTAAGGAAAGCAACAGAGGCACAAATCCTTGAAATAGTCTTTTAACATTTATTTTTTGTTGTGATAATCCATAAATTAATAGTCCAAAAAATAATAAGCCAATCATAATTAACATAGGTACTATCCAAGAAAATGGGTAATACACCATACCAAAAAATGGTAAATTAAAATAAACATAATCTGTATCTGCCTTTAAATTGGATAAATCTGCATCTGCAAAATAAGTAAGCAATGGCATAAGATAGGTGGCTTGATGTTCAAGTGTGTTCTTATCTAACCTTTCATAACTATCTTGTGCGGTATGATAATCAAAATGATCATCAATAAAGGCGAAGTTATAACCTTCAATATCACCATCTTCTCTAAAAACAGTTAAATCTGTGTCATTAGGTAACATTTTATAAAGGCTGTACAATAATGAACTTGCAACAGGATATTTAGGATTTGCTTTTACAAATTGTTCTATTAGGTTTTTATTACCACCATTGGTTTCCATTAACATATAACTGGGCCCTCCACTACCTCTGGCTTCAAAATTAAGTACTAAACCAACATTTTTTGCCCATGGATGATGATTAACAAAAGCATTTGCACCTAATAAACCTAGTTCTTCTGCATCAGAAATTAAAATTATAATATCATTTTTTGGTGGATTGCCCGTCGACAAGAACGCTCTTAGCCCCTCTAGGATAGTTACCACACCACTACCGGCATCACTTGCTCCTAATGATGAATGCGGAGAAGAATCATAATGTGTTAAAAGTAATAAAGCCTTTGAGTTATCTGTGCCTTTGATTCTGGCAATAATATTTTGTACTGTTGTGCCTGCCCTCCATTTTTTGTTTAGTGCTACCTGTTGTTGAATTTCAGTCGTTAAACCCAATTGACGCAATTGTTTAACGATGTAGTCTTGTACCTTTTTATGCTCATCTGTTCCAACAAAATGAGGTTTTTTTGAAATTTCTTTTAAATGTTCTAAGGCTCTTTCAGTTGAAAAATCAGTCAATTTTTGAGTATTATCACTAATTTTATTTGGCATTAATGTATTAAAACTCAAATAAATAGTACCAATTAGTATTAAAAAAGAGAGGGCTGAACTATATTTTTTTAAAAACATGATCTTTAGACAGTTTGGTCATAAATATTAGGTTGAACGAAAATAACAATTTTATTTTAAAGAATTTATCATTATATTTATCCAAACCTAAAATTTACAGTTATGGCAATTAAAAGTTTTCAAGGTAGAAGAACACCACCAAAAAAAGATGAGTTAAAACCAGCTTTAGTATCTGATTATATGACAAAAAAGCTGATTACTTTTAAACCAGATCAGCCGGTTTCTGAGGTCATTGAATCTTTGATTAAAAATAGAATTTCAGGTGCACCTGTAGTTAATGAAAATAATGAATTGTTAGGGATTATTTCTGAAGGAGATTGTATCAAACATATTTCTGATAGTAAGTATTATAATATGCCAATGGACAATAAAACTGTTGAAAACCATATGGTTAAAAAAGTTGATACCATAGATGGAAATTTAGATATTTTTGAAGCTGCAAAAATGTTTTTGGAGGCCAAACACAGACGATTTCCTATTGTAGAAAATGGTAAGTTAGTAGGTCAAATAAGTCAAAAAGATATTCTCATTGCCGCCTTAGAACAAAAGGGGCAAAATTGGAAATAAAAAATTTTATCGAAACCGACTCTACTCAAATCATAACTCAAAAAGTATTTGGTAACTCTCGATTTTGACATTGATTCTAGCCTGAAATTTTATATTTTACCTCACCCAGATCTGACGAAAATGGCAGCTCTGACCTCTCCAAAGGAGAGGTAAATTAAAAACCAAGAACTAGAAATTTCAGAACACTATTATGTAGTAAATCTATCAAAAGTTAATATAAAAAAAGCCCACTCTTCAGTGGGCAATTTCTCTAACTAAACTATCACTTAAACTAATTTTTTGTCTTTTATAATTCCTAAATCTTGGGGAGAAAGGAGATTAATTTTAACGGTGTAAATTTCTTCTGTTCGGTTAGAAATTCATGGGTTCATTTTTTATCTGATATTTTTTAATTTCTTTTAATGGTCAGATAAAATACCTTAATTAAATTTTCTTTTTCATATTAAATTTGAAATTGGTATTTCATAGCAATTTTCCCGTTTATTTTCGACTGAAACATGGTTTGTAACGCTGCTTCGAATATTAAACAATTATCTCTTAATAGTTCCCCCTAAAAAAAGAAAATTAATTTAAATATTTTTATAACTACTTTACTTACAATTATATAAATACGCTTTCATTAAATTATTTCTTAGATAGTGAACTTGATTTTCTAAATAAAAAATTGCATTTAACAGATCAAAAGGTAAACTTTTCGGATTTTTTTTATTTATTTCACTAAACAAAAAAAAGTCCTGCTTTTCGGCAGGACAATTTTCTCTAACTAAACTATCAACTTAAACTAATTTTTTGTCTTTTTTAATTCCTAAATCTTGGGGAGAAAGGAGATCAATTTTAACGGTATAAATTTCTTCTGTTCGGTTAGAAATTCATGGGTTGATTTTTTATCTGATATTTTTTTAATTTCTTTTAATGGTCAGATAGAATACCTTAATTAAATTTTCTTTTTCATATTAAATTTGACATTGGTATTTCATAGCAATTTTCCCGTTTATTTCGACTGAAACATGGTTTGTAACGCTGCTTCGAATATTAAACAATTATCTTTTAATAGTTCCCCCTAAGAATTAGGGTTATTTCTATAAATATTATATAAACAACTCAAATTCATATAGATAAAGATAGGAAAATTGAGATAAATAGAATACTAATTTAATCCTGTTCAAGGGAAATGCTATGAAAAAATATAAAAAGTAAACATAGTTTCAACAAGATCTTAAGGATTTTGTAGGAGAATATAAGTATTAAATAGAATATTCAATATGTACCATTTTTTTATACTTAGCTGAATTATTTAATTGCTATGGTGTATAAAAAAAACTTAGCCATCTTTTTTAATCAATAGGTAATAATCATTATCTAATGGTAAATATCCTTGATCATAAACGTAATAATAAGTATTTCCCGTTTTTGTAGTGTATATAGAGGTGAAAAAATTAAAGTCAAAATTATTATTTAACAATTTTGCCCTTGTAACTTTTGTTTTTCCACTTTCGTTAAGTTCACTTAAAGTTTTATAATTTTTTCTAAGTCGATTATTGGTATTTCTAATTAGGTTTTTGCTATCTCTATTGATCTTATTATTATAAGCATTCCTACAATAATCTGAGCAGAACTTTTTATCTTCTCTACCAATTATTTTATTACCACATTCTGGACATTGTTTTTGCATACTTATTCTGCTTGAATTTTATAAGAACCATCAATAAATTTTAACATTTGTTTTGAGTTAGTAGAAGTTTCAGTCTCAATACAATCTTTAGATGTTAATTTTGTTTGTAGAACATCAACATTGATGTCAAAATAATTATTTGTTTTGTTTTTTGATAAAATTAAGGTTTTATTCTCAGAATACATTTCTGCAAAACAATTCATGTCAGTTTCTCCTCCATAGCTGTAGATTTCATAGTTTTTAAGAATGTTTTTTAACTTATCTCCATTTGATATAAACAAAGAAATAAAATTTGAACTATAGGGGTTTGGCTGAGACATACTACGGGTATGGAGAACTACACCAAAAGCTCTTACATTCTCTTGCACTAAATACCTTGCAGTGTCTATAGAAATTTCAGTAATGTATATAGCATCAGATTCCCATCCATTAGTGGTATAACTTTCAAAATAGAGTTGCTGTATTTTTTTTGTTTTATTATTTACAACCACAACATAACTATCTATAGTAAACATATCTTCCTCTTTTTTACCTATTTTAGGAATTACTATAACCGTAAGATCATGATTATTGGGTAGTATTTTTTCAGCAAACAAACTTCCTTCGCAATCGTCTATAGAAATTGATAGCTCATCCATAACCTTAAATGTTAGGTCTGATGGTTGAGCAAAAAAATGATTTGAGGCTAAAATTAAGATAACAACTAAAAATATTCTATTCATTTTTTTATTTCTTATAATTAAACTTCATCTCTTGACTAGTTCCGTCCTTGTTTCCGATAACAACATATAAATTAATTTCAAAATCACTAATCTTTTCAAAGGTAAAGTCCTCAAAATAGACTCTATTTCCTTCAATTTTTACTAACTTATAATCTTGAATTTCATCTTTTTCTTCCCATCTTTTAAAGTCACCATGAAAATGTTTGAATTGTAATCGTAAGGTTCCTTTTTCTTCACGAATACCTCCAAATTCATAAAAAACCACTTTATTTTCTACCACTAATTTGAATTGAAACATCATGGAGTCTCCCAATGGCGGACTCCAAATTTCTTCGGTTATACCTCCAAAGGCTTCTCCCTTCCAGTGTCCTTGAATCCATGATACATCTTCTAAGGTAGCTTTTGGTGAAATGGTATCTTTGGTGAATTTTAAAGTATTAGATTTAGATTCTTGTGCAGTTCCGTTTAAAGAAATCAATAAAACAAGACTGGTTATTGCTATTTTAAAGAGCTGATTCATAAGATGGTAATTTAGTGCAAGATAGCAATTATAAACGATTACATTCGGCTAATGTTTGTAATCTCATACCAACGTAAGTTCAAATCCTCTTTTTTACAATAGAAATCTTCCATATAATGTAAGCCGATTTTTAATAAAGCATCGTGTGAAGCTTGATTACCCATTTCGGTAATACCATAAACAGTCTTAAGCTTCATAGTTTCAAAAGCATACTGAATAGCTGCTTTTCCAGATTCTGTAGCATAACCTTTGCCCCAAAATGGTTTCATTAAACGGTAACCAACATCATAATAATTGATATAACTATTCATAGATTCTTCGGTATTTAATTTGAGTCCTGACCAACCCATAAATTCTTGAGTTTCTTTATTAATAACCGCCCATCTACCAATACCTCTTTCTGTATATTGTTGTTGTAAAGAATCAATATACTTTTGTGATTCTTCAATGCTCTTTACAGGTTTATTTCCTAAATATTTATGTACTTCAGGATCTGAGTCTAATTCAAACATAGCTTCTAAATCTGTCTGTACAATCTCTCTTAAAATTAATCGCTTAGTCTCTGTGTATATTTTCATAGATTTTTTATTCTTTAATTGGATTGGCAATCAATAAGGTATTGGTATTATTTACCTTTTCGTATTTTTCTATGTTATAATGATTGCGTTCTAAAAATTTAATAATACCCTCAAGTTTTTTATCCTCCTTTTCTAAGGAAGCATTACACAAAATAGTTGAATGAGTATTGACTAAGTTTTGCCAAAACGCTGTTTCTAAAAATGGTGAAGGTACTTTGGTGTCTATAAATAAATCGATTATAATTAAATCGAATTTTTGTAAATTTAACTGCATAAATAACTGTGCATCTTCACAAATAATTTTTAAGTTTTCATTTTCAACAATGTCAAACTCTTCCTTGGCAATTTTTATAATTACTGGATCAATATCGATAGCTGTTATATTATTTTGATACTTAAAATCATCTTGTAAGGTTTTGATAACGCTGCCACCTCCCATTCCTAAAATTAGGATCTCTTTTACCGAAGACAAATCCACTTTCTGTAAACCAAACTTTAATATTTTTTGTAAAGAACCATAAGAATAATTGGCGTTTTTTGTGTTCAAATGCTTTTTGCCATTGTACCAAGTGAGTTCTAAATCTCCGCTAAATTCAGAATGAATCTTTTTGGTAACCGGATAAATAAAACTGAGTATTTTTTTCATAGCAGACAAATTTACAAATAATTTGATTAGACAAATACGATCTACTTGTTTTTCATAAATAATTGTTATACAGTATTTTATGTTGTGTTTTATTCGTTTACAAACGACTACATTCGACTACAAACGAAAGTAACTGTTTATCAACCGACTCTAATTTAGAAGTGTGTTTATGTTTGCAGTGTCAAAAGTTCTGAAATGAGTTTAGAACAAGACTTAACTGTTTAACGGTCCTGTAATAATCCGACAACAATCGGAACAGGATATAAAATTTATAATTATGAACGCACTTAAAAACAAAGTACAGTTGATTGGAAACTTAGGAAAAGATCCTGAAATTATTACATTAGATTCTGGTAAGAAACTTGCAAAGTTCTCTATCGCTACAAATGAAAGTTACAAAAATGCTAAAGGAGAAAAAGTAGAAGACACGCAATGGCATAATGTTATAGCATGGAATAAGACTGCTGAAATTGTAGAAAAATATTTAGTAAAAGGAAATGAAGTTGCTGTTGAAGGCAAATTAACAACAAGAAATTATGAAGATAAAGACGGTATAAAAAAATATTTTACTGAAATTGTCGTTAATGAATTACTGATGCTTGGAAATAAAAATAGCTAAGCAAAAGAAAGAGAGAGTGAAAAGAGTGTCCGTTAAAGCGGATGCTCTTTTTTTTAACCCAGAATATGCTCTTCGTAAAAATTCTTAAGTTTTAATCATAAATATAAAATTGATAATTAACTTTGAAACCTTATAAATTTTTTTTTATGGAAATGTCAAACTTTTGGTACTACTTTATAATGGCAGTGGTTATTCTACATTTTGTTGTCGGTTTTGGATATTTAATCTATAAACTATCCCCAAGGAAAAGTGATAAGACCCTACGAGAAAAAAGAAAAGAAGAAGGTGATTCTTAATAATAGATTTTTTTAAAGCATTAGATTATTAGCTTATCCTATGATAATTTAAGAAATTGAAAATTCTACTTCAATAAATTGAATAATTCATAAAACTTTATAAAACCAATTCACATTCGTTGTAGCTTTAGTATTTTTACTGAAAATAGAAAGTAATTTTTTATGTCCGTACAGCCAAGATTAGCACGATTCAACCAAACAGTATTGTCAAAATTTAGAATATACAATAGTGTGTTTATGACATTGCCATTTGATTCCATTACTAAGACCGGAGTATTATTACCCTTATTTCATGAAACTTGTAAAAAGGGATTTGCCAATGGAGATAATCCTACGGCTATAGTTGAATCTTTTTTTAAGAAATATCAAGCTAGAAGAAGTCACCAAAGTCAACTAAATTTATTATTCAGGTTTATTCAATATATTGAAAGACAGGTGGTTTTATTTGATGCTATTGAAGATGCTGCTTTTCCGGTTGTCCATAATATGGAGGGTATTGGTACTTTAAGAAGCCTAAAAGAGGAAACCATATCTAACAACAAATTAGAAGATTTAAAAACATATTTAGAAGAATTTAAGGTTAGAATTGTATTAACAGCACATCCTACTCAATTTTATCCGGGTAGTGTTTTAGGTATAATCACTGATCTAACTGAGGCTATTAAAACCGATAATTTATTAGCTATAAATGATTTATTGGCTCAATTGGGAAAAACACCATTTTTTAAACATAAAAAACCAACACCTTACGATGAAGCAGTAAGTTTAATCTGGTATTTAGAAAATGTTTTTTATTATTCTTTTGGAAATATTTTTGATTATATACAACAGAATGTTTTTGGCAATGAAACTATAAAAAATGAAATTATTAATATTGGCTTTTGGCCCGGAGGTGATAGAGATGGAAACCCCTTTGTGACTCCTGAAATTACACAAAAGGTTGCTACCAGACTCAAACAGACTATTCTAAAAAATTATTATAGAGATATTAGACGCTTAAAGCGTAAACTTACCTTTAAAGGTGTTGAAGATAAGATTACTAATTTAGAAAGAAAACTATATCAAAGTAGTATTAATAAACATGCCAATCATAGCATTGAACTTGATGAATTTGTTGCAGAACTCAAAGCTATTAAAAGTATTATTATAAAAGAACACCAATCTCTTTATGTTTCTGATATCAATAGTTTACTCAATAAAATTCACTTATTTGGCTATCATTTTGCCATTTTAGATATCAGACAAGATAGTAGAGCTCACCATGCTGTGTTTACAGATATGGTAGATACTTTAATGGCTTCCGGAAGTACTATTTTTCCAAAAAATTATCATCAGCTTACTGATAAAGAGCAAATTAAACTTTTATCTAACATAGAAGGAAAAATTGATCTCTCATTGTTTAAAAATGAAGAAACACTTAAAGCTTTAAACACTATAAAAGTTGTTAAACAAATTCAAGACGCTAATGGTGAAAGGGCAGCACATCGTTATATTATTAGTAATACGCAAACCACTTTAGATGTTGTAAAATTATTTGCCATGTTAAAATTAGTGGCTTTTCATGATGATTTGACCTTAGATATTGGTCCTCTTTTTGAAACCATAACCGATTTAGAAAATGCACATTTGGTAATGGAAGAGTTGTATACTAATCCTATCTATAAAAAACATCTAAAAAAACGCAATAACAAACAAACCATAATGCTAGGTTTTTCTGATGGCACCAAAGATGGTGGCTACCTTATGGCAAATTGGGCAATTTTTAAGGCTAAAGAACGATTAACTGCAATGTCTAGAAAACATGGTGTTACCGTTATATTTTTTGATGGGCGTGGTGGCCCTCCAGCAAGAGGTGGAGGAAAAACACATCAATTTTATGCCTCATTAGGACCAACCATTGAAGATAAACAGGTGCAATTGACAATACAAGGGCAAACCATAAGTTCAAACTTTGGTACTTTAGAGTCTTCTCAATATAATTTAGAACAATTGATAAGTTCAGGAATGCACAATCGGGCAACAACCAATTTACCAATGTCTGATGAAAGCCGAATTGTCATGGATAAATTATCCCAAATAAGTTATAATACTTACGTCGATTTCAAAAATCATAAAATGTTTGTGCCTTATTTAGAACGAATGAGTACCTTAAAATACTATTCTAAAACTAATATTGGTAGTAGACCTTCAAAACGTGGTAAATCTGACACCTTATCATTTACCGATTTACGAGCCATTCCTTTTGTAGGATCATGGAGTCAATTAAAGCAAAATGTACCCGGATTTTATGGTGTAGGTACTGCCTTAAAATATTATGAGGATAAAGGAGAGTTCGATAAAGTTTTAACCTTATACCATAATTCTAGTTTCTTTAAAACTTTGGTAGGGAACAGTATGATGTCCTTGTCTAAATCATTTTTTGAATTGACAAAATATATGTCTGAAGACATGGAATTTGGTGATTTTTGGAATATTATTTACTCAGAATATGAAACTACAAAACGATTGCTATTAAAACTAACAGGACATACAACTTTAATGGAAGATGAACCCGCTGGTAAAGCATCAATAGATATAAGAGAATCTATTGTACTGCCGCTATTAACCATTCAACAATTTGCCTTAAAAAAGATTCAAGAACTAGAAAAAGAACGTCCAAAAGATATAGAGCAAATTAAAATTTATGAAAAAATTGTAACGCGTTCTTTGTTTGGTAATATTAATGCTAGTAGAAATTCAGCATAATACTATGCCCTTATTTTAAAACAAAACTCCCAGCTTCTATGGTCAATTCCATAAGCAGCTAGGAGCTATTTTATCATGATAAAATGTGTGTAAAACTATGATCCACACATTAAACAATCATCACCTTCGCCTTCTTTGGCACGGGCAATCATTGCTTTATATTCATCGGCTGTCATTTCACTACCTTCAGGAATTACCGCATTAACTTGTGTTTCAGCTGCAACGGCTTCCGGTTTTTTAATAGTTTCTTCCTCTTTAGATACTGTAAATTGAATGGCGTTTACGGCAGATTTTGTTCTCAGATAATACATTCCTGTTTTTAATCCCGATTTCCAAGCGTAAAAATGCATTGACGTTAATTTGGCATAATCAGGATCTTGCATAAATAAATTCATTGATTGAGATTGATCGATAAAGTATCCTCTTTGGCGAGACATATCAATAATATCTTTCATACTCATTTCCCAAACCGTTTTATACAAATCTTTTAAATCTTGTGGAATAATATCAATGTGTTGGATAGATCCATTGGCACGCATAATATCTTCTTTCATGCTATTGTTCCACAACCCTAATTCTACAAGGTCTTCTAACAAATGTTTATTTACAACGATAAATTCACCTGATAATACTCTACGTGTATAAATATTTGAGGTATAGGGTTCAAATGCTTCATTATTACCTAAAATTTGTGAAGTTGACGCTGTAGGCATTGGAGCTACCAATAAAGAATTCCGTACGCCATTTTTCATGACTTGTTTACGTAATTTTTTCCAATCCCAATTTCCGCTGAGATCATCTTCTGAAATGTTCCACATATTAAATTGGAATTCACCTTCACTCATTGGTGAACCTTTAAAAGTAGAATAAGGTTCTTTTTCTTTTGCAATCTCCATTGATGAAGTTACAGCTGCAAAATAGATGGTCTCAAAAATTTCTTGATTTAGTTGCTTTGCGTCATCACTGGTAAAAGGCATTCGTAATTGAATAAATGTATCTGCTAGTCCTTGAACTCCTAAACCAATTGGGCGATGACGGAAATTAGAATTTTCAGCCTCTATAACCGGATAGTAATTTCTATCAATTACAGTATCTAAATTACGTGTAATTTTCTTAGTAACTTTAAACAGTTTCTTATGGTCAAAGAATTTTTTTCCATCTTTATCTTCACTCACATACATCGGTAAAGCAATAGAAGCCAAGTTACAAACTGCTACTTCATCCTTTGCAGTATATTCCATGATCTCTGTACATAAATTAGAGGAGCGAATAGTTCCTAAATTCTTTTGATTGGATTTTCTATTTACCGCATCTTTATATAACATATACGGATTTCCTGTTTCAATTTGTGCCTCTAAGATCTTCTCCCATAATTCACGTGCTTTTATGGTTTTACGCCCTTTATTTATTTTTTCATAACCTTCATATAATTTCTCAAATTCCTCTCCATAGGTGTCAAATAAATGCGGACATTCATTAGGGCACATTAAAGTCCAATCTCCATTCTCTTGTACACGTTTCATAAATAAATCGGGTATCCACATAGCGTAGAATAAATCTCTTGCACGCATTTCTTCTTTACCATGATTCTTTTTTAGATCTAAGAAATCAAAAACATCTGCATGCCAAGGTTCCATATAAATAGCAAAAGAACCTTTGCGTTTTCCTCCTCCTTGGTCTACATAACGTGCCGTATCATTATACACTTGAAGCATTGGAATAATTCCGTTTGACGTACCATTAGTGCCTCTGATATAGGAGCCTCTAGCTCTGATATTATGTATAGACAAACCTATACCACCCGCTGATTGTGATATTTTAGCGGTCTGTTTTAAGGTATCATAAATTCCGTCAATACTATCATCTTGCATTTGCAATAAAAAGCAAGATGACATTTGTGGTTTTGGTGTACCTGCATTAAATAGTGTTGGTGTAGCATGTGTAAACATTCGTTTAGACATTAACTCATAAGTTTCAATAGCAGCATCTAAATCTTCTTTATGAATGCCAACTGAAACACGCATTAGCATATGTTGCGGACGCTCTACAATATTGCCATTAATTTTTAAAAGATAAGAACGTTCTAAGGTTTTAAAACCAAAATAATCATACCCAAAATCGCGATTATAAATAATAGTGGAATCTAATTTCTCTGCATTTTTTTGAATGACTTCATAGACATCATCAGCAATCATTGGTCCTTTTTTACCAGTACGTGGATTTACATAGGTATATAAATCTTTCATTACTTCTGAAAAGGATTTTTTGGTGTTTTTATGTAAGTTAGAAACAGAAATACGAGCAGCTAATTTTGCATAATCAGGATGTTGTACGGTCATGGTTGCAGCTATTTCAGCAGCAAGATTATCAAGTTCTGAGGTTGTTACACCATCATATAATCCTTCAATAACACGCATAGCAACTTTTACAGGATCGACTAATTTATTTAATCCGTAACACATTTTACGTACTCTTGCGGTAATTTTATCGAACATTACCGGTTCTCTTTTGCCATCTCTTTTTACTACATACATATCTTAATATTGGTTTATTAGGTTGTTGGTTAATTTGATTCTTTATTCGCTTCGCGAATGATACTCTGTTGATACTATGGATACTTTATTCGCTTCGCGAATGATACTATAGATCTATGTTATGCTAATATTAATCATCAAATTTATTATGATTTTTTTCTAAACTTTTTAAAAAATTATTAATCTTAATTCCAAGTATTTGTAATCTATTATGCAAATCATTATAACGTGATTTATTTGTCAATTATTTTGTTTCAAACAATGTTTCTAAATGGTCTGTTGTTTCATCATTCGACGCAAGTGCATAGACTATAAATTTTATATAATCATTTTTATATCGACGTCTTCCGTAGCCTTCAACAATATTTGATTTAACAGATTTCATAGAACGTCTAATTTGACTTCCTTCTTCAAATTTTTCATGAGAAGGTAATTTTAATAACATCTCATGAATATCAATTACTAAAGTTCGAGACAATTCCCAAATTTGTAATTTTTTGTAACTCATTTTATACTGTTTGCTTCGCTCACGATTCTATAAATACTCGGCTCGTATTACTCACGATACTAATTACTTAATAACCTCACAAGCTACTTAGTATCCATAGTATCTAAATAACTAAAAATCTGCATCAAAGCTTATATCTCCGGTACCTCCAGATTTAACACCTGCCTTTTGGTATTCTGAAACTCTTTTTTCAAAGAAATTTGTTTTACCTTCAAGCGAGATCATTTCCATAAAGTCGAATGGATTTGACACATTATATACTTTATCGCAACCATATTCCAGCAATAATCTATCTGTTACAAATTCTAAATATTGTGTCATTAATTTAGAATTCATCCCAATCAAGCTTACCGGTAGTGATTCTGTAATAAATTCTCTTTCTATATTTAAAGCATCTACCAGAATTTCTGATATTCTTTCTTTTGGCACTTTATTTACCATATGATTTTGATGCAGATGTACCGCAAAATCAGCATGTAAACCTTCATCTCTATTGATCAATTCATTAGAAAATGTTAGCCCCGGTAATAAGCCTCTTTTTTTCATCCAAAAAATAGAACAAAATGCTCCTGAAAAGAAAATACCTTCAACTGCAGAAAAAGCAATTAGTCTTTCAGCAAAACTTGGACTGTCAACCCATTTTAAAGCCCATTCCGCCTTCTTTTTTATAGCTGGAAATATTTCAATTGCTCTGAATAATTCATCTTTTTCTACTTCATTCTTAATATAAGTATCTATCAATAATGAATATACCTCAGAATGGATATTCTCCATCATAATCTGAAAACCATAGAAAAATTTTGCTTCTGTATATTGTACTTCTGAAATGAAATTTTCAGCCAAATTTTCATTTACTATTCCATCAGAAGCGGCAAAAAATGCAAGTATATGTTTAATAAAATAACGTTCGTCATCAGTTAATTTAGTTTCCCAATCTATCACATCTTGATGTAAATCAATTTCTTCGGCAGTCCAAAAACTAGCTTCCTGTTTTTTGTACCAATCCCAAATATCATGGTGTTGAATTGGGAAAATTACAAATCTATTGTCATTAGGCTGTAAAATAGGCTCTACTTGCGGCATTTTAAATTGAATTTTGAGAAATTATGAAATTTTGTCTTTTGACCAAAACCAGTTGAAACAAATATTCAATTATTTAATGAATTATAAAAATCATAATTATCCACAAAACAAGAGAAGTTTTTAACAAATTAAAAAAAAATAGAAAATTTCTTAACAATATCTTAACATTCATCTTGCTGATTTTAAGCGTTTTAAATTTTATGCCTTGTATGAAGCAGCGATGTTTACTACTATTTTTATTTTCTGCCTAAAACAAAAAAAGAGCCAATTAAAATTGACTCTTTTTCTTTTTTCTTGAATTACACCTTTTTGATGATGCATTAGAACTTTAAATGTTTTGTATGTTTTTACGTCTACAATTCATATAAAATTCCACCAACTAAAACTACCTGACTCCTATCTGATACAGTATATTTTAATTCTGCAAATACACTTATTTGATCCGCAAAATACCATCTACCTCCGGCTCCAACATTTAAACCTAAAGAATTACCTTTATCCGCACGGCCAATAATGCCATCTGCTTCATCATTAATATAAAAATCTCCTGTATTATAACTACTATAATTTAAACCTGCTAAAGGGTATACTTTTAATTCATCTAACATAATGTCTATTAAATATTGACCATTAACATCAACTGAAAATAAATTTCTTTTTTGACCATATAGTTTACTTCCGGTAAAATAGGAAATGCCTGGTGAAGCGACAATGTCTTCCATAATTTCAATTTCTCCTTTAACTACTACTCCAGGACCTGCAACAAAATCATTATAGCCCAGACCGGCTCCAATAGATATTTGGGCATTTATTGTAGTAATTCCGGCAATTAAAGCAATTACCAAAGCGATTTTTCTTACTGTTTTCATGAATTTTGATATTTTATGTATTAGACAGCTAATATATAAATTTTACAAATTATGTGTCTTATAGAATTGATAATTTTGAGAAATAAAATTGAATGGTCTTTTGAAAAATGTATTCTAGTTGTATGACCTCTTTCTTTAAGTCAAAAATTTCATACTCTTCCTCTGTATTCAAAAGCAATCCAACTTTTCTGGTCTACTCCTATACTCATTTACCTTACACCCAACAGTCATTTATAACATTTAATACAAGACCTGTTAACTATCCGTTTGTTAAATCTGAATTAAAGTTAACCTTGCTTTTCTATTGCTATTGTATTTACAATATCTTGCTGTGTTGTTTTTTGATAAGAACTCTTACAACTAAAACTTGATATGATAAATAATATCTTATTCATTATTACTTTTTATTAAGGTAGCAACTTTTCAACCTTTAATTTTTTAATATAACCCCATAACTCTTCGGCGTTCATATTCACTCCTGAAGCGTTTACAATTATTCTGTCTTCAACTTTATACAATAACTGCATGGCTTTTTCTCGTTCATTGTACTGGGCTACATAGGGCTTTATATCCTTTTCATCTTTACCATCATTTTCCATGGCATAGGCAAAATTTATCATATTCATATCATCAGGGCTCTTCGCACAATCGACTACATACAATTCTATTTCTTTTTTTTGACCTTCGTTGGCATAGATTAAGTGAACATTGTTTTTGTTTTTTTGTCCTCTAGGTGACTTGCCATATTCTTTGGTAGTTACTGATAAATCACCTAGTTTTTTTGGTGTCCATTTTTCAAACTGTTTTTTCGTTATGGGCGTTAATTTGTCCAATTTTTTGGCGATTTGTATTTTTTCATCCTCCTTTATTTGTCTTAAAAACCATTTTACCTTTTTAGATGATGGTGAAGTTTTAGTAAACTCTATCTTTTCTGGCTGCGTGATTTTAGAATTTTCATATTTTCGAACTGCTACTTGATTTTTTTCTATAAAGTTCCATCCTTTTTCAAATTGGATGTTTACACTAGTAGTCGCTTCAACAGCATTATTATAAGATGTTTTAATACATTCATCTTTATAATCAATGGCTTTATTAATATAAAACCAAGAATAGATACTACCTATTCCAGATCCATTATTCTTTGTTTTTTTTTCATCGCTCACAGCCTCTAAAATGGCTACGTATGTTCCATACTTTTTTACAAAAAGCTTGTATTCATAAGTGTAAATATCATCAAAAGATGGTTTTGTAGAATTATCCTTGTCTTTACAATTACTCATTAACAACCTTTCTTGTAAAGGATAAGGTTGTAAAGGAATACTATCATAAAGTGCCTTAATATCAAATTCAGGTAAACTAAAATAAATTATACCCTCTTTATCGATTTTTCCTAAACTAATTTCTTCTCCATTTTCTTGCCTTTGAACAAGTTCTAAGGCTTCGTGTGTATAATCTATTTCTCCGATAAGGTGGTTTTCAACTTTAGGTAATACATTTTGTGTTTGTTGTGCATTACAGGATAGAATTATTAATACGGTTACAATTATTGTTAGTAAACTTATGTTTTTCATGGTTTTATTATTTTGGTTTCACTTTTAAAGGTTGTCTAATTTTTTTCTGGCTTTAAATTCTCCATCACTCACTTCAATAGTTTCTTTTCCACCTAATTCTTTTGCTGTAAAAGAAAAGGTGCCTTCTAGATGGCTATCTGTTTCTTTGACAATAATAAAATTTATATTTTTATGAACTGCCATATATCCTTTTCCATCATATTCTATACTAAAGGCTTTATTCATAGTGAGAACATCTTCAGGTACATCATTTGCCAAGGTTTTATAAATAAACCGTAAGCTGACCTTGTTTTTTTTATCTTCTGTAGCTAGGGTAAACGTTGTAACTCCTTTTACGGTAACCTCTAATGCTAATACAGCCATTGTAGCAGAAATATCCTTACCGTCTATTTTTGCGGTTAAATATGTTGTATTACTTGTTGCGGTAACACTTGTTTCAGGGCTCGTTGTACTATCTTTTTTTACATCTATTTTTTCATTTTTACAACTAAAAAGTGTGATGATTAATAGAAAAATACTTAGTGTTTTCATAGTTTTTTTGTTTAGATAAAAGTTTTTTCTTAGGGTTAATTATTTAACTCCAGTAATAAAACTAGATTCCTGTCTTTGCTGTTATAATAGTTTATTTCTTTTTAGTCTTTAAATATTTTGAAATGTTGACATGTTAAATATAAAGTTTTAACATTATTTCAACATGAGTTTTAGTATAGGTTGTTTAGATTTGTTTATCGTTGGTTTGAATTAGTATATAGATTGAAAATTCTGAAATTTAATCATCAAGCGACACCCTATAATGAATTCTATACCTAACGCTTTACTTAAAAAAATGTCTCATATTAAATTTAAAAAAGAATCAACTTTTTATAATACTATAGATTAAATGAAAATCATTCATTATTTTACAGTAAATTTATACATTCCGTTTTTATTTGAATTTACAATATTTGTATAAATATGAATGATTCCTTTTTCATAATCCCCACCTGAAATTATAACATCTTTACCTGAAGACAAATAATAAGTTCCTGCTTCTTTCAATTTAATACCAAATTTGCTTTTAAACGTTTCGTCTTTTAAAGTACTTATTAGGTTAATTCTTTCACCACCTTCTGTTGTACTTATTCCTTCAATAGATTCTATATACTCATCATTTATAGGAATACTGATTAAACCACCAAAATTTGATTCTTTTAAAAGCATTAAGTTATACCAGACATTCTTTGATTCTCCATCTGCATAATAATCATCTAAAGTAATTTCTTGACCGTCAATAGTAGTTTGTGTGTTTTCAACAATTGAATTGATAATAATTGTATCGTCTATATTAAATAAAGAAGCATTGTTTTCAATGGAAATAATATTATCTTTTTTAATTTTTAAAATTGGAATTTCAGGTATGTTATCTTCTCTATAACAAGAAATAAAAAGGCTCATTGAGATAATACCTATTAATAAATAAGTTAATTTCATTTTTTTGTTTTTTTAAAATTTAATCATCAAGTGACACCCTATAATCAATTCTGTACCACCAAGAGCCATTTTTGAACTCTTTTGATTGTACTTTTCCTAATTTTTGAAAATAACTTTTAGGCACACTAATGGTTATCTTTCCTAACAAATCATCAGCAGATCCACCTCCATCACCTTCAGATATTTTAATTATTGTTTGACAATTAAACTTAAACGGTGCTAAATGTGTGAGCGTTCTAACATCCTGATTTTCTAAATCGCCTGTTCCAGTATCGCCACTATGACGTTGATTATAATGCCATACTTTATATTTATTACCAACACTTATATAGGTTTCATCATCAGAACTTTCTTCAGAGACAAGACATTTTATTTTAATTAACTCTAACTTAAACTGAGCGTGTGTCTTGATTGAAAATAAAAGGAGACTTATGGTGAGTATAAAGAGTGCTTTTTTCATCGCTAATCGGTTTATTTTAATAAATATCTTATAATGTTATTTTTTTAATTGGACTAAAACCACTTTTTTTCTGTTCTGGATACTGTACTTGAATGGTATATTCGTAATTGGTATTGGGCTTTATATTTTTATCTATATATTGTGTTTTATTACTATCCATTGTTTTAATAATATTAAATCCACCTCCATTTACAGCTCTAAAAACGATAAATAGTAATGCTCCTTTTTTTGGATATGTCCATTTTAAAACGGCTTGCTTTTGCTCTTTGTTTAATGTAATATTCAAGTTTTTAACTGGAATAGGTGTGGAAAAATCTATGGCAGTTAAAGTAACAATATAAACGCCATCTGTTTGTAAACCTTCGTCATCTTCAGCCGTTAATTTATAAGTATAAGTTTTTCCTACTTCTGGCGTTTTGTCTAAGTAACGATCTTGATCTTTAAATAAATCTGTACGGTAAATCAGCTCCCAATCTGAAGTCTTTATTTCTTTTCTATACAAATAATGTGTTTGAATATCATTTGAAGTACTTGGTGCCCAAGAGAGTTGAATTCCGCTTTTTAAAACATTATAATCGTTAAAAACAGGAGCCGAAGGTGGAATAATATCTGGTTTCTTTAGTTGTAACATTTCAGAAAACTCAGAAACATTACCTTTAATATCTACCGCTTTAATTTTATAATAAATATCTTCTGTGAGGACCTTAAGTGTTATGGTATCAGTAAAAATAGTATCACGTATAGGTTGTGAAGTAAGGCGTGAATAAACGTGGTCTTTGGCATTTGCCATATAAACATGGTAACCGTACAAATCTTTTTCTTTACCTAAACTCCAATCTAATTTTACAATACCTAAAGTATCAATTGTTCCTTGCATATTTTCAAGTTTTTCTGGGGCAAAATCATCTCTAACAGCACCATATGTTGGATAGGAAACAATGGCATTACCCACCGTATCTATCGCATAGATTTGATACCAATTATTTTTAAGTTGGTTATAGTCTAGATCTGTATAACTTCTGATGTCTATGGATAATAAATTTTTGGTAATCAGTTCTTCTTTACTACCTATACCTGATGATTTTGTGATATAAAAACCTTTTAGGTCGGGTACCACTTCAGCATCCCAAGTAATTTTTAAGTTATTTTCATTTACTTGTTCTGCGATAACATTCATGGGGGTTGGTGGTGGCGTTTTATCTCTACCCATGGCTGTAACCACTTTTGATGGTGTACTTAATTCTGCAAACGTATTGATACCAATAATTCTATATTGATGCTTCTTATAAAGCTCGGTGACAGAGTCTCTATATATAATATAAGCGGCGTTTTGAGCATTTTTTACACTATGCATATAGGGGTCTTTATTTAGTCGTTGAAATGTTTTTCCTTTATCTGATGATTTTTCAATATACCAAGCCGAAAAATCTTCATTATAGGCTCTATCCCACTTTAGTGTGATAAATTTTTCTGATTCCTCTACCTCAGCGATTTCTGGAACAATACTCTGAGTAATTTCATTCCCTTTTAACATTACGTATGCGGTATCTATTTGATAGTATTGTGTTGCTACATTACTATACACACGATACACATAATTCAAGGAAGGATCTATATCGGTATCTTCATATCTTAAACCTGACGCCAATGCTGCATTTCTTGAAAATTCAGCGGCCAGCAATGCAAAAGCATATAAATTATTCAATTCGTTAGCTTTTTGCAAAAAATTGGCATCTTTATTTTCTGGAGCGGACAAGTTTCTTTTACCATGAATGGCTTGTGCGGCTATAGCTGCATATTTATCTCCAGAGGCTTCATTGGCAATAGGTTCCCATTTATCAAGAGCCCATGGCTTTAAAGTGTCTGGAGTAATTAATTGGTAACCAGTATCAAAAAGGTTCGCACCATCTTTATAAGCCAACCGTTCTATCATATAGCCTTTGGTATTTGATAAATGCCAAGCCCCTGGGCTATCTGGAGCCCATCGTAAAATGATTTTTTTACCCGTATTCTTCACTTTTAATTCTAGTTTTCGTTGCGTAACAATAATTGTAGTACTGTCATTCTCAACACTTATATTTTGTGCGTTAATTGTATAAGAAATACATATTAATATGAGTATATAAAATATTCTTTTCTTCATGATTCGTAGTTTAGTTGGTGACACGTACATGCGTTCCTTGTTTCATTAATATTACCTCTTCTTCTTTTTTTACATCTTTATAATATTTTTTAGATGATGGCTTAGGGTATTGATACTGTAAAATAAATGATTGTTGAAAAGGTTTGTTATTATCTTCATATTTAGGGTAAGCTAAAAAGCGATAACTTTTTCTTAACTTTTCAATATCTTTTCGAGTTCGATTATCAAAAGCTCTTAAAAAATCTCCTGAATAAGGTTTGTTAACAATGTATTTATACAATTGTTTTTTAGTGAATCTATTTTTGTACATAGAACTGTAATGCTTTGAATTGCTACTTGATTTTAAATTGTAACAGGTAGCTTCATCTATAGTCATTACTTCCCATAAATCTAGCTGTTCACTGATTGTTGGTAAAAGCACGCGTTTCATTTGTCTTAAGTTTTGAATAGCAATAGGTGGTAAACGATGTCTAATTTCAATTTGTGGTGCACTTACCACTAATGACGGTACAAAATAGGTAACGTATTGATAACCTCCAGTATTCTCATTATTAGTGCTATTTGTTGCGGTATAGCTTTGATTCTCATTTTGTTCTTGAGCTTCAAAAGCATTTTGTGTTTCTTCTTGCGTTAAGGGGGTGTCAAATAAAGATCCTTGCGTAAAATAAACACCTTCACTGTAGTAATTTCTCTTATAATTACTAAAATTAAAAGGTAAACCATACCCATTAACTTTACCAATTATTTTATTAAACGGACCGCTCAAATGGGTCTTTACTACATGTTTGATATAATTATTTTCAGGATAATTGTAATTTCTTTTATCCTTATTAATAGTAAGTTCAATCAATCTTTCAACTTTTAATCTATGCGTATCAGATCCAAATTTATCATAATCTTCTGGCCGTTCATTCCAAGTACTATTGAATGTAAAATATTGCCCCGCTACATTTTGTGATTCATTAAATGTACTGTTCCAATTCACTCCAGTAACTTTTTCTTTAAAGGTGTTATATTTACTGGTTTTAAAATAATATTTATACAGTATTTTTTCGCTAGGATCAAATAGTAAATCATCGGGTAATTTTCGTTCTTTAACGTTAAATGAAGAGCCGTTTTTTAGTAAGTTTACATTACTCTCAGTCAATTGAATTACTTGTGCTAACGGAACATCTCTAGGAATGTGTGATACACTTCTGTTCTTAGCACTCGAAATATCATTGACAGAGGCTTGAATATTTGTACTTTGAGGGGGTGTTTTTTTCTTAGAAAGTAATTGCACCAAATACACTTGATTATTTTCTAATCTACTTACATCAAATGCTACTGTTCTATCATCATGCATTAACCTTATTGGCGTTTCTAAAGGGGTGTTATTTCCATCAATTTTTATAAACCGAGCAATAAAATCTCTCCCTGTACTTCGGTCAAAGACTTTTTTATCTTGGTTTTGTGCTTGATTTAGCACAACATATCCTTGATTAGATAAAGTTTCTTTTTTCAAGAAATGCTTTTGATTTTTTAATGGGTAGGTGTAGTTTACATTTTCTTCTGCAATAACATCAGGTGACTCTCCTGTTTTAAAATTTTCTGTTCGCTCATTAAACCAAGCACTAGTTTTTTCTTTGTTTTGAATCTGAGTCCATTTGCCGTTTACAAATTCATCTGCCATTACTTTAATGGTTTGCGTATAATTTTTATTCCCCTTAAACATATCCGTTCGTTCAAAAACTGCAGCCAAATTGTCATTTTTCATAATGATAGTGCCCGATAATTCTGCTCCATTCTTTTCCTTTAATATCCAGCTTTCTATACGGGCTCTTACCGTTTTAATTTCTGTTTTAGTTATAGGAATATCAAAATCTCTATTTAGTCCAATTCCAAAAGAAGCGGCAGTAGTAGCAAATACACTTACCTCTTTAGCTTCGTTTGGTTTTAAATCTTGAATTATATTGAGGTTGTCTAAAGCATCAGCTGGGTCTGTATATGCCACACAACGCTCGCCAGCTTTAATATTAAAATGATAATTGCCTGCTACAAGACCTCCTAAAATATTATAGGCTATATCTCCTTCACCTCGAAAACCATCTGGATTTGGAAAATTACCTTGTAACATAATAGCTGCAGCAGCCTCTAAAATGGAAAATTTACCGCTAATAAAATAAAGGTCGACTTGCAATCCAAAATCACCACTAATACCGGCATAAAACTGCCCTTCAGTGTACCAACCAGCATTACCTGGCGGTGTGTATAATTTCCCTTTAGTACTTCCAGTACATTGTTCTACATTTTTCATTAAGAGGTCAAAACCTACAGCCATAGCCAAATTAAAATAAAAAATGGGGAGGTCTACTTTATAGTTATAATCCATAGCCGCACCAAATTGAAAACCTTGAACACTAGTTGGATTGGTTACTGCATTAGCTATTTCAGGGTCTTCCTTTAATTCAGAATCGGCTCTGAAATTACCATTGCGTGCATTATTCTGAATGTTCAAAAATGCTTGAGTTGGTGTTGGTAAGCCTAAATCTACGCCTATTAAGTCTAGAGCGTTTCCTGCTAAGAAATAACCTGTAGTCTTTGATATTTCATGCCGCTTGCCATTTAAGGTAATACCTATTGAAATACCTGCTCTCTCACTTTCTTGAGGTTTCCCCATTACAAAATACCATTGGTCGGTTTCGTTATTTGACATAAAACCAGCTTGAACTAGAATGTTATCTTTAGGCCCCGAATAAGATGCAGGCACATTATAAGAACTTCCATTTTCTACTTTTCCAATACCTTTTAAAGTGCCGTTTAACATATCTAAACTCACAATAAGATTTCCAGTCACTAATAATTTGTCTGCATCTTCAAAGTTTTCCATTCCAAAATTAACGTAGGCTTGCATCGGTGCCTCTCCTGTAAAAGGATTGTCATCATTTGACAAAATTCTGGCATTTCCCTCAAGTCCTAATCTGTGCAAGCCACCTGAATTATTAAATTCTCCTGATAGGGTAACATCAAAATTATAAACCTTTCCTCCCCCAGGAGAACCCATTACGGTAGTAAATTTTATGCCTAAGCCCGTATCAAAATCTGGCGTATATTTTGACCCCGAACTATTAATTTCATTTTTTGTAGATTTAATTTGTTTTGAAACAGAGGATAATAATTTACCTCCATCTGGCAAACTACTTTGTGTCATATGATGCGATGCACCACCGCCTAATCCGTATAAATTAATTGCACCCATAGGTATTCCTGTTGAACCAAACAGAATTGTGCCATCTACATACCAATACGAATACCATTTTTTGTTTACATCAAAATCACTTGGTTTTGCATTTTCGTCTTTATGTACACCAAAATCTGCACTCATCATACCGCCTATATCTCCTGGTAACAGTACGGTAAGTGCTCCTTTTGTGCCTTTTTTATTTTCCTCTTTATAAAATTCTAAAAAGCCTGAAATTTTTATGCCTCCTAAATTTGTTTCAGGTTCTAACGTTACTTTTTTTATTTCTGCATCCTCAATACTAAAATTCCATGCGTCGTTAACCTTAGCCAACTTCGCGGTAATATTTATTTGTGTAGAAACATCGAGTCCTGCACCGTCGCCCATTAACGAAAGTCTGGGTTCAATAATCAACATCGGATTACCTTCATTAGTACCCATATCTATATTTTTTAATGTAATCGGAAAACCTGAAACTGTTTTCTGCGGACTCGCCAAACTCGTTTTTAAACAATTGTCGCATTTAAAAGGGTCTGCTTTTGAACTATCAAATTCGAGACCTTCTATTTTCACACCTGCCATATTTAAAGTAAAAGCTCTGTCCTGTTTTTTCTCATCGAGTTCTGTTGAGAAACCAAAAGTTCCATCGAGTTTAAATTTGGTGTAAACTTTACTTCTAAAACCTATTTCAATAAAAGAAGTTTTTGCAATTTTTCCTTTCATCATTAAACCTTTTGATATAATTTCAACATCCTCTTTTGCAGGTTTGGCAGAGAGTACTAATCCGAAAACTTCTTCATCTTCATCTTTGCTTTTTGCTTTATCAAATAGCACATTGTATTTAAACATTTGTGATTCTTTATCTTCTGCAATTGGCAAGGCAATTTTACCCGTAAAACCAGCTTTTTTAAAATTATTTTGAACCATTGCTATAAAAACGGTATCGATAGAAATATGACTCCCTTCAATTTTAGCTTTATCAGTTAAAGGGATAAAATCTAATAATTCTAAAGAGAAACTGACTTTTGGATCAATAATAAAATTTGATGCTTGTAGCTCTATTTTTTTCTGGTCTGTTTGTGCCGTTTCAATAAAATGAGGTGCTTTTAGGGCTATTTTGTCTATCCATAATCCTTTCCATGTATTTGCTAAACGACTATCATCGGTGTCAAACTGATAATCTGTTGGAAACTTAATATTTGGTGGATTTTCTGTAGTTGATAAATCTAACCATACATGGCTCACTTCAAAGCCCCAACCGTAAGCTTTTTCATCAGGTAATTGAAAAGGAGCGGAAAAATGTATTTCTGCTAAATAATTAACCTTATCATCCTCACGTTTTATATTAAAATTGGTAATTCCATATACATTACCTGTTTTTGCTGGCTTACCTTTGTCATCTTCGGGTATAATAACCTCTCTAGAGAATTTTAATTGCAATGCTATATTTAGTTCTTTAAAACCATCACAACCCCATCTTAAATAGGTATAATCTTTATCTGTTCTTGTTTGATCTGCACGAACTGCTGTATGGCCTCGAACTGCAAAAACATTCTTATCCCCAGGATTTAATTCTAAATCTTCAGGTACATAAAAACGAATATCATCACCTAGACCTCCTGGATTAAAACAAAGATCTTTAGCTCCAAAACTAATTGTCTCTTTATACTTCGAACCATCATCACTTATTAAAGGTATATCCGCCAACGCCATAGCATCTAATACAGCTGTAGTTGATTTAAAATCAAGATCCATAACGGCAAGACGAATACGATGACCATCTAGTTCAAAATCCCAACCTAATGGTAATGTTGTTTCAGCACCAGCAACCATTTCATAAACTGTTTTTGAAGCATCAGAAATGGCATCGTCTAGACTTTTTGCTTCTGCTTTACTCATACCTAGCATTTCTAAGCCGTCTACCACTTTAGCATCTCTAGTAACAAATTCTTTGTCCTGTTTTGCTTTTACCGTACCTGCATAAATTTGATTTAAACTGTTGATTTTAATGTCCTTAAATTCAACTTTTACTTTAACATTATTTAGAAAAGGTACTGCAATCAACCCTGCACCTGTATAGGTTTTATTTTTATCTTTAGAGATGGACTTAACAACGAGATTAAATTTTCCAATCTTAGTTGTATCTCCAACTTTTAAAGCTATTGTTCCAGTTTTTGAGGGCTCAGGAATTACACAATTTGATTTACACTCATCATCTGTAGGAGGAGATTTTTCTGCCACAGCAGGCTCATCTTCTCCAATAGTAAAAGGCAGCAGAGAAGTTGTATGATAGATGTCTGCACTTGATAAATTTTCTATTTCAGCATCACCTAAATTTGGGTTTTTCAACCACACCACACGCCACCAATAGTCTCCATTTTCAGTAATAGTAAAGTTGTGATTGAGACTAGCATATAGTTTTTCTTGAATTTTAACAATGTCAAATTTTCTTGTAGTTGCATTATATAACTCATTGATATTTATCTGCAATTTTTCATGATATTGTTGTACTCTATCTTCTTTTTTAGTACTCATTTCTTTATTAAAAACTTGTAGTACCCAGTGTTCGTTTACGTTGCTAATTCTTGTTTCTAAAACACCATCCTTGTTAATATGAACCAATTTATAATCGGGCAAAATTCTTCCCCCTTGTTTTTGTGCGGTTTCCCATTCAAATTTGATGTCTCCAGCTGATACTACAGCATCTTTTGTTGGACTTTGCAAACGAGATTTGGGCATCCCTACCATAAATTTTTGTTGTGGAATATTAAAAGAATCCTCCTTGTCACCTTTAGCTTTAGTAAACAAAGAGACATCACCTGACCAATGGTATTGCTCACCTCTTTTTATAATCTCGGTATTGGTAACATCTAATAATGGAATTAAACTTGCTTGCGACCAATCAGCATTAGAAATTTTTTTACTCTCTAAAAATTTAAGTGCCCCATTTTTCCATGTTAATGTATCTGATTCATTTTTACTATTGTTAAAACTTGCCGTAAATTTCATTCGTTTAATCTTATCACTTTCAGGAGAAAATTTTACCACCAAAGGAAATTCTAAAAAAGGTATGGTATCATTAGCCATAGGATAATGAGGTTTCACATTCATATCATTTGTATCAACAATTGCTTCTTCTTTGACGTCATCGTTAAGTGGTGTAGGAATGTCTTTTACAATTTCTTCATCATCATCTGCAATGGCATTACCTTCAAAACGGATATAAACTGGTTTACTGTGTATTCTAAATTTATACAAAAATCCTTCATTTTCACCAAATCTAGAAGTTACTCGTATAAAATAAATATGATCTTTTTCCCAATCTACATCTTCGACAGTTTCTTGAAAATTAGATATATCATCATTTTGATAAACCTTTTCAGCATGATTAAAAGCCTCCTCACTAATACTTATTACATTAGGGAAATTTGTAGCATCAACAATCTCTACACTATAGGTAGGACTACTTTTTAAATTAGTTTGTTGCCAAATAATATTAAGTGGCGACCCATCTAGTGGTATTTTATAATTATTCTGAGGAAATATAATTTTAGGAGCATCTGGTACTTCAACAGTAAAACCACCACAATCTGAAGGAACACCTTTTGATAGTCGTTCGTTAGTTACCGTGCTAAAAGCTGTAAGACAAATTTTATATACCCCATCTCTTAGCATTTGTGTATCTATCATACGTTGCTTTTCATCGATAGGTTCAATGGTTAAATTAGTAGATTCATATAAAGCATCCCAATCATTACCAATAAATTGACGTATTTCTCCAGGTTCTAAATCTATATCTACATCAAATACACGATTACTAAAAATGCGCAATCCTCTTGGGCCATAGAGTTCTAGTTTAAAATTAATGTTGTTTGCAGGTACCTCAAGATTTGTATTGCGAACGGTTGCTAACAATTGATTGGTTAAACCATCTAAACTTAATTGATAGGGTGGTCTTACCCTAACATCAACATCTATCTGTTGTGCAAAGCTATTACTTAGTATTGTACAAACTAAAAGGGTTAAAAGCGTTAATTTTTTCATCTGTATTTTTTTAAAATCTAAACGTATAACTAAATCGACCTCTATAATCTGTAAAGGCTTCCTTTATAATTGAATTTCTATCAATAAAACTTGTTCGTACGGATATGGTATTATTATTATCTAGTTTATGAGATAAACCAATATTCCCTCTAAAAACAAAACCATCTTTTTGTTGATCTACTTCACTTTTTTGAAAGGACAAGCCTAAGTTGATTCGTAATCTTTTTTCTAATAATTGTTTATTAGCACCTATTGATATGCCTAGTCTATTGGTTAATTGTTTGTTTGATTCGTAAGTTGCATAATTCAGGCCTGCACGGACAGAAAAGTCTATTGGCTTCATATTAAGTCGATAACTTAAATTACCTGAAGTACTTTGATTGTTAAAATCAAATTGATTTAAAGAATTTAGATCTTTAAAATTTTGAGAACTCACAAATAGCGAAACAGAATGTTGATTCTTTTTTTGTTTCCATCGATAGGAAGAACTAAGACTTCCGTTTTGACTTACTAAAGCAAGACGAATAGTGTCGTTAATTTCTACATACCCTGCTTCTTGATCACTTTGAAAATTACTGTATTGAGCGTTGAAATTTAGTCCGCTTTTTAAAGATACATTTAAGTTGTAAGATCCTATTTTTCTTAAATCTGTTACTTGTCTAATCTTTTTTAAATTATTTTTTTGATACCCTTGAGAAACACTTAATTGTGCTCTATTCTTAAACAAACTCACTTCAGCATTAATCGTATAATTTTCAAAATCATTTGTGATGCCATATAACCCTAACGATTCGTAGAGTGGTTCTATTCGTTGATATTTTACACCAACACTATACTTGTCAAATCTTAAATCTGCAGACGCATCTCCAGCCAATGCAATTTTAGTAGATTGATTTACAGCTAAAATAGAAGAAAACCTATTCACTATGTCTTCATCTAAAATTCCTGTTCTTGCCAATTTATTATGTGTAAGCACACTTGCTGCTACAGTACCTTGAAGTGTTAACCTTTTAAAAAATGTTGCACGCATGCTCGGGCTAATTACAATATTATCTTTAGGTCTTATTGAAAGTGTATCTGTTAAAAGTGTATCAATAGATTTTGATTGATCTTCAATTTTCAACAAACTGAGATCAAATCCTGCTTTTTTACCTTCATAACCAATTTTAAGTCCGTAACCTTTACGTTTATAAGATTCAGGAAGAATAGTATTTTGTTCAAAAGGGTCTCTTGTTGCAAAAATATTTTCAAAACTTCCATAAAAAGCTAAGAATTTGAATTTTCCAGGTGTTAATTCTACACCAGCTCCTAAAAAAGTTTGCCCTGTCATTGCATAAGGTGAAAAGTTTAAATTTCTATGTCCTAAATGGAGTTTTATCCATTTGTAATAAGGACTTGCACCATAGCATTGAAAAGGTTTTGCGTATGATAATTGTTGATTGCTATAGGTAAAGGAAAGTGGTATTTGAATACCATACACAGCAATAGTTGGTGCTCCATTTATCATATAAGAAAATGGGGATCCATATGAATTTTCTCTTGAAGTTCCATAAAAACTAGCTCCTAGAGAAAAGCTTCCAGAGATTTCAAATGGTTTTTGATTTTTAAAATCTCCGAAATTTTGTGCATGTCCCTGATTTAGAAAACCTAAACAAATTAGAAATAATATACTTTTTATATATGTGTTCTTTCTCATTAGACTATATTTAAAATGCTCATACAGCTCTTACGCTATACACATTATTTTTAAAGTCATCACCAGATACGTTATAACCCCAAGCCTGATTTGCATTTAACTCTGTAGAACTCCAATAAAAATTAGTTTGGAGAGCGGTTCCACCAAAAGTTATTGCTGTAGCATCTACAACCGCTTTGTTGATAAACAATTGATTCAATTCATCTTTTGATGGTAAGAACCAATCGCTAAATCCGTTTAAGTTTAGACTAGAACACCATTCTGCTGCTATTAAACTTTCTGTGCAACCTGCTATAATGTCTTGTGTGTTTTGTACCCCAGTACCAATAGCTGTACCATCTGCACCAACTATTGCTGTACCAGTACAGCCCCATGCTGCATTACTTGCTTGATCGGTGATTGCACTTACTAAACCATGTTCTCCTGTATTATCCAGATAAAACACAACACCTCCTTCGTGAAAATCTCCAATCGCTAATGGTGCTGTAGCACTAACAAAAAATGTTAGTGGTGAGCCACTCAATGGTGTTGTGTCATCTGGCTTAAAAGCAGTCACAGTTAGTAATTGGTCTGTTATTTCTGAACCTAAAGTCCACATTACTTGAGCCTCTCCGTTACTATCTGTTGTTACAGATTGGGCAGAAACAGAACCATTCGTTGGTGTAAAGAATACTGTAGCTCCTGCAAACGGACTTTCAAATTGATCTAATACCCTAACAACAATTGGATTTGCTAAGGTGGTATTGATATATCCTTCTTGACCTCCGCCAGAAACTTCCAATAAAATGTCAGCCGCTAATACCACATTGGCATTTGCGGTTATGGTAAGTGGAGACCCTATCAACGGCGTAGCACCATCAGCTTTAAAGCCTGTAACTTTTAATGTTTGTGTACCTACGGTAGCTCCTAATGTCCAGTTTACGGTTACATTACCGTTAGCATCTGATACACCTGAACTTGAGGATACTGAACCGTCTGTGGTGGCAAAATTTACGGTTGATCCTGCAAAAGGATTCTCAAATTGATCTAAAACTCTTACAACTATTGGATTGGCTAAAGTTGTATTTACAGTTCCTGTTTGACTGTCGCCTGATACTTTTTGTAAAATGTCTGCACCTACTGCAGCGTTAGCATCTGCCACAAAAGTTAATGGCGAGCCGCTAAGTGGTGTTGTGCCATCAGCTTTAAAGCCTGTAACTGTTAATGTTTGTGTACTTACGGTAGCTCCTAATGTCCAGTTTACGGTTACATTACCACTAGTATCTGATACACCTGAACTTGAGGATACTGAACCGTCTGTGGTGGCAAAATTTACGGTTGCTCCTGCAAATGGGTTCTCAAATTGATCTAAAACTCTTACAACTATTGGATTGACTAAAGTTGTGTTTACAGTTCCTGTTTGACTGTCGCCTGATACTTTTTGTAAAATGTCTGCAAAGGCTGGTAATGAGGTTCCTGTGGCAGTAACGGTTAGTGGCGAGCCGGTTAATGGGGTTGTACCATCAGCCTTAAAGCTCTCCACTTTCATATTTTGGGTGTTAACTAAACCTGTTAAAGTCCAATTTATAGATACAAGACCATTAGCATCTGTAATTAGTGTAGAAGGTGATTCATCGCCATCGGGTGTAAAATAAACTGTTGCCCCAGCAAATGGGTTTTCAAATTGATCTAATACACGTATTACTATTGGATTAGCTAATAGTTCACCTGCTGTCCCTGTTTGGTTATCTCCAGAAACCAGTTCTAAACTGTCAGCAACCGCGGCAACAGCTGTTGCTGTCGCTGTAACAGTCAATGGTGATTCACTCAATGGAGTTGTACCATCAGCTTTAAAGCCTGTAACCGTTAACGTTTGTGTACCTAAGGTAGCTCCTAATGTCCAGTTTACGGTTACATTTCCATCTGCATCTGATAACCCTGAACTTGAGGATACAGAACCGTCTGTGGTTGCAAAATTTACGGTTGCTCCTGCAAATGGATTCTCAAATTGATCTAAAACTCTTACAACTATTGGATTGGCTAATGCAGTATTTACAGTTCCTGTTTGACTGTCGCCTGATACTTTTTGTAAAATATCTGCAAAGGCAGGTTCTGAAGTTCCTGTGGCAGTAACAGTTAATGGCGAACCTGTTAACGGTGTTGTACCATCAGCTTTAAAGCCTGTAACTGTCAAGGTTTGTGTACCTAAAGTAGCTCCTAATGTCCAGTTTACGGTTACATTTCCATCTGCATCTGATAACCCTGAACTTGAGGATACAGAACCGTCTGTGGTTGCAAAATTTACGGTTGCTCCTGCAAATGGATTCTCATTTGTATCTTTAACATTAATAATAATAGGATTTGTTAATATGGTTTCTACTTGACCTGTTTGGCCACCACCCGATACTAAAACTAAACTTTCTGATACCGCATCGCCTTCGGCATTTGCTGTAACCATAAATGGAGAGCCTCTAAGTGGAGTTATACCATCTGTTTTAAAAGCTGTAACTGTCAAGGTTTGTTCCCCTGAATTACCACCAACAGTCCATAAAACACTAGCAATACCTCTTGCATCTGTTTTTACCGTTGATGATGAAACTGATCCATTAGAAGGAGTAAAATGGACTACCGTTTCTGCAAAAGCTTTTCCAAATTGATCCTTAACCATGACTTCAATCGGGTTTTCAACAGTTGCTCCTGCAACAGCAATTAAATTATCTTCTGAAAGTAATTCAATACTTGTTGCATCTGAAGAAGGGCCATTATCATCTTTAGTACATGAAACAACAATTAATATAAAAGTTAAAAAAGTAAAAATAAGAGTCTTTAGTGTAGTGTTTTTCATAGTTATGGTATATATCAAAGGCTATCTATTAAGGTCTATATTGTGATTGATTTTTTATTTAGTCTTAGGGTTTATTCTTATGTTAACATTTAACTCTCCCTTTTAAAATTTGAAAAGTGTTATGTCATAATTCTTTATCGCTTTTCTGAATGATCGTAATGTTCTAACATTATTGATTATCTATAATTAAATCATACTCATGAAATAATTAAAAACGATAACCTATTGAGATTACACCATGTGTAACTCCCTTATCCGAATCAGATGTTAATCCTGCCATACCAAAATTAATATCAATTGAAAAAAAATTTCGACTTACTATTTTTAATCCAATACCTAAACCAAATGCGATAATTTTATATTTTTCTGTAATAAATTCCTCCCTGAGTTGATCAGAATCATATTGTGTTTTTACAGACTAGTTACCTTCATTTTATAAGTCTTATTAAAATGATCTGGTATAGGGTCAAGGTCACTATTTGCTTTTTTTCCATGTTCAAAAAAGTCTGGATGTAACTCTATATAATAAACACCAGGATCCAGTACATTTGATGTGGTATTGATCGATGTTCTCCCTCTATCAAATGAAGCCCCAAAATCTGAACCTGTAAAAAGAAAATCTGAACTGATATGGTCATTATCTTGGCTAAACACCCTTGTAACAATTCTAATATCTTTTGGTAGATCAAGAACTTCAATTTTAAGCTGACCAGGTTCTTTTAATTCAACTTTATACCAATCATAAGTTTGTTCTGCAAAAGAAGACACAAAATATTCCTTATGTCCAGCAATAGCGTAAGCTTCAATGGTATCATCAATTAGTACTTTTTTTGCATCTGTTTTTGTATCGTTAGGTTCAAAACAGTCCATTTGACTAACAAAATCCCATGTAATGGTATAATCAACAGGATAGGCAGCAGCGTTAAAAAAAGGAAACGTTTTTAACGAGTATTTCATACCTGGATACACCGAAAAGTAGGCCACTCTATTTAATTTATTATTTGTTTGAGTTGATGATCCTCCAATTATTTTACTCCCTGCAATAGAAACTGAAAGTGTAGGTCTTAAATCTGGATCGCTTTGCGTCAGTTCAACTTTTACATAACCGCCACCCGCATCCTCTGGGATAACAATAGCATCTATATGTTCTTTTCTTTCATTTATTTTTTCCCAAGAATCAGTTATTGTATTAGTGAAGCTGTTAGGACTATATACTTGACAATCATTTTTTTCTACTTGCTTCATATTATCATCATTACATGAAAATGCCAAAAAGGCGAGAAGGATTATAGAGATGTTTATTTTACTTTTATAAGGGTTGATTTTGTGTTTTTTGTAATTTTTCATAATTTTCTTTTCAGTGTTTATTTTTATTAAAAAAAGATTTTAGATTTTATATACCAAATTGTTATTTTCAGTCAACTACGTTAATTTGTACTCTGCTCTCTTCAAGAGCTTTTTATGGTAATTTTTTAAATTTTTATAAACTCGACACGTCTATTATTGGCTTTACCTTCTGGCGAATTATTTTCCGAAACTGGAACACTTTCTCCTTTCCCTTCTGTTTGTAACCTGCTTTTTAAAACTCCCATTTCGATCAAAGCTATTTTTACGGCAAAGGCTCTTTCACCTGAAAGTTTTAAATTATAATCATCTGCACCATCACTATCGGTATGGCCTTCAATAGTAAAGTTTAGGTCTTGGTGGGCTGCCATCATTTTAGCTACTTTATTAATAACACCATAAGATTCTGGTTTAATTATCGCTTTGTTTACATCAAATAAAATACCTCTGGTTACAAATTTGCCATCTGCCATTACACGATCATATAATTTTTTGCCACCTTTGGCAATACGAATGTTTTTTATGGCTAATGTTTTTCCTTCAGGAGTATATATATAAGATCCAATAGTAAATAGTTCTGGCTTCAACTTATAATTTGGTATATTTAGGGCACGATATTCATCTACAAACACCTTTAAAGAGCGTTTGTTAAAAGAAATGGCAATATGTTTCCAGGCAGGTAATTGACCAATTGTAGATTTATCCTTACCATTAAGTTGTTTTTTAACTCCATTATTTGTAAATACCGTAGCTGCTCCATCGCTCTGAATATTTATAGGATAATACGCATCATTATTAGAAAGGTTTAAGTAATTACCACTCCAAAATCTCACTTGATAATTTTGCCAAGTGGTATGGATATCATTAAAATAGGCATCAAATTCTATAGTAAAAACTTCGGGCAGGTAATTTTCGGTATCCATTAACGGGGTAATAATACTTTTATTTTCTAAACGAATAATATTATCATCGCCTAAAGAAGCGTTTTCTGCATTGCCTTTATTAAGATCCCAACGTGATGGGAATTCGCCGTTTTCTTCCACTTGCAAGTTGTCTTCAAAAATAATTTTATCACCTTGAATAAAATTGTATTTGCTCCAAGCCTTAGGATCCTTCTTTACTACTTCACCTTCATGTTCCTCTGAATTTTCTTTACTATCTTCATCGGTAGAGGTATCGTTATTTTTAGGTCCTTTTTTTCTTTTCTCCATTTTTCCAGTCTTTGGATTCAAAATGGAATCCATGACTTTTTCGGTTTCTTTAGTAACTTTTTGTTCTGTCTTTTTTATAACAGCTCGTTCAGCTGCTCTCTCTACTCTTTTGCCTAATTTTTTTAATATTTGAGCTTCAGTACTAATGCCGGATAATAGAATTGCAATTAAAAGTAATAGTCCTTGTAATTTCATTTGTTTAATTTTTAGAGTGACAACATATACCTGTTTTATAATGTTCTTTATTTTTTTTGAAAAGTTCAACATTGCAGATTTGAGATCAAAATTATATCGTGTTGTCTATTTAATTTTACATAACTTTACCTACCGACTATTTTTGTGTATAAATAGAGTTAAAAATGATATGCTTAGTTAATTAGCATATCAAACTATTGTTTTTACCATTAATACAATAAATTGAACTAACTATATGCCAAAACTTACAGGCTATGTAAATTTTATGGATTGCTTTTGTTAATGTGATTATTTTTGAGAAAACAAGCCAAACCCAAATGATAAAAGCTATAATTGTAGATGATGAACTAAGTGCTATTAAAAGCCTACAATGGGAAATAGAAAATTTTTGCCAAGGCATAGAAATATGCGACAGTTTTACCGACCCTATTGAGGCTATTTCTGCGATAAATTACATTAAACCAGATTGTGTTTTCCTCGATATTGAAATGCCTGAAATGGATGGTTTTCAACTATTACAAAATCTAAAATTTAGAAATTTCGATTTAATAATTACCACAGCTTTTGATAATTATGCCATAAAAGCGTTCAAAGAATCTGCCATAGATTATTTGTTAAAACCAATAGACTCTGATGATTTAACAAAGTCAGTAGCTAAAATTAGAGTAAATAAGGATAAGAACACATTGGGAAATGAGTTAAAAAGTGTTTTAAAAAATTTTATGTCTAGCACTTCCAAAATTGCCCTACCATTAGCTGGTAAAACCATTTTTGTAAATGCAGATGAGATATATTATTGCAAAGCTGATGGTAATTACTGCGAAATATTTTTTACTAATAAGACGAAAGAAATACTCTCTAAAAAAATAAAGGAAGTAGAAGAAATTATTAATAATAATTCGTTTTTTAGAGTACATAATTCCTATTTGGTCAATATAAATTATATTAAAGAATTTGTAAAAAGCGACGGACAGTACTTAGTCTTAGAAAATGGAACATCCGTACCCGTATCTCGTTCTAAAAAGGATGCTTTATTGCAAATGCTGAGTAATTAACAACCTTTTTTGTGGATATAGATTCTTTACAACAGATACTTCAAAACCCAAATAGCAATGGTATAACCATTTTTATTTTAGGTATATTATTTGTGCTATCAGTGTATCATTTTTTATTATTCTTTCAACATAAAGATAAAGTCTATTTATATTATAGTTTATACACTTTCTTAATTTTTACAAATCAATTAGATAATACTACTTTTGGTTTTATTTCAACACTAATAGAACCTTACCATGATTTTTTAGTTTTTTATGATCGACCCGTAATGTGGTTGTACAACACTATTTATTTTATTTTTGGCTTTACATTTTTAAGCCTAAAACATTATTCAGAAAAGTGGTACTCCTTTATTTTTAAAGTAATAATTATACTTTTAATTGTTATTTTTAGCACTACTATCTTAGCAACTGTTACAGGTAATATAAATTTTATATATGCTGTTGGCAATTATTTGGTTCCTTTTCTACTACTCTTCGGTATCATAGCTTATTATCCTCTTTTTAAGCTTAAAATGCCTCTAAAAGAATATATTATTGTTGGTTCTTTTGTGTTGTATGTTACTTCGTTTCTTGCCTATTATTCACAATTTTTTGAATTTATCCCTCCAGAAAGCAACCTTAGTTTTACTATCTTCTATGTTGGGGTAATTATTGAAAACGTAGTGTTTTCTCTGGGTTTAGGACAAAAGCAAAAATTAATTTTAAAATCAAAAAATGAATCGCAGGAAAAATTAATTAATCAACTTCAAGAAAATGAAAGCTTACGAGAAACAGTACAGAATCAATTGCAACAGGATTTGTCTTTACTAAAAGAAAAATCAAAAAATGAAAAGTTAGTAACATTGAAAGAAACGGCTGATAAAGAATTAGCAGAATTAAAAATTACCTCATTGCGAAGTCAGATGAATCCACATTTTATCTTTAATTCCTTAAACGCGATAAAACTCTATATTATTAATAATGAAAAAGAAAATGCGGTTTATTATTTAAATAAATTCTCAAAACTTATTAGGCGAATATTAAATGCCTCACAAGACAAAGAAATTTCTTTAGTACAGGAAATTGAAACTGCCGAACTTTATTTAAATATTGAAAATATTCGGTTTAATAATGAGATAGATTTTATATTAACCATTGATAGATCGTTAAATTTAGACACTATAAAAATTCCTTCCCTTATCCTTCAACCTTTTATTGAAAACGCTCTATGGCATGGTCTTTCTTCTAAAAAAGGAGAAAAAAAATTGAAGATTAATATTGAAAAAGAAAATAACACTTTTGTAAAGATAGAAATAGAGGACAACGGTATTGGTCGAAAAAGGTCAGCTGAAATAAAAGAAAAAAAAATACATAAGAAAAACTCAATTGGCTTAAAAATAACCGAAGAACGCTTACAGAATTTTGTAAAAGATAAAAATTATACTTACAAATTAAATATACAAGATTTGTACAATAAAAACGGACTTGCAATTGGCACCAAAGTCACTTTAATAATAAGCTATTAAGATGATTCCATTTGAAGAGTTTACACTATTATTTGCAGGATTTTTAATCACTTTGGCCGTGTATCATTTTCTATTGTATTTTCAACATAAGGACAATGTTTATTTATACTACAGTCTCTTTATTTTTTTAATTTTTACCGCCAACTATCCAGAAACAACAAATTCGATTTTTGCGGACGCCTCTAACAGTAACGATCCCTATTTTCAATTATTGATAATTCCCAGAGAGTGGCTTTATAACACCCTGTACTTAATGTTTGCCAAAACTTTAGTAGAACTTCATATTTTTAAATCAAAATGGAACAAAGTATTGAACATGAGCATCATGATCTATTTGATATTACTTTTTATCATGATGCTCTATGCAGGCCTGACGGGTAATTATTTTGTAATCGGACTTGTATTTTCCTACTTCTTTTCGCCTACCATTGCAGTATTGGCATTAGGTAGTTTTTATGTACTATATACCATGGATACACCATTAAAATATTATATACTTATTGGTTCATCCATCTATCTTGTTGCTGCCGAATATGCTTTTTTTTCCTCTACTGATTTTCAAACAGTAACTGTAATATTTTCTATAGGAATCATTATAGAAAACATCCTGTTTTCGTTAGCCTTAGGACAAAAACAGAAAATTATTTTACAAGAAAAAAATAAATCACAATTTGAATTAATCAATCAACTTAAGGAAAATGAAAGTTTACGAGAAACGGTACAGAATCAATTGAAACAGGATTTAATTTTACTGAAAGAAAAATCGAAAAATCAAAAATTATTAACCCTGAAAGAAAAGGCCGATAAAGAATTGGCTGAATTAAAAATTACTTCATTGCGAAGTCAAATGAATCCGCATTTTATTTTTAATAGTTTGAATTCTATTAAACTCTATATTATTAATAATGAAAAAGAAAATGCGGTTTATTATCTTAATAAATTTTCTAAGCTCATTAGAAAAATATTAACCTCAACACGCGAAAAAGAAATCAGTTTGGCTGATGAGCTTGAAACAATGGAATTGTACGTAAATATAGAAAATATTAGATTTAATAATGAAATAGATTATATATTAAAAATAGAGAAAGGTCTAAATTTAGATACCATTAAAATTCCATCACTTATTTTACAACCCTTTATTGAAAATGCTATTTGGCATGGGCTCTCATCTAAAAAAGAAAATAAAAAATTATCGCTTTCAGTTGAAAAACCAGATAATAATTTTATAATTATTGTAATAAAAGATAATGGTATTGGCAGAAAAAAATCAGCCTTATTAAAAGATAACAAATTGTATAAAAAGGATTCTGTCGGCATAAAACTTACAGAAGAACGATTGAGTAATTTTGCAAAAGATTACCAAAATAACTATTCAATAATTTTTACTGATTTGTTTGATAATGGTAAAACCTCAACGGGAACACAGGTTAGTTTAAGAATACCAACAGAATAATAATTTATGATGTTTTTGTTTGCACAAGAGGTTCTAAATTATCCGCATCAAAACGGAATTACAATGTTTGTTTTGGGTGGACTTTCTGTGCTAACAGTATATCATTTTTTACTCTATTTTCAACATAAAGATAATGCTTATTTATTTTACAGTTTATACACTTTTTTATTGTTTACACGTAACGTTATTGAACCTGAAAATAGTTTTATTTATTATTATGATGGATTAAAACCCATTTTAGAAACTATTAAATACTATAGCCCTAATTTAGAATGGGCATATAATACTATTTATTTTGTTTTTGCTTTTACATTTGTTGATTTAAAATCATATTACTTAAAATGGTATAAATTCATATTTGGTGCGGTTTACTTTTTATTCGCATTAAATATTTTTGTCGAAATTTTATATAGAACTTCGGGGAACGAAAATATTTACCCTCTATTTTTTACCATTTTTATTGTACTTCTTTTAATATTGTCAATAATAGGATATATTCCTCTTTTTAGAATTAAAGGTTTTTTAAAGTACTATATTATTATTGGCTCATCTATTTTTCTTTTAACTTCTCTTTCAGCATATATTATTTCTAGATTTCATGTTCAGTTAGAAGGAGCTGACTATAATACTTCACTTTTTTTTATTGGTATAGTATTGGAAAACATATTCTTTTCCTTGGGATTAGGCCATAAACAAAAAATGATTCTGGAAGAAAAAAATAAATCACAATTTGAATTAATCAATCAACTTAAGGAAAATGAAAGTTTACGAGAAACGGTACAGAATCAGTTGAAACAGGATTTAACTTTACTGAAAGAAAAATCGAAAAATCAAAAATTATTAACCCTAAAAGAAAAGGCCGATAAAGAATTGGCTGAATTAAAAATTACTTCATTGCGAAGTCAAATGAATCCGCATTTTATTTTTAATAGTTTGAATTCTATTAAGATGTATATTATCAATAGTGAAAAAGGGAATGCAATTTATTATCTTAATAAATTTTCTAAACTCATTAGAAAAATATTAATCTCAACACGAGAAAAAGAAATTAATTTAGCGGATGAGCTCAACACTATGGAGTTATATATAAATATAGAAAATATTAGATTTAATAATGAAATAGATTTTTTATTAAAAATAGAGAAAGGTCTAAATTTAGATACCATTAAAATTCCAGCACTTATTTTACAACCCTTTATTGAAAATGCTATTTGGCATGGACTCTCATCTAAAAAAGAAAATAAAAAATTATCGCTTTCAGTTGAAAAACTAGATAATAATTTTATAATTATTAGAATAAAAGATAATGGTATTGGCAGGAAAAAATCAGCATTATTAAAAGACAACAAATTGTATAAAAAGGATTCTGTCGGCATAAAACTTACAGAAGAACGACTGAGTAATTTTGTAAAAAATTACCAAAATAACTATTCAATAATTTTTACTGATTTGTCTGATAAAAATAATGATCCTAAAGGTACCGAGGTTACTATTAAATTACCTCTACGCTAATTACCTCTTCATTTTCTCTGCCACTTTCTCTAGCTCGGCATACCAATCTTCTCCAAACTTTCTTATCAAGGCCTGCTTTACAAATTTGTAAACAGGCACCTGTAATGCTGCACCTAAAGTACAAGCATCATCACAAATTTCCCATTTATGGTAATTTACAGCCGCAAATTCTGAATAATCTTGTACTCTTACCGGATATAAATGACAAGAAATTGGTTTTTTCCATGGTATTTCCCCTTGGTTATAGGCCTCTTCAATTCCACATATTGCAATTCCCTTTTCATCATAATTGATATAAACACAACTATCGTCAATAGGATTTAACGGTGTTTCATGTTCACCGTTATGGGTAACAAATAATCCTTGCTCTTCTATTGCGTCAATCCCTTCTTTAGTTAAATAGGGTTTAACTTTTGGATAAATATCCATTAATATTTGTAATTCATCTTCCTCTAATGGTGCTCCTGCCTCTCCGTCCACACAACAGGTACCTTTGCAGGCAGAAAGATTACAAACAAAATCATTTTCAATAATCTCTTCTGAGATAATTGTTTTTCCTAATTGAAACATTTGCTATATTGTAATTATTTATGGCAAAAATACATATAATTAAGCACAAAAAATGTTCCTATTTTAGTGCTTTAATCCATTTAGATTTATCTATTTTTGCCGAAAATTTAAAATTTAGTAAAATGCATTTAGATATTAAAGAAATATTAACAGCTACAATGGTTTTATTTGCGGTAATTGATATAGTAGGCAGTATACCAATTATTATAGACTTACGACAAAAAGTAGGGCATATACAATCTGAAAAAGCATCAATAGTATCTGTAATTATTATGATTGCCTTTTTATTTGTAGGAGAAAAAATATTAACCCTAATTGGGGTTGATGTAAATTCATTTGCCGTTGCCGGTGCTTTTGTTATCTTTTTTTTAGCACTAGAAATGGTGCTTGGTGTTGAATTGTATAAACATGAAGCTCCTGAAACGGCCAGTGTTGTACCATTGGCTTTCCCATTAATTGCGGGTGCAGGTACATTAACCACACTTCTTGCTTTGCGTTCCGAATTTAATGTAGTTAATATAATTATAGCAATTGTGATTAACATGATTTTTGTGTATTTAGTATTGAAATCTTCCAAAAAAATTGAGCAAATATTGGGCAAAGGAGGAATTAATGTGGTAAGAAAGATATTTGGTGTTATTTTATTGGCTATAGCGGTAAAATTATTTGCTACAAATATTCAGGGGTTAATTCAATAATGTAATAGATGTTACACATCTTTTTCTAATTCAACTTATTTTTACATTTTAAACAGATAACTATGAACACATTTGATGTATTAATTATTGGTGGTGGTGCAGCAGGAATGTCTACAGCCTTAGTATTAGGCTCTGCAAAAAATAAACCATTCGCTTCAAACAAAACCATAGGAATTATTATTCATCAAAAAACATCAGCCTTAGCCAGTGGTATATTTAATAATGTTTTAGGAATAAAACCCGGTACAACAGGAAAAGAAATTCTTGATGAAGGTAAAAAACATCTTGCTGAAACTTATCCTCATGTTTTTCAAATTGAAAAAGAAAAGGTCATCAAAATTGAAAGTAAAGCCGGAAGTTTTATGATTACTACCAATAAGAATAATTATCAGGCTAAAATTATAATTGTTGCCGTTGGTCCTTCTAATCTTTTTAACATTGAAGGTCTAAACCAATATGTTGAACCTCATCAAAAACTGCCTGCGGCAAAAGAGCGAATTCAGTTAAAAAATAATGATCATAAAGTTTCTGAAGGTATATATGTGGTTGGCGTTTTGGCAGGTTGGCGGAGTCAATTCTCTATAGCCTGTGGTAGTGGAGCGAGTGTGGCTACAGATATTTTAACCGAATGGAATAACGGAAATCCGACTATGGTACATGATGCTATTGAATAACACACTTAAGGCAGTATAGGTAAAGTTATTTTTTCTAACTCTATATCTCTTACTTTATCTAGCATTTCATCATCTTCATTTAAAACTTTATAAAAAGTATTTTCATTAAATAAATTTTGAGCAAAAAGAGATTTTAAATACAATTTTATATAAGAAATACTTTCAAAAGCTATTTTACTTTGATCTTCAAAAAGTGAAAGATATTCTTTTAATATGCTATTATCTTGATCAAAATTCAACATAAATTCATCAACTTGCCATCTATTCATTTCTTCTCTATGATTATCAACATATTCAAATACAAAATCTTGTAGTGCTTGAAAGTGAAATCTTCCAAAATAAGCTGTGGTATCAATACCCACAAAAACATCTGGTACTATACCACCACCACCATAAACAACTTTGCCATTAGGTGTAATATACTTTAAAGAATCAACTACTTTTATACTATCTCCATTGGTCAATTCTCCATTATAATACCTCTCAATTCTATCATTATAATAGCTTTGTCCATTTTCTCCATCATAAGGTTTTTGAATAGATCTGCCTGTTGGTGTATAATAACGAGAAACCGTAAGTCTAACAGCAGAACCATCTCCTAATTCCATTTCCTGTTGCACCAATCCTTTACCAAAGGAACGACGTCCTACAATTACACCCTTGTCATTATCTTGTAATGCTCCTGCAATGATTTCACTGGCAGATGCTGAAGTTTCATCAATCAATACATACACCTTTCCGTTTTCAAAACTTCCTTTTGAAGTGGCAAAGCTTTTATCTATTTTGCCACCTTTATTTTTTGTAAAAACAATTAACTTATCATCTCCTAAAAACTCATCAACTATTTTAGTGGCTATGCCTAAAAATCCACCTGGATTTCCTCTTAGATCTAACACCAACCGTTTCATGTTTTTATTTTGTAACTTTTTTAAAGCGGATTTAAACTCTTTATATGTGGTATTGGCAAATTTGTTGATTTTAATATATCCTAAACTATCATTCAACATATAATAACTTGGCACACTTACTATAGGAACAGTACCACGCTTTAACGTAAAACTTAATAGGGTATCCTTGTATTTTCTATATACTTGAAGATCAACTTTGGTTTTTGGCTCACCTTTTAATTTTTTTATAATATATTCACTATTTAATTCTTTTCCATATAAGGTGTCATTATCAGCAATTAAAATTCTATCTCCTGGTGCTAAACCTGCTTTATCACTAGGACCATCTTTTATTACATTTATAACCGTTAAAGAATCTTTATACATTCTAAATGTAATGCCAACACCAACAAATTCTCCATTCATACTCTCTGAAATAGCCTCATGTTCACTGGCTGGAATATATACTGAATGTGGGTCTAATTTTTCTAAAATTTGGCGGATAGTACCATCAAGTAAGCTATCGGTATCCACTTTATCAACATAATCATATTGTATATAATCGATTAATTTTTTAATTTTTTCCTCTTGTGGATTTCCATTAAACAACATTACCGAGTTCTTTTTAGGATAATCTAACATACTACCAATAAAAATACCTACGGCAACAGCCAAGGATAGCCATAAAGGAAAATATATTTTATTCTTCGCCATTAGTATTGATCAATATTTACAAGTTCTATTCCTGCTTTTTCTAAAAATTTTAATCCGGAATCATCTTTATAGGCTTCAGCATATACCAATCGTTTGATTCCTGATTGATGTATAAGCTTACTACATTCTTTACAAGGAGACATGGTTATGTACAGGGTTGCACCTTCACATGATTGCGTTGATGAAGCCACTTTCAGTATAGCATTAGCTTCTGCATGAAGCACGTACCATTTGGTAGTATTATCATCATCTTCACAAACATTTTCAAAACCGGTAGGTGTGCCATTATAACCATCTGAAATTATCATTTTACCCTTTACGATAAGAGCACCTACTTGACGACGTTTGCAATGAGATAATTTTGCCCATTCTTTTGCCATTTTTAAATAGGCAATATCATACCTGCGTTGTTTCTGTTCTGTCATTGATAATTATATGTCACACACATTTAAATGTTACCTCCACTTCTAATTTAATATAGACGACAAATTACCGATAAAATTATGGGAATCTTGTTAAATTTTTACCAAAATTTACGTTCAACAAGCATGGGGATTACTATTCCAATTACTATAGATGACAAAACTAATACCCAATCTCTTTTTGATATTTTCAATATTTTCAATGCTAAAAACCCTGCAATTAGAATTATAAATACTATGAATAGTTGAGCAAATTCAACTCCAATAGCAAATTCGAGTAATGGCAACAACTTGCTATCTGTATCCTCTAATATCATTCTTAGAAATCCTGATAAGCCCAAACCATGAATCAATCCGAAGAAAAAAGCAAAAAATAAATTAATATTAGATTGATGACTATTCTTTTTTCTAATCGTAAATAAATTAACTGTTGCCGTTATAAAAATGGTTAACGGAATCAAAAATTCAATAATTTTTACATCAATATTTATAATTTTATAGGTTGCTAACCCTAAAGTAACCGTATGACCTAAGGTGAAAAGTGTAATTAGCCACACTATTTTTTTCCATTCCTTAAAACTATAAATTACGGCTAAAACTATAAAAAAAAGAATATGATCATAAGCTTTCCAGTCTAATACATGATCAAATGCAAGTTGTAGAAATAATTTTAAATTTTCCATAATTAGTAAAATTTTCAAGCACCAAATGCTAATCCATTGCGATTATGAATTTGGATTTTATTTATTGAATTTTTTGATATAAATCCCAAAGAACAACACCACAACTCACAGAAATATTCAATGAATGTTTAGTACCATATTGAGGTATTTCAAGACAATAATCAGAAGCTGAAACTACTTCTTGTTGTACGCCTTTAACCTCATTACCAAATACAACCGCTAATTTTTTTCCTTGAATAGGATTAAAATCTTGCAATGCTATACTATTTTCGGCTTGCTCAATTGAAGCGACTTTAATATTTTCATTTTTTAATCTTTTTACTAGTGACAATGTATCCTCAACATATTCCCAATCAACAGAATCAGTAGCTCCTAACGCTGTTTTATGTATATCTTTATGAGGTGGTTTAGCGGTAATGCCACAAAGGTAAATCTTCTCAATCAGAAAAGCATCGCTTGTTCTAAATACGGAACCAATATTGTTTAGACTTCTAATATTATCCAATATTACTATTAATGGCGTTTTCTTTGCCTGTTTAAATGTAGTCCTTGTTAACCTTTCTAATTCGCTATTCTTTAATTTTCGCATATAATTTGTTAACTTTAATTTTGAATAATTAACTTCGCAAAACTAATTCAAAATTGCATTAATTGACAAGCAAAAGTAAAAAAGTAACGCCTTTAATGAAACAATACAATACCATCAAGGGTAAATATCCTGATGCCATGTTATTATTTAGAGTAGGCGATTTTTATGAAACTTTTGGTGAAGATGCAGTAAAAGCAGCAAGAGTTCTAAACATAACCCTTACCAAGCGTGGTGCGGGAAGTGAAAGTGAAACTGCCTTGGCGGGTTTTCCACATCATTCCTTAAATACCTATTTGCCTAAATTAGTAAAGGCAGGAATGCGTGTAGCTATCTGTGATCAGTTGGAAAATCCTAAAATGACCAAAACTATTGTAAAACGTGGAGTTACAGAATTAGTTACACCAGGCGTGGCTTTAAATGATGAAATTTTACAATCTAAAACCAATAATTTTTTAGCCGCTATTCATTTTGGTAAAAAATTATTGGGCATTTCTTTTCTAGATGTTTCTACGGGAGAGTTTTTAGTAGCAGAAGGCAATGAGGAATATATTGACAAATTATTACAAAATTTTAATCCTAGTGAAATATTAATTCAAAAGCAATTCAAAACAAAATTCAAAGACCTATTTGGCGCTAATTATTATACCTTTTATTTAGACGATTGGTTATTTCAAAATGATTATGCTCATGAAACATTAACTCATCATTTTAACATTAATTCTCTCAAAGGTTTTGGTATTGACGATTTGCAACATGGAATTATTTCTGCAGGAACCATTTTATATTATTTATCAGAGACACAGCATAATGAGCTCAAACATATTTCGGCAATACATCGGGTAGAAGAGGATAATTTTGTGTGGATGGATAGATTTACAGTTAGAAATTTAGAATTGTATTTTTCTAATCAACCCGAAGCTGTAACTTTATTAGATGTTATTGATAGAACTATTTCACCCATGGGTGGGAGATTGTTAAAACGCTGGTTGGCCTTACCTTTAAAAAATCTAAAACAGATACAAAAAAGACATGATATTGTAAAATATTTAATAGATAACGATACTTTTTATGACAAGATTTCCTATCAAATCAACCAAATTAGCGATATAGAACGATTAATTTCTAAAGTGGCTACAGCAAAAATCAATCCGCGTGAAGTTGTTGTTTTAAAAGGGTCTTTAAAAGCAATTCTTCCCATAAAAGAAGCCTCTGAAAAAAGTGGTAATAAAGCCTTACAAAGTCTGGGTAAACAATTGCACGCATGTCATGATCTTATAGAAAAAATATCAAAAACACTAAATGATGACGCTCCTGTTAATATTAATAAAGGCAATGTAATTGCAAATGGAGTTTCTACTGAACTAGATGAATTAAGGGCTATCTCAACTACCGGAAAAGCATATTTAGATAATATGTTGACACGTGAAACAGAGCGTACGGGTATTTCAAGTTTAAAAATTGCCTTTAATAATGTATTTGGGTATTATATTGAAGTAAGAAATGCACATAAAGACAAAGTTCCGGAAGATTGGATTCGCAAACAAACGTTGGTTAGTGCCGAACGTTACATCACAGAAGAACTCAAAGCATACGAAACCAAAATTTTAGGTGCAGAAGAAAAAATTGCCGAATTAGAACAAGAACTTTTTTCTGATATTTTGCATTTTATGGCGAATCACATAAAACAAGTACAGGAAAATGCACAACAAGTAGCCCAACTAGATTGTTTATGTTCTTTTGCTCAAACAGCCAAAGATCATAATTATGTAAGACCTTTATTAGATGAAAGTACTGATTTAGAGATTAAAAATGGGAGACACCCTGTTATAGAAAAACAATTACCAATAGGTGATGAGTATATTGCAAATGATGTAGTTCTCAATAGAAATCAGCAGCAAATTATCATGATTACCGGGCCGAACATGAGTGGTAAATCAGCTATTTTAAGACAAACAGCTTTAATCGTTCTTTTGGCACAAATGGGTAGTTATGTTCCGGCACAACAAGCCAGAATCGGTGTTGTAGATAAAATATTTACACGCGTTGGTGCTAGTGATAATATTTCTATGGGCGAATCTACCTTTATGGTTGAGATGAACGAAACGGCTAATATTTTAAATAATATTTCTGAAGGTAGCCTAGTATTGTTGGATGAAATTGGTAGGGGTACAAGTACTTATGATGGTATTTCTATAGCATGGGCAATCGCTGAATATTTACATGAACATCCTTCAAAAGCAAAAACTTTGTTTGCCACACATTATCATGAGTTAAATGATATGACTGAAACTTTTGATCGTATTAAAAACTTTAATGTATCTATTAAAGAATTAAAAGATAATGTAATTTTTCTACGAAAATTAGTACCGGGTGGTAGCGAACACAGTTTTGGAATTCATGTTGCGAAATTGGCCGGAATGCCAACATCTGTAATTCACAGAGCCAATAAAATGCTTAAAAAATTAGAGCAAAGCCACTCCTCTGAAGACATTAAGAATAAATTAAAACAAACTACCGAAGAAGATGTTCAGTTGAGTTTTTTTAAATTGGATGATCCATTATTAGAAGACATTAAAGAAGAAATTTTGGCTGTTAACATTGATGCCTTAACTCCGATAGAAGCATTGATGAAGCTCAATGAAATTAAACGAATGTTGGTTAAAAAGTAGAAGGAAAGCCCATCCCAACCCTTATCAAAGGAAAGGGCTATTTCGCCCTAGTTAATGTTTTTCAATGCCATGTTAATCGAAATCACCCAAAATGAAGTTTCATACCTTAATGGCTAGCCTTAAAACCAAGTTTTTCATAAAACAGTATAGCATCGGGCCTGCTTTTATCTGTAGTCAATTGTAATACATGGGCATTTTTATACTTAGCACGTTCTATTGCCCATTGAAACATGAGTTTACCAATTCCTTTTCCTCTAAACTCCCGTTTAATTCTTACGGCTTCTATTTGAGCTCTTATGCCTCCCTGATAGGTTAAATATTGAAGATAACTCAACTGTAAAGTGCCGATAATTTCAGTCTGATCATTTTCTACAACTTGGTTAAGGTCTTTATTTATATTTTCAAAAGCCTTATAATACGTTTGTGGTAAAGGATCTTGATAATTTTCTCGTAATTTCCCTAAATTATCGTCTGCAATCATCTTAACAATAGAAGGTACATCTTTGGTTGTTGCTTTTCTGAATTTCATGTTGAAAACCTTCGTTTAATGCTAATTTAAATATAAAGCAACATTGAATAAAACTAAATTAGCGTAAATTCTACTATCTTTGTACTTTATATAAAACAACTATGTATTTTTTATTTATTAGCGGTGGCGAAGTTTTTGTAGTATTGGTTATTGTACTTATGTTATTTGGGGCAGACAAAATACCTACTATCGCCAAAGAGCTGGGTAAAGGTATGCGTCAATTAAAAGATGCTACTAATGATATTAAACGTGAAATTAATCAGACTGCAGAAAAACAAGGAATAGATACCAACCTTACCAAAGAAATTAAACAGGATATCAAAAAGGTTCGAGAAAATATTCAAGACAATATTGATGATATTTCAGGCCCTATAAAACGTAATTTATAAATTGAATTTCCTTGAGCAAATAATAGAATATGATAAAGAATTATTTATCTATTTAAACAGTCAAGGCTCTGAACCATGGGATGCTTTTTGGATGCTGGTTACCAACCAATTTAATTGGATACCGTTATTTTTATTGTTATTCTTTTTAATTTTTAAAGCTTATGGTTGGAAAAAAGGACTAGTTTTAGTTGTAGTAGCAGCACTATTGGTCACTTTTTCAGATCAATTTGTAAATTTTATTAAAAATTATTTTGACAGATTAAGACCAAATAACGACACCTCTATTAATAATGTAATACGCATTTTAAAACACCCAAGAAGTTTTAGTTTTGTCTCTGGTCACTCTACCACATCATTTGCTGTTACCTTATTTATGATTCTTTCACTAAAAAAATACTATAAATATCCACTCTTACTACTCCTTTGGCCGCTACTTTTTGCCTATAGTCGCATTTATATTGGAGTCCATTTTCCTATTGATATATTTATAGGAATGTTACTAGGATTCCTCATTGGATATACTTTTTATAAAATTAGCCTCCTGTTTCTGAGAAAAATACATTAAATTTGAAAAGTACGGTCATTATCGCTAAATAATTGTACCTCCCCTTAGGCTGTATATTTAATTAATGTTTAACTAAACCACCAAATCGAAATGAAATTTTCAAAGAAAAATCGGAATCAATCCGCCTTTGTGACAAAAAATTCTTGCATTAGTAAGTCCTTTATTCTCCAAAAGTTTACACTTATTTCAGGGTTATTATTATTGATTTTTATGGTCTCTTGTACTCATGATGAACTACCATCGCATGAAATTCAAACTATTGAAAATCAAAAAGACCCTTTAACTTTAGAAGAAGTAAATAATGAAATAACCAGAATACTTGAAGAAAATGGCTCATTTAATTGGAGTGAGACAAGTGACCACCTTTTATGGAGTGCGGTTGTACATGGAGACAATATTCTAACAGTAGGGTACGGTGCTGAAGGTGATCATTTTAGAATTACTAAAAGCCAACAACTTTCAGACGTAAAAGAAGAGATACTACAAACTATCCAATCTTTCGATCTAAAAAAATCTAATAAAGAGGTGTTATTGTATGATGATGATATTTTAAATTTTATTGATGTTAAAATTACAGGGTTGAACACAATAAAAGAACTAAGAAAAAACCCAAAAATTAGATATTTAGAGCCGGAAGGATTTGTTTATAGCAGTAATAAAGTGCTACAAAAATCTTCATCTGGTTGTAGTACATCGGGCGAAAATATTGACGGTAATGATTTTGGAACATTATCGAACGGAGCAAAAGTGCCCTGGAATTTTTACCAACATAATATAAATCAAGCTTGGGCGTATAGCAAAGGAAGGGGTGTTGGCGTTGGCGTTGTTGATACTGGTGTTTCTTCTAATCAGTCCAATTTAGGATCTAAGTTTGACGATTATTATTCGGGCAGATATATCCAGAAATATGGTACTTATGTTGATTCTTGGAAGTGGTGGTCTAACTCAACTGATGGTCCAAATGATAAATGTGGGCATGGTACTAGTTCTAGTGCAACTATTTCAGCACCAAATAATAATAGCTCTCAGTTTATTGGTGTTGCTTATGAATGTAATCTAATATCCTATAGAGGTACAGGCGATGTTGTATTAAATGGTTACCATGAACGTAAAGGAGTGGCAAATGCTTTAAAAGCTTTAGGGAAAAGAAGTGATGTTAAGATTATCTCTATGGCCATTGGTTATCCTTGGTCTATTGGTAGAATAAAAGATGCCGTAAAATATGCTTATGCCAGAAACAAACTTATTTTCGCTGCCGGAGGAACTTCAACCAATTTTACGAATTGGTATGGCGTAATTTTTCCTGCCACCATGAGTGAAACTGTGGCTGTTACCGGTGTTGAAGAGCAAAGTACTTATGACGAATGTGATGCTTGTCACGATGGTAGTAAAATTGACTTTACAGTTATTATGGAAAGAGGTAATAATCACCATCAACCGGTCTTAGGATTTAACAATGGCCAATCAAAATATTTTGGAGGCTCTTCTGTTGCTACTTCAACTACAGCTGGTATGGCAGCATTGGTTTGGGCAAAATATCCTTCTTGGTCTAGAAGTCAAGTATTACAACGGTTAAAAGAATCGGCTGATTTTTACCCTAATAAAAATGGCGATTTCGGGTATGGTAATATTGATGCTCTTAAGGCTGTGAGAGGATATTAATATATGAAATAAACCCTTCATAAATAATATATTTAACAGAAAAAAAGCTATAGGTAAATTTGGCAATTTAATTCCTAATGATTTTGAAAAAGAGCATTAGGAATTATTTAACTAAGGTTTATACTGGAGATAAATATAGTTTTGACAAGACAGCGATTTATTTGTGTAGCTTTAATTGAATCCGTTTTCTGTCAATGTCTACTTCCAATACCTTGACTATAATTTGTTGATGTAAGTCAACATGTGCATTTACATCTTTTACAAAAGTATCTGATAGATTAGAAATATGAATTAGACCACTTTCTTTAATACCAATATCTACAAAACATCCAAAATTGGTAATATTATTTACAATACCAGGTAGTAATTGGCCTTCTTTTACATCTTTTATAGTTTTGATATTTTGGTTAAAAGTAAAAACCTTTGCTGTTTCTCTAGGATCTAATCCTGGTTTTTCCAATTCAGAAATAATATCCGTCAAGGTAGGTAATCCCACCTCCTTAGTCATATAATTTTTTAAATCAATCTTTTTAAGAAGGGCTGTATTTCCAATTAATTCTTCTATGTTTTTACCTTCATCTTTGGCAATTGTATTCACAACCTTATAACTTTCAGGGTGTACGGCTGAATCGTCTAACGGATTCCTAGCTTTTTTTATCCGTAAAAAACCTGCTCCTTGCTCAAAGGCTTTATTGCCAAGTCTAGCAACTTTCTTTATCTGGCTTCTAGCATTAAATGCTCCATTTTCATTTCTATAGGCAACAATATTTTCGGCCAATTTCGGACCGATACCCGATACATAGCTCAACAGCGATTTACTGGCTGTATTGATATTTACTCCAATTGTATTTACACAACTTTCAACCACAGTATCTAAGGTGTTTTTTAGTTTTAGTTGATCAACATCATGTTGATATTGCCCTACTCCAATGGATTTAGCATCTATTTTAACCAATTCTGCCAAAGGATCAGCCAATCTTCTTCCAATAGAAACCGCACCTCTAACGGTAACATCGTAGTTAGGAAATTCATCTCGAGCAATTTTTGAAGCTGAATAAATAGAAGCTCCGGCTTCGCTTACCACAAAAACCTGAATATCTTTATTAAATCTGATTTTACGAATGAGTTGTTCCGTTTCTCTAGAGGCCGTTCCGTTACCAATAGCTATCGCTTCAATTTTATAAGCATCTGTCAAAGTGCTAATTTTTTTTATCGCACCAATAGTATCATTTTGCGGAGCATGCGGAAAAATAGTTTCATTATGCACCAATCCGCCTTGAGCATTTAAACAAACCACTTTGCAACCTGTTCTAAAACCCGGATCTATAGCTAAAATATTTTTTTCACCTAAAGGAGCTCCTAATAATAATTGCTTTAAGTTCTTAGCAAAAACCTGTATGGCATCATCATCTGCTTTTTCTTTGGCAAGGTTTAAAATTTCATTTGATAGAGCAGGAAATAACAAGCGTTTGTACGCATCTTGAATTGCTAACCTTAATTGTATTGAGCAATCATTATTAGAACGGATAATTCTATTTTCAATTTTAGATAAAACACTTTGATCATCCAATGTTATTTTTACTCGTATAAACCCTTCTTTTTCAGCCCTGAGAATGGCCAGTAAACGATGAGATGGACATCTCCGTAAACTTTCAGACCAATCAAAATAATCTCTAAATTTTTGTGCTTTTTCATACTCACTTTTTGCAGCAATAACTTTTGTAGTCATGAATGCATAACGTTCTAATTGAAGACGTAAATTGTTTCTTATATCTGTACGCTCGTTAATCCATTCAGCAATTATATATCTAGCTCCTTCTAAAGCATCTGCCAACTCTTTTACGTCATTATTCAAATATTTAATTGCAATGGATTCGATGTCTGTAGCATTTTGGCTCATAATAATCTTGGCCAATGGCTCTAATCCATTTTTTCTAGCAGTTTCAGCTTTGGTCTTACGTTTTTTCTTATAAGGCAAATACAAGTCTTCCAGTGTAGTTAAATTGGTTGACCCAAGTATTTTTTGATGCAATTCGTCTGTTAAAACCTCTTGCTCTTCTAATGCTTTTACAATGGTCAGTTTACGTTTTTCTAAAGCCTCAAATTGCTCTTTGTATTTCATAATATCGCCAATTTCAACCTCATCCAAATTACCGGTTCGTTCTTTACGATATCGAGAGATAAACGGAATGGTACAATCTTCTTTGAGTAAGGCTATGGTATTTTGAATTCCCTTTTCAGGGAGGTTCGTATTTGATTTTATATATTGTAGAAGTTGCATTTTGTAATTGTACTAAGTTAATCTTTCTCTTTCATAAAAGTCAAAAGTATAAAAAATGTTAAGACTAAAATTGACTACTTTTGTTTAAACCCATTTTATATGTGAAAATTTTGAAATAAGGGTTGAAACTACAACAAAATTTAATTCGGTTTAATGCGGTTTACATTTAAAAAAGAAGAAAAACTTAAAAGTGGTAAATTGATAAAACAATTGTTTGAAGAAGGAAAATCTTTGTCAAAATTTCCTTTAAGATTGGTCTATCTAGAGGTTGACCATGCCTCAAGCTATCCTATTCAGGCAACTTTTTCTGCCCCAAAAAGAAAATTTAAAAAAGCTGTAGATAGAAACAGAATAAAACGACTAATGAGAGAGGCTTATAGGAAAAATAAGTATTTGTTATATGATAACATTCAGAAAAAACATATTATTATGTTCACCTTTATAGACGAAAAAGAGCATAATTTCGTTGAAATAGAAGAAAAAATGATATTTTTATTGCATAAATTGATAGAAAAAACTAAGAATTAGTATAATGAAGAAGGTTAAACAACTAAGTATTATTGGTGTATTAATTACTGTTTTAACAGTATCTGTTGGTTATAAGTCTGACTTTTTTGAAGTGGCCAAACAAATTGAAATCTATACCACCTTATTCAAAGAATTGAATATGTATTATATAGATGAAACTAATCCGGCAGCATTGACTGAAACTGCTATTGACAATATGCTAAAAGATTTAGACCCTTATACCAGATATTATGATGAACAAGGTGTTGAAAAAGCAAGGATTAATGCAGCTGGAAATCATGGAAGTATCGGTGCCAGCACAAAAATTATTGATGATAAACTGATTATCTACGAGTCCTATGAAAACCTTCCCGCAGATAAAGCCGGCATTAAATCCGGTGATGAAATTATTAAGATAAATGATATTGAAGTTCATAAAATGCCAACCACAGAAGTACTACCCTTACTTAGTGGCTTACCTGATTCTAAAGTTACTTTAGAGTTAAAAAGGAAAGACAAAATGTTTACAGCCGAACTATTGCGTACAGCCATTGACTCAGATCCGGTTCCCTACTATAAAATGTTAGATGACGAAGTAGGTTATATTTCTTTTATAAAGTTTACTTCTGATGCCTCATCAAGAGTTAAAGAAGCTTTTGAAGATTTAAAAACACAAGGCATGAATAAATTAGTGCTGGATATTAGAGGCAATCCCGGTGGTTTGCTAAATGAGGCTGTAGAAATCACTAACTTTTTTGTTCCTAAAGATGAAATTGTAGTTACTACTAAAGCCAAAGTAAAAAAATGGAGCGACACTTATAAAACCAAAAGAGAACCTATAGATATAGAGATTCCTATTGTGGTTTTGATTGATAGTCATTCTGCTTCCGCTTCAGAAATTGTTGCTGGTTCTTTACAAGATTTAGATAGAGCTGTTATCATTGGTGAACGTTCTTTTGGTAAGGGATTAGTGCAGCGATATAGAAAATTGACTTACGGTACACAACTAAAATTAACCATCTCTAAATATTATACCCCAAGCGGAAGATGTATTCAAGAATTAGATTATACACATAAAGATAACAATGGTGAAGTACCAAAATTTTCTGATATTAAAAGAAATGTTTTTAAAACCAAAAATGGTAGAAAAGTATATGATGGCGGAGGTATTGAACCAGATCTAAAACTGACTAAACCTGAAAGGACAAATGCAACTAAGGCATTAATAGCATCTAATGCTATCTTTAACTATGTAACCGAATTTGTTAATTACAATGAATCCATTGCATCTACTGAAAATTTTACACTTAAAAATTCTGATTATCAAACATTTATAACCTATTTAAATGAAAATGAAAATGCTTTTAGAACAGCAACTGGTAGTGAACTTAATAATGTTTTAAAAACAGCCGAGAAGGAAGGGTATAAGACCAAAATTAATGAAGAATATCAAAATTTAATTGCCAAAATCAATAGTGAAAAAATTAAAGAGTTATCGCAAAATGAAGTAGAAATTAAAGAAGCTTTAACCAATGAAATTGTAAGGAGATATTATTATAAAAAGGGAGAATATATCCATAAAGCCAATCATGATAAATCAATTATTGAGGCCTTAACTTTATTAAAGGACCAAACCCAATATCAAAATATTTTAAAGTAAACTTTTACTGACTATTTTGGTATCTTTGTTGAAAATTTGTCAATGAACACATTAAAACCAACCAAATCTCAAGAATCCTCTAATGCCATTGAACGCATGTACACTGCCATGCGACATTTATTTAATAGAGGATTTTACAAACCTATGGGTATTTCAGGGGAAACATTGCGAGAATCCTTATTACTCTTACGACCTGAAATTTATGGTTCTATCGCTGAAGAAAAAATAGAATTAGAAGGATTACTTTATGTTATTGATAGGCTTCCGGAAGGTATTGAGGAATGTCAATTTATCAATTTAACTTCTGATGAAGGTTATAGCGAATCTCATTTTAAACCAATAGTACCTGAAAAAAGACGTAGAAATTGTTATAGAATAGATAAAGATCAAATGAATATTGAAATTACAAGAGGCCGTTCTGACATTTTTGATATTCTAACCCATTTAACCTTTTTATTTATTGAGTCTCATAAAATTAAAAACAATATACTGCTTGACGAAGATGGTACCACAATTAGAGAATGGCAATATTTAGAAGACATTGTTATTAACAATAAAACACTTTCTAAAAACGAAGGAGAAGTAATTATAACACATTTGGCTAATATTTTGGGTAGAACTTTTATAGAAGTGAAGACTGCCGTTGATAGCTTCTCTCAAAAGGGAAATCCAAATAAATTTTTTAATTGTATTTTTTGGATGGGCAAATTAGCCTTGAATGAGTCTCTCTTAAATAAAAAAAGAACGATCATATTCAGCTCTTCTTTAAGAGAACGTATTGGACATCATATTTATGGTGAAAAATGGGCAAATAGTATAAAACAAGTCTTAGAAGAGAAAAAATTATTACATAGACCTATTCATATTATTAGTGCAAATATGCATAGTGTAATGAATTCAATTTATGCCCCAATTGTTCTAAAAAAAGAAGCTAAACAACATCAAGGTATTGCACTTTACGAGTTGTTAAGTGATAAAACCAACTCTTCTCTACAGAAAAAAGTAAAAGAACAAGCATCAAAAATGGGCTTGTCTTATGTTAAAGACACCTCAGGTACTAATATTAACGTACAAATTATAGATACGGCTAAAATTGATTTTACTGCTTCTAATTATATTTTAAATAAAAAATTAATCGGTGATAAAAAACCTATTCTTATTGTAATGGATTATGCGTTTGGAGAACAAGCTTTTGAAACTTTAGATGAATTATTAAAACCTTACTTTTACAATAATAATAATAATACCAGTCATTTAAATGTAAAATCGGTTTCAATAATGGGTAAGGCTGGAATCTTAGAAGGTGGTAAAGGAGACATAATGATCCCGTCAGCACATATATTTGAAGGCACTGCAGATAATTATCCGTTTACCAATGAATTGAAAAAAGAAGATCTTGAAGGGTTTGGTGTAAATGTTTATGATGGTACTATGGTTACTGTACTGGGTACTTCTTTACAAAATATAGATCTATTAGAATTCTTTCATAATTCAACATGGAGAGCCATTGGTTTAGAAATGGAAGGAGCCCATTATCAGAAAGCAATACAATCTGCATCAAAAATAAGAGGAAATATATCAGAAAATGTAAAAGTAAGATATGCGTATTATGCATCTGATAATCCTTTAGAAACAGGAGGTACATTAGCTTCTGGCGGTTTAGGCACAACAGGTGTTAAACCAACTTACGTAATTACTCAAAAAATATTAGAACAGATCTTTTTAAGTTAAACTTAGCATACAAACAAGATGGGGCAACAAAATATTCCAACAGATGAAGAAGTAGATTTAGGAAGTCTCTTTAAAATTATTGGTAAAGGTTTTCAAAATCTTTTTACTGCCATTGGACAATTTTTTAAATGCCTCTTTCATTATTTTATTGTACTCCTCGTTTTTATAAGAAATAATTCTATTAAATTAGGCATTGCTGTTTTATTGGGTGCAGTTATTGGCTTGGTTTTAGATCTTACGCAACCTAAACAATTTTCATCAGCAATGATTGTTGAACCTAATTTTAAAAGTGCTCAACAGCTATATAAAAACATTGAATTTTATCATGAATTGGTAAAACAAAAAGACTCCGTTTTATTGGCGGAGACATTAAATATTTCTAAAAAAGAAGCTTCTAAACTTAAAGGATTCTATATTGAACCTATTAAAAATGAAAACGAAAAATATGAGTTCTTTGACAAATTTATTCAAGAAGTAGATACCACTACAGTTAGAAATATTGATATAAAAGAGTTTAAAAAAGGGTTTACCGATTATGATTATAAATATTATCAAATTAAGGTGAAATCATTAAACAATTCAATTTTTGAAAAACTAAGTATTCCAATTATAAATTCAGTTGCAAACAATCCTTATTTTAGAAATCAGAAGAAAATAAACGATCAAAATTTACTACAGAATGAAAAAGTATTGGTAAAATCTTTGCAAGAAGTAGATACCTTAAGAAAAATTTATAATGAAGTTTTAATTACTGAAGCTAGAAAAGCAGAAATGGGTACTAATATTACATTAGCACAAGGAGTCAAAAAAACTGATGAAATTGAATTGTTTACGCAAAGTTTAGAACTTAACGAGGAACTTATTGATAATAACAAAACGAAAGCTGAAACCACAGAGATACTAAACGTGGTTTCTACTTTTAGTAAAGTAGGTGAAAAAGAAAGAGGACTGTTTAAAAAATACACCTTTTTATTAGGCATTGGTTTTGGATTGTTAATGTTAGCTTATATTCTGTTTAAACAACTAAATTTGTTCTTAAAAAATTATCAAAATACTGATAATCAATGAAAAAAGTTGCCCTAATTACCGGAGTTACTGGTCAAGATGGTGCCTACTTGAGTGAGTTTTTGTTAAAAAAAAATTACCAGGTTCACGGTATTAAAAGAAGGTCTTCTAGTTTTAATACCAACAGAATTGATCATTTATATCAAGATAAACATATTGAAAATCCAAACTTTATATTGCATTATGGAGATATGACTGATAGTACCAATTTGATCCGAATTATACAGGAAGTTAAACCTGATGAAATTTATAATTTAGCGGCAATGAGCCATGTTCATGTTTCCTTTGATACACCGGAATATACTGCAAATGTTGATGGTTTAGGAACTTTAAGATTACTGGAGGCCATTCGGATTCTTAATTTAGAGAAAAAAACCAAAATCTATCAAGCTGCTACTTCTGAATTGTATGGTCAGGCTCAGGAAGTACCTCAAAATGAAAATACACCCTTTTATCCTAGAAGCCCCTATGGCGTTGCAAAATTATATGCCTATTGGATAACCATAAACTATAGAGAAGCTTATCATATTTTTGCCTGTAATGGTATTTTATTTAATCATGAATCTCCTGTTAGAGGAGAAACGTTTGTTACTCGAAAAATAACAAGAGCTGTTTCAAGAATAGCTCTGGGAATGCAAGATAAATTCTTTTTAGGGAATTTAGATGCTCAACGCGATTGGGGTCATGCCAAAGACTATGTAAAAGTTATGTGGATGATTTTACAGGCTGATAAACCGGAAGACTGGGTAATTGCCACAGGTAAAACAACTACCGTAAGAGACTTTGTAAAATTGGCATTTAATGAAGTAGGTATTGCCTTAGAATTTAAAGGCAAAGGTGAAAATGAAAAAGCAATTATTAAAACATGTAGTCATCCTGATTATAAATTAGAAATAGGTAAAGAAATTCTCTCAATAGATGCTAACTATTTTAGACCTACTGAAGTTGATCTATTGGTTGGAGATGCTAAAAAAGCCAAAGAAAAACTAGGATGGGCACCTAAATATAGCTTGCAAGAAATGATAAAAGAAATGATGGAGGAAGATATTATTTTAATGAATAGAGAATTGTATTTAAAAAAAGGAGGATTTGATATTAAAAATTACTTCGAATAATTTGCAATGAATTTTAACTCTAAAATATATGTTGCCGGTCATAAAGGGTTAGTTGGAAGTGCTATACTTAATAATTTAGAAGAAAAAGGTTACCGTAATCTCATTATAAAAACACATCAAGAATTAGATCTAATAGACACTGCTGCAGTAGCGAATTTTTTTAGAATAGAAAAGCCGGAATATGTTTTTCTAGCTGCTGCTAAAGTTGGAGGTATCTCTGCCAATAATACCTATAGAGCAAATTTCATTTATGAAAACTTGATGATCCAAAATAATGTAATTCATCAAAGTTATAAGAACAAGGTGAAAAAACTATTGTTTTTGGGCAGTACATGTATTTATCCAAAAAATGCATCACAACCCATTAAAGAAGAATATCTATTAACAGATTCTTTAGAATATACTAATGAGCCTTATGCTATCGCTAAAATTGCAGGCATAAAATTGTGCGAAAGTTATAACCTACAGTATGGCACTAATTTTATTTCGGCTATGCCCACAAATCTTTATGGCCCAAATGATAATTTTAATCTTGAAACTTCGCATGTACTTCCTGCCTTGATAAAAAAAATTCATTTGGCTAAATTGTTCGTCGAGAATGAATTTGCCCAAATTAGTAAAATACTAAATATAAAATCTACTTCAGAAATTACAGCTATTCTCAACAAGAATGGTATAAACTCCAACGGAGTAGAAATTTGGGGTACCGGAAAACCATTGAGAGAATTCTTATACTCAGAAGATTTAGCAGATGCCTGTGTTTTCTTAATGGATAATATTGATTTTGAAGATTGCTTTGATCCATTAAAAAAGGAGGTGAGAAACACTCATATTAACATTGGCACCGGCAAGGAAATTTCGATAGCTAACCTGGCACACCTTATTAAAAAAACTATTGGTTTTACCGGCGATCTATTTTTTAATACTAACAAACCTGATGGTACGTTGAGAAAACTTACAGAAGTTACCAAATTACATAAATTGGGCTGGAAACATACGGTGGAATTAGAAGAAGGTGTTGAAAAACTCTATTATTGGTATTATCATCAATTCAATGAATAGAAAAAATATAATTGTAATTTTAGAAATAATGGTAGTATCTATTGAATAGATAATTTATATTAATCAAACTCAGGTTTTTTAGATAAAATCAATTCCTATGCATTATTATTTCAAACATTCTGTATCATTTATTTATAATAAATTTAGTCGATTCTTTAGTGCCATTCTTTCTATAAAGAATAAGGTTATATAGACCATTTTTTATATTGGGAATTACAATGTTATTATTACTATTTATTTTTTTATTCAAAATTAGTTGACCCATCATATTATACAATTCTAGCTTTTCAACGCCTTTAATATTATCAATATAAAAAGTTCCGTTATTGGGATTTGGATATATTTTTATAGACTTATCAATTGATTCATTTTTAATATTTTCGTAACCAGTTTCATAGAAATTAGATTTATTATTTATTGCCCTTGAAGAAGAGTTACAAAGTTCGGTAAATGTACAATCACTAGAAGCAACATCTGATATCTTAGCAATAACATTCCCAGAATTAATTATAACACCTGGTTTAATAATTATCTCATTTTCCGCAATAAATGTTTTATTCATATTCTGAAAATTTATGGCACAGTTTACACCACCAATAGTTATATTATAACCATGTACGGTGGATTCAAGAGGTATTGAGCAAATATCAGTACTGATGCCTTCCCCGATAATATCAGACATTTTTAACGTAATGTTATCTAATACAATTTCATTCCTTTGATAATTAATATTAAAATTTCTAGAGCATAAGTAATTAATAGTGCCTGAAAAACCGTTTATATGAGTAAGATCAATAATTTCAAACTTTGCCCCCGTATCTTTTAAAAAATAGATAGACGATCCTTTTTTGAGTACAATAAATTTACTATTAATTATTGCTTCTAAACCAACTCGATACAATTTAGATGCATTAATAAGACTTGTTAAATCTTGATAAAGTATCCATTCCCTGTTATTCCTTTTAAAAAGAAGTATTTCACCTGTTTCAAGTCTCACAATTAATATATTTCCTTTAAAAATAATTTCTTTATTAATAAAAATATTTTTAGCGGAAGTGTTATACATTACCCTTCCTAAAAAGTTTAATCGATGATAAGCCGCTTTATCAGTCCATGAATATAGATTAAAATACCCATCGCCTTCATTAATAAATAAATTACCATTTTTATTATATGGACCACCATCAATAACTTTATCATAACTTTTATACAAGGAATAACTAGAATTATTGGTATCGACTTTATATATTTTAAATGATCGTCCAACAAGGCGTCTAAAGAAAAGTCCACTCTCATATATAAAAAAGGGTGTGTCAGACCACCTCTCATATATAGTTCTACTATGATTTTCTATATGGGCCTCACCCGTTTTATACCATATATTATTCTTCTTTTTAAATATTAATAAATTATGTTTATCACTACCAGGAAGATTAAATTGAAAAAAATGCACTGCAAAAGTATTATCATCGATTATGATAATTTCTTTTATATCACTAGTTCTACCCCAGGAATATCTACCATCATAGGTAAACGTTTTTTTCAATTCATAATTTTCACACCCTGTTCTTTCATGTACTGAAATACTAAAAGTTTCCCATAAACCATTATTACTGGGTACTGCTTCAACATCAATATATAAATTATTTTTCACCCCAATTAAATTATGTTGCTCCGTATAGGAGTATTGATTAAACGGATTATATAAAAAAGGTTCATAGCAACTGTTGCATGGTGTAATAGAACTTGATTCACCATTATCCGAAGTAGCATCACATGCGATTGGTTTATCACTTAAATATATGAGCGTTCTAAATCTTGATAACTGCTCTTTCATTCTTTCTTTTTGACCCTGAGTGAAAAAGGTATAGCATTGATCATAATTATAATCCATGTAATTTTGCACAACATTAAGATCTCCAAATTGGTCACAAGGAACAGCAGTGGAGCAATTTGTTAAAGTAAGGTCATTTCCATAAAAATCTTTACCAATATCTAGAAATGATCCTGGTCTTTTTTCTGTATCACACACTTGATCCCCTTCCTGTGAACAATCATTTTCTAAATTACAATTGTTAGGCTCACTGCTTTGAAATGTCTCAAATGTATGATATAAGCCTAACCAGTGTCCAGCTTCATGTGCTAAAGTCTTCCCTAAATCAAAACCAGGAACTGCCGAGTTTAGACCTAAGTTTTTATAATTTAGTACTATACCATCAAGATTAAGGTCAACTTCCCACGGAAATGATGAGTACCCTGGAAGATCCTCGTAGTTACCTTCATTATTTATTAAATTAACATTAGCTACCCAAACATTTAAATAATTAACACTTGAAATATTAGAATTTCTATAAGAAATCTTTAAAGTGCGGTCATCTCCAATAAAAGTTTCATCTCTATCGTCAGAAATAGTAAAACTGTTTTGATAACCTCTATATCTAAAAATACCAGAAGTAGAAAGCCCGAAAGAGTTCTGCTTTGCTAAACAAAACTTAATATTAGTATCAACACCTTTATTATTTTTGTTCGAATAAATATCGTTTAAAATTTGAATTTGCTCTAATATTTTATCCTCAGATGGATTCTGAGATGTTCCAACACTCTCTCCATTGTGTATGATGTGAAAAACTACAGGAATAATTACTGTTTTATTATAATTCTTAGTGAGAAATTCTTTATTATATGAATTTTTCTTTTGAAGTTTTGCGAACTTTCTTTCGGGATTATTCTTATCAAGGGCGTTATTATACTCGTCGGTTAAACATCTTCGTTGTGCGAAAATGTTAGTACAAGAAATAAGAGTTAAAAATAAAAAAACCTGTAAGTAGTTAATTCTCATGGCGTACGTATTTAGAATATGATATTTTGGTCCCAACTTCATTAGAAAGAATTAAAGAATCTTTAGAAATTATGACAATATTATAAAATTCTAATCCTCTATGTTTTTTATTACTAAGAATAACATGAAATTTATTATAATTTCTCTTTCCATCAACGCCAAACGTCCATGTCCACCTCCCTTTACTTTCAGAATTTTTGGTATGTCTTTCAAAGGACTTGTTTTTAAAAAAGGAAATAATAATTGAGTCAGATACAAATTTAATTTCATTCCCATCAAAATTTCTGGAATATAGACTCCAAGAACCAATTAATAAATTTTCATTATTAGACTGACAATAAAAATTATAACTGGTAAAAAGAACTATAAAAAAGAGAATTGGTCTAATTATCATTTGTGTTTTCAAGTTCTAACCTTTCAATCCTCTTATTTTGTTGAATAATATATAAGGTCAACTCTTCAATTTTTTGAAGAAGTTTAGCGTTCATTTCACCTAACTTAATGCCATCTTTTTCAACTACTTCTGCAGAAGGGATATTTTGTAAATGACCGTTTTCTTTAATGTGTTTTTCTACTTCTTTTAAAGTAGGTAATTTGTACTCTTTCTCAAAAACATAATCTGGCCAACCTGTTAAATCAACCCTAACCTCTTTAGTATGTACGCTTCCGTTTACCTCTAACTTTTCAGTAGGGTTGGTTATTCCAATGCCAACGTTGCCAGTTGTACCACTAATATACATTCTAGAAGTTGTAGCATCGGTAAGAGTACTTACATTATCTGTTCTAAAATCAAGACCATAATCACCATTATGATGTGCTTGTCCAATATAAGCAGAGTGAAAAAGAGTTCCTGAGCCTAGCCATCTATGAAATTTAATTCCGGCAGCATTGGTATCATTCCAAGTTCCCAATTTTGCTCCAATTGGTTGAGTTGTAGAATAATTGTAACTATTAAATGCAACAGATATGGATTCGTTGTCTCCTTCGATAGCAAGTTTCGTTGAAGGATTTGTGGTTCCTATACCAACATATCCATTGTTTAAAAAAGTTACTTTTTCATTAACATTTTCTGAACCAACATTAGTACTAGTGCCACTTTTAAAAGTTAGTTTCCCTAAATGATTTTCTATCCACCATGGATATGCGAGCTTTGCTGTACCCGTAGGTCTGTACAAACGTATTGAAGGATTATCAGCAGACTGAGAAAATAAAATTCTGGGAAAATTATTCCACCCTCCTACTCGGACATCTAATTTTGCACTTGGAGAAGAAGTTCCTATACCTACATTACCAGAAGTTGGAAAAGTATTATTTTGTGCATAAAATAAATTTGTAAAAATAAATAACATTAGAATACAAAATGCTTCTTTCATAAGAAAATATATTTAAAGATTTTTGAAATGTATTTGAAATAACTCATTGTTTAGCGATCAATAATATTTGACTCAAATATAACAAAAAATAAGTCAAATTGATTATTAGAACTAGAATAATTTTCATTTAAATTCATTCTAAATAAAATATCAATAATTCTAATTATAAAGTTAAAATAAATATTTTTGTTTGAGTTTGAAGATGGAGTATTAAAATATATCTTTGGTTCTCAACAATTTTGATCAAATAATCTAAATAAATGCTTAATAAATTAAGTACTGATAACTCAATCATCCTAAAAAATCTTTCCTATCTAACATTTTTAAGATTTTTCAATATTGGTATTAAGTTCTTATTAGTTGCTTATTTAGTGAGAATTTTGGGAGAAATTAGTTATGGAATTTTAACATGGTCAGATTCTATTATTCAGTACTTTATCATGTTTATTAACTTTGGATTTAATATATATGCCGCAAAATATATTGTTGAAAATAAAAATAATAAAGATAAAATTAATGAAATTACCTCTTCCATATTTAGTATTAAGATTACACTATTGCTTTTAAGTTTTGCTATTCTTTTTTTCCTTTCTTTTTTTGATGCTTTTGCCTTGTATAAGAATATTTTATTTTTGATGTTATTAATAGGCATTGGGGAAGTTTTTTTTCCAATATGGTATTTTCAAGGAATTGAAAAATTAATGCCAGCAACATTTATAGTCGTCTTTTCAAGGGTAATATTGGTTATAGGTACTTTTATTTTCGTAAAAACACCTGATGATCTTATGCTTCATGTTCTATTGATAGTAATTTCCAATATTATTATGGGATTATTAGGATGTGTAGCACTAGTCAAATACTATAATTTTTCGTTTAAATGGGTAAAAATTGAAGTTCTAAAAGATTTTATAAAGGAGGCCTATATGTTTTTTCTAGGCAGATTTTTGTCATTAACATTTAATTTTGCAACTATATTTTTAATTGGAATTTATTTTACCATGGATTATGTTACGGGTTTTGATGTAGCTTTAAAAATAGTTTTAGTCACTATTATTCCTTTTGATATGCTACAACAAGCAGTCTTCCCAACCATATCCAGAAATAAAAATAAAGTACTCTTAAAAAAATTAATCATTGCAAGTTTTGTACTAGGGATTATTTTTATGATACTGCTATATCTATTTTCAAGTCAATTATTATCATTATTTGGCGGACAAGAAATGGTTAAGTACAATACCGTATTGCAAGCATTGGCTTTAATAACACCAATGGTTGCCGTTACTTTTATGTTGGGTACTTGCACCTTAGTAGCTTTTGGATATAATAAAGAATTTAATTACTCATTAATCGTATCATCTATTCTGTATATTATTGTTGTTATAGTTTTAATGCTTTTTGATAAAATAACTTTTTGGAATTTAGTGTATTTAAGAATTATTTCTGATTTAGCATTAGTTAGTATCAGATTATATTATACATTTAAGAAAAAAATATTTACAACTTAAATTATTATTAAATTTTCTTAATGTGGTTGTTTTAATTCTTTTATTAATTATTGAACTCTATTTACTGAATAGAATTTTAAAATATTTTCTCTTAAGTCCTATATATTTGTATGTGATTTTTAGCTTATTTTCCATTATTATAACAATAGCTTATTTTTATTTTTATGATGATAAATTTTCTCTATTTAATCTTGATGATGTTTCCCAAATTGTATTTTTAAAGACAATTAAAATTTACATCATAGCTTTGATTTCTTTTATTGGAGGAGTTCTTCTATACTATGATTTTTCAAAAAAATATTTAAAAAAAGTATTTAATAAATCATATACGGATAGTTTGTTTTTCAAATATATAGTACCTCTTAAAACATTAATAATAGCAAGAGTTTTATTTTTATTGATAATTATTTTATTTATTATTACTTATGGTAGTAGTATTTTTATTAGATCTGACTATTTACCAGAAACAAATAGAGGGTTAACTGTTCTAATAAAGATTTTGAGCTTTATTGAAATAATTTTGTTAGGAATTATTTTTAAAGGGCATAAACACAAAAGCCTTTTTTATTTTATTTTATTATTGCTCATATCAATAGGAACAGGTTCTAGATCAGCATTTTTATTATATTTTGTTTATATAACTATATTATTTATTTCTAGTGGAAATACTTTAAAAAACAAAATATCTTTTTCATTAAATATATTCTTATCATTGGTTTTTTTAGCATATTTAATGCAATTAAGAATGCTTAATACACATGGGGTAATTCCCTACATTAAAAGCATTGTTACATCAAACGAAGACTTCTCAGAAACCTTCTTTTTTAACATCTATTATTCTTTAGTATATGGTGTTTTCGTAACTATAAAAACAATTGAAGAAGCTCAAAAAGATTGGAATATTATCTTCATAAGTCTAAATCCATTCCCCGGGTCAATGGTTGGATGGTATAACTATGCTGATGATATGAGAATAAATCTTTTTGCTCCTTATTCTTTACATGGAAGGGTTTTTAAAATGGGTATTGGCTTTACCATCATATATTTTTTTGTTACGGGATTAATATTTTCTTTTATGGAAAAAAAAATAAGATACTTTCTAAATGAAGGAAAACGGGTTGTAGCTTTTATAATTACTTTATTATTAATTCTACATATTATTTATGGTTTTGAATACAATCTACGCTCTGCATTTCGTTATATATACTATGCCTTTTTTATAATTTTTATTGTTTATTTATTTAAATACATCAGACCCTATTTGTTAAAAAAGAAATCTACCATTGATTAAAAAAATTCTATTAATAGGTCCATTATCTCCACCCATAACCGGGAATAGTTTGGCGAATGATATTGTTATTAACGGTTTAAAAAATAACAACTCCGTGAGGATAGATGCTGTAAATACTCAATTAGAAGGATTTAAAAGTGATACCGGAAATTTTTCTTTTAAAAAATTATTCTTTTATTTTAAAAAATATTCCAAACTTTATAAAGTTTTTAAGAATGATGTTATTTATATTACTCCTGGTCAAACATTTTATGGTGTTATAAAATATGCTCCCTTTATATATTTAGCTAAAGCCCTTAATAAAAAAATAATAATTCATATTCATGGTAATTATTTGAAAACACAATTTGATTTATTGTTGGGTTTTAAAAAATACATTTTTTCCAAAACAATTAATAAAGCTAATATTGGAATAGTTTTATCTAAATCTTTAGTAGACAATTTAAATCCTTTTTTACCTTTGAAAGATATTTATATTGTATCAAATTTTGTTGAAGAAACGCTTAGACCTTTACATTTTAAAATTAGAGAAAATGAACCTCTTAAAATTGTTTATTTAAGTAATTTAATGAGTGAAAAAGGGGTGTTAGATTTAATGACAGGTTTATCGATTCTCAAAGAAAAACAAATTGAATTTGAGGCTAAATTTGCAGGAAACATTGAAGAGGAAATTAAGACTGAAATTAAATTTTTCCTTTCTATAAAAGAAATTACTTATTTAGGAGTTGTAAATGGAAAACAAAAAAAAGAATTGCTAGAATGGGCTAATGTTTTTGTTTTACCAACTTATTATAAAATGGAAGGCGTACCAATATCTATTTTAGAGGCGATGGCTAACGGAAATATTATTCTTACTACCAAACATGCTGGTATAAAAGATATTATATCTAATAAAAATGGATTTTTTGTAGAGCCTAAATCACCTGAAGATATTGTTAAAAAATTACTTCATATCAAATCTAATATAAATAATCTTAAAGAAATAAGATTTAACAACATTAATGACAGTCAAAAATTTACTGAGAAAATGTTCATTAACACATTGTTAGAATTGTTTACAAATTAAATAAGCAAGTCCTTATCCAATTTCAATTATTACATTACTTTTGAGATTAATAAAATCTTAAATTTATATTCATCTAAAAAATGAGTTTCTACCAAAAAGTATTAACTAAAGTTATTAATAAAAATATCATTCCGAAAAAAGCATCTATTTTGGTAGTTGCAGGTGGAAAAAAGGATAAGGACGTTTTTTTGAATTGTGGATTTGAAAATGTGACTATTTCTAATCTAGATTATGATAGAGGAGTAAAAAATTATGGTCCTTATTCTTGGAAAAATGAAGATGCAGAAAATTTATCATTTCAAGAAAATGAATTTGATTGGGTATTTGTCCATGCCGGCTTGCATCATTGTGCCTCACCTCATAAAGCCCTTTGTGAAATGTTACGTGTTTCTAAAAAAGGTATAGGGGTTTTTGAATCTAGAGATAGTTTGTTAAATAATTTTGCTAATAAATTAGGTTTAGCTCCTTCTTACGAAATTGAGCCATGTGTTTTGAGTAATGGTAAATTTGGTGGTGTTAGAAATTCTAATATCCCTAATTATGTTTATAAATGGACAGAAAATGAAGTAAGAAAAACTGTAAATTCTTATTTGCCTCAGTATAAGCATAACTTTCAATTTTATTACGGATTATTAGTTCCAATAGAAAGGTTAGTGATGTCTAAAAATATTTTTAAAAAAGTGCTTGCTTTTACAGGTAAAATTTTAGTTCCATTTCTTACATTTTTCTTTAAAAAACAAGGGAATTTATTTGCATTTATAGTTATTAAAAATATTGATTTACAGCCTTGGCTTAAAATAGAAAACGGTAATATCGTTTTTGATTTAGAATACTCAAAGAGAAAATATAATCCTGAAAAATATTCAGAATCAAATTAAATTTATTCGATTGAAAACCATCACAATTATAGGCATCAATTACTCTCCAGAAGATACAGCCATTGGCTTATATTCTACTCAACTGGCAGAGTTTTTATCTAATAATGGTTTTAAAGTAAATATTATAACCGGATTTCCATATTATCCTTCATGGCAAATTAATAAATCATATCAAAACAAAAGAACATTTTTAAAAGAAAATATAAATAACATAACCATTTATCGATATAAACAATATGTGCCAAAAAGTCCAACATTTTTTAAAAGAATTCTTCACCTAATAGATTTTACTTTAGGTAGTAGTATTAATATCTTTAAAATTAAAAAAACAGATTTGGTACTCTGTATTGTACCATTTACAAGCACTATTATTCCAGGAAAAATATTGGCAAAAATAAAAAAGGCAAAATTGTGGGTTCATATACAAGACTTTGAATTTGATGCTGCTCTAGAATCTAATTTAACCAATAAGAAAAATATTATTTTTAAAATAATATTTAAAGTTGAAAAAATATTGTTAAATAAAGCTGATGCTTTGAGTAGTATCAGTCATGCTATGTTTAATAAATTAGAACAAAAGAACAAAAAACAAATTCCAACTTATTTATTGCCAAATTGGGTTGATGTTGATTTTATAAACCCCAATAACGCTCTTACTCATCAACATTTAGATTCTAATAAATTTAAAGTTTTATATGCTGGTAATATTGGAGAAAAACAAGATTGGGATTTTTTCTTACAGTTGGCAAAACGTCTACAAAATAATATAAAAGTTGAGCTTATTATAGTTGGAAATGGTGCCAAAAAAAATTGGTTGCTCAATAAATTAGGGAACTATAAGAATATAAAATATTATAATCCCGTTGCCTATAGTGAGTTATCAGATTTACTATGCAGTGCAGATGTTCATATTTTGTTTCAAAAAGATAATATAATTGACACGGTAATGCCTTCTAAAATATTAGCTATGATGGCTAGTCAAAAACCCTCAATTATTTCTGGAAATCCACAATCAGAAGTCGCTACAGTAATTAAGGAATCGCAAGGCGGATTTTATTTTAAATCTGATGATTTAGACGGAGTATTATCTTCAATCCTTATGCTAAGTCAAAATAAAGATGATGCAAAAATATTTGGAATCAATGCAAGGAAATATGTTTCTGAGAATTTTTCGAGCCAAAAGATATTAGGTCAATTTAAAACATGTTTTGAACAAATTATAGAAAGTTCTAATTAAATGAATAAAGCTAAAAAACTATTTTTTTATACCCTGTTGCTATTTGCATTTTTTCCAATAATTCCTAATAAAATTAAAGGATTGCCAGTAATTATGCTCTTCTTTATAGCTGTTTTTCTGTTTTTTTCTAAAAAGAAGTACAGCTTCAACTTTAAAAAAGTGCTTTTTTATTCTTCTTTATACTTGCTTTATCTTTTAAGCTTACTTTTTACTACAAATTTTAACGGTGTTGATAAAACATTAACAACAAGACTGTCAATTTTGGCTTTTCCGTTAATTTTTGGATTGTCAAATACCTCAATAAAAACGATAACACAAAAACAAATAAGAATTTTTTTGTCAACATATTTTTTGGTTTCAATTATCTATTGTGGATTAATAGTAGTGTATTTTTATCAAGTATGGTTCTTTAGTAATATTGAGAATATCAATTTGTTTTATGCACATTTAACGTATGAAATGTGGGGCATTAATCAACACCCTATTTATGCTTCAATTTTTATAGCCATTGCCGTTTTATCTGGCCTGAAACTCGTTTATTTATCCAATAGTAAAAGCTACAAACTGATTATAATTACTGGTTTAATTTTGCAATTTATCATGTTACTTTTTTTAGCTAGAAAAAGTATAATATTAGCTTTGGGGTTGGCCTCTGTTATATATTTATATTATTATTTTAAAAATAAAAAACAAAAAAAATACCTGTTCGCAATTTTAGTAGTAATTAGCATTATGTTTTTATTAGCTCCGGTAACTCAAAAAAGATTCAAAGAAGTTTTTAATATTCATAGTTATTCTAAAATTGAAACCACAAACTCTACTAGTATTAGGTTTGCAATATATAAATGTGTCATTGAAAATATAAAAGAAAAACCAATATTTGGTCATGGTATTGGAGATGTAAAAACCGAATTAGATAAGTGTTATTCAAAAACATCTTCTATCTTGTTAAAAAACAAATACAACTCTCACAATCAATATCTTAGTGTTTGGTTAAGTAATGGAATATTTGGAATTATAATATTCCTTATTTTCTTGGGTAGTAATTTTAAAAGAGCATTTGAACAAAAAAATCTACTTTCCATTTCACTACTTATATTTTTTTGTGTTGTAATGCTTTTTGAAAATATTTTAGAAAGACAATCGGGTGTTATACTATTCTCATTGGTTATTAACTTATTTGCCTTTATTACAATGGAAAATTCCAAAAATAGAATTAATTTTGACAAGCTAATATGATCTAATGTCGCTTCAAAAAAAAAGATACTCCAAATATATTAAACCTATTTCAGTGATCGCTCATTTGATCATATTGAATGGTATTTTGTATTATTTTTTTAAAAGGCAAATTGATTTTTACCAAGTCTTGTATGTTAATTTCAGCTGGTTAATTATTAGCTATTTTACCAAGTTTTATAATTTACATAGGCTTTTAAAAGCCCCAAAAGTAATTACAAGGTTTTTAAATCAAATTGCAATATTTACTTTAGCATATTTTGCCTATATCAATTTGCTTAGGGTTAATGTTTCTACATTATATCATGCCAAAGTTTTGGTATTTATTTATTTATTTGTAACATTATTTAGAGTTTTATTCTTATTGGCTTTAAAAAAGTATAGAATTGGTGGTGGTAATTATAGAAAAGTTGTAGTTATTGGCGAAAATGAAAATGTGAAGAATATCATACATTTTTTGAATAATAAATCAGAATACGGATATAGATTATTAGGTTATTTTTCTAATAGTTCATTCCATCAAGAAAATTATCTTGGTAAAATTTCTGAGGCTTTTTCATTTATTTCTCATGAAGGTGTTCATGAAATATATTGTTCCACCAGCGAATTAAATCAACAACAAATTAACGAATTTATTGATTTTGCCGACAATAATTTAATTGTTCTAAAGCTAATCCCAGACTCAAAAGATGTATTTAGAAAGGAAATGGTACTTGAGTATTTTGATTACACACCAGTATTATCTATAAGAAAACTTCCATTTGATGAGCCTCTCATTAAATATTTTAAGCGTGGTTTTGATATTATTTTTTCATTATTTATCATCATTTTTATTTTATCTTGGCTGATTCCGCTTTTATATCTTATAGTTAAACTAGATTCTAAAGGGCCGTTATTTTTTAAACAAGAACGAGATGGTATAAACAGTAATACCTTTAATTGTTATAAATTCCGTTCTATGAAGATTAATAATAATGCTGATAGTTTGCAAGCACAAAAAGAGGATAATAGAATAACTAAAATCGGTAAATTTATTCGTAAAACTAGTATAGACGAGCTTCCTCAATTTTTTAACGTTCTAATTGGGGACATGAGTGTTGTTGGCCCCAGACCGCATATGTTAATTCAGACTGAAGAGTATGCTAAACAAATAGATAAATATATGGTGAGGCATTTTGTTAAACCTGGTATTACAGGATTGGCACAGGCTAGAGGATATCGAGGTGAAATTCAGAATAAAAGAGACATGGAAAATAGAATTAGATTAGATATTTATTATATTGAAAATTGGTCGTTTTTATTAGATATAAAAATTATTTTTCAAACTATATTAAACCTATTTCGTGGTGAAGAAAAAGCATATTAGTAAAATCCATTTTTAAAAGTTACTATTAGCACTAATCCTAATGTAGAGCCAGATCCTTATATAGAAATAAGCTGGTTGTCATATTAATAATTTATAGTATTTTCAAATTTTGAAAGAAAAAAAAGATTTAATAACATTAACGGGTACTATCGTTTTATATAAAGAAGAAATTAACGAACTATCTAAAACTGTTGATAGTTTTTTAAACACACCTTTATCTAAAAAGCTTTATCTAATAGATAATTCTCCTACCGACGTACTTAAAAATCAATTCAATCATCCGGATATTGAATATATTTTTATAGGAAAAAATATTGGTTTCGGAACTGGACACAATAAAGTTATTGATCTAATTAAAAATTCCTCTACATTTCATTTAGTATTAAACCCCGATGTAACTTTTAAACCTAATGTCATACCTGAATTAATTGTCAACTTTAATAAAAATGAAAAATTGGCAATGATTTCTCCAAAAGTATTATTCCCCAACGGAGAACATCAATATACAAGTAGAAGATATCCAACCTTATCAGAGTTAATTATTAGAAGGTTCACATTTTTAAATGCACTCTTTCCTTCAATTATTAAAAAAGGTGAATATAGAGATAGAGATTTGTCAATACATTTTGAACCTGAATTTTTACATGGTTGCTTTCTTTTATTTAAAACTGAAGCGTTTATAAATCTTAAAGGGTTTGATGAACGTTACTTTTTATATATGGAAGATGTAGATATTTGTAGAAAGATAGATAAAAAAGGGTTGCAAAAATTGTATTTTCCCAATGTGGAAATATATCATGTGTTAAAAAAGAGGTCATTAAAGAATTTTAAACTGTTTACCTATCATACCATTTCAGTATTTCAATATTTTTATAAATGGCATTTAAAAAAATAATTGTCTATCTATCAGCCTTACTAACCGTATATTTGTATTTTAAAACCATAGTAATAACATGAATATTTTAATTTTAGGTGCTGGAGGCAGAGAACATGCTTTTGCTTTAAAACTCTCGCAAAGTAAAAAGGTAAATCAGTTATTTGTTGCTCCCGGTAATGCAGGTACTGCAGCAATTGCAAAAAATATAGATGTAAATGTAACCGATTTTAAAAGCATTAAATCTTTGGTTTTAAAAGAAGGAATCGATATGGTAATTGTTGGTCCTGAAGTACCTTTGGTTGCCGGCATTCATGATTTTTTCTTGGCAGATGATGCTTTAAAAAAAATACCTGTAATCGGACCTAAAAAAGATGGTGCCTTGCTAGAAGGAAGTAAAGATTTTTCTAAGCAATTTATGAAAAGTCACAATATTCCTACTGCAAAATATCAATCTTTTACAAAAGATAACTTAGCAGAAGGAAAGACTTTTTTAGAAAGTTTACAAGCCCCGTATGTATTAAAAGCTGACGGTTTAGCTGCCGGTAAAGGTGTGCTTATTCTAAATTCTATTGATGAAGCTAAAAATGAACTAGAAGAAATGCTTAGCAATAATAAATTTGGTGAAGCTTCTTCTACCGTGGTTATTGAAGAATTTTTAGATGGTATAGAATTATCTGTTTTTGTCTTGACAGATGGTCAACATTATAAAATATTACCCTCCGCTAAAGATTATAAACGTATTGGCGAAGGAGATACCGGTCTCAACACCGGTGGCATGGGAGCTATTTCACCCGTTCCATTTGCCAATGATGACTTTTTATTAAAGGTAGAACAACAAGTTATTAAACCAACTATACAGGGTCTACAAGAAGATGGTATAGACTATACCGGATTTATTTTTATAGGATTAATGAATATCAATAACAATCCTTTTGTAGTTGAATATAATGTTAGAATGGGTGATCCTGAAACTGAAGTAGTGATTCCAAGGATTGAATCTGACTTACTCGATCTATTTGAAGGTGTAGCTCATAAAAATTTACATGAAAAATCTTTTTCCTTAAATCCTAAAACAGCAGCAACCGTCATGTTGGTTTCTGGTGGTTATCCTGAAAATTACGAAAAAAATAAGAAAATATCCGGTATAGAAAAAGTTGAAAATTCTATAGTTTATCATGCCGGAACTAATCAAAAAAATGGTGAAATTATTACTAATGGTGGTAGAGTTATGGCAATTACTTCTTTGGGAAATACAATTCATGAAGCATTAGAAATATCCTATAAAAGTATAGAAAATATCCATTTCGATAAGATGAATTACAGAAAGGATATTGGTTTTGATCTAGTATAGTTTTTGAACTTCTAATCTAGTATTTGTTTCCCTCTCAAAAGGGGACCAGTGGAATAAATTATATTTGGCAAATGAAAAAAATTCTAATCGCACCTCTTAATTGGGGTTTAGGGCATGCCGCCAGATGTATTCCTATCATTAATGCAATGATAAGGCATGATTTTGAACCTATATTGGCAAGTGATGGAGATGCACTAACATTATTGCGAAAAGAGTTCCCTAAATTAAAATATTATGAACTTCCCAACTACCGTATAAAATACACTACAAGGAAAAATCAAAAATTAAAATTACTTATAAATAGTCCTCAAATATTAAAAGCTAGTATTAAAGAGCATAAAGTAGTACAAAAAATTCACAAAAAAGAAAACCTTTCTGGAATCATATCTGATAACCGTTTCGGGATAAGATCGTCTAAAATTCCTTCAGTTTATATTACACATCAAATTCATGTTTTATCAGGCAAGACAACTTCACTTACTTCAAAACTACATCAAAGAATCATCTCTAAATTTGATGAATGCTGGGTGCCGGATAATGATAAGTCTATACTTTCAGGAAAATTGTCATCTGTAAACACTGAAGGGCTGAATATTAAATTTATAGGTGCTATTAGTAGATTTAAAAAACAAGCTTTACCTCAAAAATATGATTTGTTAATTGTGTTGTCTGGTCCTGAACCACAGCGTACCCTACTTGAACAAAAGCTAATAGGAGAATTAAAAACTTCTACAAAAAATACACTTTTAGTTAGAGGGGTTTTTTCTATGACGACTTTACCTAAAATCAATAAAAAAATAACTATTATAAATTATATGCTAACAGATCAACTACAGCAAGCTTTTAACGAAAGTAACATGGTCCTATCTAGATCTGGCTATTCTACTATTTTAGATGTAGCTAAGTTGGAGAAAAAGGCGTTTTTTATTCCAACCCCTGGTCAATATGAGCAGGAATATTTGGCACAATATTTATCTGATTCTAAAATTGCCCCTTTTTCCACTCAAGAAAAATTTAAAATTAAAATGTTAGATAAAATAATGGATTATAATGGTTTTGAAAGCAAAAGAAAACAGACTTTAAATGCCGATTTATTTAAACTTTTCTAAAGTAAACGAAAATATTGAACCTTTTTGGAGTTCACTTTCTACAAAAACTTTTTGTTGGTGTGCTTCAATAATATGTTTAACTATTGCAAGCCCCAACCCAGAACCTCCTTGCTCCCTGGACCTACTTGGTTCTACCCTATAAAAACGTTCAAACAATCTAGAAAGCTTTTCCTGTGGAATGCCTTCACCTTCATCTGTTATACGAATAATAAATTGCGACTCTGAATGATTTTGAATACTCACAATAGATGTGCCTTTTTGTTTACCATATTTAATAGAGTTGTCTATCAAATTAATCAAGACCTGCTCAATACGTTTAATATCTCCTTTTACCAGAATAGGTACATCATATCTCTTATCAAAGCTTAATTGTATATTTCTTTTTTTTGCTTTAATTTCTAATAGATCAAATACTTCTTGAATCAATTTAACGATATCAAATCTATTGATGGATATATTTAAAGTTCCTGATTCTAATTGAGTAATCATATCTAAATCTTCTACAATACTTATCAATCTTTCCAAGCCTATGTTTGCCCTTTGCAAATATTTATCTCTTATCGTTTTATCTTTAATTGCCCCATCAGCAAGGGTTAATAAATATCCTTGAACGGTAAATAATGGTGTTTTTAATTCGTGCGAAACATTACCCAGAAATTCTCTTCTATATTCTTCTCTAATTTGTAACATTTCAATTTCAAGATGTTTATCTTCTGCAAATTGTCTTAACTTTTCTGATAAGGTTTCCATATCAGAGGTGATACTCATCCTGTTTAAACTTTCTACCTTAGATAGATCAACTTCTTGGTATATTTTTTTTATTCTTTTATAAATAAAATGTTCAACCCTAAATTGAATAACAATAAAAGAAAAAAGAAAAATAAAAACTCCTGTAATTAAGGCTAGTACTAGATTAAATTTATCAGAAGTAAAAGTTGAAATTACAAATATTATAATAAAAGAAAGAAGTGTAATGTATAATGAAGAGATGAAGGCGAATCTATATGTCTTTTTTAACTTCACTTGACAGTAAATTTATAACCTACACCTTTTACTGTTTTAAAGTATTTTTCACCTATTTTTTCTCTCAACTTTCTAATGTGAACATCTATAGTTCTACCACCAACCACTACATCATTACCCCAAACATTTTCAAGAATAGTATCACGTTTAAATACTTTATCCGGCTTAGATGCTAATAGTGCCATTAATTCAAACTCTTTACGGGGTAAAGTAATTTTTGTTTTATTTTTTTGAACGAAATATTCATCTCTATTTATTATTATATCACCAACAGTAATAATAGAATTGGCTTCTTTTTGGTCTTGATTCATTCTGCGTAATAATGATTTTACCTTACCTATCAATACCTTAGGTTTTACAGGTTTTGTAATATAATCATCAGCACCAGCTTCTAATCCTGCCATCTGAGAATAATCCTCACCTCTTGCTGTAAAAAATGCAATAATTACTTCCTGTAGTGTTTCAATTTTTCTAATTTTTTCACAAGCCTCTACACCATCCATTACGGGCATCATAACATCTAAAAGAATAAGGTGAGGTATTATTTCTTTAGCTTTATCTATAGCTTCTAAACCATTTGATGCTGTAAAAATTTGATAACCTTCATTTTTAAGATTATAACTAACTATTTCTAAAATGTCAGGTTCATCATCAACTAATAATATTTTAATGTCTTTTTTTTTCATTTTCTCTAGTTAGTTCTTCAAAACTAAGGATTAATTTAAAATTTTTATAAACTTAACAATCTTTTAACTTTGCTGTATTAAGATAACATTAATTTATAAACTTATCATAACCGTCTTATAACAAGTTTGTTATGTTAATAATACACCCATTATTACAATAATATCATTTTATATAAATACGAAAGTTATTCACAATTTCGCTTTATTCATAAAATATACACAATAATTATATAAATTTGTTCAACTAATCATTAGTTCAATCAACCAACTTTGCGAATAATAACTATATGATATGAAAAAAGTTTACTTTTTTTTATTTACATTATTTGTAACCAATTGTTTTTACGGACAACATGTTGATGATGATGAAACGTCAGTGATAACACAAGAAACTACATTTCAAAAACCCGACGAAATAAAAGATTTTAAAATTTATCCTAACCCGGTAGTTAACGGAAAATTATTCATCAAAACCTTTAACAATGCCGATAAGAAAATACAGATTTATAACATCCTTGGTAAACAAGTAATGTTATTTAATCTAAGAGGAAGTGAACTAAACCTTTCTAAGTTAGATGCGGGTGTATATATTTTAAAAGTTTTTGAAGGTAATAAAACTTCTACTCGAAAATTGGTAATAAAATAAAACAGCCCCTCAACTTAATTTTGAAAAGTGAGCTATATATGGCTCACTTTTTATTTAACCAAAAAAACAAAACCAATCTCAAGTAGTTAAGATTGCTTTGGGTTTTCAACATCACTTTCTATTCTTTGACCTATAGGATTATAACTTTCAAAAAAAGATTGAACTAAGATGTAATAAAGTTTTTTATCTTTATAGAAAGTTTTACCACGCCTTTTTAAAATGCTCAATAAGATAAAATTAGAGAACATATTATTTTTAGATATAGAAACTGTACCAGAAGTCGCTACTTTTTCTGAATTGTCTATAGAAAAACAAGAGTTGTATGGTTTAAAAACTCAATACCAACGTAAGGATGATATTTCTGCTGAAGATTTTTATGAACGTGCTGGAATTTGGGCAGAATTTGGCAAAATTATCTGTATTTCTGTTGGGTATTTTGTTGATCAAGATGGTGCAAGATGCTTTAGGGTAAAATCCTTTTCTGGAAATGAAATCACATTACTTAAGGAATTTAAACAACTATTAGATCATCATTTTAATAAGCCTAATCACCTATTATGTGCCCATAATGGTAAAGAATTTGATTTTCCTTATATAGCAAGGCGGATGATTATTAACAAAATCAACTTACCTGAAAAATTGAATTTGTTTGGTAAAAAACCTTGGGAAGTAGCACATTTAGATACATTAGAGTTGTGGAAATTTGGTGATTATAAACATTACACGTCTTTAAAATTACTTGCTCATATATTAGGAATTCCTTCTCCTAAGCAAGATATTGATGGAAGTCAGGTAGCTAACGTTTATTACATAGAAAAGGATTTGAATAGAATTGTAAAATATTGTGAACGCGATACTATAGCCGTAGCACAATTATTATTGCGATTTAATAATTCGGCATTGTTACAGGATGACGAAATAATTTATGTTTAAATATTTAATTCAAGTCAAAGCTAGTTAACTCAATCTAAATTACGCCTCCATTTTCATAGAAAGCTCTAACCAGCGTCCTTCTTTAGTAGTAATACCATCAATAATTAGTTGTAATCGCTGAGAAATTTCATTAATTTTTTCACTCTCAATTTCATTATTTGCAAATTGAGTTTCAATTATCATTTTTTCTTTTTCCAGTTTGGTAATTTCCTTTTCTAATTGCTTAAATTCGTTTTTTTCTTGATAAGATAATTTTTCTTTTGAAGATGGTACTGTATTTTTCTCTATCTTTTTCTCAATGATAATCTCTTTAGGTTGAGAATCTTCATAGACCCTATAATCAGAGTAATTCCCTGGGAAATCATGTATCACTCCCTTTTCTTCAAACACAAATAAATGATCTACAATCTTATCCATAAAATACCTATCATGTGATACAACCAATAAGTTACCGGGATAATCTAACAAGAAATTTTCCAATACATTAAGCGTAAGAATATCTAAATCATTAGTTGGTTCATCTAAAATTAAAAAATTAGGGTTCTGAATTAAAACTGTACATAAATACAGTCTTTTTAACTCGCCACCGGAGAGTTTTTCTACATAGTCATATTGTTTTTTTCTATCGAATAAAAACCGTTCTAACAAATGACCTGCAGATATTTTTCTCCCTTTGGTCAATGGAATATATTCACCGAATTCTTTAATAACTTCTATAACTTTTTGCCCTTCTTTAACATAAATCCCTTTTTGAGTATAATAGCCAAACTTAATTGTCTCTCCTACAACAACCTTCCCCGAATCTACAGGAATGTTTCCTGTAATTATATTTAAAAAAGTAGATTTTCCCGTTCCGTTTTTACCAATAATACCAATCCGTTCTCCCCTCTTAAAAACATAGTCAAATTTATCTAAAACAAGTTTTTCATCATATGATTTAGAAGTATTATGCATTTCTAAGATCTTTGACCCAAGACGTTCCATATTTATTTCAAGTTGTACTTTATGGTCTTGGCGACGTTGACTTGCTTGTTCTTTTATATGATAAAAGTCGTCTATCCTAGATTTTGATTTGGTAGTACGTGCCTTGGGCTGACGCCTCATCCAATCTAATTCTTTTTTAAATAAATTTTTGGCTTTATTAACGGTAGTCTGCTCAATAGCCAACCGTTCTTCCTTTTTCTCTAAATAGTAAGAATAATTACCTTTATAACTATGCAGTTTACCCTGATCTAACTCAATAATTTCATTACAAACACGTTCTAGAAAATAACGGTCGTGAGTTACCATAAACAAGGTAATTTTTTCCTTTTTAAAATAATTTTCTAACCATTCTATCATCTCTAAATCTAAATGATTGGTTGGTTCGTCTAAAATGAGTAAATCGGGTTTGTTGATCAAGATTATTGCTAGGGACAATCTCTTGCGTTGTCCTCCGGATAAGTCGCCAACTTTTAGGCTTATATCTTCTAATTTTAACTTAAATAAGATCTGTTTGAATTGTGTTTCAAAATCCCAAGCATGATGTTGCTCCATTAACTCAAATGCCTTTTGATATGCCTCTGCATCTTCAGGATTTTTTAAAGCATTTTCATATTCATGAATAATTTTTAATGCTTTATTGTCTGAGTTAAAAATTGCCTCTTCAATAGTTTGTTCTGAATTGAGTTGATCGGTTTGGGCTAAATATGCAATATGAAGCCCCTTTCTAGATACTACCTGTCCATCATCCGGACTATCGTTGCCCACCAATATATTTAATATGGTAGTTTTACCTGTGCCATTTTTTGCTATAAAAGCAATTTTTTGGTCTTTGTTAATACCAAAAGAAATGTCTTGAAAGAGTACTTTTTCGCCGTAAGATTTTGATATGTTTTCAACAGATAGGTAATTCACAACAGTTTTTTAAGGTGCTGCAAAGTAAGTAAAGTTTTGGTACAGAATAAGGTTTTATCTAGTTAAAAATAATATGACAAACCTTAATTTATACATCTATTCAGCCTTAAACTCAGATTTAAATCCTTTTTGATAGATTTCCCATTGTTCTTTTGTAGTAACTTCTTTGTATTTATCAGTTGCAAAAAGTTTTAGATAAATTTCTATCTGATTTGGCGAGTGATACCCTTTTACTGGTGTAATCAAATCGGCTTTTTCATCTAAAAAGATAATAGTAGGATAAGCCTGAACCCTTAAGAATTGAGCAAATTGATGTTGGCTATTCCTGCCCTTTTTAGAAGCATCAAATCCCGGGTTTCCGTAAGATTTATCTTTATAGGTAATTGTTTCTCCACCTTCTGCATTAAATTTTACAGCGTAATAATTTTTATTTACATAGTCGGCTACATCTTTATTTTGAAAGGTGTTTTTATCTAACATTTTACAAGGGCCACACCATGTAGTGTACATGTCCATCATAATTTTACGTGGTGCCGTTTCTTGAGCAGCTACAGCTTCTTCAATGGTTATCCAATTAATTTTGCCTTCTTGAGCATATCCGGTTAAAGTAAATAAGACAAGAAATGTAAATACAACTAGTTTTTTCATAATTCTAATTTAATAATCAATAAGACGCAAATATGATGCCTTAATTACACAAAACTACAAAGACTGTTCAAACCTCCTATCAAAAAGAAGTGAAAGTGGCAATCCTAGACGCCTGTCATTTGCAATTACTATATTGAACGTTTTAGATAATTTTTTAGTATTATCTAATACCATGCATCAATTTTTTTAATACCGGGTTTAGTAATATTGATATAAAACCAACTCCAATGGGAATCAATGTAAAAATTAAAAAGAAGGTACCTAAGGAGTATTGTTCAGATATTTTATCAATCATCCCTCCCATGGTTCCAGCTGCTTTTTGACCAACTGCAATGGCTAGATACCAAATACCAAACATAAATCCAATCATTCTAGCTGGCACCAACTTACTCAAATAGGATAATCCTAAAGGAGATAAGCACAATTCTCCCATGGTATGAAATAAATAGGCAAGAATTAAAAATACGATGCTTACTGAAGCTGTTTTCGCACCTGAAGGAATATCCGATGCACCATAAGATAATATAGCAAATCCAAGACCTAACAAGATCAATCCAATACCATATTTCATAGCAGCACTAGGATTGTATTTGCTTTCCCACCATCTTGAAAAGAAAGGAGCTAACGAAATTATAAAGAATGAATTCAAAATTCCAAACCAAGTAGCATCAATTTGAGCGGCATCAGAAGAAAGTTTATCATTTACTCTGAAAATTACCAGTCCCCAAATTCCTATAAAGGCAATTGCTAATATGATATTGGACAAACTAATTCTAGAATATGTTTTTTTGAATAATAAAAATAGAACCCAAGTGATTATGGCTAATGGTGCTATTGTTAAAATAGCATCTACTACTTTAAAGATCATTGCTGAATTACCTAATAACTCTCTATTTGTATAATCTCTTGCAAAAAGGGTCATAGAACCTAAAGATTGTTCAAAAAATGCAAAGAAGAATACGGTAAAAACACCGAATATTGAAACAGCAATAATCCGATCTCTTACGATAGGTAAATAACGAGATATTCTTGTAATCAATAGCACTAAAAAAAGAACTAATGCACTTAACACAATTATATTTGAACCGCTTAACCCGTATACTTCAAAGGGGGCTAAACTCTTACCTCCAATTTTTTCAAGTGGGTCGTTAAACAAATAAATTAAACCCCCAATAGCTGAAAAGACAATTAAAATTTTATCAAAAATTGTAAATGGGTTTAATTTTTCATTAACATTTTCTTCTTTAACCGGATTTTCTTCATTACTGTTTTGTGGTAGTTCAACTTCGTAAATTTTACTCGGTTTAGCTCCAATACTGCCAAATAAATTACCGGCTAACCAAAATTGTAACATGCCTAGAAACATAAATATACCTGCCAAACCAAAGCCCCAAGACCATCCGTAGTTTTCCGCCAAATAACCACACAGCATCATTCCAAAAAATGCACCGGCATTAACACCCATATAAAAAATGGTATAAGCACCGTCTTTTTTAGATTCTTTGCCTTTATACATTTCAGATATTATCGAAGTAATATTTGGCTTAAAAAAGCCTGTACCAATAACCAATAATGCCAAGCCAAAATAAAAGGTCATGGTTGTTTCTAGTGCCATAGAAGCATGCCCAAGGGTCATGATTGTACATCCAATTACAACAGCAATACGGTATCCTGTAATTTTATCAGCAATATAACCGCCAACTATTGGGGTTAAATAAAGTAAAGATGCATAAGTACCTATAAGAGCCAACGCATGTTCTCTAGGCCATTCCCAACCCGGATTATCACCAATCAACGGTGCTGTTAAAAATAATACCAGTAGAATACGCATGCCATAAAAAGAAAAACGTTCCCACATTTCAGTAAAAAACAATACAAACAATCCTGCCGGATGCCCTAAAACTTTGTCTTTAAATAAATTTTCAATATCTGTGTTCATATGATGTATTTTAGATTTTGTAAAAATAATTAACCCTCTAAGTTAAATAGAAGGTTTAAAAAATGTTTTATTAATGGACGTTACCCATAAGTTTTTTCATTAATGGAGAAAATAATAGCACTATTAACCCCACACCTAAGGAATATTTTGCTATCAAGCTAAAACCATCTATATAAACTTGTAGCGTATCTAAACCTCCAACATTAACATCTGTACTTTCAATGGCTAATTGTTTAGAGATAAACCCTACAATCTGAAAAGCATAGGCAGATGAAAGAAACCAAATACCCATCATAAAGGCAACTATCCTTTTTGGAGAAAGATCGGTGATTTTTGATAAACCTACGGGCGACATAAATAATTCACCAATAGATAAGACAAAATACATAATAATTAAGTAGGCAAAAGGTACCATTCCATTTGCATCCGCACTACCACCACTCAAGGATAAAATATAAAAACTTAAACCCGCTAATACCAGCCCAAGTCCAAATTTATAAGGAGTTCTAGGGTTTAAATTCCTTTTTGAAAGGTAGGCCCATAATAAAGATATAGGTATAGATAAAATGATAATAACCAGTGAATTTAAAGAATTGGTCTGACTTGCATTCATGATACCATCTAAGTTCACATTTCTATCTGCAAATAGGGTAATTACACTCCCCGACAATTCATGAAACCCCCAGAATAATGTCATAAAAAAGGTTATCAATACCGCCATAAACAGCTTTTTTCGCTCGTCTGGCTTCGAATTATAGATAATAATAGACAAATAAATAATTACGGCTATTCCAATTAAATAAAATAAAATATTAACATAGTTTTTATCCGCTAAAAAAGAATCTTCACTCCCAAGTGATTTATATGAAGACAATAATAAAGCAACCAAAGGTGTAGCCAAGAATGCCACCATTGGTACTAACGTTTTTTGAGGGATTCCCAATATTTTTTTCTCATAGATCTCTCTACTAGGAGGTAAACCTCTATCACCAAAGACATTTTTTCTAATGCCACTCCAAAAGAAAATTAATCCTGTTAACATTCCAATTCCTGCTAAACCGAAACCATAATGCCAGCCATACTCTGCAGCCAACCATCCGCAAAGCAAAGGAGCCACAAAACCGCCAATATTTATACCCATATAAAAAATAGTAAACCCAGAATCCTTTCTTCTATCACCATCTTTATATAATGAACCAACAAAAGTGGATATATTAGGCTTAAAAAAACCATTCCCTACAATAATGAATGACAGTGCTAAGAAAAAAGCAATATTATTTTCGATGGCCAATACGAAATGACCAATTGCCATTAAAATTCCACCTAAGAATATGGAACTTCTCATCCCTAATATTTTATCAGAAATTCTTCCACCAATTACAGTCGAAGCATACACTAAAGATCCATATGACGCATAAACTGCTGCTGCTGCTACATCTCTTTCGGTTAAGGCTTTAAAAATTTCATTCACCATGTAAAGCATTAACAATGCCCTCATTCCATAGAAACTGAAGCGTTCCCATAATTCAGCAAAAAATAAATAAAACAATCCTGTTGGGTGTCCTAATGTTTCTTGTTCATAAGGCTGTTTTGAAATTTCTGACATAAATTTTGGGTTTAATTTATAGTTAGTTCTTATAAATTTTGATAAAAGTAATCATTTTATAAAATAGGGATTCAAGTTTACGTAAATTTCGGCTAATATCAATTATAAATTAAAGAATTTAGTTTTTTAGATGGTAGATCCTAAATTTAAACGCTATAATAATTATTATCTTTACAGCTTATTTATAGAAACCAACGCTACATGACAAAGACCATTTCCGGATTTTCTAAACTCAATAAACAACAAAAAATAGATTGGTTAATCAGCAATTTTTTATCTGACAATCCAAACGCAGAAACTACATTAGAGCAATATTGGAATAGCAATAAAAAATTACAACAACTACATGACGAGTTTATAGAAAATACCATCTCAAATTTTTACTTGCCTTATGGTATCGCCCCAAATTTTATAATTAATGGAAAATCTTATGCCATACCCATGGCAATTGAAGAAAGCTCAGTAGTTGCCGCAGCGGCTCTAGTGGCTAAGTTTTGGAGTACTAGGGGTGGATTTACAGCCGAAGTCATCTCAACCACTAAAATTGGTCAAGTGCATTTTATGTATAAAGGTAAATTTGATGCCTTAGAGAAATATTTTAACGATATTAAACCACAACTATTTAAAGCAACTGAAGCTATAACCAAAAATATGCAAAAGCGTGGTGGTGGTATTTTAGACATTGAACTTAAAAATAAAACAGATAAACTTGATAATTACTACCTATTACATGTCACTTTTGAAACCAAAGACAGCATGGGTGCTAATTTTATAAACTCTTGTTTAGAGGCTATGGCAACAGCTTTTAGAAAGGAAGATATAGAAATAGTGATGAGTATTTTATCAAATTATATACCCGATTGTTTGGTAAAAGCCCAAGTCAGTTGTAAAATTGAAGAGTTAGGTAAAAATGCAACTATAATTGCTCAAAAAATTTACCAAGCAGTTCAAATTGCTCAAGTTGAACCCTACCGGGCAGTTACACATAACAAAGGGATTATGAATGGTATAGATGCTGTGGTTATTGCTACAGGGAATGATTTTAGAGCCGTTGAAGCCGGAGTTCACGCCTATGCAGCAAAAAGTGGTGTCTATAAAAGCCTAAGCAATTGTTCAATAGATGATGGTATTTTTAAATTTTGGATTGAAATCCCCTTAGCCTTAGGTACTGTAGGAGGCTTAACAGCACTACATCCTATGGCAAAACTATCATTAGAAATCTTACAAAATCCATCCGCTAAAGAACTCATGCAAATCATTGCGGTTGCAGGATTAGCTCAAAACTTTGGAGCCTTAAAAGCATTGACAACTACTGGTATTCAACAGGGTCATATGAAAATGCATTTACAAAATATTCTAAATCAATTAGGTGCCTCTCCAGAAGAAAAAATTGAATTGATTAAAATATTAAACCACCAACAAATTACCTATAACTCTGTGAATAAGGCCTTTCACAAATTAAGAATTAATAAACTAAAGCAATAAAACCTTTCTATTTGTCTATAAAAACATTCTATCTATAGAGATGGTCTTTTACCATCAAAATTTTTATCTTTGGCTTGTAAATTAGTTTAATTTTTAAAAAATATAAAATCATGGCTTTTGAATTACCAAAATTATCTTACGCTTATGACGCGTTAGAACCACATATTGATGCAAGAACAATGGAAATACACCATACTAAGCATCATGGAGGGTATACAAACAACCTAAATAATGCCATTTCTGGTACTGACCTTGAAGGCAAATCAATTGAGTCAATTTTAGCAAATTTAGATTTGAAAAATGCAGCTGTTAGAAATAATGGTGGTGGTTTTTATAATCATAGTTTGTTTTGGGAAATAATGAACCCTGAAGGAAAAGGAAGGCTTTCTGGTGCTTTAGCTGATGCTGTAGATAATGCTTTTGGGTCGTTTGACGGATTTAAAGATGCATTCGCCAAAGCTGCTGCTACTCGATTTGGCTCTGGTTGGGCTTGGCTTTGTGTACATGAAGGCGGTAAAGTTGATATTTGCTCTACCCCAAATCAAGATAATCCTTTAATGCCTGGTGTTGGTTGTGGTGGGACACCAATTTTAGGCTTAGATGTTTGGGAACATGCTTATTATTTGAATTATCAAAATAGAAGACCTGACTATATCAACGCGTTTTTTAATGTAATTAATTGGAATGAAATTGAAAAACGTTATGATGCAGCTAAATAATTAGCACTTCTATAAAAAATAATATATAAGAAAGTAATGGTTAATTTTTACCATTACTTTTTTATTTTTAAATTGATTTATGAGTTCTAGAAATATAGCACTGATCTTAGCATTTTTAGCTGCCCTAATCTACGGTGTAAGTTTTACTATCGCTAAAGAAGTAATGCCTTTATATATAAAACCCTATGGTTTTATTCTTCTGAGGGTTATCGGTGCAACACTGCTCTTTTGGTTGATAAGTTTTTTCGCAAAAAAGGAGAAAATTGAACGACAAGATTATTTTAGAATATGTTTGGCTGCACTTTTTGGAGCCTCTCTTAACATGCTCACCTTCTTTAAAGGCTTAAGTCTTACCACACCAATAAGTGCTTCTGTAATCATGTTAACAACACCTATTTTGGTATTGGTGCTTTCAACACTTATTCTAAAAGAAAAAGTAACTATCTTAAAAATTATAGGCATTTTTATAGGCCTTACCGGAGCATTTTTTTTAATAGTATACGGACAGGACATGGCCTCCGGTAAAAATACAATTTTAGGAAACCTGTTAGTGTTTGTAAATGCTTCAATATATAGTTTGTATTTAATTATTGTTAAAAGATTAACGGACAAATACCATCCTTTAACCTTAGTCAAATGGATATATTCATTCGGGTTATTAATTGTATTACCTTTCGGATTATCCGAGCTTCAAGAAATACAATGGCAGCAAATACCCATAAACATCTATTGGAAAATAGCATTTATAGTCATTTTTACTACATTTTTAACTTACCTTTTCAATTTGTTTGCCTTGACAAAATTGAAGCCTACAACTTTAAGTGTTTTTATATACTTACAACCCGTAATTGCCACTGTTTATGCATTAATCACAAAAAGTGATACTCTAAATATGGTTAAAATAATTGCAACTTTGCTCATTTTTACGGGCGTATATATTGTTACCATGACCAATAGAAATAAACAAATAAAATAGTAAAAGGTCATTGTTATAATTTATGTAAATTTGCCTAAACCTTATCAATAATATATGATCCAATCAATGACCGGTTACGGTAAAGCTGTAACAGAATTACCTCAAAAAAAAGTAACTGTAGAAATTAAAACTTTAAATAGTAAAAATTTAGACTTGAACGTAAGAGTTCCTTCAGCCTATAGAGAAAAAGAATTAGAAGTAAGAAGTAAACTCTCTCAACAACTGTTAAGAGGGAAAGTTGATTTTTCAATATTTATCGAGAGTACCGGCACTGAAACTACCACTATAATTAACAAAGAAGTGGTAAATCATTATATTGATCAATTAAGAGGTATAGCAGAAACCAGCCCTGAAAATACATTGGAAATTGCTATGCGTTTGCCTGATGTATTAAAAACTGAACGTGAGGAATTTGATGAAAGCGAGTGGACAGAAATTGATAAAACTATTGACGATGCTATTGATGAAGTAAAAACTTTTAGAGCCGATGAAGGTGCTGTTTTGGCACATGATTTTACTATGCGTATTCAAAATATTCAACAATTATCTGAAGATGTTATTAGATTAGATGAAGATCGGTTAGCACAAATTCGTGAACGACTAGAAAAAGCTGTAGCTGATCTTAAACAAAATGTTGATGAAAACAGGTTTGAACAAGAATTGATGTATTACTTGGAAAAATTAGATATCACAGAAGAAAAAGTGCGACTAAAAAACCACCTAGATTATTTTTTACAAGAATTGATCAGTAAGGAATCTAATGGTAAAAAACTGGCTTTTATCTCTCAAGAAATTGGTAGAGAAATTAATACTACAGGTTCAAAATCTAATTTTGCACCTATGCAAAAAGTAGTAGTACAAATGAAAGATGAGTTAGAAAAAATAAAAGAGCAATTATTAAATGTATTATAAGTTAATAGCTATAATATTATAATTTTTGTAAGATTAAAAACATACTGCTCAGTATGTAAATTAATCTTATTAAATGTAATGCACTCATAATTAGTACAATAATAATTTAACAGTAATATCAAAAAGTACCAAAAAGTATTTATTACTATATTTAGAAAGCATTCGTTATTTAGATGGAAAACAAAGAAAAATCGGATAAAAATAAAGGTAAACTCATCGTATTTTCAGCTCCATCTGGTTCTGGAAAAACTACTATAGTAAAACATTTACTAGGTGTTGAATCTCTGAATTTAGAATTTTCAATTTCGGCTACTTCGCGTGAAAAGCGTGGAGAAGAAATTGACGGAAAAGATTATTATTTTATCTCCTTAAAATCATTTAAAAATCATATTAAAAATGATGATTTTTTAGAGTGGGAAGAAGTCTACAGAGATAATTTTTACGGTACACTAAAAAGTGAAGTTGAACGTATTTGGTCAAAAGGAAAGCATGTTATTTTTGATATTGATGTAGCCGGAGGGCTTAGAATTAAAAAGAAATTCCCGAAAGAAACCTTGGCTGTTTTTGTAAAACCACCAAGTGTAGATGAATTGAAAATCAGGTTAAAGAAACGAAAAACCGAAAGTGACGATCGTATCAATATGCGGATAGCCAAAGCTTCAGTAGAATTGGCAACTGCTCCACAATTTGACAAAATTATTAAGAATTACGATTTAGCAATCGCCTTAAAAGAAGCCGAAAGTTTAGTTGAAGCATTTGTAGGCCCCGTAGACACTAAAGGGGGAGAAACCGTTTATAATAAAGAGCGTTAAAATGAATATAGGTTTATATTTTGGCACTTTTAACCCTATACATATAGGTCATTTAGCCATTGCTAATCATTTGGTTGAATTTTCTAATCTAGATCAAGTATGGCTTGTTATAACACCACATAGTCCTTTTAAAAAGAAATCGTCTTTGCTGGCCGACAATCATCGCTATCAATTAGTGCAAATTGCCACAGAAGATTATCCCAAATTAAAGGCCTCTAAAATAGAATTTACCTTAGCTCAACCCAATTATACTGTAAATACCTTAGCTCATATTTCAGAAAAATATCCGCAGCATCATTTTAATCTCATTATGGGAAAAGATAACTTATCTTCTTTTCATAAATGGAAAAATTATGAGGTTATCTTAGAAAATCATGATATTTACGTGTATCCTAGAGTTTATGAAGGTGAAAGTATAAAAACTCAATTTGACAATCACCCTAAAATTCATAGTGTTGATGCTCCAATTATGGAAATATCATCAACGTTTATCCGTAATGCCATTGCCAATCAAAAAAATATAAAACCATTATTACCCTGTCATGTTTGGCAATATATTGATGAGATGAATTTTTATAGAACATAAATTATTTCACAACAATTTCCCGCTTTCTAACTCAAAAAACCGTTGTATATTTGTATTTACAGTATATGGCAAAAAAGAATATAGATAAAGCTAAAATTAAGGAAAAACTGACCTTTAAATATAGGTTTGTGGTATTGAATGAAGATACTTTTGAGGAGCGTTTTTCATTTAAACTCAATAGATTAAATGCACTTATATTAGGTTCTTTATTTTCCGTGCTTTTAGTAGGCGTAACAATATTTTTAATAGCCTTTACGCCTCTTAAAGAATATATACCTGGCTATTCTTCTACTTCATTAAAGAAAAAAGCCACAGATTTAGTCTATAAAGTAGATTCTCTTCAGCAAAAATTAGCCGTTAATGATCTTTATATTCAGAATATTCAGCAAGTTTTAACAGGTAAAGTAAAAGATATTAATCTCAATAAAGATTCTATTGCTGAACAACTACGTATTGAAGATGCTGATTTAAAAATTAGCCCGGTAGATTCTGTTTTTAGGGAAGATGTAGAACGAGAAGATAGATATAGTGTATTTGAAAAAGCAACTAAAAAGACTGACTTGGTATTCTTTGCCCCTATAAACGGAAAAATTACAGATGTTTACAGTATAGAGGATAAGCATTATGCCATTGATATAGCAGTAGAAAAAGATTCACCGGTAAAAGCAGTAGCAGATGGTACTGTGATTTTTACAGGCTTTACTGCAGAAACAGGTTTTGTAATTATTTTAGAACATGCCAAAGGGTTTCTATCTGTTTACAAACATAATTCTTCTATACACAAAGAACAGGGTGATATTGTAAAATCTGGTGAAGCTATTGCCAATGCCGGTTCTACCGGAGAATTATCAACCGGGCCACATCTGCATTTTGAATTGTGGAATGATGGGTTTCCGGTAGATCCATTAAACTATATAGATTTCAAATAATGAACTTGTCTTTATATTCTTTTTTAACTGCAAATTTCACATTTTGCACCCTAATGTTGTCATTTTTGGATAAAATAGCTATAATTATGTTTCAAAAAAAAGTCTTCATTATGTCACAAGAGCCCAAATCTTCGGTTCCTAACAGAAAGTCAAGATGAGTTCAATACGGATCAAGTCTATTTTAGCCAAACCAATTGCCAAACGAGTTCAAAAACGCATTTATAAATGGGCAAGCCAACCCGAAAAAACCCAAGAAAAAGTTTTTAGAAAATTAATTGCTCAGGCAAAAAATACCGCTTTTGGAAAAGACCATTATTTTAATACCATCAATAACTATCAAGATTTTAGCAAGTGTGTTCCTGTAAGGGATTATGAAGGTTTAAGACCATATATTGAGCAAACATTAAAGGGTAAGTCTGATGTACTTTGGGAAGGTAAACCATTGTATTTTGCAAAAACGTCGGGTACCACATCAGGAGCAAAATATATTCCTCTAACAAAAGCATCTTTGCCCTTTCATATAAAGGCGGCGAGAAATGCTTTGTTGATGTATATTGCCGAAACCGGTAAAGCCGATTTTGTAAATGGTAAGCTAATTTTTTTACAGGGCAGCCCCATTATTGATGAAAAAAACGGAATTAAAACAGGAAGGTTATCAGGAATCGTTGCCCATTACGTGCCTAAATATCTTCAAAAAAATAGAATGCCAAGTTGGGAAACCAATTGTATAGACGATTGGGAAACAAAAGTAGATGCTATTGTTGCTGAAACCCTTAAGGAAGATATGACGCTCATAAGCGGCATACCGTCTTGGGTACAAATGTATTTTGAAAAACTGACTGCCAAATCTGGAAAAACCATAAGCGAAATTTTCCCTAATTTTAATTTGTTTGTCTATGGAGGTATAAATTTTGAACCTTATAGAAATAAGTTTGAGAAAATGATAGGTAAAAAAGTAGATGCGATTGAATTGTATCCTGCATCTGAAGGTTTTTTTGCCTTTCAAGACAAACAAGATGAAAAAGGAATGCTCTTATTGTTAAATGACGGTATTTTTTATGAATTTATAAAAGCTGATGCGTTTTTTGATGAAAATCCAACAAGGGTTACTGTAGGCAATGTTGAGTTGAATGTAAATTATGTAATGATTATTTCTACCAATGCAGGTCTTTGGGCATATAATATTGGTGATACCATACAATTCACTTCACTAAAACCGCATAGGATTATTGTTTCTGGTAGAATTAAACATTTTATTTCTGCATTTGGTGAACATGTTATTACTAAAGAAGTTGAACAGGCTTTGCAAGATGCTGTGCTAGGAACTAATATTACCATTAATGAATTTACAGTTGCACCACAAATAAATCCAAAACAAGGACTGCCTTACCATGAATGGTTTATAGAATTTGAAAATGAACCCGTTGATTTAGATGATTTTATCACTAAAGTGGATACCAGTATGCAAAAACAAAATTCTTATTATTACGATTTGATCATTGGCCATATTTTACAACCGCTTAAAGTAACCAAAGTAAAGAAGGGCGGTTTTCAAAATTATATGAAATCCGTAGGCAAATTAGGGGGACAAAACAAAGTGCCTCGTTTAGCAAATGATAGAAAAATAGCTGACCTGCTAGAGAGCGAAAAATGAGAATTTAGTGCATAACAAAAGGATTGTTTATTATTAAAATTTGTATCTATGAAAGTTATATCGGTAAATATTGGTGAGCGAAAAAAAATACAATGGAGAAAAAGAATTGTTGAAACAGGAATTTTTAAATACCCTGTACCAGAACCTATTTTTTTAGATGTTGAAGATGTACAAAATGATAATGTAGTAGATAGAAAATATCATGGAGGTATTCTTCAGGCGGTTTATGCCTATAGTGAAAATCATTATGCTTATTGGAAAAGTTTGTACCCTGATTTAGATTGGAATTATGGTATGTTTGGAGAAAATTTAACTGTTGCTAATTTAGATGAGACTAAAATTCATGTAGGTAATATATATCAATTAGGTGAAGCTAAAATAGAAGTTACCAAACCCAGACAACCCTGTTATAAATTGGGTGTCAGATTTAATAACCCTAAAATTATCAAACAATTTTGGAATTCTACCAAAAGTGGTACCTACTTTAAAATCTTATCTCCTGGTTTTGTCTCAAAAAATGACGAATTTGTCTTACTGCAAGAATCACCAAATAACCCAACTATTGCAGCCATTTATAAATCTAAAAGGATCATTAAAGGTATGTAAAATTTAACCCAGATTATGTAATAGTCTTCCTATTCCGTTCAGAAATCACTGCAAAATAGGTCGTTTCACTGAGTTTTCAAAACTAACCGTAGCGGTGCTACGCTTAATTTAGTAAAACACCCTATTTTATTATGCTTTCGTAACTCATAACGTAAACTATTACATAATCTGGGTTAAACCTTTTCAATTGATCTAAGTCTTAGATTAAAATGCTAAAATTTAGAAAAATGAAAAAGTTATTTATTATTGTTTTTGGCCTAATAGCCATTTCGTTCAGTATATCTTGTATTACTACTGTAAGACCAGCTCATACCCGTACTGTTGTTGTAAAAGTAGCTCCAAAAAATCATAGAATAGTCTATGTAAAAGGCAAAAGATATTATTTTTGGAATGGTAAACACCATAGAAAAACCAAGAATGGATATATTATAGTTAAAATGTAACCATTTGAATTTATACCAAATAATTTACCGTCAAGTTTCAAAACTTGAAGGTATTAACATCTATATCTTCTTTTTTTGAGAGCGAAGTTAATTTACCGTATCTTTTTTTGTCTTCTTCTTACCAAAAATATCTTTTAGAACATCTTTGGCAATATCTTTAGTGATATCTTTTTTTGGCGTATGTATAGAGTCTGTTGCTGTTGAATCTTTATTTTTTTCACCTCCACCAATCAAATCTTTTAACGCGTCTGTTACTTCATCAGTTCCTTTTTCAATTAATTTATCCTTTTGTTTTGCTATCAATTGTTGTGTTAAATTAGTGATGGCAGATTTTAGATCTGTTTTTATTGCCGGAGAGGTAAAATTTCCCGAAATAATTGCATTGACAGGGATCTTAATATGCTCTTGTTCACCATCATTCAATTGAGTGATTAATTGAGATACTTCATTTCCTAAATATTTTGCAGGAACATTGACAACAGCTTCATAACCTAAAGTATTGTCAAAACCATGGCCTCCAGAAATATCAATTTTAATATCTTCATAATCAATGGAAAACGGATCTACTTGTACTTTACCATCCTTAAAATGCAAAGCTGTTTTTAAATTCTCGAGATTTAATTTTTTTGTATCTAAAAAACTAAGATTTTGCTCTAAACTTTGCAGTAATGGTGTGTTTTCTGAAGTCAATTTAGGACTTAGTAATTGGCCTAGCATTTTACCCGTTAATGAACTTAAATCTGGAGTAAAATCATCTTTTAAATTCCCCGATAAACTAATATTAGCGTTAATTTTCCCATCAATGGCATTGGCAATTGGTGCCAAGGCTTTAAACAAGTCTAAAACTTTAAACGATTGACCAATATTAAAACTTTTGGCATCTAAATCCATTGTAAATTTAGGTGTATCTTCTTTAGTTGACACAGATCCATTAAAACCTAAAGCTCCATCAAAAATATTAGATTTCATATTTTTTAATTCGGCTTTTTCATCTTTAATAATTAGTGTGCCCGATACATTTTTTAATGTAATATTATCATATAAAACAGTATTGGCTTTCGCGTCAATAGTACAATCTAAAAACGAAGGAATTTTAATACTCTCTTGCTTTGTTACAGTCGAATCTTCTTTTTTCTCTACTTCTGCCACCTTAAAATCATTTACTGAAAAGGTATTTGAAGTAATCTTAAATTTTCCTTCTATATTTTCTTTATTAAATATAAATCCCAGTAAGTTATGTATGACTCCTGTTGCTTTAAAATCTGTTTTACCTAGTTTAGCGTCAAAACTATTTAGGTTTACCGTTTTCGGGCTCAAAGTAAGTCCTGCTTTGTCAACCATTAATTTATCACTAAGTTCATCAGAGACATATTCAAAATTTGAGAGTTTAAACAACCCTGAAATTCTGGTATTTTCATATTTTTTGTTTTCAATAGAAAGCATATCAAAACTCGTATTGGCATTTACGTTCAGCATTCCTTTTAAATCTTTTAAGCTTTCCGCAGGATACACTTTTTCAAGATTGGCTAAATTTAGATTTCCATTTACTTGAGCGTTAACCTTCATGTTTTCTGTAATTTCAAGAAGTTCGGCTTTGGCATTAAAAATTTCTTTATCAATACTAAAAGACAGAGTATCTATCAATACATAAGTGTCTTTTGTCAAACCTGTTTTATTTGCAATCTTTGTATTTATATGGATGTTTTGTAGTGATTTAGGTAAATCAGGGTATTTAAAAGAAGCATTTTTTGAATTTATCAAAATATTAAATCTAGGAATATTTACCTCATCGATAATACCATCTATATTTCCTTTCACATCAAAATTTCCTGTGGTTGTAACGCCTTCAATATTTTTAGAATAAACCTCAGGAATTAAAGCTAGAAAATTCTTAAAATCTGAAGATGGTGTTTTAAAAGTAATTTTAACTTCTTTGTTATGTTCATTAAGTTTTATAAACCCATCAAATACCAATGGCAACTGATTGATCAAAGCTTTATTTTCTAAAAAACTATATTTATTTTCTTTAAGATCTATGTCTAATATTGCATCTAATTGTACACTATTTTTATTTAAATACGCTACACTATCCATCTGAAAAGATGCCAATGTGCTTGATGTAGTCTTCAATTGAGAAAGCTCAGAAGAAAGATTCCCTTCACCGGAATGATTAAAATTAGATAATTCTAAAAATATTTTACTGGACTCGTCTTGGTACGAAATATTACTATTAATAATTTTATATGATTCTAAATTTAATTGTAAAGGGTCTGATTGACCGGTGCTTTTCTTTTTTTTATCAATGGTGATATCATAATTTGCATTTCCTTTTTCATCAACTTTAATAGTAAGATGAGCACCATCGATCAAAAAATGGGTAATGCTGATATCTGCATTTTTTTTAAATAACTGTCTAATTGGAAGTTTTAAGTCAATGGTATTCGCGGCAAAAAGGGTATCTCCATCAAAGGGAGCTTTATTAAGCAAAGAAACTTCTTTTAGGGAAACCTCAGCATTTGGAAAACTGCTCCAGATACTTAAATCGGCTTCTTCAAAATCAAGTGTTGCCTTAAGATTATTATTTGCCGTTTGTTTCACCAAATCGATAATTTTATCCTCAAAGATCATAGGGATAATTATTATTGCAGCAAGCAATAACACCACAATAATAGCTAATATTTTAAATATTTTTTTCATATCAATCTTATATTATTTCTAATGATGCTTTGAAATTATTAACCCTAGCCTACTTTTGTTCAATCTACCACAAAATGTAGTATTATCATAACGAATTTTATTTCATTAGATTTTATCATTTACAGCATTTATTAACACAAAACAAAATTGGTGTTAATAATAACTGAATCTTGTTAAAAATTGTACTTTTGTTCAAAATTACAAGCATGGATATTTCTTTAATTCCAAAAATAAAACATACAACCAGCCAAAACTTTTTTTTACTAGCGGGTCCCTGTGCGATTGAAAGTGAAGAAATGGCATTACGAATTGCCGAAAAAGTTATTACTATTACAGACAACCTTGAAATTCCGTATGTTTTTAAAGGAAGTTTTAAAAAAGCTAATCGTTCAAGAGTTGATAGTTTTACAGGAATTGGTGATGAAAAAGCATTAAAAATTCTCAAAAAAGTAGGTAAAACATTTGGAGTACCTACTGTTACTGATATTCATGAAGTTTCTGATGCATATTTAGCTGCACAATACGTTGATGTCTTGCAGATACCTGCTTTTTTAGTGCGTCAAACAGATTTGGTGGTGGCAGCGGCCAAAACAGGTAAAGTAATCAACCTAAAAAAAGGACAGTTTATGAGTCCTGATAGCATGCAGCATGCGGTAACAAAGGTTATAGATAGTGGTAATGATAAAGTGATGGTCACAGATAGAGGTACTATGTTTGGCTATCAAGACATGATAGTTGATTTTAGAGGCATTCCTACCTTGAAACAATTTGCTACCACAATATTAGATGTAACACATTCTTTACAACAACCCAATCAGACTTCAGGAGTTACAGGTGGTAGACCAGATATGATTGAAACCATTGCCAGAGCAGGAATTGCCGTTGGTGTTGATGGTCTTTTTTTAGAAACACATTTTGATCCGGCCAATGCAAAATCTGATGGTGCTAATATGTTGCATTTAGACCATTTAGAAAACCTTCTTACCAATCTAGTTGCTATTAGGCAAACAATAATTAACCTATAATTTTTCTACTTAAATGATTAATTCTTCTTTAAAAGCTATAACAGGTATTTTTTTGCTTTTATTTTCCGTAAAACTATCGGGACAAGAGCCAGAACCTAATAAATATACATCCTCTAATAAAGGTAAGTTTTTTTTAAGTTGGGGAGGCAATAGGGAGTCTTTTTCAAGGTCTGACATCAATTTTAAAGGTGATAACTATGATTTTACGCTTAAGGATGTAAAAGCCCATGACAAACCTAAAGGATGGCATGTAGATTATATCAATCCCGCTAGGATGACCATTCCTCAAACCAATGCCAAAATAGGTTATTTTATTTCTGATCATTATGCTATTGCTTTAGGGCTTGACCATATGAAATATGTAATGACTCAAAATCAAATTACAAATATTGATGGTATTATTAATCTGTCAGCAACAGAACAAGGAGCTCAATTTAATGGTACCTATGACAATGCCTCTATACCATTGACCGAAGAATTTCTTACATTTGAACATACTGATGGATTGAACTATATCCATACTGAATTTTCTAGGGTAGATGATATCTCCTCTATTTTTAATGTTCAAAACACTGATAAATTTCAACTCAATATAAGCGAAGGTGTTGGGGCAGGGGTTTTATATCCAAAAACCAATGCTACTTTATTGTCAAGGGATCGTTATGATGAATTTCATCTTGCCGGATATGGGGTTTCAGTAAGAGCGGGATTAACTTTTACCTTTTTTAAACACTTTTTTATTCAAGGCGATCTTAAAGGAGGATATATAGATATGAATGATATAAGAACTACCAGTGATCCGTCTGATAGTGCTTCTCAATCATTTTTTTATTTTCAACGTATTATTTCCTTTGGTGGTGTTTTTAGAATTTAACAGAAATAGTACAATTTTTTTGGCATAAATTATGTTTTATAAAAGTATGAAGTTCCTATTTTCAACCCTTTTTATTTTTTTTACATTAATTGCAGTAACTGCTCAAAATTTTAAGAATGTTGACAGTATTGTTAGGTTATATCCAAATAAATATGGCAATGCAGACCAATTGTCAGAGCAAATAGCTAAAGATTTTACGACTGATATAGATAAAGTTAGAGCTATCTATACATGGTTGGCTTTAAATGTTTCTTATGATTTAGAAACTTTTTACAGTGGTAATACAGCCATCAATTTTAGTTATACCGATCAAGCAGATTTACAAAGAAAGCAAACCGCCATAACCACCAATACTGTAAATAGTACGTTACGAACTAAAAAAGCCATCTGTGAAGGCTATGCACAAACCTTTAAACAGGTATCTGAAAAGTTAAGTATTCCGTGTATGTTGGTAGGCGGGTTTTCTAAAGGAGATGTTAGTAATATTGGTGTTATCCCTAAAAATGAGGATCATGCATGGAATGCTGTAAAAATTAATAAACAATGGTATTTGATTGATGCCACCTGGGGTGCCGGTTATACTAATGGTGCGAAATGGGTACAACGTTTTAATGATTTCTTTTTCTTTACCAAACCTGAAGAGTTTGCCAAAACTCACTTTCCATCAGAACCAACTTGGTTAATGACAAGAAAGAAAATTTCAAAACAAGATTTTTATACAAGTCCCATTTACGAAATGGCATTCTTTAAAAATAAACTTACCCTTCTATCGCCTCTAAAAGGTGAAATTCATGCTAAACTTGGTGAAAATATTAAATTTACCATGGGAAAAATTCCTGAAAACCTAAGTTTATATTACGCCTTTAAAGGGGATAAATTTAGTGAGAAGATTGTACCAAATTGTGTAGATGATATCTGCACTTTTACAATACCTTTTACCAATACAACAAATTCAGAATTGATAATTTTCGTCAATAAACAAACCGCTCTGCAGTATAGAGTTATTTTAAGAGAATAGTGTCAGCCACATTTGGAGTGTCCACAACTTTTACAAATCAAACAGCCTTCTTCAAATATTAATCCTTCAGGATCATTACATTCGGGACATTTTTTATCAGCCGCTTGAGTGCCTTCCGGAACAAATCGTTTTAAAGCTCTGGCTACACCATTTTTCCAAGTATTGATATGCTCGTCATATAAGTTTAAATTCTGAATAAGATCAACTACATAAGCCATAGGCATTCCATGACGCAATACCCCTGAAATTAACTTGGCATAATTCCAAAATTCTTTATCAAATGATCTAGACAATCCTTCTATGGTTGTTTTATAACCGTCACTATCAATATATTGAAAATCATATCTCGAAATTCCATTATCACTTCTGTTTTTTAAGACCCATCCTTTTTCTACCCATTGCGGTAAATTAAAAGCATCTTTCATTTTTCCTGTAAAGATCTCATAAGGCCTACCCTCAATTAAACCTATTACGGCTAACCATTTTTCAGATTCATTGTGAAAACGAATAATTTCGGCTTGAATTTTATCCGGTCGTTTCGCTACAAAGGTTTCAGTAAGATATGTATTGTCTTTTTCCTCTTTTTTATCATCAGTTGAAACTAAAATACCACTACGAGATCCGTCTCTATAAACGGTAATTCCTTTTAATCCTTTTTTCCAAGATTCAATATAAATATCTCCAACCATATCTACAGTAACATCAGATGCCAAATTAATAGTAGAACTGATGGAGTGGGTAGTATATTTTTGGACTAATGATTGCATTTCAACCCGCTTATTCCAATCTATTTCCGGAGCCGTAGCTCCTGCATAAGGGCTATCCTTTATTTCGGTTTTCCCAGTGGTATTCATCCAGGTTTCAAACTTTTTATGATACACTGTAAACTCTTCAAATGCATCTCCTAGATCATCTACAAAATCGACTTTTGAATTTTCATCACTGGTATTTACTTTTCTACGACGCACATATGACAGTAAAAATACTGGTTCAATACCAGATGAGACCTGAGCCAACATACTTAAAGAACCTGTAGGTGCAACCGTACTGATAGATATATTTCTCCGACCGTTGTCCATCATTCTTTGATATAAATCAGGAAATTCATTACTCATCATTTGTACAAATTCAGAGGTATCTTCAATATTTCTATTGAACACTTCAAACTGACCTCTATTTATGGCCATATCTATACTGCTATCAAACTCAGCAGTAAATTTGGTTTTCATAATATCATCAACTACTTTCAGTGCATCATCAGTATCAAATTTTATTCCTAAAGCAGCAATAGCATCCGCTAAGGCCGTAAAACCTAAGCCTGTTCTTCTTCCTTTTTTACCCGTTTCTGCCAATAGTTGCCAAATTTCCTTTTCTGTACGTTTGATATAATCAGGTTCAGGATCAGCCTCTATTTTGGCTAAAATCTTATCTGCTGCTTCTAATTCTAAATCTACCAAATCGTCCATTAAACGTTGTGATTCATAGACTACTTCATAAAACTTTTTAGTATTAAATTTGGCTTTTTTTGTATAAGGATGATCAACAAAACTAAATAAATTTACCGCAATTAATCTACAACTGTCACCGCCTTGCATGGCAATTTCTGAACAAGGATTTGTAGAGCTGTTTTTAAATTCCGGATATACTGAAGATGTTGAATAGTGATGTTGTCTATCCCAAAAAATCAATCCTGGCTCAGCCGTATTATGTGCACATTTAATAATTTTTTGCCACAATTCTTGGGCATCAATTTCTTTGGTATATTTTGGTTCTGGACTCTCAATTGGCCATTGTAAGGTAAATTTTGTGTCATTTACCACCGCTTGCATAAAAGCATCAGACAATCTGATAGAAATATTTGCACCAGTTACTTTGGTTAGATCTTGTTTTATTGAAATAAAATCTTCTATATCAGGATGAGCCACGTCCATGGTTAACATCAATGCTCCACGGCGACCATTTTGAGCCACTTCTCTGGTGGTATTTGAAAAACGATTCATAAAGGAAACCGCTCCGGTAGTTGTTCCTGCTGCATTAGATACTGTAGCATCTTTAGGTCGTAATTCTGAAAGATCTACACCTACACCACAACGTCTTTTAAATAATTGAGCCAATTGTTGATCAGTATTACAAACGCCTCCGTAAGAATCCAATACAGACGGGACCACAATACAATTTGAAAGTGAAGCAATTACTTGATCGTTACCCAAACCAAACATGACACTGCCTTGTGGAATTACATATTTAAAATCTTTAAATAATTGATAAATTTTCTCTGTTGTTAAAGGTTTTCTGGCTTTACCATAGGTAGATAAATTATCAGAAATAATATCTGTAGGTAGGTAATTTTTTTCTATTCTACCAAATTGAGCCGCCATGCGTTTGTGCATGTCATCCGGAGATTTTTCTAAATAATTACCCTTTTTATCTTTTAGACAATACTTATTTATCCATGTTGTAGCAGCTAATTCATCATTATTAAAATAGGCTGATGACGTTTTTAGAACTTCTTGATATGTAAAAATAGGGGGTTTGGTTTTTATGGTTTCCTCAGACATGTTTCTAATTTTGGATAAATAACTGTTGTCAAAATTAGTGCAGAAATGAACTTATTTTAAGAAGAAAAAATTTAATTAATAACAAGTTGTAGTTGAAAACTTTTTTCAATTCATTTTTTCAAATTCAAAAATAAATTGCTATTTTATGAAGCCAAATTAGTAAAGGCTTTGTGATTTTTGTAACACCTCTATTAAAATTTTATCATTTATTTCTTCAAGGGTTTTATACCGTAAGGAAACCATCATTTTTCTGTTTTCCGTAACCAAATGCTCTTGATGAATTTGTATTTGATTGCCTTTCCAAAAGCCAAGATCAACAAATTGTTTTTTATGACTGGCATTTAAATAGCAAAAAGGTTTATTGTTCAAATAATAAAAAGGGATATTGTATTTATACTTTAATTCTAGTACAGGGCAAGCATGTTCAATGATTACCTGTAAATGTAATAATATAGATCGATATGGCTCCGGTTGATGGAGTATGTAATTTTCTGCGGGATTCATATAATTACAAAAATACTTGTTTTATTCGTCATAAATATTAACTTTGCGTTTCAAAGTACTTTTTATTATGACACAAAAAGATTATTTAAAAGACATTTCTGAAATTAAAGAAATTATGAACCGCTCCACCAGATTTATTTCATTGAGTGGTTTGTCTGGAATTTTAGCCGGAACCTATGCCTTAGTAGGCGGGTTTATAGCTTATAAATTATTAGTAGGTTATGGCTATGGTGATGGTGATGGGAGCATGCTTCCTCTTGGCATATTAGAACTTGTACTTATTGGGATTGCCATTATTATCGCTTTGCTTTCTATAGTGACGGCCTTTTTTTTAACGAAAAGAAAGGCTAAAAAAAATAATGAAAAAATATGGACACCTGCATCTAAACAATTATTTAGTAGTTTTTTTATTCCTATGATTACCGGAGGTATTTTTATTCTATTATTAATTCATAGAGGTTATTACGGCTTAATTGCCCCTACCACACTTGTTTTCTATGGACTGGCATTGGTTAACGCAAGTAAATACACCTTGAGTCAAGTAAAATATTTAGGATTATTAGAAGTTGCTTTGGGTCTTTTATCGCTCTATTTCTTTGGAAATGGATTGTTATTTTGGGTTGTTGGTTTTGGAGGTTTACATATTGTTTATGGTGCATTAATGTATTTTAAAATGGAGAAAGGTAAATAATGAAGAATATTATTCAACATATTAATAAATTATTCGACCATAGAGTAAGGTTAGGTATTATGTCGGCTTTGATGGTAAATGAAAGTGTCGACTTTAATACACTTAAAGATTTATTAGGAGTTACTGATGGTAATTTAGCCAGTCATTTAAAAGCTTTAGAAAAAGTAGCTTATATAAATATTAACAAATCTTTTGTGGATAAAAAACCCAATACTAAATACAGCACTACTCAGCTCGGTTCTCTTGAATTTAAAAAACACATTGCCGCCTTAGAACGGATCATCAATAATCAAACGTAAAAAAATTTAACATTTTACTTTGAAATACAAAGTACTTTTAATTATGAATAACAGAAAAAGACTTATCATTTGGTTATTTGAAAAATCTCAAATATTGTATACCAAATATTTTAAAAAAAATAAACCTTGGCATATTAATAAATCTGATTTATTACTATACCCTGAAGGATCGTTTGGTAAAAAATTAGGTGAATTTTTAGAATTACATGGTTTTGATATTATCCCTAAAGCGGAACGTCATGATGCTTATCATATTCTTACAGGTTATAATACCACAGTAGAGAGTGAAATAGCTCAACAATATTTATGCTTTGGCAATGGCAAACGAAGTCCATATCTTTTTGGTGTTATGATTCTAGGCACTCTAATTTTACCTGAATATATAGGCTTTTACATTAAGTCTTATCATGTAGGTAAAACCGCTAATGTTTTTCATAATCTAGATTTTAAAAACCTATTGAACACCCCTTTTAACGATTTACAATCTTGTATTTTCTCAAAATCTCATATAAACAAATTAATTCAATCTCATCATGCTTAAAAACATTTCATTACTCATTTCATCTTTTTTATTTAGCCTGTTATTTTTTCAAAAACAAATTGGCTTAAATTATCTGTTATTCGCTGTACTTGCTACCCTATTGTTAATTGTGTTTAATTTCAATAAATTCAAAGATAAAAACATATGGTTTTTTGCTGCTTCTTTTTTAGTCTCCTCATTAATGGTTTTTATATATCATTCATCTTTAGCATTGATAAGTAGTGTTATTGCATTTTTGATTCTATTAGGTGCATTAACAGAAATAAAATCATCATTATATGTCAAACTGATTAATGGATTTTATTCCGCAATTGCAGCTGGGTTCACCCATTACTACAATCAACTAACAAATGAATCCATTAAAGTTAAAAAGAGAGACATCAACTACCTGTACTGGTTAAAAATGATTGGAATTCCCACTATTGTAATACTAGTATTTACAATTTTGTACAGAAGTGCCAATCCGTATTTTGATGAATTACTCCGGAAAATAGATTTTAGTTTTATCAATTTACAATGGATCCTTTTTACCCTTATGGCATATTTTTTATTATTAAATATTATAAGTCCTTTAGCCATACAACCGACAACTAAATTAGATTTAGAAACCGGAAACCTCCTTAAGAAGGATCAGATAAAAAAACAATCTATAACAACGATCATTCAAGAAAATCAACTAGGCATTGTTTTATTGGTACTCTTAAACCTCTTGATCTTATTTTACTTAGTAACTGATATCATCTATTTGTCAAATATCAAAGGTGTAAACGCCTCCGGATTATCAAAAACAGTACATGAAGGTATCTATGCTCTAATTATTTCCATTGTCTTTGCCATTATCATTATTCTCTATTTCTTTAGAGGAAGTCTTAATTTTTATAAAAAAAATAAACCGCTTAAAACGCTAACTGTTTTTTGGATTGCTCTTAATACCATACTTATTTTGGTAACTGCCTATAAAAATCAATTGTATGTTAGCCACTATGGATTTACCTATAAAAGAATAGGTGTTTTTGTTTACCTCATCTTAACACTTATTGGTTTGGTAAGTACTTATATTAAAATAAATGCAAAATACAACCTTTGGTATTTATGTAGAAAAAATTTGAGCATTGGCTTTGTAATATTAATAATGTCAAGTCTAATAAATTGGGATCTACTCATAACACATTACAATACTAAAATGGCTAAGAATATTGATGTAAAGTACTTGATTAATTTATCTGATAATAATACTTTTCTTCTAATGGATTATTATCAAAAACATACTTTAGACTTTGAAATTCAAAGAAAAATTGACATTAAACATGAACAATATCTAACAAAACTAAAAGGAAATTCATGGCAAGAACTGATTTATGATAATTTAAAAAACAACCCAAAATATGCTTATGAAAATAATTAAAACTTCAGCCAAAGCGGCTTTATTATCATCCGCATTATTGACCATAGCGGTTATCGGAATAGTAAATCCCATAAATTTTTATTTTATTCTAATACCATTTGTTTCAATCATAATTACATTTATAATAAGTGTCTTGATGATAGTTGTAACTATAGTACCTTTTGATATTCTAAAGAATAAATCCTTTACTAATAAAGCTATTTTTAATACTTATTTCCCTTTTTATGCCATATCATTCTTTACGATTTGCTCATTATTGATTATAAATTTCAATTTAGATGAATTCTATATTATGGTCTTTTCAATTGCATATTTGACAGCCATGCCAACTTGGATTTGGTTTTTTAAACCCTCAAAAAAAATAGAAAATGAAAAATAATTCCCAAAAAAATATTTATCTATTATTGTTATTACTTTCAAGTTACTGTATAGGTGTCCTTGTTATTATACCAGTTTAAATTTATAATGTCGCATTGAAATTGTTTAATTTTCACAATATTTTCGTTAAAATAGTTGACTATAACTAGAGCTATACTAAAATATTTTGCCTCAATCTTGCAAAAATTAATTCAATTCAATTATACGATGTTATAAATTTAAACTGGTATTAGAATTTGGTTTACTGTATCCATTGCCTATCTCTTTTTGGTATGGAATTTAATATTGGCCTATATTCCTTTTGTTATATCAAGCTTTATCAAGAAAGTAACATTAAAGCCTTTACCATTTATTTTTCTTTTCATAGCCTGGCTATTATTTCTGCCAAATGCATCTTATATTATAACCGATTTATTTCATTTAATCCAATTTTCCTCAGTACCTAAATGGTTTGACCTGTTAATGATCATGTCTTTTGCTATTAACGGAATACTCCTGTTTTTTCTATCCATATACGATGTACACCAACTACTTTTGGCAAGGTTATCAAATAGCACTACTTGGTTCATAACCGTTATGATATTATTTCTTTCAGGTTTTGGAATATATTTAGGAAGGTTTTTAAGATGGAATAGTTGGGATATTATTTCAAATCCACTATTACTTGCAAATGATATTATTCATAGGATCAAGCATCCTTTATCCCATCCCAGAACATGGGGTGTAACTTTTGGATTTGGTTTATTATTCCTTTTCGGATTTTTATTGTTAAACACGCTTCAACCCAATCAAAATGAACCTAGCATCCTCAAATCAAAAAAAATCTCTAAAAAGACATTCCAAATCCTAAAGAAAAGGCAGAAACTTTAGAGACCCCTAAGGTATAATGTTCATATCCGGTAGCAATATGATACTTTTTTATATGATATTTTAAAAGCACTTTTGTTTTGTCAACGGTACGACTATTGATATTTGTTCCTTTATAAGATACTAATAAACTGATAGGTTTTGCCATAAACCATTCGGCTCCCAAACCATATGCAAAACCAAATTCTTTAACATCATTTGCTACATACATTGCCCCCAAACCAAACCACAAATCTAATTTCTGTGTTCTAATTCTATGATAATTGACCATGGTTGAAAACAGAGCAAAGCCCTCTGTTTGTCCGTTTATCCTTTCAACTAGTTGCAAATATCCAAGTGCTACATCAAATCTCTTTTTAAATTTGAAATTTATATTTAAATTATTTCCATATAGGCTATTACTTTCTAAAACAAGGTTATTTGAAATGTCTAATCGTGCAAGAGCATAATCATTTATCGAATCTGCATAAACAAAATTTCCATACGCTTTAGATTTATAAGGGAAGGCTGAAATTTCGGCATTATGCATCTTTGTATTTAACTCAAAAGTAGATTCTATTGCTATACCATAAGTTATATTTAAAGCTATAATACCAAAAAGTGCAATAAAAGGATTGTCATTAGAAAAATTACTGTCAGATTTACTTGTGGTTGTAGTCGTTGTAGTGTTAGTACTATTATTATCTTTTAGACTTTCTTTAGCCTCTTTTAATTTTCCATTTTGGGAAAAGCTTGACATTGAAATGCATAAAATAATCAATAAAGTAGTAAAAGGAATTTTCATAGAGGCTAATGATAAAAAATATACCCCGCAAAAAAGCAGGGTTTTGTTAACTGATTATTAATTTATCAAAAATTGTACCATCAAAGAAAACTTACTATAAACTCTCTTTAATTATAAAGAAATTTTATATCAAGACATCTCATAAAAAAATTGTTCATTGACAATTTTGTCATCTTTAACTTCATATACACAAACTTCTTCCATTTGTTGTCTTCCTCTATCTTTAAAGGTTACATCAAAATCCATTGTACAAGAAAAATGGTTCCCGGCAACCTGAGGGTCAGAAATTTCACCGCTATGAAACTCTTGAACATTATTGAACCACGCCGCACTTTTTTGAGTGACAGCTTCTTTACCGGAAGTAATTTCTCCAAGAGGATAACCCGGCATTTCTTTACTTACAATATTATTGGCATATAATTCATTTATCGCGGTCATACCATCTCCTTTACGCATCAATTCAACTAATCTGTTGGCAACTTGTTGTGTGGACATATTTTTTTAGTTTAAGGTTATTTATTCATTAAAAATAAGAAAAATTAATAATCAATCCTTTAGAGAGCAATTATTTAACAGAATTTTAATGTTAAAATTTACATTAGAGATTCTTTTGGATATTCTTAATTAAATACTCTAAACCATTAAGTTTTAATTCATAGACCAAACCTAGCATCATCCCTAATTTTCCTTTTGGGAATCCCTTGGCATGGTACCAAACAATATAATACTCAGGTAAATCAATTAAATAACTGCCTTTGTATTTGCCATAAGGCATTTTTGTACTTGCTAGATCGATTAGGAACTGTTTGTCTTGCATCATTCCTTTCCGTCAACGTAATCTTGTAGATATTTAAATTCTTGGGTTAATTGACCTTTTTCTGTCATTTTTGCCCTTTTCAATACCCCTTCTGAATCTCCGTCAAAAAAAGCAGGAATTACATATTTGGCAAAACTTTCACCAAAACCAACAGAGGCATCATTTGGCAATTCGGCCGGTAAATTATCTACTGCCATTACCATTATGGCATCAGCGTCTTTATAATCTACCTCTTTTTCCGTTTGCGGATGGTATCCATAAATAGGTTCTGCAATAGTTGACGCCCTAATGGTAGATGCTACCGGACCATCAACATCGCAACTGATATCAGCAATAACTTTAATATTAAAATCAGCAGACTTTGCATCTTCTCTTGAAAAAAGATAGGGAGCTTCTTTATCCCAGAAATGGCAAGCAAAATACATATCAGAAACTTTGGCAAAACGCATAAAATTGCTTTTGTATTCTGTTGGGTTATTAAAAAAATTATACATATCTATGACCTTAGCATCTTTACGTTGATTATAATCTAACACATCTAACTGTGTATAAACGGGCTTATCAAAATTTTTATTTAGGTAATCATCCGGTGAAACTTCGGTAATATTCATACCATCTAGCATTTCTTTAGCACCATTACTTACCCTTCCTTTACCTGTCAATACAATTTTAATAGCTGGTAAAGAAATTTTTTGCAACGCTGCTATCAAAGCCTTTTGATGTTCCAATTGACTGGCTTTTGGTAATTCAAAAGTATTGTATTTTATCCCAAATGCTCTAAATCCGTTATAGGCCCCTACAATACCGGCATATCTACCAAAGGCAACAACACGTTGCTTTTTAGTATTCGTAATTACTTCATGGTCATACAATTCTATTTGATTGTCTAGTATGGCTTGTAACAACGCCCTATTATACGGTTGTTTTTTAATAGTATGAGAAAAGAAAAAATACTTTTTATTTGGGATTAAATAGTCTATTGGAACCTCCTTTACACCTAATAGCACCTCACAATCTGAAATATTATCGGTGACCATTATGCCTTCATTTCTATAGGCATCATCGGTAAACACTCTTACATCTGAACTCTCTACTTTAATCTCTAAATTGGGATAGATTTCCATAAGATTTTTACAGGCTTTAGGAGATAATACCACGCGTCTGTCAGGTGGATTTTTACGTTCTTTAATAATGGCAATCTTCATGGGCTAATTTGGTATAGAATTTGTACAAATAAAAGTAGCCTGCAAGGTATTATGATTTATATGATTTAGCAAAAAAAAGAATTATATTTGCAGACTAATTTCTTTGAAATAATTATGAAATAATTTGAAGAATTCCTGATTCCGAGTATTCGGGATGAGATTTATTCAATTACGGTAGGCCATGGCGTATCAATTTCATAATGGGGGCGACTGGTTTTGACAGCAAGATCAATTAGAATGTAAGCATGTCGAGCAATGAAATAGTACTCGTAAAACTCAATTTCAACTATTAAACGGCGAGAATAACTACGCTTTAGCTGCATAATCTGAATTATAGTAGGATTTAGCCTCGTCTCTACAAGGTAGAGAAGCTTTATGTCTCCTGAAAGCCCTGGTTTATGGCGTTTAATTTTGAGACATCGTAAAAGTAAACCTAGGAATGCAATGGCTTCGCTTGCTTTCCGAAATTAAAGAAGATAAGCTAAAAGTGGGCGGTTTTCGGTCAGTTTTTAGTCGAAAATCAAACGAAAACTATACATGTAGAAAGCACTTTGGTTGCTTGTTTGGACGAGGGTTCGAGTCCCTCCGTCTCCACTTTTATCATACCAAATGATAACAAAATCCTGTAAACATCTGATTTACAGGATTTTTAATTTTAGTTGATGTCATTTAATATCAAATAATAGCATAAAAAAGGTGAGTTAATCGGTGAGTACTTTTGTTTTTTAAAAGCACTCACCGATTTAGCCATAAGAAACTGTACTGTAATAAGTTAACAACACATTTTTTTGATCTAATTTTTTGGTATTACGCATTTTTTTACATAATTTAGGTGAGCAAAAAGAGACTACTTATGAAAAGCACATTTTCAGTCCTATTTTACCCTAAACGAAATGATATCAATTCAGCTCGTGAAGCCCCTGTTTATATGAGGGTAACGGTAAATGGCAGACGAGTTGAATTAAGTACTCATAGGAAGGTAAAAGTGGCAAAATGGAATCATAAAGCAGGAAAATTATCGGGGACAAAAGACGAAGTAAGAGATTTTAATAATTATTTAGATGCCTTAAGAAACAAAATTTATAACATTCATCAGCAACTTCTAAGAAGTGGTACAAAGATCACATCGCAAGCAATAAAAAATAGTTATTTAGGCAAAGGAGAAAAACAAATGATGCTACTTGAAATTTTCCAAAACCATAACGAACAAATGGAAATGTTAATTGGCAAAGAATATGCTCTTAGCACTGTTAAAAAATACAAAACAGCCTACAAGCACCTAAAAAATTTCTTAGCCTATAAATTTAAACTCAAGGATATCCCAATAGAAAGGATAAATCATAGTTTTATCACAAGTTTTGAGTTTTACTTAAAGAGTGTCAAAAATTGTAATCACAATTCAACGATTAAGTATATTAAGAACTTTAAAAAGATTGTAATTATTGCTTTGTCAAATGGGTGGATTGATAAAGACCCGTTTATCAATTATAAAGTTCACATGAAAACGGTTGAGCGTGAATTCTTATCTAAGGAAGAAATTCAAATGATGTTGTATAAAAAATTACATACTGCAAGACTCGAACAAGTTAGAGATGTTTTTATTTTTTGTTGCTATACTGGACTATCTTATTCTGATGTTAAAAAGCTAACTAAAAACAATCTAGTTAAAGGGATTGATGGTGAAATGTGGATTAAAACCAATAGAGTTAAAACAAATACACCTAGTAATATTCCCTTACTTCTAACTGCTCTAATGATTTTAGACAACTATAAAGACCATATTGAGGTCGTTAACAATGATGTTCTATTACCTGTATTAAGCAATCAAAAATCTAATGCCTATTTAAAGGAAATTGCAGATTTGTGTGGAATCAAAAAAAATCTAACTACACATTTAGCTCGTCATACTTTTGCAACTACTATTACACTTTCTAATGGCGTACCTATAGAATCTGTAAGTAAAATGTTGGGGCATAAATCATTAAGAACCACACAGCATTACGCTAAGATTCTAGATAGAAAAGTGTCTGATGATATGTCTATTTTAAAATCAAAACTTATTCATTTAAATAAAAATAATGAGTCGTTTTCTGAAAAATGATATTTAAGTTTTTAATTTTTCATATTCTTTTTTAGAGATATCTAATCGATAATAATTATTTCCAAAAGTATTCTTAACATAAACTAATTTATTCAATACACTTTGAAGTTTTTCTTTAGTTTCAAATAACTCTTTACTAGTTGTATCGTATTGTTCACGATAATAATCCATTAGTTTTACTTCTTTTGATTTTGAAGCTTCTATTTCTTCTTGAGTTCTTTCAACATATGCAGGCTCTTCCTTTTCTACTCCTTCAAATAAAGATTCTAACATCTCACGTGTGGGTATCAATTGCGTTTTCTCTATATTTCTTAAAATAGTGGTTACCGCTTTTGTTCTTTTGCTTAAAGCCCTTGTATAAGATAAAATTGGATTGTGCATAGTATCATAAGGAGAAAGTCCTGTATCTTCAAAAAATGCAATCATAAAATCCAACGTTTCTGAGTAACTTGGACTTGTTTTCTTAGAATATTCTTTGAACTTTTCAATGACCTTTCTCTTTAACCGAATTGTATTAAAATCATCCATATTTTATTGAATTGTTACAATGAATCCTTGATTTTACTGGGTTCATTTTCATTTTTGCGTTAAATTACAAAAAATAAAATTCTTCAAAACAGCTATATTTAATTGATTTTCAATTAGATATAAAATTAGTAACATCGCGTAGCGTGTTACCCTCTTGCTATTCCCCTCTTTCTTTGCATTTTGATTTTCAAAAGGAGCTTTATTCGGTGTTAAATTCTATACTTATAAGTGAATTTTCATCGGGGAATACCCTCCATAAGTACGGGTAATATCCAAATTAAATTATCTTTAAAACGGACTGCTAATGGGAAGTTATTCTGAATTATTTTTTGAGCCCATCAAGCTCAGAAAAAATGATTCGGAGATAACTTATGTTTCAAATTTGTAAAAAGAGTTATTTGCTGATGAAAGAAAAACTAATTGAACATAAACGAAAAATCATTATATAGAAAAGCTTAGTAATAAAATGAGATAATTACCGAAAAACAGTATTTTGCTCAAAATTTTACTATAATTGTTTATAAGGCCATGAGCCGATTATTTTACTTATTCGGATCAAATATAGATGAAAAATGAGCCGAATAGTTTTAGTATTCACCTGATAAATATTCCTTTGAGAAGTTTTTCTAGATAAAATCGGCATAAAATTGTTTTGAGATTCACTACTGATACAAAATTTCAAAAACTAACTTTCGGCACTAAATCGTATTTGCTGACGAAAAATAGTTTTTTTATTAATCATGTTTTATATCTTCACAATATGTTTATAGCTTATTTTAATACTACAAAACATAATAAAACATGAAATACTTTCAAATTAATTTTATTATTCATATCATTGTAATAAGTTTCAACCTTATTATTATACTATGAAACATAAAAATATCTCAACTCAATCTAGCGAGTTGTTGTCATATTTTAATGGATTTGATCAATTATGTTTCACTAGCTATGAAGCTCGCAATGCCTTACCTAACTCAACAAAAAGCAATATAAACCAACTCCTAAGTGATATGACAAAGAGGGGGTTGCTTATGCGGATAAAAGAAGGAATCTATTATATCATACCGTATGAACAAGACGCAAAATTATTTATGCCTAACTGGCATTTACTCGCTAAAAGCTTGGTAAAAGATGCAGAATACTATATAGCTTATTATTCAGCATTAGAAATTCACAATTTGATAACACAGCCCTCTTTAAAAGAACAAATCGTTGTCAATAAGCAAATCAAACCAAGTTTAATGCATGTGAAAAACATTCCTTTTCAATTTATATATCACAACCCAAAACACTTCTTTGGAACTAAAAATATGTGGATTGATAATTTCAACAAAGTGAAATGCTCTGATTTAGAAAAAACCTTCATTGATTGTTTGTTTAAGCCAAATTATGCAGGTGGAATTGTTGAGGTCGCTAGAGCCATATATATATCAAAGGATAAAATAAATTTTAATAAGCTTTATAAATATACCGAACAATTCAATTCTCAAGCGGTTATTAAAAGGTTAGGTTATTTGTTGGAACTACTCGAAATAGATAATCCAATCATCAAAACATTACAAAAAAATAAAACAGCATCTTATGTTGTTCTAGATACCGAATTGCCTAAAAAAGGAAGCTACTTAAGCAAATGGAGTGTTCAAGTAAATATAGATAGTGAAACTATTAAATCTGCCATGTATACATGATTAAACCAGGAGAGATACAGAAAAAGGCAACAGCAGTAAATGTAAGAGACCAACAAATCGAAAAAGATTATATGTTGTCATGGATTTTGCAAGGCATTGCATACCATGAAAGTTTAATAGATGTAATGGCATTTAAAGGAGGTACAGTACTTAAGAAAGTATATTTTGAAGACTATCGTTTTTCAGAAGACTTAGATTTTACATTACTCAATGACGAAATCACTAATGATCAAATTTTTCAATGGTTTAATGAGGTTTTTGAATATGTACAAGAAGAAGCCAATATTCCATTAAATATTATTGATAATAACGAGCACGCTGATGGTGGTATTAACTTTTATATAAGTTATATAGGTCCGCTTGGTGGTCAGGGAAGCCATAAACGTGTAAAAGTTGATATCTCCAGAAATGAACAGCTAGAATTTAAACCAGAATTACAATCTGTTATTCTTAGTTATTCAGATCAAGAAGGGCACGAATTATTGTGTTATTCAATAGAAGAAGTGCTTGTTGAAAAAATGCGTTCTGTAATGCAACGTATGCAGCCTCGCGATTTTTATGATATATGGTATTTATTAGAAATTCATGAAATGGATATTGATTTTTACCTCAACGAGTTTAAGGCAAAATGTATAAGTAAAGACATAGATCCGAAGCAATTTTTAAAAAAATTAGAACAGCGAAAACCTTCTTATAAAGGAAGATGGCAACAATCTATGGCAGCACAAATAAATGATTTGCCTGATTTTGACAGAATCGAACGAGAAGTACAACGCCATATAAAGAACCTAAATATTTAGCAAACAATCAAGAATTACAATGTCAGAAGAACAAAAGAAATTTCTAGAAAAACAATTATGGGCAATTGCCAACTTGTTAAGAGGTAGAATGGATGCAGATGATTATAGAAACTATATACTCGGTTTTATTTTCTACAAATATTTATCGGAAAAGCTACATTTTTATGCCAATGATATTTTAAAACCAGACAATTTAGTTTTTACAGATATTAATGAAAATACTAAAGAAGGACAAAAATACATTGTTCATGTTAAAAAAGCCTGTGTTAAAAAATTAGGTTATTTTTTAAAACCATCAGAGTTATTTACAAGTATTGCCAATAAAGGAAGCAATCTTGTAGATATTGAAACCAACGATAATGATGAAGCTGTACAGTTTTTTATTATTGAAGATTTAGAACGTATCTTAAATAATATTGAGCAAAGTACAATGGGTACAGACTCAGAAGATGATTTTATTCGCTTGTTTGAAGATTTAGATTTAACATCTTCTAAATTAGGTAAAACGGTTAAGGCAAAAAATGAAATCATAGCGAAAATTTTAGCACTTTTAGATCCATTAGATTTTGAATTAGAAGAACCACAAAGTGATGTAATGGGTGATGCTTATGAGTATCTAATCGGAAAATTTGCAAAAATAGCAGGCAAATCAGCAGGTGAATTTTACACCCCACAACAAGTATCAACCATCTTAGCAAAAATAGTAACCTCTCGTAAAAAAAGATTAAAATCTGTATACGACGCGACCTGTGGAAGTGGTTCTTTACTGTTGCGTGTTGCAAGAGAGGTTGGGTCAAAGAATGTGGGTAATTTTTACGGTCAAGAACTAAATCGTACTACATATAATTTGGCACGTATGAATATGATTTTACACGATATTCATTTTTCAAAATTTAATATTAAGCAAGAAGATACACTTGAAGCACCACAACATATGGATATGGAATTGAGTGCGGAAGCCATTGTAGCTAACCCACCATTTTCTGCGCATTGGTCTTCAAAAGGCATCTTTTCAACTGATGATAGATTTAGCCAATACGGAAAATTAGCTCCAAAATCTAAAGCTGATTTTGCCTTTGTACAACATATGATACACCATTTGGATGACAATGGTATAATGGCGTGTGTACTACCTCACGGAGTATTATTTAGAGGTGCTGCAGAAAAGCATATACGCAAATATTTAATTGAAGACCGAAATTATATTGATGCAGTTATTGGACTGCCAGCAAATATATTTTTTGGAACAGGAATACCAACCAGCATTTTGGTCATTAAAAAATGTAGAGAAGTAAACGATGATATATTATTTATTGATGCCTCTAAAGAATTTGAAAAACATGGAAGTCAAAATAAGCTATTAGACGAACATATTACTAAAATTGCAGATACCTATACCAACAGAACAGTAATAGATAAGTTTAGTTATAGAGCAAAATTTAAAGAAATAGCCGAAAACGATTACAACCTCAACATACCTCGTTATGTAGATACCTTTATAGAAGAAGCACCTATTAATATTTTAGAAGTTGCGAATGAATTAAAAGCATTAGATATTGATATTACTGCAACCGAAAACACTATTGCAGATTTTTGCAAACAATTAAATATAGTAATTCCGTTTTAGTCTATGAAAATCGTACAAAATAAAATACCACAATTACGCTTCCCCGATTTTTTAGATAAATGGAAAAGTAAAAAATTAGGTGAGGTTGCAAAGTTTTCAAAAGGAAAAGGAATATCTAAAAGTGAAATAGTAGTAGGTGGAAAAAATGATTGTATCAGGTATGGTGAGTTATATACACTTTATGGAGAAACAATTTCTGAAGTTCATTCTAAAACAAATAATGAATTAGATAAATTGGTGATAAGTGAAGCAAATGATGTTATAATTCCTGCATCTGGCGAAACACAAATTGATATTGCAACTGCTTCTTGTGTTTTAAAAGATGGTATTATTTTAGGTGGAGATTTGAATATTATCAAGACTAAAAATAATGGTGTCTTTTTATCTTATTATTTAAATAGTAAAAAGAAAATAGATATTGCAAGATTGTCTCAAGGAGTGTCAGTAATTCATTTATATGCGAGTCAATTATCATCTTTAAAACTAAACTTCCCTCAACTCCCAGAACAAAAAAAAATAGCATCATTTCTCACAGAAGTAGATACCAAAATAACCCAACTAACACGTAAAAAAGAGTTATTAGAGTACTACAAAAAAGGTGTAATGCAACAAATTTTTAATCAAAAAAATAGGTTTTTTGACGAAAAAGGCAATAAATATCCTAAATGGAAAGTGAAGATGTTGGGAGAGTTATTTCTTTCTTATAAAGGGAAAGGTATTCCTAAAGGAGTGCTAGATGAAAATGGGATTAACAAATGTGTTTTATATGGAGAGTTATATACTAAATATGATGAAGTAATCTTTGATGTAAAAAGCAGAACTAATAGTCAAGTGGGTTTAAAATCAAAAAAAGGGGATTTATTAATTCCTTCCTCAACGACAACAACAGGAATTGATTTAGCAAATGTAACAGCATTAAATATAGAAAATGTTCTTTTAGGAGGTGATATTATTGTTTTGCGAGGAAATCAAAAAATAAATAATATTTTTTATGCATATTACTTATCAAATCATAAAAAACATCAAATTGCTTCAAGAGCACAAGGAATAACAATAGTACACTTATATTATAATAGCATTAAAGATTTAAAAATAGATATTCCCTGCATAGAAGAACAAACCCAAATAGCCAATTTTTTATCATCAATAGATGATAAAATAAACCAAGTTGCCATACAATTAGAAAAAACAAAAACCTTTAAAAAAGGCTTATTACAGCAACTATTTGTGTAATGGTAAGTGTTAAAAAAAAGCAAAAATATGAAAAAAACATACAAAATAAGTAATCTATACGTTACCTTTGTACCAACAGTACACACCACGCTACCCTTAAGAACAGCGTCCCAGGGTGTGTCTTTTGCTTTATATATGTTTGCTTTTTTATTTAATTCTTTAATAACGGCGCATGTTTAGTAAAAAAGCACTTACCATAGCAGAACAAATAGCACAACTTCAAAAAAGAGGTTTAGAAGTACCTAATACTACTCTTGCCATAAAGTATTTATCTAATATAAGTTATTACCGTTTGGGTGAATATTGGTATGTAATGCAATCAGATAAAGATAACCATGTCTTTAAGCCTAATAGTAAATTTAAAGATGTAATTGCGCTCTACAATTTTGATGCAGAATTACGCATATTACTATTTGAGGTTATCGAAAAAATAGAAATTAGTTTACGTACCAAATTAATCTATCATCTATCTCACGAAATAAACCCTTGGTGGTTTCAAAATTTTGAGTTGTTTACTGATAGTATGGCATTGGTAAAAACATTATCTAATATAGAAGAAGAGCTATCACGATCTAAAGACAAGACAATAAAAAATCATTTTAAAAAGCATAAAGATGATAAGCGTTTCCCTCCTGCATGGAAAGCTTTAGAACAAACCAGTTTTGGAGCATTATCAAAACTATACGGCAATTTAAAACATACATTAAACTCTAAAGATATAATTGCACAAGAGTTTGGTGCTGTTAATCATACCTATTTACCAAGTTGGTTGCAATCTATTGCTCAAATACGTAATTATTGTGCGCATCATTCCAGATTATGGAATAAAAATTTACCCGGTACTGTAAAGTTATTGTCAAAACCTCCAAACTACTGGATAAATGATATTGAAAACGTCCCTAAGCAACATGAGTTTAGTAAGCTGTATGTACATTTATGTTTAATGAAATACCTATTAAACACCATACAACCAAACAATGCATTTACAACAAAATTAAATACTTTGTTTGTGAAATATCCTAACGTCGATGAAAATGCTTTGGGGATGAAGCCAAACTGGCAAAAAGAACCATTATGGCAATAATAAAATTAGTATGACAACCCAACCAGAACAAGTACTTGAAAATAATCTATTATCTCAACTTAAAAGTTTAGGACATACACCTGTAAAAATAAATACAGAAGCAGATTTATTAAACAATCTAAAAAAACAATTAGAAAAACACAATAACAAAACATTTTCTGATGCAGAGTTTAATAGAATTGTTATTCACTTATCTAAAGGAAATATTTTTGATAAAGCAAAAACGTTACGAGATAAATACGTGTTGCTTAAAGATAATGGAGAAAAGGCGTATATAGAATTTATTAATCAAGACTATTGGTGTCAAAATCAATTTCAAGTAACCAATCAAATTACCATTTACGGTAAGCGAGAAAATAGATACGACGTTACTATACTTATTAATGGTTTTCCATTAGTTCAAATAGAATTAAAACGTAGAGGTATTGAATTAAAAGAAGCCTTTAATCAAATACAACGCTATCAAAAAGAGAGTTTCGCATCTAACAACGCATTGTTTCAGTATGTACAGATATTTGTTATCTCTAATGGTGTAAACTCAAAGTATTACGCCAATAGTCCAAAACAAAGTTTCAAACAGACCTTTTTTTGGAGCAAAGAAAACAATGCAAATATTACACAATTAACTGATTTTTCTAATGCCTTTTTAGAGCCTTGTCATATTGCAAAAATGATAACCAAGTATATTGTTTTGCACGAAGGCGATAAAATTTTAATGGTATTACGACCATATCAATTTTACGCTGTGGAAAATATAATTGAGCGGATAAAAAATACAGATAAAAATGGGTATATCTGGCATACTACTGGTTCAGGAAAAACGCTTACATCATTTAAAGCAAGTCAAATAATTACACATAATCCTAAAATTAAAAAAGTAGTATTTGTAGTTGACAGACAAGATTTAGACGACCAAACAGTACGGGAATTTAGAGCATTTGATAAAGATAGTATTGATGGTACAGAAAACACCAAAATGTTAGTCAATCAATTCTTAGATAACAGCAGACCACTAATTGTAACGACTATACAAAAATTAAATACTGCTATTTCAAAAGCAAAATTTCGCAATCAAATAGAAAGTTTAAAAGATAAAAAAATAGTTTTTATTTTTGATGAATGTCATCGTAGTCAGTTTGGAGATACTCATAAGCGGATTGTAAATTTTTTTACAGACCATCAATTATTTGGATTTACAGGAACACCAATATTTGAAAAGAATGCACATATAGAAAACAGTTTAAAATATACTACCAAAATGCTGTTTGATAGATGTTTACATCGTTATGTAATTACAGATGCTATTCGTGATGAAAACGTATTAAAATTTTCTATTGAATATTACAACATATTCAAATCAAAAGGAAATATTGACGATACCAAAGTAGAAGATATTGATACTCAAGAAGTATATGAAAGTGATGGGTACATTGAAAAAATAACGAATTATATTATTGAAAATCATAACCGAAAAACACATCACAGAACATTTACAGCAATGTTTTGTGTAAGTAGTATTGATATTTTAATTAAGTATTATGAATTATTTAAAGCCAAAAAAGAAAACAAAGAGCACAACTTAAATATTGCAACTATTTTTTCTTATGGTGCTAATCCAGATGATAAAAATGCAAATGGAGATATACAAGAAGAAGATTTTTTTATTGCTGCAGAACCAAATGCAGTTTATAAAACAGAGCACAAACAACGAAGAGATAAATTAGATGAGTTTATTTCAGATTATAACAAAATTTTTGGTTCAAAACATTCTGCAAAAGATGGTGTCACGTTTTTAAACTATAAAAAGGATATTTCAAAACGAGTAAAAAACAAGCAAATTGATATTCTATTAGTTGTAAATATGTTCCTTACAGGTTTTGATAGTAAATCATTAAACACGTTGTATGTAGATAAAAATTTAAAGTATCACGGTTTAATACAAGCATACTCTCGTACAAATAGAATTTTAAACGAAAAGAAATCACAAGGTAATATTTTAGCATTCCGTAACCTTAAAAATGCAACAGATGAGGCTGTTCGATTGTTTTCTGATAAAAATGCAAATGAAACGATTACGATTGCACCTTATGAAGATTATGTAAAAGACTTTAATGAAGCATACAAACATTTAATGAGTATTGCTCCAACCGTTGATAGTGTAAGCGATTTAGTAACCGAAGAAGACGAATTAAAGTTTGCAAAAGCATTTAGAGAAATAATGCGATTAAAAAATATATTAGCATCATTCACCAATTTTACGTTTGATGATACGTATATGAAAGACCAAGAGTTTAAAGACTATTCAAGTAAATATTTAGATTTATACGATAAGATTAAAACCAATCAGCAAAAAGAGTTAGTATCAGTATTAGATGAGATTGATTTTGAATTAGAATTAATTCATAGAGATGAAATAAATGTAACCTATATTTTAAAATTATTAGCCGAATTAAAAAGTGCATCTAAACAAGATAAAGCAAAAAAACAAAAAGAAATTATTGATTTAATTACAGGAGAAACGGAGTTAAGAAGTAAACGAGAGTTAATAGAGAAGTTTATATTAAAAAATCTTCCCGAAATAAGTAATGATGATAATATTGAAGAAGTATTTCATCAATATTGGCAAGAAGAAACAAAAATAGCATTGCAAGAATTAAGTAAAGAGGAAGCCTTAAACCAAGACAAAGTAGAAAGCATCATAAATAATTATCTCTTTACTGGAAGAATGGCAACCGAAGATGAGGTAATTGATTCCTTAGATCAACAGCCAAGTGTATTACAACGAGAAAGAATTAGCAACAGAGTTACAGATAAAATTCTCAATTTTGTAAAAACATTTATTAATGGAATATCAGGAGGTTAAGTTGGTTAATCAAATTAATGCTTAGTTCCCTGAATCTATTATTACAATCAATTCAGACAAAACTAAAGCCTAACCAAAATTAATAGTAAAACAGGTAATTATTACTTCATTATTACCCTTATGACTATAATAAGCAAACAATAACTATCTGTTTAAACATATTTGGGCTCTTTTATCTTTATTTAGATTGAAAAGAGAATAAACATTATTATCATCAAAAAAAGTGAGCAATTCGGTGAGTACTAATTTAGGAATGATTGTAAATAGCTAATTATTAGCATATTATAAATCTATGGATAGTCCCTCCGTCTCCACGATCAAAATAAAAATCCGCACGAAAGTGTGGATTTTTTTATTTCGGGAGGACAGAAAGCATAGCTTTTATGTCTGAAAGAAATAAAAAAATCATAGGCATGTGCTAGCATGGTAGTTTTTAATTTGCAGGACTGAAGGCAATAGGGTCCAGCGAAGCTAATCCCTCCGTCTCCACGATCAAATAAAAAAATGCTTAAGTGGATTGTGCAAAAAAATTGCCAAGCTCGCTTGAGCATTTTTTTGCCAATACGCTAAATGGCTAAGGCCATTTGAAAGCTGAATTGAGTTGGGATTTTATTAAAAAACAATCTGGCAATTAATCAAGACTGTTTTTTTTATCAAGATATTCTGCAAGAATATGTTGGAAAAAGTCCTATTTATTTGTCGCAAGTTCTTTCAAAAATGATTGATAAAGGGAAGGGATAATGCAAGCATTGTTAACTGATAAAATGAGATTGGTGCAACCTGTTTGTAAGTCAATAAAAGAAGAGCATAAAAGTATAGCTATTGCTGCTGAACCAAAGCATTTATTAAAAAAGAAATAAAATTACTTAACTCTCTATTATACTTTTCGTTAAAAAAGTATAATAAATAAGATTGCTATTTTACTTTTTTGTAAATTTGTACAATAAGAATTGTGATTATTTTACTTTTATGCAAAATTTTAAAGCAGGAACCTATATCAATCAAGGGTATTATAAAAGTTTTCAACCCACTCCAATTAACAAAAATTGGCAAATAGAAGACATGCAGGTTTTACAATTATTAAGCAGAGCCGATAGGCATTTAGGCAGGTTAGATATGTATTCAGAATATGTAAACATTGAATTATATATTCAAATGCATATTGCAAAAGAAGCCATTCAATCTTCTAAAATAGAAGGAACTCAAACCAATATTGAAGAAGCATTTTTATCAAAAGATGAAATAAAAATAGAAAAAAGAAATGACTGGGAAGAAGTACAAAACTATATCTCAGCAATGAATGAAGCTGTAAAAATGTTACATACGCTACCTTTTTCTTCACGGCTCATTAAACAAACTCATAAAGTATTATTACAAGGGGTAAGAGGCGAACATAAAATGCCTGGTGCATATCGTACTAGTCAAAATTGGATTGGTGGAGCCTCTATAAATGATGCTGTTTTTATTCCCCCAATACATACTACCATAAACCAATTAATATCTGATATTGAAAAATTTGCTAATGACGAGTTAAACCCGTTACCCGATTTGCTCAAAATTGCCATTATACATTATCAGTTTGAAACTATTCATCCATTTTTAGACGGTAACGGTAGAGTAGGCAGATTACTTATTACCCTGTATCTAGTAAACAAAGGAATATTGAAACAGCCCATTTTATATTTATCAGATTTTTTTGAGAAAAATAGAACCTTGTACTACGATAACTTGATGCGAACACGTACACATCATAATATTAATCAATGGCTTAAATTTTTTCTGACTGGTATCATTGAGACTACAAAAAATGGTGTTGCCACATTCGATGCAATTATGCAATTACAAAAAAATATAGACAGCAAATTAAAAGATATTGGTAGTAGAAGTGGTGATGCTCATAAAGTGGTGGAATACCTATATAATAAACCAATTATTGATGCACAAGCCGTAAGTACTATCATAAGTAAATCATTACGACCAGCATATAGCTTAATAGCTCTTTTAGAAAAATTAGAAATTGTAAAGGAAATTACAGGAGCTGAAAGAGGTAAGCTATACATATTTGAAGGTTATATTGATTTATTCAAAGAAACACAATTAGTATAAGTACAATAGGAGAAAAAGAAGCAGATAATTTGTGTAAAGATTTGTATGATTTCGAATATTTAACAAATATCGAAGGAATTGAATTGCAAGATGTTTTTTACGAGTTCGAACGAAAAGCAGTACATAAAGGATTAAAACCATAAGAATTTATTGGAAAAACAACAAGAAAAGCAAAAACTTTCGAAAATGCTTGGAATAATAATTTGAGTCATCAAATTTTTGAGTCATCAGATTAAGGAATTACCTAAGTTTAAAGAGGTCTGGAGAGGATTCAATAAGCAACTTCGAAACTTTGAAAAGATTAAATGAATAGTGATTTATTAGAGCCTTGCAAAAAATTCAAACAAATATCAGATATAGTATAATAACTACATGAAAATTCAATTTTGTTCAGACTTACATTTGGAGATGCTCCAAAACCAAAAATGGATTAAAGAGAATCCATTAATTCCTAATGGGGATATTTTAATCATAGCTGGAGATACTGATTATCTTGGGTCTGACTTTGGGCAACAAAATTTTTTCAAGAAAATATCTAATGATTTTGAGCAAAGCTATATTATTCCTGGGAATCATGAATATTATGGGGGGTTTGATATTTCGACAGCTTTTGGAAAAACTAATGAAAAGATATTTGATAATGTTACATTGTTGAATAATGACGTAGTATCATATAATGAGATTCAATTAATATTTTCTACCATGTGGTCATTAATTGGAAAGTTCAAGCATGAAATTATTAATGCTGTTGCAGATTTTCGAATGATTAATTATAAAGGTAAGCCATTAAGTGTAGAACATTTCAATCAATTGCATAAAAAATCATTTGAGTTTATTCAAAAGGAGGCTAGTAAAGAAGGACAAAAAATAATTATTACTCATCATTTACCAAATGATCTCTGTAATGCTGAAGAATTTAGAGGGAGTATATACAATGATGCGTTTTGCGTTGATAAAACAGACAAGCAATGCAATTATATTTTATCATAATGATAAAATAATACCACCCTATGTATCTTACAAGTGTTACATTTGAATGACCCCAATGTTACCAGATGTTAAATTACTTATTTGTTTTTATATATTTTCATATCCTGCTGAATTAAAAATAATTACAGTTAAATTTATATTTTTGCTAGAAGAGAAATTTTGCATTCCATATTTTTATACTAGACATTAAAGACTTAAGAAACTAACTTAGATATATGAAACTACTAAATACCATTGATATAATTATTATTCTAATGTATTTAATTACTATTGTAGTCATTGGATTGGTACTTAGGAAAAGAGCTCAACGCAGTAAGGATGATTATTTACTAGGAGGCAAGTCAATTCCTTGGTATATGTTAGGACTTTCTAATGCCTCTGGTATGTTTGATATTTCAGGAACTATTTGGTTGGTTGCGTTAATGTTTATTTACGGTATTAAAAGTGCTTGGATACCTTGGTTATGGCCGGTATTTAATCAAATATTCTTAATGGTTTACCTTTCTAAATGGTTACGAAGGTCTAATGCAACTACTGGTGCAGAGTGGATAGGTACCCGTTTTGGCTTTGGTAAAGGTGCCAAGTTATCTCATATTATTGTTGTGGTATTTGCCCTGGTTGTTTGTCTTGGGTATTTGGCTTACGGATTTATAGGATTGGGTAAATTTGTTGAAATATTTGTGCCATGGGAGCTCGCAAGTAATTATATTCCTTTTGACGTTGCACCGGAATATGTACCTCATTTCTATGGTACCGTTTTTACCCTATTCGCCGTTTTTTATTCTCTGTTAGGTGGTATGTCAGGTATCGTTTGGGCAGACGTGGTGCAGTTTGCTATCATGACCATTGCCGCATTGATTATAGGCTATTTAGGATTTCAAGCTGTGGGTACCGGTAGCTTAAATGTACCTGATGGATGGATGCATCCTTTTAAAGGAGAATTGTCCATAGATTGGAGTGAGATTATTCCGGAAGTAAACCAAAAAATCAAAGAAGATGGTTTTGGTTTATTTACCATTTTCCTATTTATGATGCTCTTTAAAGGGGTTCTGGTAAGTGTTGCTGGACCGGCACCTAATTATGATATGCAAAAAATATTATCGGCAAAATCTCCAGCCGAAGCCGCAAAAATGAGTGGCTTTGTTTCTGTGGTATTAATGCCTATTCGATATTTAATGGTTGCCGGTTTTGCAGCCCTCGCATTAATTTATTATGAAAAATTAGACCTCTTAAATGCCGAGGGAAATATTGATTTTGAATTGATCTTACCAACGGCAATAATGGAATTTGCCCCTGTTGGATTATTAGGATTACTATTGGCTGGTCTAATAGCCGCATTTATGTCAACCTTTGCCGGAACTTTAAATGCCGCTCAGGCCTATTTGGTTAATGATATTTATCTAAAATATACCAAACCGGAAGCCACTAGCAATCAAATTAAAAATATGAATTATATTACCGGAATTGTAGTGGTAATCATAAGTATTGTATTAGGGTTTTTTGCTGAAGATGTAAATTCTGTATTAAATATTATAGTCTCTGTACTCTATGGAAGCTATGTGGGTGCCAATATATTAAAATGGCACTGGTGGAGGTTTAACGGAGAAGGGTTTTTCTGGGGAATGGTTGCAGGGTTAGTTGCTGCATATATCGCTCCACAACTATTTCCTGAGGTAAATGAATTGTACTTATTCCCCATATTACTAGTCGTTTCCTTAATAGGAAGCATTGTTGGTACCTATTCAGCACCTCCTACGGATGAAAAAGTATTGAAAGCCTTTTACAAAAATGTAAGACCCTGGGGCTTTTGGAAACCAATCCACGATAAATTAGCCGCAGAAAATCCGGATTTTAAGAAAAATTCTGACTTTGGAAGAGACATGTTTAACATAGGTATTGGCACTATTGCACAAACCGCTTTGGTGGTTTTACCAATGTATATTGTTTTCAGACAAAGTACACCTGTTTACATTACCTTGGCTATTTTAGTAGTGTGTTTGTTCTTATTGAAAAAATACTGGTGGAATACATTAGAGAAAGCATTAGATTAATTAAAAGCATAACAAATTGAATAAGGTAATTGGCAATATAGATATGGTAAAAAAAAGTTACCAAAAATTAATTAGTAAAAAGAATACACCCATTTCTAAATCGAATGGTATTTATCATAGATATAAATACCCTGTCATAACTGCTAAGCATATACCAATACATTGGCGATACGACCTCAACCCAACTACCAATCCTAATGCATTAGAACGCATTGGATTTAACGCGACTTTTAACGCCGGTGCGATGAAATGGAAAGGTAAATATATATTATCAGTACGTGTTGAAGGAAATGATAGAAAATCGTTTTTTGCCATTGCAGAAAGTCCGAATGGAATTGATAATTTTAAATTTTGGGATAAACCCTGTGTTATTCCCGAAATTAAAGGAAATCCGGACACCAATATTTATGACATGCGTCTGATCAATCATGAAGATGGATGGATATATGGTGTATTTTGTACTGAAAGAAAAGATGTAGATGCCCCTGAAAATGATACTAGCTCTGCTGTTGCAAATGCAGGTATTGTTAGAACTAAAGATCTTAAACATTGGGAACGTCTACCCGATCTTATTTCCAATACCGGACAGCAACGTAATGTTGTGCTTCATCCGGAGTTTGTTAATGGAAAATATGCCATGTATACTCGCCCGCAAGATGGGTTTATTAGTGTAGGTGGAGGTGGTGGAATTGGTCTTGGTTATATTGATGATATGACAAATCCTGTTGTTAAAGATGAAATTATTATTAATAACAAAGTATATCATACTATTTATGAGCTTAAAAACGGTCTGGGACCGGCTCCTATAAAAACAAATAAAGGTTGGTTGCATTTGGCTCATGGTGTAAGAAATACTGCAGCTGGATTGCGATATACTTTATATATGTTTATGACAGATCTTAACGATATCTCAAAAGTAATATATCAGCCTGCCGGTCATTTTATGGCTCCTATCGACAATGAAAGAATTGGAGATGTTTCAAATGTTTTGTTTTCCAATGGATGGATAGCGGATGAAGATGGTACCGTTTATATATATTATGCTTCCTCTGACACGCGTATGCATGTTGCCGTGTCAACAATTGATATATTATTAGACTATTGTATGCATTCTCTTGTAGATAAATTTACTTCTGCTAATTCGGTTCAAACGATAATGGATCTGATTGATAAAAACAAAGGCCAATATTGAGGATCTGATTTAACCCGGATTAATTACTATTGCTTACAAAAGCAATATGCTTACTGTCTTTTGACCAACTTGGAACATTGATACTTCCTTGTCCACCGTAGATATAAGCTATAATTTTAGCATCACCGCCTTCTATAGACATCAAACGTAATGTGCAATGCTTATAAAAAGGGTGTTCTCCAAAATTAATACTAGGAGGAAATGAAATAAATGCAATCTTTTTACCATCGGGAGAAACGTGTGGAAACCAATCTTTATAATTTGTGTCAAAGGTTAATTGTTTAGGACTGCTACCATCAGCATTCATACGCCATAATTGCATGTTTCCGGTTCGGTTTGAATTAAAATAGATATATTTTCCGTCAGGTGAATACTCAGACCCATCATCTAAATCTTTAGTATCAGTTAACTGAAACTCTCTTCGAGTTTCAATATCAATACCATATAAATCATATTTACCATGGCGATGTGCAGTATAGATCATTGTTTTATTATCCGGAGAAATTCCATGTAAATAGGAGGGACCAACACCGTCATTTGTGATTTTTCTAGGCATGGCATCTCCCTTGGGATCCATAACATATATAGAAGAAGCACCACCATCTTCTTGATTGTGATGGCTGATTCCTAATATTTTTTCATCAAAGGAAAATACATGGTCATTGTTATTGTCAATGGCAAACCCCGTATTGATCTGTTTTACTCCTTTGGAATCAAAATTATATCGGTATAGAAATCCATTTGAATTATAGACCAACTCCTTATCATTATCCACCCAATTGGGGGCTTGCAGTGAATGTTTTGAATGAAATAATACTTTTCTATGTCCGGTTTCTACATTCAAAATTTCTAGGTTGCTCCCAAGATATTCTTGATAAGGTTGATAGTCTGGTGCTACCGGTTTAATAATTCTTACATTACTAAAAATTGCTTTTTCAGATACCTCCTGATTGTGAGAACAAATGTATAAACCAACAAACACTTCATTTCTCAATGTAACATCTTCAATTTTAACTACCCTAAATGGCATTCCAAATTTTGCGGTCGACATATAATAGCTATCCCCTCTACGCTCTAATTGAACAACATCTGGAGCGTTATTTTCCGAACTTATCTCTTCGGTAATAGCACCCTCTTTACGTCTAAATTGCAGTGATGTTAATCCGTCTCCATGAATAGAAGCATTTACATGAGCCGAATTTCCGTTTAAATTTTCACGAATAATCCATCCTATTTTTCTATGAGGATCGGCACCATCTCCAACAAATTTTATATGTGCCCTAAGAATAAAGTCGCCTTGAATAGATGTATAAAGGTATTGAAATTGGTCAGATGTTCCCCACATATTAATCCCAGCACCGCTAAGTGTATATTCTTGTGTATCACTATTGTATTCTGTAGTTCCTTTGATCAATGGATTGCCAATATTTATTTGATTTTCAAAAATCCCTAATGTGCTACTGTCATTTACCTGATGTGTATTCTGAAAGTTTGAAGGAATAGGAAAAAAAGCAGTGCTTAAAAAAAAAGTAAGTATAAAACTAGCCCATATAATTGTCTTCATATTTATTATTTTTTTATTTAGAATTCTACACATTCTTCATTCAGAATGACGGTTGAAATATCAAGTATACCTCAATTTGCAACATTACAGGTTGACCGTATACTCTTACCTATTGTTTAGACATTTACTTCATTCCTTACAAGCCAAAAAACCTTGGCAAAAACATAGATATTGACGGAATATAAACAATCAACATCAAGACTATTATCATAATGGCAAGAAATGGCAATAAAGGTTTTACAACTTGTGAAACTGAAACTTTTGCAACACCACTTCCTACAAAAAGTATTGTACCAACCGGAGGTGTACACAAGCCAATACATAAATTGAGCACCATTACAATTCCGAAATGTACCGGATGCATGCCTAACTCCGTAACCACCGGTAAAAATATTGGGGTAAATATCAAAATTGCCGGAGTCATATCCATAAATGTACCTACAACCAATAATATTACATTTATAATTAAAAAGATCACTATTGGATTGCTAAATTTATCCAATAAAAAATTACTCATTAATTCCGGTATCCCTTCAAAGGAAAATAACCAAGACATTGCCATTGAAGTACAGATTAAAAACATAACTACTGCTGTTGTTTTTGCACTGGTCAATAAAATTGATGGAAAATCCTTGGTATTCACTTCTTTATAAATCAAGGCCAATATAGCTGCGTACAATACTGCAATTGCCGATGCTTCTGTTGCTGTAAATATTCCTGCAACAATACCTCCAACAACTATTACCAACAGCAATAAACTAAAAAAAGCTCTTCTAAAATGTTTCCAAATTTCCGAAATTGGAGCTCTTTCTCCTTTTGAAAACCCTTTTTTAATCGCCACAAACGCCACATAGCCTATTATAAACATGCCTAATAAAATTCCGGGCAAATACCCCGCAATAAATAATGCGGCAACTGAGGCGGCACCTCCGCTTGCTAAAGCATAAACTATCAATACATTACTAGGTGGAATTAACAAACCTGTGGTTGAAGATGTTATATTTACTGAAGCACTAAATTCTCTTGGATACCCTTCTTCTTCCATTCTATCTGTCATTATACTACCAATAGCAGATGCTGCTGCTACAGCAGAGCCGGAAATAGCACCGAATAACATGGCAGCCAATACATTTACATAAGCCAACCCACCAGGTAGACTGGCAACCAATGATTTTGCAAAATTAATAAGTCTATTGGCTATGCCTCCACGTTTCATAATCTCACCTGCCAGTACAAAAAACGGAATGGCTAACAAGGCAAAACTATCTAATCCGGTTGTCATTCGTTGGGCTATGGTGGTTAAACCGGGCATCTTATCAAGATTGAGCAATAAACTAATGGTTGTTGAAATACCTATGCTGTAAGCAACCGGGACTTTAAGCATCAATAAAACAAAGAAACTTATAAATAAAACTAATATGCTTATAACTTCTAAACTCATTTTAATTGTTTGTTGTTGTTCATCAAATTTTTTATATGATATACTGAAAAATACATTATTAGTAATCCACTAAAAGGCAAAATGGCATAAATATAGCCCAATGGAATACGCAATGTACCGGACAGTTGCTCTAGATGTAATGTAGTATATACCAAATTTAGTCCGCCAATTACCATAACGATCAGTGCGAACAGCAAAATAAATAATTCTATAAGAATTGAAACTTTCTTCTGGTTTTTTAACGAGAATTTTTGATATAAAAAATCCATTGACAAATGCTCTCTTTTAGCATTTAGATAAGCTGCTCCTAAAATGGATAGCCAGATCAATGCAAAACGTGCAAATTCTTCAGTAAAAGAAAACGAAGTATTCAACACATACCTTGAAAAAACTTGCCATAACACATCAATTACCAATAAACCAAAGATAATGACCAAAAACACTTCAATTATTTTGTTTATTTTATTAAAAATGACCTCAGAACGCTTCATAATTATTGGGCTTGGATTTGATTTACCAATGTTGCCATAGATGGATTATTCTTTTTAAACTCCTCTAATACAGATGCCGCTTTTCCAGCAAATAATGATTTTTTTGGTATGATAATTTCAACCCCGGCTTCTTTCGCTTTTTTCATTGATTCAGTAACGGATGCGGCCCAATATTCCTTTTCCGCTTGTGCAGATTCATCAGCAGCCTCTTGTATCCATATTTTTTCTTCAGGTGATAATTTTTCCCAATATTTTGTACTAATAATTAAAACATCCGGTATTGAAGAATGCTCATCAATAGTATAATATTTACTTACTTCATAATGATTAGAAGACACAAATGAAGGTGGATTGTTCTCTGCACCATCAACAACCCCTTGTTGAATTGCAGTATATAATTCGCCGTATGCCATGGGTGTTGCAGAACCACCTAAAGCATTTACCATGTTAATGGCCATTTGATTATTCATCACTCTAATTTTGAGTCCTTTTAAATCGTCCGGGGTTCTAATTGCTTTTTCTTTTGTATAAAAGCTTCTGCTACCGGCATCATAATAACACAATCCGCGAAGCCAATATTTGCTTCCTTTTTCTAATATAGATTTCCCTATTTCTCCTTCCAATACATCAAAATAATGTGTTTTATCTCTAAATAGATATGGAATCCCTAAAACGTTATATTCGGGTACAAAATTAGAAAGGGTTGCTGCACTCACTTTAGTTACGGCAACACTTCCAATTTGTAATAATTCTAAAACTTCTCTTTCTGAACCCAATTGACCATCTGGGAAAATTTTTATTTTTAATTTCCCTTCCGATTTTTTTTCTAAAGCTGTTTGAAAAGCCAATATCCCTTTATGAACAGGATGTGTTTGGGGTAGAGTGTGAGCTAAATACAATACTTTGTTTTCTGAAAGTTCATTACAAGAAAGCATTCCAGTTAAAAGAAATAAAAAAAAACACCATCGCAATAGTTGATAAAGCATATTTTATTAGTTAATTGATACTTCTAAAGGTGACTTTAATTTTGTGGCAAATGCGTTCAGATAATTCTGCCAATCCTCATTATTGCTAAATTGTCCACTCTTTTTCCATCCAAAACCAACATAGCAAATAGCTTTTTTATCATTCAATTTTATTTGCATAAAACTATTACTTAAATCTTTTTTATCCGTTTCATATTTTTCCATATCAGAAATAGATTCCGGTTCTGCAATTACAGCAGTTCCTAATGCTGAACCCTCAAGAGGCTCCCAATAACTTATCCATCCATTTTTATCGTTTTCCGTAACTGTTCCTTTTTTTTCATGCAGCGTTAATCCTACGGAAACCTTATCTGAACCCGTTATTGAAATTTCAAATTTTGATAGATTATTTCCTTTATCTAAAGTAATAATTCTATGCTCTTTTATAGTATTTCCTGCAGCATCCCAATCAGCATATTCTAAATAAAAACTGGTACGGATTGGTCCGTTCATCAAAGTCTTATATTTGATAAAGTTTTTAGAAATATAATAAGTGCTATCTTTTTTAATGGCAATTCCCCCACATCCTCTACTAGTACCTACATGAAAATTATCTAGGCCTTCACCTGTATCTTCGTGATAAGTTCCGGTTCCTTCTGCATGTTTTTTATACCATTTATTAATGATAGGGTATTCTACACGTTTTAACCAACAATCAACGCCGCTTGAGAGCGTGCCACCCTCAACACCATCTTCAAACATTTTTTGTGCCGTTGGACCAAATACCCTAAAGGCAACCTTATCATTTTCCCAGGCATAATCATCTGTTCGTTCAGGAACAAAACGGGAATAGCAAATTTCTTTAGGGTTAATACCCTCTTTTGAGATTTTAACTACTGTAAATGTTGAGTGAGTATTTGGATTAACATTGGGTTGAAAAAGCATAACATCTGCCTTCCCATCACCATTATTATCAACATATTGTATGGTTTTCGGAATCTCTTTAATATCTAATATCCCATAACTTTCTAAACTATCTTTATCAGTTAAGTTAAGATCAGTTTTAGAAATTTCAACAGTTTCAAAATCTCGAAGAATATCTAAATTATTTTTAACGGTAATTGTTTTGATTGCTGTATTACAAGAGGTTAGTAATACAATAGTAAACAAAAAAAGTAATTTTGATTTTATTATAAATAGCATATGGGTTTTTAACGTTTAAATAATTGGACAGTATTATAGTTAAATAAATGTAATAATTATGTTCACTGGATGTAACATGAAATGGATATGTATGAAAATGACCCTCAACATCAAACCAAGACTCTTGATATTTTACCATTTCCCTTTGTCATAAAGTGAGAAAGTGAAATACTTTTTATTCCCGTCACCGCACGATTGTATTGTGTGATTTTTTGTTCTAAAATAACAAGCCCATCAACCACAGCAAAGTCAACAAAATATAAACCTTCCGGATTATGAAACATGCCCCGCCGACAGGAGGGTTTATAATTTCTACTCATGTGCTAAAAGTAACAGTTTTTCTGTATATTTTAGTTATTAATCATGTTTTTTTTGTTTCTTACTTACGCACACGAGTGGACTCGTAACGTTCATTACATAGTATGATTAAGAAATCACAACAACGGTATAGTGATTTATATAGCAGAAGGTGTTGACTATTTGCAAGTTTTTAAGAAATTGTAAATTTATTTTTTGTAATCTGTCAAAACAAAATTTACATCCCATTTTCATTTATTGCTAATTTCTTTGGTTTCCTTTAATTCAAAACTCCACATTTTTGACTAAATTTACATAGTTTTTCACTTATTCAATATAGTTAGTTTGAATACTAAGGTGCTATATATCTCTGTTCTTTTATGGATCTTTTGCTTTTTAAAAGCATATGGTCAAATAAAAGACGTTGATTTAGTAAGAATAAATTCTGAAGCAACAGATTTTTACCATCTCAACACCGAAGGTGGTATGGAACAAAACAGTATCACGACCGTTGGACAAGATAGCATTGGACAAATGTGGTTTGCATCAAAAGATGGTTTACTTCGTTATAACGGAAAAGCTTTTTTTGTTTATAAACATAAACTCAGTAACCCACGTTCTATTGGTAATAACTTTGTGCATTCCATCTTTGTTTCTAAGGATGGTGGTGTTTGGGTAGGTTCAATTGGATTAACTAAATATCACCCAGAAACCGATGATTTTGAACCTATTCTACCGAGTTTACTTTCAGACATTGAGGTATTATCGATTTCACAAGATTCAAATGGAATTCTTTGGTTTTTAGACAAAAATTCAACATTATTTCGCTATGATGATACTACAAAGGAATTACGGTCATTTGTTTTGAATACGAATGATAATCATGATGTAAAACCAGAGCTTTGCAGACTATTAATGACCAAAAAAGATAGGCTTTTTATCACAACTAACCAACCCTATTTTATAGAATTTAAACCTTTTACGGGTGATTTTCATACCACCTATTTTATGAGTGAAAGTGAGATAAAGACACTTCCTAAATTCAAAAATAATGCTTTGAGTATAATGGAAGATCATAATGGTGATATCTGGTTAGCCTCAATATTCGGTTTTGCTGTAAAGTATAATCTAGAAGGAGAATCTCTTACACGTTACAATTTTGAGTTGGATCTTTCTAAGAAAAAATACTATAGTTGTATGTTTATTTTTGAAGATACTGACACCAACATTTGGATTGGAACTTGGACAGGTGGATTATTAAAAATTTTACCAAATAGACAAGAATTTTCTCGTTTGATGCCTAAACCGAGCAATTTAGCCTCAATTACAAACAGTATTATCACTTCTGGTATTCAAGATAAGGCTGGATACTTATGGTTTGGTACTGAGTTTTCCGGTTTGAATATTTTGAAACAAAACAAAAAGTTTTCAATTTTAGCACACAATTCGAGTGTTGAACAATCTTTACCTGCGTTTCCCTACACTAAGGCTATTAAAGATTTTAAAGGACGTGTGTGGGTAGGAACAGATGAAGATGGTTTGTATTATTTTAATCCAAAAGATAAAAAAGCATATAAGACAACGCATCCTATTCTAAAGAAACCCACACGCATATTTACACTTTTAAACGGAAAGAATGACATCCTGTGGATTGGAACTGGAATAGGTTTGTATCAATACAATTTGCGTACTCAGGATGTAGCATATTACCCAAGAAAAAAAGATAATTTTAATAGCCTTGGCGGTAGAAATGTAGTTTCACTTTGTCAGGATTATGATGGGAATATTTGGGTCGGAACGATACATGGCGGTTTGACGAAACTTGTAGTAAGTTCTGAAAAATTTTATCGTTTTATGCCGGATGAAGACAATCCAAATAGTCTTAGTTATAAATATGTGTCGGCGATTTTTCAAGATTCTAATCGAGATATATGGGTTGGGACATTAAAAGGTTTGAATAAATTTAATCCCGCTTCCGGTAGTTTCACAATTTTTAAACCAACTCAATCCAATTCAATAAGTTCTGAACGTATAAATTGTATATATGAAAAAAATGGTAGTTTATGGATTGGAACAGATGGAGGTGGATTGAACGAGTACAATCTAACAACAAAAGAGTTTAGACATTATTTTGATAGCGATAATCCAATAACTCACAATATTAAAGCAATTACAAGTGATGACAACAATAACCTTTGGTTATCATCAACACATAATCTTCTTAAATTTAATCTTGAATCGAAACAATTCATTAATTATTCAGCTTCAGACGGATTAGAAAATGAAATGTATATTCAAGATTATGGATTGCAACAACTACAGTTTTTTGAAAATTTTGCAACCAAAGATTCCAACGGATATTTGTACTTTGGAGGTATTGGCGGATTAACTTTCTTTCATCCTGATAGTTTACTGCTAAATTCATACAAGCCACCTATATTAATTGAAACTTTTTTAGTAAATGGCAAAAAAAGACCAATCAAAAACACTAATGATATAGTTCTAAAATGTGATGAAAATCATTTGGAATTTACCCTTACCGTTTTGAATTTTATCCAACCCGATAAAAACACATATGCCCATTATTTGGAAAACTACGATTCTGAATGGATTTATGACGGATCATCCAATCATATTGGATATTTTAATCTGCCAAAAGGAAAGTACAAATTTCATTACAAAGGCACTAATAACGATGGGGTTTGGAACAAAACATTAACACCTATTGCTATAACTATACTTCCAGCTTTTTATCAAACGACTGGTTTTTATATTTTACTTATTGCTTTATTGTTACTGTTGTTGCTGGCTTTTGTTTTTTATAAAAGATATATAAAAAAGAAAATTGAAAAACAAAAGAAATTATCTCGTTATGTTTCCTCAACACTAGATGTTAAAAAAGCTAAAGCTATAAATGAAAAACTGCTAGCCCGTTTAGCACAAGACGACTTATATTTGGAAGCCGACCTGTCCTTACATAAATTGGCAGAAGAAATTGAGATCAAACCACACGATTTATCGCAAGTTATAAATCAATATCACAAAAAGCATTTCCAAGATTTTATCAATACATACAGAATCAAAGCTGCCAAGAAACTGCTTCGGGAAACTGCACTAAAAATTGAGGCCGTGGCCTACGATTCCGGATTCAATTCCATTAGTACTTTCAATGTAGCATTTAAAAAAGAAACTGAATTAACACCTTCTAAGTATAGAAAAAAATATAAGAATTCCGATAGATCTTAATCTAATTCTATTGAAATTATAAATTCAATAGAAATATTTAAACATGTATATTGTTGATTATATGTGATTTAAATAAAAAACACTACTGCATTTATAACAAATAAATGTTTTTGTAATAGCCCATCCTATTTTTACCGAAAATTAACCAAAGATGGAAAAGCGGTTTTTTATTTTATTCATTTCATTAAGTTCCTTTTTATTTTCTAATTCCCAAGATCTTCATAAGATCAATGAAAAAAAACCGTTCAATATTTCTGGAAGTCTTATGACTAGTCTCAATTATAATGAATCCTCAAATTCATTTCAATCTTACGAACCTTTTTCTTTTCTCGTTTCAGTAAATCTAACACCAAGTATTTATGGTTTTAGCTTTCCACTTTCTGCAAATTATAGTAAGATGAATAAAAGCTTTAACCACCCATTTTATCGTTTTGGAATAAGTCCCACTTATAAATGGGTAAAGTTAAATTTAGGACATAGAAGTACCAATTTCTCAAAATATTCCGTCTCAGGACAGAAGTCTTTTGGTGCAGGAATAGAATTAACTCCAGGGAAATTCAGAATTGGCTTTATGTATGGTAAGTTTAGACGTGAAAAAGGCTTCAGTACTATTAACCCTTACGACGATTTTGATCAAAATGATTATTCCCGTAAAGGTTATGCCGCTAAATTAGGTTATGGTACAACTAAGAATTTTGTAGATGTGGTTTTTATGCGGATAGCGGATAATATGGATGATTATGCGAACAACACGCTAAATATTAATCCCGAATCAAATGTTATAGCCTCTGCAATAACAAAATTTTCATTGGGTAAACATTTTGCATTTAATGCAGAAGTAGCGGCATCTGTTATAACTGAAAATATGTTTGCTAACCCTTCAGAACCTGAAGATATTCCTAATATGTTACAAGGTTTTGAAAACTATTTTAATATCAATTCTTCATCAAATGTAGCTATGGCTAATGAATTTGGAATTAATTACAATATCAAAACATTTACAGTTGGGTTACAATACCAACGTGTTGACCCTGAGTACCGTTCATTAGGTACCTATTTTATTAGAAACGATTTTGAAAATTATACGCTAAATAGTAGCTATAGATTTAAAAAAGGGATCATTTCAGGTAGTTTGGGTATTCTTAAAGATAATTTAAAAAATACAAAGATAGCACAAACCAATAGGGTTGTTAGTCGGCTTAACCTATCGCTCAACCCCACTAAAGTATTTAGTGTAAATGCCAATTACAGCAATTTTAGTGCAAAACAAACGGAAGGCAGACTCCCATTAAATGATACCATTAAATTGTATCAGGTAAATAAAAATATTTCAATAAGCCCACAACTAAGATTTGTTAATGAAAACAATTCAAGCATTATTATGGCAAACTATACGTATGCAGATATGAACGATAAAAACGCCTTTGCCCAGTATGCCGTACCTGTGGTTAGTAACACAGCTTTTGTGCAATATAACTATAACCTTACTAAAAGAGGTTTGGGTGCATCAGCCAATATTAATTATACAGATTTTAAGGCAAATATAGCTCATATAACCAGCATTGGGCCAACAGTTTCCGCAAATAAAACCATGCTTAAAAATAAAGGAACATTGATGCTAAGTTGCTCTTATTTATGGAGCGAGAACAATGCTGTTAAAGGGAATGTTATCAGTGGGCGTACCAGTTTTAAATATAAAATATCAAAAAAACAACAAATAAAACTGAACTATTTTATTACTAAAAGCAATTATCCTGATAATGCCAATGTAATGGCATACAATAATTCACGCGGGGTATTGGCATATACATATCAATTCTAAAAATTAACAAAATGAGATACTTAAATAAAATTTGGATCATTTCGGGTTTACTAATTGGATTTGCCTTGAGTACGTATGCTCAAACGGTTGCCGCACCAGTTACTGTTAGCGTAAACGTTACACCACCTTATTCACCTTATTTGCAGGATTATATAGATAATCCGAATAAGTTGATGGTTACTTTATATTACTCAGGTTTTAATGAAGCTCCATTAGATGTTTATTTAAGAGGAAGCCTTTCTGGTAGTTCTGGAGGCGTAAATATTTATACGAACCCCGATAATTTTCCATCCATACCGATTACATTACAAAATGGGATGGCTTACCAATTAACAGCTGATGATTTAGATGCAATTTTTGGAAATAGAAATGCAATATATGATGGTTTATCCAGTCGTGATATGATGCTTAATGGTGCTTTGCCCGAAGACCTTTATGAAATTTGCATCCAGGCCTTTCATCATGATACCACACGTCCGGCGTCAGAAGGATCTCCATTTGGTTGTGGCCAATTTGTAATTAGCAATTTGGAGCCACCTTTTATTACCATGCCATTTTGTGGAGATGAAATACAGGAACAAAACCCTCAAAATATACTCATAAGTTGGATGCCACCTGCAACAGCGGGCTCATTATTTTATTTATTTAGAATGATTGAAATACCAATAAATGCAGGTATTGACCCAATTGATGCGATAAATGATGCAAATTATGCCGCCATTTACGAAGAAGAAATATATGATATAACTTCAGTTTTATTGACCAATGACAAGGTGCAATTGGCTCCCGGTAATTATTATGTGTTTACCGTACAGGCATTGTCTGATGGTGTTTATTTTATAAAAAATGATGGACTAAGCCAAGCTTGTTGGTTTACATATAAAGGAGAAGAAGAAGAAAAAGTATCAGATAACATAGCTCAAATTGATTTTGGTGACAATCTATTAGATGAATTTCAAGGACAATTTGAACAATTACCAAACACTACAGTTAGTGGTACATTGTTTTATAAGATTCCAGAAAGTGGTTATACCACCATGTCCCATACTACTTCAAGCCCCGTAGTAGGTAATAAAACCTCAGTTAGAACTGATATGCAAGGTGTAAACTATACAGTAATGAGCAATGTTGCTTCCAGTTATGTTGGTAATGCCTCTACCAATTATGTTGGTATTTCAGATCCTGCTACGACTGTTAGTCGAAAATCATATGTCGAGAATCCTGTAACGGAAAATGACAATTACAATACTATAACAAGATCACCACCAAACGGAAGAGGTTTGTTGCATAAGGATACCCAGACCATAGATACCAATAAACCACTGGCAAAAACACGGGTAAGGTTGGTAGTTCGTTTGGCTGAAATAATTGAAGGTGATGAATTCCCGCATTTTGGTGTCGCAGCAATGAGGTTGGATGGTCCAGATGTAAATGTACTAAAAGACTTAGATGGTAATTTGAGGGAATATTATGTATATAATAATACTGGTATGGTGTTAGACGAAACTGAGACAGATGAAAATGGTAATTTTTCATTCGATTTTAAAAATGATTTCGCCACAGGCACTTGTTCTGGATATCATAATGGTGTGGACAATGAGTTTTATTTACCTGCTGATGTTATGGACAGATTAGGTATTGATAAAACAGGAAGGCCCGTTAGAGACCCAGTAGATAGAAACCCACAAGATATGCTTGAAGCTATGGTTCGTAACGCAATTGATATGTTTTCAGGCATAGGTAATGATCGAGAACCTTTGGGTAATCCTCTAGAATCTTCGGTAATGACCCCCTTGATGGGTACAGTCCCCACCTCAGAAGAGGTAAATGCCTATTTATGTTTAAAAGTAGAAGTGGTTAACCAGAAATTCTGTTCACCGGATGTCGATATTTTTGCGATGCCTGGTGATAATGTGGATGTTGGTAATCAAGTAGCTCTATTAAAAACCTATAATGCAGCTATTTCTGTAGTGTCTGATGATACTACTCCGCAAATGATGGCTCCTGGTGAAGGAATTTCAAATGTAAGAGTTAAGTTTTTACGTAATGTTCAAGAGCTAGGTAAAGAACATCCTGTTGTGTTAGAGGAAGAAGGTCAGCTATTGGATGAGAACAACATGACGTTTATGGCTGGTGGAGAATTTAAGAATGTGGTCATTGATAAAACTGACGAAAATGGACAATTACCCTTGGTTAGAAACCTGGTTAAATATTGGATTAATGAGCCTTCTAATAATCAGTTAACCAAGGATAATTTAATGAAACCTGTACAAATAGAGAGATTGAATATGTCATTCAAAGATTATGATGAAGATTACTTACTCTCAATTGAAACACGTCAAAACGATAAGGTAGAAGGGCAATACGAGAATGTAATTTGGAATTATGAAAGCCAATTTGGACGTTTTAAAGCAACAACAGAAAACAGTGTTTCATCCTCGGTAGAATATAATCATACCTATCAAGCACCTACCCTTGAACTCACATATGTTATGAGGCCCAATAAACCTGAAATAAAAGGACGTGTTATGGCGGAGAGCAATCTAGAAGGACAGGGAATTGAAGGAGCTGAAGTAGTATTATTTACTCAAGAGGAATTTAGGAGTTATGATGAAAGTGATGATCAAACGAATTACTTTAACCATGAATTTATAGACAAAGCTTCTCTAGAATTAACAAATGTATTTACTATTGACTCTGTTATTTATACAGATGTAACAGGCTTTTTTAGATTTAAAGATTTATCTGTAGAACTAACTGATGCTAATAAAGCTAATGGTCCTTTTAGAAGAGTAATGATTATAAAAGAAGGGTATAAAACTAAAATATACAACCCATTCAACAGCCGGCCTTATAATTTGAATAACGGACAATTAAATGATTTGGGCAATATTTATCTAAGCCCGTCAGATACTTTAAAGGGCAAGGTCGTTAACGAAGATGGAGAACCTGTATTGGCCCATGTAAGTGCCAATGATGGACCTATGTACAGAACTGATGGTGTAGCTCAAAATTTTGATATTGCTGCTAAAAAAAACAACAATACAATTAAAATAGCACCACGTTTAAGTGAATATTTTGATATAGAATATAATGATGTATCCACAACATCTGAACGCCAAACCTTTATGGTTTATAAATGTTTACATCGATTGTCTTTACGAGTTACAGGAGATCAAGGTAAACCTATAATACTTGCGAAAGTAGTGGTTGGAGATAGTTTGGCATACGGTAATACAGATTCTAACGGTACTTTTAAGGTTTCATTTGCTTCGCCAGATGATCAGTTTGTACTCAAAATAACGGCACCAAATTATTCGCCTCATCAATCCATACTTAATTTGGAAGAGTCTGAAGACTGGATAAGCAAAAGTCGTGAATTAACACCTTCGTTTAGGATTTCCGGGTTTATTAGTAATGCACAAACCAAAGAGAAAATTCCTAATGCAAGTGTATTTGCAGAATTGAATAATACAGACGGTCACCAACTGTATATTGAAGCGACAACGGATAGTGAAGGGCATTATATATTAAAAGGAATTCCTTGGGATTACAAGTCTTTAGAATTGCATATAGAAAAAGAGGGGAACAATCCTAGTTATATCGGAAAAGTGGCTGAAATAGCTGTAAGTTCACTGCCACTTGCCAAAAAAGTTTTCAATTTTGAACTTACTTCTGTTGAGGGTTGGGATTTAAGTCAAATTCTTGGTTTTCCCATGCGAGTAGAAGGCTTTACAAGGCACTTAAACAATAGTAATAGAGCTATTATAAAGGGCTATTTGCACCATATGCCCACTACAGTAGGTTTTACCATACAAGAAGAAGATGCCAAAGTGTTTTTTACCGCTATGGTAGAGAAAAATACTAATGGAAAAGTAGTGCCGGTAGATGATGAAATAGCATTGGACAATATTCAAATACCCGTAAAACTCAATAATGTTTTTACCGCCATGTTAAAGAAACCAGTATATAATGATGGTGTGCCTGTTGCTGCAAAAAAATTAACCTTGGAAAAATTGAGCGACGTTCAAGGCCAGATAAAATCCGGTGTTAAAATAGATTTAGAGTTCAACCGAACTGCCTATAGTTTTGATGGTGATTTCTATGTAGGCGATAATACAAATTCTTATGCGGCTACTGTTTTTAAATCAAATCTTGATAATATTGCTTATAGTAATAGACGACCTGTATTCGATATTGGTTTTGACTATAATAATGCTTTTCAACCTTTTCCTAAAGCCATCAAAGACTATACGGTATTCAAGTTTAACGCCGATGCAGATTTGGATGAATCCTATTTGCAAAATAATAGAATTAGTTTAAAAACAACGCTTCACACAGCAATTCCTATAGGTGATAGTAATTCTGGTTTAGATTTAAAACTGCCAATTGGCTCGGTTATCATCACACAAAATAGTATTAACATAGAAAAAACAACCACTGAAGAATTTTCTTTTATGTTAGAAAATTGGAAAGTAGATGCCAAGGAGAATTGGGATTTTGACAAAAAAGAAGAGGCTATTGTTTTGCCGAAAGTGTTGATCAGTTCAGAAAAGGGTTTAAGTGCAACAGTAACCAATTTAAAGGTAAGGCGAGATCATCTATGGGATGGAGAAGTTGCATTGGGCGATGGTCTTAGTTTAGGTGGTATTGCTCCATTAACAATTTCAGATGGTATTGAGTCTATACTATTTAATTATGACGAAGGTATTGGGCATTACACCATTAGTTTAACAGGTAAAACAGATTATGAAGCTGTTGCCTATGTTGATAAAAAATACTTGAAAGAAGCAGATAAGGAATTAGAATTCAATTCTGTAATGCTCATAAGTAATGACGATCAAAAATTGAATGTTGCGAGCAGTATTAAATTCTTTAATATTCTAGAACTTGAAAATGTTCAATTAATGTCAGGTAACGGTTTTTTCAGTTTAGAAGGAACCCCCATTTTAGGAGCTCCCGATTTAGTGGCTTCCAGTGCAGTGATTTCTTATCACCAGCAAGAAGAACCACCGGTAGTAACTTCTTTTGATGGTTTTATCGATTGCGGACATGGTGTTACCTATAATATGGGAGTAGGTATGGATAAATATCAATTGAGCAAAAACTTATTTACTAATGAAGGTACCTTAACAGTTGCTCCTTCTGAAGAAGAGGGAGATCCAAAAAATGATAGTTTTAACTTAGACGGTAAACTCATCGTAGAGCCAAATTCAGCTGTTATTGAACTTGATAATCAACCTTTTATGTTAGGTAGTAAAGAGCTTAACATTTTTAATTTAGTAGAAGGTAAAAAAAGTGAAATTGTTGCAAGCATTCCGAATAATACTTGGAATTTATTAAACTATTATGCAAAACCAATAGAAGGTTGGCCAGGTTTAAAAACAGAAAATACCCTGCATTTTACAGTTAACGGTAATATTACCGCAAGCAGTGACAACCTAAGAGTAGATAATATAAATATGGGGTTTGGCACAATGAATTTGTCCTTTAATTTTACTGATCCAAGTCTGAGTGGAAGTATTAATACGACTGGTAATTTAAATATGGGTTTTGCTAAATTAGATCAGACCGAAATAAAAATTCGAATAGATAAAGAAGGCTATTATTTAATGGCAACTACTGGTATACAAATAGGTGTAATATTTCCCAAGTTGACGGGAGGTTTAATTATTGGTTATTCAGATGATGATCTGAATCTAGAATCAGCAAGTATTCTACATGGTTTCAATGTAGGAAGACCAAACTTTAGAAATGGCTTACATGGTTTCTACGCCATAGGCCAATGTGGTTATAGTGAAAACTTTGGTCTCTTTGGATATAACGTATTTGAACTTAAGGTCGGTATAGGGACTTTCGCGCATTTTGATTATGATGGCAAAAATACTAAAATAGAAATAGGAGGTTATGGTTATGCAGATGTATTTGGGGGAGTGAGCGTTAGTAAGTTTTGTAGTGTTGGTGCAGATGCACATGTAGATTTGATACTAAGTGGTGGATATGACAATGGTGAAGTTACTTATTTTGGTTGTGGGTCCGCTCGTGGTACAGCCCATCTTTGTCCAGTAGCTAACCCTTCTTTTTCCATAGCAGTATATGCAACTCAAAGAGGAAAAGGTCTTAGTTTAGATAAAGGTTGTAATGCATTGCAAACTGAATATAATAATGGAAAATTATAAATTGAGAGAGATGAAAAATATTTTAACAATTGGGCTAATTTTTATTATTAGCAGTTTATATAGTCAAGACCTGAGGGTGTATAGTGTTCAAAATACAGAAAACAAGCCTAGGCTAGAGTGGTATCAAACAGGTAAAGACCTAAAGGAGGCTAAGTTTAGTGTATGGCGTACTGCTATAAAAGCAAATGTTTTTGACAGCATACAAACCTTGCATTATGTAGATACTAGAAAAACTGATACCTTAATCTATACGGTTTTAGATACTACCTTAACAAAAAAAGCATTGTATAAATATTATATTTTGCTTGAACAAGAAGATAAAAGAGCCATGGCTTCGCCCGTTGTTTTTGGGCATAATATGGGCTATATACCAAGCCCAAGGGTAGTTTCTTTAAAGGTAAATTCATCAAAAACCAAAAAAGCCATAGACCTTACTTGGAAATTGAACCACAATTTTTCTGTACGTACCTTGAGCCTTTTTAGAAGTTCGCATCATGAAAAAGATTTTGTAAAAATAGCTGAATTGGCAGGAGATGAAACCAGCTATACAGATAATGTACCGCTCTCTAATCATAATTATTTTTATTTTATCCTCATTGCTGATTATTTTGGCTATCAACAACCTTCGGTGCCCACACCTGGTTTTTGTTCGTTCAAACAAAAACCATTGGCACCTAAAAATTTCAGTTTACATCAAAACGATAGTTTGATGTTGTTGTCCTGGCAAAATATTGAATCGAGCCTATCCGGTTATAAGGTCTATCGCTCTGTAGGTAAAGAACAATTTAGGCCTTTGCATGTTACGCAAATTTCAAGCAAACTTAAACAGTCACTTACAGACACCGTGTCTTTACCCACCGAAAATGATTGTACAATTAGATATTATGTGGTCAATGTAGGAGATTCTTTTATGGACAGTCAAACTTCTGATACCTTAGGTGTTTTTTTTAAAAGGAAAGTAAAGCCTTTGCCTCCTACTGAAATGGATGCCATTGTACAAAAAAACAATCAAGTTAAACTTATGTGGCCATTGGTTAAAAAGGGAAATGTAATTGGCTATAATATTTATATCACTACTCCCAAATTACAAAAATTGAATAAGCAGCTCATTCCGCCTAAGCAAAACTTTTTTATTGATAAAACCATGCGTAAATCAGACCAATATGGTTATGCTGTTGAATCGGTAGGTAAGGATAGGGATGTCAGCAAATTTATGACGAAGGCATTAGCAACTATATTGTCTCCTTACTTTAAGCTAGTAGTAGATTCACATAAGTCAAAAGAAGCCTTTGAAATAATATGGAAGGCTTTGCCTACAAATCAGATAGTAAACATCAAATTATATCGACAAGAAGAAGAACAAACACCTGTTTTGTTGCAGAAATTTGATAACGTTGATGCCACATTTGCCGATGATACCCTTGACAAAGACAAAGTATATTTCTATAGTCTATATGCAGATTTAAATAACGGAGAAAGCATAATGTTGAATAATAGAATTAGTGTTAAATGGTAGAGCCCATTAATATATAAAATAGCTCATTGTAATAAAGTCTATTAAGTTTAGAGAACATGTAATTTAATAAGATAAAGATAGGCATAGTTAAAGAGTGTCTAAGAATAAATTAATTATAAAAATTTAAAACTATGAAACCAATAAGCAACAAAACAATAAAACGAATCTTACTAATATCATTGGCAATTCTAACAGCAATAAATTTTTCTTGTGATAAAGATGACGACCCAACTCCAGAAACGCATGCGTCAGTGTATGTAGTGGGCTATGAAGAAAATGCGGCAAATAGAAATGCGAAATTGTGGTTAGATGGTATTCCAGGTAAGATTACTAATGATGATCAAGGCATAACAGTAAACTCAGTTTTTGTTTTAGATAAAGATGTTTACATCTCAGGATATGAATGGAGTGGAACAAATTCTGTTGCCAATATTTGGAAAAATGGTATTGCTACTAACCTTAACTCCGGTGATAAAAACGGACATGCAAATTCAGTTTTTATTTCTGGTGGAGATGTGTATGTGGCAGGACATGAAAACATTGGGTCAAAATATATAGCTAAGGTTTGGAAAAATGGTAACCCTACTGAACTCTCTAATGGAAACCGAAATGCCTTTGCATATGCCGTTTATGTATCAGGAAGTAATGTATATGTTGCAGGTACTGAATATAATGCAGCTGGTATTACAGTAGCCAAAGTTTGGAAAAACGGAACGGCTATTGAACTTACTGATGGAACTAAAAATGCCAATGCTTTTTCTGTTTTTATTACAGGTAATGATGTGTATGTGGCTGGTGAAGAATTTGGAGGCATACAAAGTGTAGCCAAAGTTTGGAAAAATGGAAACGCTTCTGAGCTTACTACTGGGGGTCGAGACGCAACGGCAAATGCTATTTATGTTTCAGGAAATGATGTATATGCGGCAGGTTATGAATCAAATGGAACAGTTGACATTGCTAAAATTTGGAAAAATGGGATGGCTACCAATCTTAGTGATGGAACTCATGTTGCTGAAGCAAATTCGGTCTTTGTTTTTGGGAATGATGTTTATGTGGCTGGCTTTGATTCTAATGACACACACAGAATAGCCAAAATTTGGAAAAACGGCATTGCTATAGAACTCACTGATGGAAATCAAAACGCAATGGCTTATTCGATTTTTGTTAAATAAATTTAACCTATAGACTCGTGCTACCTAAATATTTAAACTATACTATTGGATCTTTTTTATACCTATATCGCCTATTTTAATGATGATACTTTTCAAAGTGTTGGAGTTACCACAGATTTAAATAGACGATTCAAATTATTAAAACAAATTAGAAATAAAAAGGGAAAAAATTGTTGTAAACTGGTGTATTACGAAGAGTTTAAATCAAGTGTAGACGCGATAAATTGTGAAAATAAATTGAATGAACTTTCTGAAAAATCACGAAAACAATTAGTAGAGAATACCAATCCGATGTTTGTAAATTTGTTGGATAATTTACATGAATTCGAGCAATGAGAACCTATATGTAAGATATTGTAAGTCAATTTAAAGTACTATTTAAACAATACCTAGTTTCAATTAGACCCAATTGGTCTTATTAACGAAATCTTAGAAGGCACTTTCATAAGTAAATAAACATTTGGAAATCAGCGAAATAAGTTGTATTTTAGAGAAACCAAACCCCGAATTCAGGCATAAAGCCATAAAAACGGGGTTTTTCTTTTTTCTTAGGTATGAAATTACAAAGAATATCCGAATTACAGCACGAATTTTCA
>Ga0209633_10000036_pt1 | contig 160125 bp, 163 predicted proteins | sample Cruoilmetagenom1_FD_187290 | JGI IMG/M metagenome (GOLD analysis project Ga0209633, IMG submission 187290) | Oil polluted marine microbial communities from Coal Oil Point, Santa Barbara, California, USA - Sample 1 (SPAdes) (version 2) | ecosystem: Environmental > Aquatic > Marine > Oil seeps ... | reverse complement strand
GGTTCTTCGGCTTCGGCGGGTTCTTCGGCTTCGGCGGGTTCTTCGGCTTCGGCGGACTGCACCGATATGTCGTCATTATTTGACGGCTCTGACTCTTTCTCTTTGGCTTCCACTACAGGAAGGGCCGCCAAATAATGATTGAGCAGAGAATAAACCTGCTCATGAAAATCGCTCAGGCCAGACCCTTTTTTTCCAAGCTCTAACTCAGAAAGTTTCTGAAAAAACTGCTTTTCATCTTTTATTAGTTGGGATGCCAACTCCTTTGCTGCATCACCTTCTAATTTAAAGTGCGCCTGTAACTGCCCAGACAGGCTCTCTAATCGCGCAACCTCACCACTGGTAATCTTATTTAGCATTGCGCCTAGCGATGTCCTCAGACTCTTTTTTCGCTTGATATCAAGAAACAGAAAAAAGCCAACCGCTATAAGTAGCAATAAAACTAATTCACCGACCAGCACGTATGTAGTCATAACTAGATCTCTTCTGTTTCAGGAAATTCACCAGCCTCTTCATCAACCGTTTCTGAAAATTTTTCAGCTCCCTGTTGAAAAATAGCCATCATTCTTTCTTTGCTGGCACTCAACTCTTCAGCTGCTTTAGAACCACCAAACATCATCGAATATTCACTTGAGACCTCATCCATCGTCTCCATCGCAACACCCAATTGCGCGGCCAATCTCTCATTATCACTGCGCAATCTTTCCTGCTCTGCTTTGATCTTCTCTATCTCCTCTTGCAGAGCAGGATCCATCTCAGTTTCACCGCTTTTTTCAGATAACAGCTGCCTGTAGGGTTCCGCCAATGCCTGTACCTGCTGGTCAATTTTTGCCAACATCTGTACATCTCGCTTCAGATAAAGCTGAATCACATGCTGGTAAAGGCCTCGCTCTTGCTCTTGGATCCCTTTGATGTATGACTTTAAACTTTCATCATCAATGCCTGAATCCTCTCCAAGCAAGTCCAGAAGCTCCTGCTCGCGCATTTCACCTCCCTTACTCACTTTTTTGATTAATCCCGTTGCCGCAGCTCTATCTCGACCTTTTCTTTTCATCGAGATAAGAAGCATGATGACAAAAACAATAAGAAGTGCAATCAATGCTTCCCCGACAAAGACAGCAATTACTGAGTTGATTTCAATCATGACAATTTATCGATTAATTTTGAGTCTGCATCCGCAGATCTCTTTTTCCATTTTTTATAGCCAAAAAAACCGCCCACTCCCAAGATGAGATTAAGCCCGACAATAATTCCGGTTGTGATCATCCAGTCACCCTCACCCGCCTCATCGACTACCTCTTCCTCGACCATCTCTTCTTCGTCATCAACATCCTCTTCTTCAACAGCGATGTCATCGGAAACCTCATCTACTACCACCTCTTCCTCAGCCTCTTCTGATGGAAAAAGTTTCGGCAACTGTTGAGGTTCCGTCGGGAAAAGTTTCGACAGCCTTTTTTGGTCAATAATGATTGGCCGCACTTTTGGCATTATCTCTTTACCTCTTAGTGTTTTAGCCGTCACATCAAAGTTGATAATTAGTCGGTCATTCGCCTGTGGTGGTAACAACCGTAATGACCACACCTCATCTTGTGGCTCAACTGTCAGCTCTTTGGTCTCTCCTGCTGAATTCGCAATGGAGGCAACAACCTTTAGAGAGGTCGTATCCACCACATCCTCATCCGGCTTTATGGTGATAACAACATTAGGATTTTCACCACTTTCATCGGCCGAGACTTCCGCTATAACAGGGTTTTCAACAACTACTACCGTTTGCGTCTGCTCACGCTGAAAGGTTTTACCATCGACTTTTAATCTGAATGTTTGCTTGCCCGCGCTTAATGTCTTGCCGAGGCTCTGTATAAAGTGGCCTTTTTTGGCGCTATCGACTGTTAGGTCCCAATCTCGACTTCTTTCCAGTTCATCCAGCTGTTTCAATTCAACCGTTAGCAGATCAATAAAATCGGCTCTCTCAATCACAACGCCTTTTTCGGTCAAAGAGGCATCTAGCTCGAACAGTTCGCCTTCTGTCACGTAATTTGGAAGCTCCGAAACAGCCAGCTTGAGATCGGTAACGATCATCACCTGATTATCAGGGTCACTATCTGCGATTAACTGCCACTCTCCAGCTTCTGGCTGACTAACAGTCACAAGGTCGTAGCCTTCTTCATGATCCCACTTGATTTTTTCCGAGCTTGTAGATTGATTGATCTCAGCCTTTTGAGGGGTAATCAGTTTCGTTGGCTTTGCATCAGCCCTGCTAAACACCAGCAGCGAAAATTCAGAGATAGAGCCATCAATCGTAAATTTATTGCCTTTTAGCGGCACACTATCGCGCGGCACCGCTTTTTTGAACATTTTAAGAAAGACACGTTGTAACTGTTCAGCACTTTCTGCCGACTCATTCCATCCACCACTCTCAAAAGCCATTTTTTTGAGCAATTCAAGATCGGCATTACTCGATAAAGCAACGGTATGTAGCTGAACACCTAACTGCTGCATCTTAAGAATTTGTTCGCTGATGATACGCTGACGAGACGCTTCACTCTCACCAGCCACTTTAGAGACATCCACCATTCCATCTGTCAAAACAATCAAGCTTCTTCTAGCGTTGTCATCCGCTTTTTTCCAGTCTGCTGTAGCGGTTGTAATGGCTTTCTCAATGTCGGTAAACATTCCCCGATAATGAATTTTCTTCGCCAACGGCAGCGCTTTCGCTTTCCAGCTATCTGTCGCCATACCAAGCGGCATCAATTCTTTGGCACCTTCTGCAAACAACCATATCCCCGCCTGACTGTCGGGCGGAAGCAAATTGACCAGTAATTTAAGCGCGGGAACCCTAAGATTTCTAGGATCATTCTGTTTCATGCTCCCCGAAACATCGATTAGTACACGCACATCAGCCGATGGAGCAGCAGCGGTAGCCTCCTCCCCATTTGCATTCGATAAAAACAGCATTGCTGTAAAAAGCACTGCAAGCGCTTTTGTTCCTAATTCTTTAGTCATCGGTTTTCTTTTTATTTCCGAATTTGTTTAACAAGCTTTTATTAGGCTTTAATATAGACGATCTGAGGAATGTTTCTTTTTCGCGCTTATTCGCCTTCAATTTGATTTAAATATTTAGGAAGATAAATTATGGCTCTCATGCAAACACCTATTTGTGATTTTGGAGTTCCAGCCGCCAATTTTTCACTGCTCGGTGTTGATGGAAAAGACTGGACACTTAGTGATTGCAAAGGTGAAAACGGGCTATTGGTGATGTTCATCTGTAACCACTGTCCTTACGTTAAAGCGATTCACGAGAGGCTTGTTCGCGACGCACTTGAACTAAAAAGCTTAGGCATCAACTCTGTTGCCATCATGTCAAATGACCCGAGCGATTACCCCTCAGATTCGTTTGAGAATATGAAGAAAATCGCCAACGAATGGCAATTGCCTTTTCCTTATCTAATTGACGAAACACAGCAGATTGCAAAAGCTTACGGCGCAGTCTGCACCCCTGACTTTTTCGGCTACAACAACCGCTTGGAATTACAGTACCGAGGCCGATTGGATGCTAGCGAGAAAAAACCCGCAGTTGCGGGTAGCAAACGTGAACTGTTTGAGGCAATGAAACAGATTGCAAAAACCGGCAAAGGGCCACAAGAGCAGCTCGCCAGCATGGGCTGTTCGATTAAATGGACATCAGAAGAGAATTAACATGAAATACAAAATCATCCCTGTCACCCCCTTTCAACAAAACTGTACACTTTTATGGTGCGAAGAGACCATGAAAGGTGCTGTTATCGATCCCGGTGGAGATTTAGAGAGAATTCTAGCCGTGGCAGAGCATGAAGGCGTCACGCTTGAAAAAATCCTCATCACCCATGGCCATATCGACCATGCTGGCGGCACGGGCGAACTCGCTAAACAGTTAAGCCTTCCCATTGAAGGACCGCAAAAAGAAGACCAATTCTGGATTGACGGACTACCAGCACAAAGCAAAGAGTATGGTTTTCCACTGGCACAAAGCTTTACTCCCGACCGCTGGTTAAATCAAAATGATGCCGTAACCGTTGGCAATCTCACACTGGAAGTCCGTTACACACCCGGACACACACCTGGACACGTTATCTTTTTCCATCCAGACAGCAAACTCGCCATCGTTGGAGACGTACTTTTCCAAGGCTCGATTGGCCGCACCGATTTCCCGCGCGGAGATCATGCAACGCTTATTAGCTCAATTAAAGAGCAGCTCTGGCCGCTTGGCAATGATGTCGCATTTATTCCAGGCCACGGGCCAATGTCGACTTTCGGGCAAGAACGGAAGAGCAACCCCTTTGTTCACGACTAATTGTCTGGCTTAAACAGTTACAACGCAGTCGAACAAAAGTCGGTTCTGACTCAGAGCCGTTTCTCTTAATCTTCGTTCGGTGTAAAATTAGCCCCTTTTTGCTGGACTACTAGCCAGCAGTGTTTAATAGCTAACTCTCAAGAGATCAACATGAGCAATTCAATCCCTCGCAAAACCCTCGCTAATGCGATCCGCGCACTCAGCATGGACGGTGTTCAACAAGCTAATTCTGGCCATCCAGGAGCACCAATGGGGATGGCCGATATTGCCGAGGTTCTTTGGAATAGCCACCTAAAACACAGCCCCTCGAACCCTAACTGGCCTGATCGTGACCGTTTTGTTCTTTCCAACGGTCATGGCTCTATGCTGATCTATTCATTGCTCCATTTGAGTGGTTACGACTTACCTATCGAAGAGCTAAAAAACTTTCGTCAGCTTCACTCAAAAACAGCAGGGCATCCTGAGTACGGCATTACACCGGGCGTTGAAACGACAACTGGCCCTTTAGGGCAAGGCATCAGTAACGCAGTCGGTATGGCGATTGCTGAAAAAGCGTTGGCTGCTCAGTTCAACCGTGAAGAGCTACCCGTTGTTAACCACCGTACTTGGGCATTTATGGGTGATGGTTGCATGATGGAAGGCATCTCTCATGAGGTTTGCTCTCTAGCGGGAACATTGGGGCTGGGCAAACTGACCGCCTTTTGGGATGACAATGGCATCTCTATCGATGGCCATGTCGAAGGCTGGTTTAGCGATGATACCGCAGCCCGTTTTGAAGCCTATGGCTGGCAGGTTATCCGCCATGTTGATGGTCATGACCCTGAAGAGATAGAGATGGCTATTCAAACCGCTATCGCTGAAACAGATAGGCCCACTTTAATTTGCTGCAAAACGCAGATCGGTTTTGGCTCTCCAAAATTTGCCGGTAGCGAAAAGTGCCATGGTGCACCGCTAGGTGCCGATGAAATCGCAGCAACACGTGAAGCATTAGACTGGCCGTATGGACCATTTGAAATTCCAGTTGAAATCAAAGAGGGCTGGAATGCAGCCGAAACAGGTAAAGAGCTTGAAAGCAGCTGGGGCGAAATCTTTGAGCGCTATCAGGCAGAACACCCAGAATTAGCCAGCGAGTTAGAGCGCCGTCTATCTGGCGAACTCCCTGCTGACTGGACAGAAAAGGCAAGCGCATTTATTCAAGAAGTTGATGCAAAAGCGGAGAACATCGCTTCACGTAAAGCCTCTCAAAATGCGCTCAATGGATTTGGCCCACTATTACCAGAGTTCATGGGTGGATCAGCTGATTTAGCCGGCTCAAATCTAACACTTTGGTCCGGCGCTAAAGGTGTTAGCAGCGATGATGCCAATGGCAATTATCTCTTCTATGGTGTTCGTGAGTTCGGCATGGCAGCAATCCAAAATGGTATTGCGCTCCACGGTGGATTTATCCCTTACGGCGCAACCTTTTTGGTCTTTTCGGACTACGCAAGAAATGGCCTGCGTATGGCGTCACTAATGGGATTACGCTCTATTTCTGTCCTCACTCATGATTCAATCGGCCTCGGTGAAGATGGCCCGACGCACCAACCTATTGAACATGTTGAGAGCCTCCGTTTGATCCCTAACATGAATGTTTGGCGCCCGTGCGATGCAGTTGAATCTGCCGTTTCTTGGAAAAATGCGATTGAACGCAACGATGGCCCCTCCTCTTTGATCTTTTCTCGCCAAGGGCTTCCTCACCAACCTCGCACTCCAGAGCAGATAACATTAATAGAAAAAGGCGGCTACACGCTGATCGACTGTGAAGGTGAACCACAACTCATCCTAATCGCAACCGGCTCCGAGGTCTCTCTCGCAACCGATGCAGCCAAGCAACTGTCCGATAAAGGTATTGCTGTTCGCGTTGTCTCAATACCTTGCTCCGATCTGTTCGATAATCAAGATAGCGACTACAAAGAGTCTGTTCTTCCATCAAATGTAACGGCAAGAATCGCTATTGAAGCGGGAACAACTCGAGGCTGGTACAAATATGTTGGTCTGAATGGTGATGTTATCGGTATTGACCGGTTTGGAGAATCGGCGCCTGCCGGCGAACTCTTTAAACTCTTTGGCTTTACTGTTGAGAACGTCGTAGAAAGAGCAGAAGCACTGCTTTAACCTCAGCTAGGATGACCATTAGAGTTGCGATCAATGGCTATGGTCGTATAGGGCGTGCGACACTGCGCGCCCTATACGAATCGACTCTGCGCGACAAAATTAAAGTGGTCGCCGTAAATGACCCACAGCCCCTTGATACCAGCGTTCACCTGACCCAGTTTGACAGCACTCATGGCCATTTTGGCCAGCAGGTTAGTAGTCATAATGGCCAAATGATTATCGGAGATAACCCGATCCACTACAGCCAAGAATGCGATCCTGCAAAACTGCCTTGGGGTGAACTGGAAATCGATGTCGTTCTAGAATGCACAGGGCGCTTTAGAAAACGTTCTGAAGCAGCAGCACACCTTCAGGCCGGCGCAAGAAAAGTGATTATCTCCGCCCCTGCAGAGGGAGAGATTGATCTGACCTGCGTTTATGGCATTAATCACTCTTTACTGAGCTCTTCTCATACCGTTATCTCCAATGCCTCTTGCACCACAAACTGTTTAGCGCACATCATTAAGCCGTTAAATGAGAACATTGGTATCGAGCAGGGGCTTATCTCCACTGTTCATGCCTACACAAACGACCAAGTTCTTATCGACTCACATCATAATGATCTTCGTCGAGCTCGATCAGCAACACAGTCGATCATCCCAACCAGCACCGGTGCAACACGGGCATTAGAGCGCGTTATGCCAGAAATTTCCGGAAAATTTGATGGTGTTTCACTGCGCGTACCCACACTTAACGTCTCTCTGGTGGACCTATCCTTTACAGCATCTCGCAACACATCAAGCGAAGAGATCAATGAAATTATGCGCGAAGCAGCAGATGGGGAACTGCTCCGCTATTGTGAAAAGCCCCTTGTCTCCATTGACTACAACCACGCTTCAGCCTCTGCCAATTTCGACAACACACTGACTAAAGTAAAAGGCAACTTGGTCAGGATTTACGCTTGGTATGACAACGAATGGGGCTATGCCAATCGACTGCTCGATACCACACAAACACTATTTAACGCTCACTAAACAGAGGGAATAACAATGTCCATTATCCGAATGACCGATCTCGACCTTAAGGGCAAAAAAGTCCTTATCCGTGAAGACCTCAATGTACCGGTTAAAGATGGAAAAGTGACCAGTGATGCCCGTATTCGCGCCAGCCTGCCAACCATTCAACATGCACTTGATGCGGGGGCACATGTACTACTTATGTCTCACCTTGGGCGCCCAACGGAAGGAGAATATGAGGAAAAATTCTCACTCAAGCCGGTCGCCGATCATCTTTCTGAACTGCTAGGACAGCCGGTCAGGCTTGAAAAAGAGTGGCTCAATGGCATTGAGAGTGAGGCGGGTGAAGTCATTCTCTGTGAAAATGTTCGCTTTAACTCAGGCGAAAAGAGGGACAGCGAAGAGCTGAGCCAAAAAATGGCTGACCTTTGCGACATCTATGTAATGGATGCCTTTGGTACAGCACACCGGGCGCAGGCCTCAACACACGGCGTTGCTCGCTTTGCAACGATCGCTTGTGCCGGCCCTCTGCTTGCAAAGGAGCTTGATGCGCTCGCTAAAGCACTCGACAACCCCAAGCGCCCGATGCTGGCAATTGTCGGAGGCTCAAAAGTTTCTACTAAATTAACCGTACTCGATGCGCTTTCTAACAAAGTCGATCAGTTGATTGTCGGTGGTGGCATCGCCAACACCTTTATCGCCGCAGCCGGTTATCCAGTTGGCAAGTCACTCTATGAGGCCGACCTTATTGAAGATGCTCAACAACTGATCAACAAGGCAAAAGAGGCTGGTGGTGAAATTCCTGTTCCAACCGATGTCGTCTGCGCAAAAGAATTCTCAGAATCAGCCGAAGCAACCATCAAAAAGGTCAGCGAGGTGGAAGAAGATGACCTGATTATGGATATTGGCCCCGAAACTGCTGCCCACTATGCTGAAATCATCAAGAAAGCGGGGACAATTATCTGGAATGGCCCCTTGGGCGTCTTTGAATTTGATCAGTTTGGAGAGGGCACAAAGAGACTTTCTCTCGCGATTGCAGAAAGTGCCGGCTTCTCAATTGCTGGTGGCGGAGATACCTTAGCTGCGATTGATAAATACGAGATTAGCGAACAGGTTTCCTACAGTTCAACCGGAGGCGGTGCTTTTCTTGAGTTTATTGAAGGCAAGGCATTACCTGCTGTGGCTATGTTAGAAAGCCGTTCAAGCTAGGAGCCTCTTTTTATACCTCTCGCCCCCTTTGAAAAAAGAGGGCGAGAGGGGATTCGACAAACGGCCCTACCAGTTGAATCCCTGCTTCTCTACAGCCAGATCACCTAACGTTGTTGTGACAGATAACACTCTATCTTGACCACTCAATGGGCAGCTAAACGCTAGTTTTACCGCCATTAGCTGCAAATCTAGTGGATCAACCTCATTAATCTCTCCTTCATACAGACGATCTCCTACTATCGGAAAACCAGCCTCTGAAAGATGTCGTCTAATCTGATGCTTTCGACCTGTCTCAATATCCACTTCGACTAAAGAAGAGTCTTTGTTGCAATCGTAGCCCAAGCGTTTCACATGACTTATTGCACTACGCCCCTCAATTTCCCCATCCAGCGTGACCCGTTCCGTTGGAAAGCAGCCCGATACGATTGCTTGGTAACTTTTCTTAATCGCCCGCTGCTCAAACATCTTCGTTAAGATTTGAGCCATTTTCTTGCTATGTGCAACTATGATTAGGCCACTTGTTGCTCGGTCAAGGCGATGAACCTGATAGGTCACTCGATCGAGTTCTGTTTCTGCCCAGCGGGTAATTGTTGTGTGATCACCCCATTTAGAGCCCTGAGACATCATTCCTGACGGTTTTAACCAAACGGAGTAATCGCGACAGTCCAAAATACATTCCGCCTCTAGAACAGGTTGAGAAAGCACTCGACCATCATAGTAAAAATGCAGATCATCACCCGCCTGCACTTTTTTCTTAACGCGCCGCAATCGTTGTACTGATTTTCCTCGGCTCAACCAGACCGCGCCTTTCTGCATCACCGCTTTGAGCTTCTGTTTTGAAAAGCCACTCTCCTCCGCCAGCAATTCGAGTGCACTGTTTAATTCACTCTCTACGTTGATATGCGATTCAAACCGGCCCCGTTTCTCTATTAAACAGAGTTTTTCACCTCGGCTAAGTTTCTTAATCGCGGACTCTCGCTTTCCAGCTTGAGAGCGTGATTCCACTGTCTCCTGATAGACCATCTCAACCGGTCTGCGGCATTGGGTGTATTTCGCCCCCTTATTGCTCTCATTATGCTCTTTGAGTCGCCGCTCGGGTTCAGTCGTAATGCCGGTGTAAAAAGTCTTATCTGCGCAACGCAGAATGTAAACCGTCCAGAGCGAAGGGGGCTCTTGCGAACTCATTGAGCAGCCTTTGTTAGAAAACTGAGCAAAGCCCATCGATTCTTTGGTTCATTGAATGTCGCACCGTGCAGCCCTTCTGTTACAAGCCTAGTTTTTGGCTCCAAAGCCGCTTTAAAAAGAGCTTCTGAGTCGCTAAAAGGAATAATCCTGTCGTCCTGACTATGAATTAACAACAGAGGAATAGGGGAGATATCATCGACATAATCAATTGGGTCATACCCTCCAACTATTGCCCATGAGGCTGGATACTGAAAAGACCAGGTTATCCATGTTTGACTCGCTACATAACGGGCAATATCGCGATAGCGCGTAAATGAAGCATCGCTGATAACACCCGACAGTTGCTCTTTTGCCTGCTCATTGGTCGCTACAAAATAGAGCCCCATGCTTGCCCCAAGACTCTGGCCAAATAGAAAAACAGGTTTTCCCGAAACAGCCTCTTGCTCAACAAGCCAGTTAAAGCCGGTTTTTACATCTTCTAACGCGCTCGGCAAATTGGGGTCGCCCTCAGATAATCCAAACCCCCGGTAATCAATCAAAAAAACCTGATAACCCATTTCGGGCAACCAGTAGACACTTTGAATATGGGTGCTGATATTTTCTGCATTGCCATGGAGAAAATAGATCGTCCCTTTCGGTTCACCCTTTGCAGACAGAAACCAACCATGCAGTGTGAGACCTTCTTCTGTTTTAAGACTGATATCTTGGTATTCAAGCCCCAAACGATCTGGCGTTAAAACCTGCATCTCCATTGGATAAAAAAAGACCGATGAACAGCTCTGTAATAAGAGGCAAAAGGAGATCGCTAAAACAGGCTTCATGGAACTTAGAAGTGCAGATTGTAACTTAATCCAAGCTCAGAAAACTGCTCATGCGGCACCCACTCCCGCTTGAGACTTAACCTGATTGCTTGATCCCTAGAAAGCACAATGTTTTGCTCATATTCCAACCGTGTTGACTCTTCTCCCCCAGTGAATTTTTCACTTGCCAGTTCAACTCTTCCTGTACCAAAAGTGTTGTGCAGTAAAAAACCTGCCGCAGCTCCAAGCGCCGGTTCAACATAGGTTTTGAAGCTATTACCCGCCTCAATACGCGCAGTCATCAGTGAGTAAACAATCCCATCACCCCCCAAGTTCCAAGCATAACCACCACCGCCTGATATATGGGAAACCAGTCGATCTCGACCATCTCGACGGACCCTTTCCATCCCTCCTCGAACACGCCATGACAGCGGGTCAAAAAACTCTGTTCTTGGCGTCAGTGAAAAGATGTCCGCAAAATCCAGTTGCTGGAGGAAAAGCGTATCTTCTTCACTATATCGAAAACGGATGCTGGCAATATTAATCTGCGCTCCCCGTAAAAAACCAAGCTCATTATCTTCCAAGCTATGGAAAGACATCCTGAAACCCAGCTCGGTATAGCTTTTGTTATCACGCTCCCCCACCTTTACAGCTACCTGCTTAGAATGATGGCTTTTTTCAGGTTGTACAGGGCGTGAAACCTGCTGCTCAGAACCAGTAGGATAGCGATTAATAATCGACAACAGCTGATGGCTTTTTTTCGCCGCATTGTCATCTCTTACCAATTTATTCTGTCTAAAACGAAGTAGTTTATAGGCTGTTTCTGCCAAAAAAAGCTGCTTTTCTTCAGGCAATTTAGAAAAATGCCCCTTATCCATTAATTCTGGCATTTCAATAAGCTGACCCAAAATCAGGCGTTCATCCTGATCTAGCTCTGCGATCATGGACTGTAAAACAGTCTCTCTAGAAGGGCGGTATTCTGCCTTCTTAATCATTCCAGCCCGCTCAACTGCCCTAACCGTATCCACAGGTATCGCAGTAACCTTAAACTCTGCCGTTAACCCAACACCTGGTCGAGCAACCTCTAAAAGCTCCAGCAGTCTATAAGAGCAGTTCTCGGTAAAGAAGTAGTAATCAAAATTAACCTCTTTCAGCTCCCATAAATGCTCAACCAGTCTATCTGCCTCTTCCGGGATCAGATCTAATTCGTACTCCCAAATATCTCGCCTTTCAATACGAGAGTATTCGAGGATCTTTTTGTAATAAGGCATAACAACAAACTGCCCGGGGTAGCCACCCATAAGCCCTTTATAGGCATAAGCTATCGAGTTATCTGAGTTATCAACGTTGGCACCAAAATTAACCGCAAAAGAGAGCCAGTCCGACCACTCCTCACTCTCTTTCCGGTCAAGCCGAAGCAGAGTGTGACCAAACATCGATGAAGGGCTATTTAGATGGTATGCAGGGAAAATCAGCGTCACCTTCTCTGACTGAACCAACTTTCGCCATTCGTTGTAGTCCTTGCATTCAACTTTTGGCAGGTTGCTTTGCTTGATATTTAGCTGTTTCGATAACCAGTGGAATCGCGCAACAAATCGGCATTGTGGCTGTCTATTATCATCCTCGAAACCTCTAAAAAGGGCAGTCAACGTCGCTTGTAATTCCAGCCTTGGATCACGCTTCCCCTTTTCAGACAGAAAAAAGGAGTCATCATCGACTGAACTCTCAAAAACTTGTAAAGAAGAGTCTGGCTGACGATAGTGAAGAAGGTTTAACCACTCACTCTGCTGCCATAAGCTTTTGCGCTCAGCCTCTTTCTGTAGTTGATCAACATAACTTTCTTCTGCTGCCTGCACGATCGACAAGAAAAGCAGAGCAAAGGTAATCAGCAGCTGTTTATATTTCATAATTCCATAAAAAATGCCCCATCTCCAATGGAGACAGGGCATTTAAGCACAACTTAGCTCAATAAGACTCAGACCGCATATTTAGAAAGCTGTCCGTTAGTTTTCATTAACTCATTAACAGAAACCATTGCCTCTTTAGCGGTCACATTTTCGTCTGGAAAAATAGCTGCAAAATTCTCATGCATCACATCAGCAAATAGTTCGCGGTCAGAACGCTCAACACCAATCATCACAGCTATAGCATTTAGTGCTTCACCATGGCCTCTTGCGACATCTTCAGAAAACTCATCCAAAATAGCCGAAACTTGAACCATGTCGCGTCCACCATACGTCAGAGTGCCACTCGCGTCGCAACCATTGGTCCCACTGGTTATACCAAATGTGTTATTACCACTAGTCCCATTTGTTGTTACCGCAACAACATGACTAGGTATTCCTTTAGATCCTTTAAATAGCAGGTTCCCCCAACCACAGTTGGGGCCACCTGCGGCTGCAGCCATCGCTGCTGATGATGCCGTCATTAAAACTACACCACCAATCACACTACCAATTACTTTTTTCATATTCCGATCTCCATTCCTGATTATTTTTTATTCAGCAACCAGATCCTAAACCGATTAACAAACCGCTGCAATAACCAGCATCACATCTCTGTTAACTTTTCCTGCGCTTCACGGTATTTAGCTGCACTTTGCTCTGCAACCTCAACAGGCAGCCTTGGACCTGGCGCTGTTTTATCCCAATCAAGCATTTCCAGATAATCACGCACAAACTGCTTATCAAAACTAGGAGGACTGATTCCAACTTGATATTGATCTGCTGGCCAAAAACGTGAAGAGTCGGGTGTTAGTGCCTCATCAATCAAAAACAGCGTTCCTGCCTCATCCACACCAAATTCAAATTTAGTATCCGCGATAATGATGCCGCGCTCTTTCGCATATTCAGCCGCCTCGGTATAAAGCTTAATGCTGACATCACGCACCTTCTCGGCCATCTCCTGACCTAGCAGCTCGACTGTCTTCTCGAAAGGGATATTTTCGTCGTGATCGCCAACCGCCGCCTTGGATGAAGGGGTATAGATTACTTTTGGTAACTGCTGTGCCTGCTGTAAACCTTCTGGAAGCTCGATACCACAAACTGCCCCATTATCTTGATAGTCTTTCCAACCAGAGCCAATCAGGTAACCACGGACAATCGCTTCAACAGGCAATGGTTTAAGCTTCTTAACAACAATTGCCCTGCCTGCTACCTGCTCACGATCTGAAACATCTGGAACCGCCTCTTCGATGGTCATTTCTGCAATATGATTGGGGATTAGATCTTTTGTTTTTTTAAACCAAAAGTTAGATACAGCAGTCAAAACAGCCCCTTTACCCGGAATCGGGTCGGGCAAAACGACATCAAAAGCCGACATCCGATCTGTGGTGACAATCAGCATGTGTTTATCATCGATATCATAGATATCCCGAACCTTGCCACGTACGGTTAGCTTTAGGGTTTTTAGATCAGTTTCGTATAAGGCTTCTGGTGTTGCCATTTTTATCCCCAGCCGGACTTTCGTAAAAGAGCGCAATGATGTAAGTTTATGGGCTATTTTTCAAGCAAATATCAAATATTATGAGTTGGTTAGGTAAAATTCTAGGTGGTACTTTTGGCTTTTTCATGGGCGGGCCTCTTGGGGCAGTGCTCGGCGCAGCACTAGGGCACCAGTTTGATAAGGGAGTGCAAGGAATTGATCGGCTAGGTGGCGGCTTCAACCCAGGCGATCAGCAGCGCGTACAGACTGCCTTTTTTACCGCCACCTTCTCGGTAATGGGCCATATTGCCAAAGCGGATGGTCATGTTTCTCCTCAAGAGATCGAGATGGCCAAAGCGGTCATGGCAAAGATGGAGCTGCCCCCCGAGCTTAGAAAAACAGCCATCAATCTATTTAATGAAGGGAAGAAGAGTGACTTCCCTCTTGATGCAGCGCTTACACAATTCCGAAAAGAGTGTCATCGCCGCTCAACACTGATTCAGATGTTTATCGAGATTCAGCTACAAGCGGCTTACGCTGATGGGAGTTTTGATGATGCAGAAGAGAGCTTGCTGTTACATATTTGCGATCAGGTCGGCTTTTCTCGCTATGATTTTCAACGCCTAAAAACGCTTGTTGAGGCCCAGCAACGCTTCTCTTCTTCGTGGCAAAACAGCCACCCTCATTCTCAAGGACCAACCTTATCAGATGCCTATCAATCACTAGGCGTTAAGAAAAATGCGAGTGATGCCGAAATTAAAAAAGCCTATCGCCGATTGATGAGCCAGCATCACCCCGACAAGCTGGTTTCCAAAGGGCTGCCTGAAGAGATGATGAAAATCGCTACCGAGAAAACCAAAGAGATTCAAAAAGCATACGAAACAATCCGCGAGGCGCGGAAAACAGCTAAATAGGAGAGAACAATCATGCCTTCATTTGATATCGTTTCAGAATTCGACATGCACGAAGCCAGCAATGCCGTGGATCAAGCCAACCGCGAAGTAAGCACACGCTTTGATTTTAAAGGGAGCGGTGCCAACTTTGAGCAAAAGGAGGCAATCATTACCCTTTTTGCAGATGGCGACTTCCAACTAACTCAAATGCTCGATATTTTGCGCAATAAACTGACAAAGCGTGGCATTGACATCAGCTGCATGGAATCAGGAAAGGTTCAGACGAATGGCACAAAAGTTAAGCAGGAAGTGACCTTGAAACAGGGCATCGAAACAATCGATGCAAAAAAAGTCGTCAAAAAAATAAAAGACTCAAAAATTAAGGTGCAGGCGGCCATTCAAGGTGAAAAAGTTCGCATTACTGGCAAAAAGCGTGATGACCTTCAGCAAGTGATACAGCTGCTGCGCGGAGATGATATTGGAATTCCTTTGCAATTTGAAAACAGGCGCGATTAGACAAGCAGCGACTGATCTCTAATGGCACGAGCCTCAGTCGCTTCTTTTAAACTCTAAGTGCTAGCTATCCTCCTTCGAATGGCCAATAAAGAACCACGTAAAATACCCAGCCATTCCTAGCATAAAAAGAATAACAAGTAGCGATAAAATACCAATCCAACTACCAAACAACTCACCCCAAAGCCCCATAGCGGCATCCTCTCCTTAACAATAAAAAATTAACTTGGGGGAACTATAACCACTTAAGTTTTATGGCTAATTGATATTTATCAATTAGCCATAAACTGCTTAAATGCAAGGCAAAAAAAAGCGCAGTGTGCGAACACACCGCGCCTCTATCAGCAGAAACAGCTAGCTGTTATAGCTTATCTGCATTCTCTGTTAAATATGCAGCAACACCTTCTGGGTTAGCATTCATTCCGCTCTCACCTTGAGTCCAACCGGCTGGGCAAACTTCACCATGCTCTTCGTGGAATTGGAGTGCATCAACCATGCGTAGCATCTCATCAACATTACGACCTAAAGGAAGATCGTTGACGACTTGATGACGAACAGTACCTTCGGTATCTATTAGGAAAGAGCCACGGAAAGCAACACCGCCATCAGCTTCCACATCATAATCTTTACAGATTGAGTGTGTAATATCAGCAATCAATGGATAACCTACCTGGCCAATACCACCATCATTAATTGCGGTGTTCCGCCATGCGTTATGCGTGAAGTGTGAGTCGATTGAAACGCCAATCACCGCAACACCACGTTTTTTGAACTCCTCTAAGCGATGGTCAAACGCAATAAGCTCTGATGGGCAGACAAAAGTGAAATCGAGCGGGTAAAAGAAGATTACCGCGTACTTCCCTTTAATCTCTTTAGTTAAGTTGTATGAATCAACGATACTGCCATCACCTAGTACTGCTGGGGCTGTAAAATCTGGGGCTTTTTTGCCAACTAAAACGCTCATTAAAATCTCCTGTTCCTAAAACTAAATACAATAAAAAATAGATGCCTTTAACGAACTAAAAGTAACATAGCAGCCCGTCACAAAGCTATTCTGCGGAAAATAGTACCATTATTCGCAGCAAATTAGTCGGGATTATTGCGCATCCTCTTCAGCAATATACTGCAACCACTGCTGAGCCGACTTTTTTTGCTTTTTGAAGTTAGCCGCCTTATTGAAAGCTCTTCGGCTACAAACGGACTTGTTCTGCTCATAACAACTCACTCCCAGTAGCAGCCAAGCCTCACCAGTGCTCCTAAGCTTTCCTTTTTTCAGCCCTTTTCCCAAGTTTTTTTGGGCTTTCTTCCACTGTTCTTGTTCGATCTGAATGCGTGCCAATCGAACATAAAGCTGCCCCTTTTTTGATAGCTCCGCCGCCTCTTTCAGGGGCTCTTCAGACCGCTTGTACTCTTTTGCCTGGATCAAACTATTGGCAAATAGCTCTAGATTTTTTTCTGTTCTTTCTATCTTGCCTGCTTTCAACTCTTTTTCTAAAAGCTTCGCAGCTTTCAATGGTGTATCGAGATAAAGATACAGGTTAGCCAACTGAGTCAGCTCTTTGCTCTTAATAAGCAGGGCTTTTTGGTACGCAAGCTCCATCACCGCTAACGCACTTTTAAAATCCTTCAGTTGCTGATGAACCCCAACCAAATCTTTCCAATACCTTTTCTTCTCTGGATAAAAACGGACAAGTTTTTGCAGAATGGCGGCGCACTTCTGATACCTTTCTAACTCATAGTTCAAGGCCAGCTGTAGTTGATACCAAGACTCAACCGGCTTTTTAGATTCAGCAATTGCCTTATCAACTAATGGCAATGCTTTCTTATAATGCTTTAGCTGTGCATGCGCCTGAGCTAGCAAAATATAATCTTGGGGAACAGGCTTTTTAGCTTCACGCAGCCATTTCTCCATAATGGCGATGGTTTTTCTATACTGCCCATCGGCCATATAGAGTTGACCCAAGTTCAAATAGGCACTAGCAGCCTGATTTTTAGGTAATGCTTCTGTTGCCAAGCTTCTTTCAAGTAGTGGAATTGCTTTCTTGTAGTGCCCTTGCATCGCACTGACCGATGCCAAAGAACGCAGCACAACTGCCTGCTCATAGTTTTTGTTGGGTAATTTTTTAAGTGTTTTCTGCAGTAGACTCGTCGCTTTTACATACTCTTTAGCACTTAGTTGCTTCTCTACCGCTTCAAGCTGCTTATAGAGCCAAGATGAGATTGTTTTCGAGTTACTAGCTGAAAAGCTTACGCTAGAAAACAACACAACAACGAGTATTAATAATTGCTTCAAAATTGTGCTTCTTACTAGCATCATTTAACTAACTTAAACTCGAGTAACTGTAACGCACGCTGAGCAACAGGCCGCCCATCGACAAGCTTGGGTTTAAATTTCCATTTGACGATTGCACGGAGTGCCGCTCGATCAAAGATTCTTGATGGTTTCGATTCTGCCACAATGGCATCTTTAACCATACCGGTCTCTGTTATGGTGAATTCAACTTTCACCCATCCTTCAACTCTATCCATTGCTGCTCGCATGGGATACTTAGGTGGAATTCTAACCAACGGCATCAGTTCCGCACCCATCGCAATTCTCGACCCCATTCTTAAACCACCGACCAATGATCCTGAGAAATTGCTCGGTTGTAACGGTATATCTAGATTAGGCATATCGATATCAGGACTGTCTGTCTGAACGATGTTCTTTGCAACCGCCATTTTTGGTGTTGCTGGCTTCTGATCGGGCTCTTTCTTTTTGGGTTTTCGCCGCTCTTTGGTCTCAAATAACGACTCCTGCTTTAAACGAATAAAATCGACCATATGCAGCGTTTCACTTTTCTCCAACACCGCTTGATCATTCGTAATCATAAAATGCATCAACCAGAATAGCGCCAGTGAAATGGCAACTCCGACTGTAATGGCAGGAAACAGCCGTTGAATCATTGAGTCGCCGTCTCCGTTGCAATCGATGCATTATAAATACCTGCAAGGCGTATCTGATCCATTACCTCAACTAATACATGCGTTTTTGTTTCACGATCAGCCGCAATCACAACGGAGCCCTGAGGGTTTTCTGCATGTAATCTCGCCACATTCGCCCGCACAGCGCGCATGTCTACAACACGCTTATCAATCCAGACTTCACCATCGGATTTAATCGCTACAATGATATTTCCCCGCTCCTTCCTTTCTGCTGTTTGCGCAGAGGGCCTGTTAACATCGATCCCCGACTCCTTAACAAAAGAGGTCGTAACAATGAAGAAGATCAACATAATAAAGACAATATCGAGCATGGGCGTCAGATTAATTTCTGACTCATCACTATCATGCTTTCGGTTTATTCGACGACGCATTATTAACCTCTGTTGTCAGTCGTGTTTGAGTAAATCACTAAGGTGGCGAGCCGCATCCTTTGTCCGCCCTTCTATCCGATTGCTGAAATAGAGCCCTGCAATCGCAATAACCATTCCAGCCATCGTTGGGATTGTTGCCTGAGAAACACCTGATGCCATTGCACGCGCATTGCCTGTCCCTGTCACAGCCATTACATCAAACAGATGAATCATACCTGTCACCGTTCCAAGCAACCCAAGTAGCGGGCAAAGCCCTATTAACATTTTTATAATTGGAACTGTCTTTTCCAACTGCTGCTTCGCTTCCGAAATCAGCTGCTCACGAATGCAACGTGCCTGCCATGATTGTCTATCTTCTCGGCATGCCCATCCACTCACCCATTCCGCCTTCTGGCTTGGCCAAACTTTTTTCAGATAAATGAAGCGCTCAACAACCAAACTCCACAAGACAATCGCCAACAAGAAAATGACCCACAGCACATCTCCGCCTGCCTCCATAAAGGCGCGCATTGAATCTATCAAGTCGAAAAAAGCCGTCATCACTACAACCTATTTCTTGCCTTCAATTATCCGGCTAACCAGCCCTGCACTCTGCTCATCAAGGATCTGCACAACCGTTTTACTACGATTAGCAACCAGAGCATGCATGAACAGTAGCGGTATCGCGGCAACTAGACCCAACATAGTTGTTACCAATGCCTGAGAGATCCCGCTCGCCATCAATTTCGGATCACCCGTTCCGAACAGGCTAATCGATTGAAATGTTGCGATCATGCCGGTAACCGTCCCTAACAGCCCAAGAAGTGGCGCAACGGCCGCAAACAACTTAAGCAGAGACTGTCCACTCTCCAATTTGGGTGTTTCCCGCAAGATCGCCTCATCGAGTAATGACTCCACTGTCTCCATATCATAGCTCTTCAGCTGTTGAGGAACCGTTAGCACCCGACCTAAAGGGTTGTCATCTTTAGGGTTTGAAACATCTTTCAACTGAGAAGTGACCTTCTTGTGAACCCCTTGCAGATAAACAAGCCGAACGACAGCCAAAATCAAACCGATAACGGCAAGTACAATAATGATATAGCCAATAATCCCACCTTGACGAATTCGCTCTGTCACATCAGGGGCCAATACCAACATACCAAGTAACGCACCGCGAGTAGGGTCAATGGCGATTTCCACCTGCTCTCCTTCGGGGTTGGCAAGATTTTTTGTTAGGCTTAAATAGCGAGGCGGAGGCTGTCTTTCGAGCTCAACCAATCGGCCCGTCTCAGGAAGGTATTTAAGATATCGACCATCTGCCAAAATATTAAAGAGCCCCAGCCTTGCCACCTGCTTTTCCTCCGGCTGGCCATCTGATGACATAACCTCTGCCTTAAATTTTACCGACTTGCCCGATTCCGTCATCTCCTGCTGAAGTGTGAACCAAAGCTCTTCGAGTTGACCGATGGTTGGAAGATCTTTTTTATTCGCAATTTGGTCCAGCGCCGCTATACGACCCGGATATTCCGCTGAAACTAAAGAGGTTTGCAAACTGGCACTTAAATCACCTGCAACTTGCCTAGCAACACCGAACATTTCACCATGCACACCCGCTTTTTCTCGTAATTTCTCTTCCAGCTCGACCAGTACCTTCTCTTTCCCATCAAAGCGCCGCTTAAGGTCGACACTCAATCTTTCTGCCGCCTTTTTCTCCTTTCGCGCCTCACCCAAAAGCCGCTTCTGCTCGTTTCTATCTTGCAGAAATTTTCGTTCACGAACCCTATTCGCTACCGCCTCTTGGTTATGCAGCTTTCTAACCTGTTGTAACAGTTGGTCTAAATTAGTTGGTGTCTCAGCAACACTGGCGGTTACCCAGACTAATAACAATAATGCTATTGCGCGTGCCACTATTTTCATTGTTTCATCTCCGGCACTGGGACAGGCAATTTCAACAGATCAGGCGCAATCTGTTTACGCGCAATCTGCAGGCCATTCGAAATTGTTCTATTGTAACGATCGGAGAGCGCTTGCCACCCTTTTGCTTTTTGGCTCCAAACACCCGTTTTCTTGCCATCTAGTGTTTGGTAATAAAGGCTCAACCGACCAAGCCTTAAAAAATCGACCGTATAGCTCGCACCATTCAGATCAAGGTCTGCACGATAAGCTTCAATCGTTCGGCCATACTCATTCTCAATCTGATATGCCTCGAGTATTCGTCGAAACTTTTCAGACTGTGTAACATCTGCTCGCCCTATCATCTCTTGCAGCCGAGCAAGCCTTTGCGCTCGCTCTTCCGCCAAGAAAGGCACATCTAGAGAGATAAAAGCTTCAAGACTATCGAGCATATTCAACATAAACGGCACGATTTCACGCTGTGTCACCTCAATTTCCTGAAGCTGGCGCAGCAAAGATTGCTCTTCACTATGCTGGGAAACTAACAATTTTTTTAGCTGATCATTGTACGTTTGCAGCGTCTCCGTCTCTTTCAGAAGTAGACGATACTCTTCAAGCATCTTTCCCGTTTGATCGCTCAATCCATCAATTTTTAATTGTGACTTCGCTGCAGAACGGTTGCTCTGAATGGTCTCTTTAACCGCATCGCCTAAATGGTCAGCCCAAGCAGACTGCGCTACAAAAAGTGGCAAAAGGAGAGCCAGTTGGCGAAAGCTCAGCCATGAGTTAATCATCATGCATTACCTATTAATTTATTGCGTTCGAAAGGATTAGAAAATTAGCATTGGAGAAAATGTTAGACAAGCACAAAACCTAATTTGAGGGTAGAATGATGCGATTAAATTGCGCGCATTGCAAAATTTGAGAGAAATCAAGCGGCAAGTGTGCGATATAACCTATTTTTACTCTTTAATGAGCCACCTTAATTATGGACAAGAACCTCAATACTGATGATTTAAGAATCGCAGCACAGCATGAAGTCGCCACACCTGAGCAGATTCATACTGAACTACCTATCACTGAGCCTGCAGCGAAAACGACTCTAGACTCTCGTCAGGCAATTCACAATATCCTACAAAAAGAGGACGATCGCCTTCTTGTCGTTGTCGGCCCTTGCTCGGTTCACGATCCTGATGCCGCAATCGAATATGCGAAACGGCTAAAACCGATTGCCGAGCAATTAAAAGATGATCTACACATCGTTATGCGAGTCTACTTTGAGAAACCCCGCACAACTGTGGGCTGGAAAGGGCTTATCAATGATCCAAATCTAGATGAAAGCTATGATATCGATAAGGGGCTAAGGCTTGCTCGGAAGCTTCTACTCGAATTAAACGAACTCGGGCTCTCTACCGCAACCGAATATCTCGACCTGATCAGCCCGCAGTATGTTTCCGACCTGATCGCATGGGGTGCAATTGGCGCACGTACAACTGAGAGTCAGGGGCACCGCGAACTGTCATCGGGACTTTCTTGCCCCGTTGGTTTTAAGAATGGAACTGACGGCACCGTAACAATTGCTATTGACGCAATTGGTTCTGCAACACGCCCTCACCACTTTCTTTCACTAACAAAAAGTGGCAAATCAGCCATCTTCACCACCAAAGGCAACGAAGACTGCCACATTATACTTCGTGGTGGAAAGCAGCCTAATTTCGATGCTGTCAGCGTTAACGAAGCGGCGACCGCACTCAAGAAAGCTGGCCTGAATGATGGTTTGATGATTGATTTTAGCCATGCAAACAGCCTGAAGCAGCACAAAAGACAGTTGCTCGTTGGAACTGATGTCGCGGAACAAATTTCAAATGGTGACGATCGTATTACCGGCGTCATGATCGAGAGCAATCTTGTTGCTGGCAACCAAAAAGTTATTCCTGGAGAGCCTCTCACGTACGGTCAAAGTATCACTGATGCCTGTATCGACTGGGAAGATAGCGAAGCACTTCTCAATCAGCTTGCTGAAGCTGTCAAAGTGCGCCGCACAGTCAATGGCTAACTAGAATGCAAATGGACAATCATATTCAATTTGATGAGCAGCTGATCCGCAAGTATGACAAAGCAGGACCTCGTTATACTTCATACCCCACAGCCGTTCAGTTCAATGATGAATTCGGTCCTGATCAATATCAAAAAAAAGCACTAGAGAGCAATGAAAGTGGCCGCCCACTCTCTCTCTATTTTCACCTGCCTTTTTGCGATACCGTCTGCTTTTTTTGCGGCTGCAATAAAATTATCACCAAAAACCGCCGGCACTCTGCGCCTTACCTTGAGAACCTGCATAGTGAAATAGAGCTACAATCTCAGCTCTTTTCTTCTGAACGAGAAGTTCGCCAGCTCCACTGGGGGGGTGGCACACCGACCTTTATCAGCCCAGAGCAAATGCGGGCCTTGATGATCAAGACCGGAGAGCATTTCAAGCTTTTAGACAATGATCAAGGTGAATACTCGATCGAAATTGATCCCCGCGAGGCAAATCCAGAAATTATTGCTGTACTGCGTGAGATCGGCTTTAACCGCCTAAGCATGGGCGTTCAAGACTTCAATCCAATTGTCCAAAAAGCCGTCAACCGAATTCAGCCAAGAGAGGTAACGCTCTCAGCCCTATATGCTGCTAGAGACAACAAATTTAAATCCATCAGCGTTGACCTGATTTACGGGCTGCCTGAGCAGACTCAAGAGAGCTTTGGCAAAACGGTTGATGAAATTATCGAAGCCGACCCAGACCGCATCTCCGTTTTTAATTACGCCCATCTGCCTGAACTGTTTAAGGTGCAGAGACAGATAGATGAAAGCCGCCTACCTTCTGCAGCCGAAAAACTCGATATCCTCAAAATGGTAATCGAGAAATTAACCAATGCAGGATATGTTTATATCGGCATGGATCACTTTGCCAAACCAGAAGATGAGCTGGCCATTGCCCAAAAAGAGGGCACGCTCTACCGCAATTTTCAAGGTTATAGCACCCATGCTGACTGCGATATGGTCTCTATGGGGATCACCTCTATTGGCCAGGTTAGCAATAGCTACAGCCAGAACGTCAAAACGCTCGAAGAATACGACCAGCAGATCAAGCAGGGACAAATCCCCATTTTCAGAGGCGTAGAGCTCTCAAAAGATGACCTGCTCAGACGAGCTGTTATTACCCAGCTCATTTGTAATTTCACGCTTAATTTTGCATCCATCGAAACGCAATGGTCCATCAGTTTCCAAGACTATTTTGCTCAAGAGCTGGCCGAACTCAAGCTGTTCGAAGAAGATGCACTCGTTAGAACAGATAGCCAAGGTATTGAAGTCTTACCAGCAGGCCATCTGCTGATTCGCAATATCTGCATGGTCTTCGATTTTTACTTGCGCCAGCAAAAAGAGCAACGCTTCTCAAAAGTTATTTAACTCAAGCAAAAAGCCATGAAGATTTTTGTTAACGGGGAGATTCACGAGCTTGAAAAGCCTGTCTCCCTTGAGCAGCTCCTCGAGTCACTCTCTTTCTCAGAAAAAAAAATTGCGGTTGAAATCAACCGCGAAATTGTCCCCCATGGGCAATATCCAAGAATCCAAATCAAGGCGGAAGACCGCATTGAAATCGTACACGCAATAGGAGGTGGCTAAATGACCATCGATACCCCCGACTCTCTGGTTATTGCAGGGAAAAGTTACTCTTCTCGCCTGCTCGTTGGAACAGGCAAATATCGTGATCTTGAAGAGACAGGAAAAGCGATAGAGGCAAGTGGCGCTGAAATTGTCACCGTTGCGATCCGTCGCACCAATATCGGTCAAAATCCGGGCGAAGAAAATCTTTTAGACATACTGCCAGCTGACCGTTACACAATCTTGCCCAACACTGCAGGCTGTTTTAATACCGAAGATGCCGTTCGTACTTGCCGCTTGGCAAGGGAGCTATTAGGTGGCCATAAACTGGTTAAACTAGAGGTTCTTGGTGATCAAAAAACACTCTTTCCAGATGTCACCGCAACGCTCGAGGCGGCAGAAATACTGGTCAAAGATGACTTTGACGTAATGGTCTACACCAATGACGACCCTTTAATTGCCAAGCGATTAGAGGAGATTGGCTGTGTTGCCGTCATGCCACTAGCGGCTCCAATCGGCTCAGGTCTTGGCATCCGCAATCCATACAACATCCTCACTATAATTGAAAATGCCAATGTGCCAATTTTGGTTGATGCGGGTGTAGGCACCGCATCGGATGCAACGATTGCAATGGAATTGGGGTGTGATGGGATTCTGATGAATACAGCGATCGCTCAAGCACAAAATCCCGTTTTAATGGCCTCAGCAATGCGTAAAGGGGTTGAAGCCGGAAGGGAAGCATTTCTCGCTGGCCGCATGCCTCGCAAGCGGTTTGCTTCCGCCTCATCACCTATTGAAGGGCTGATACTCTAACAAGCGATGCAAACAGAACAGCACCCCCATATTAAAAGTTTTGCCCGCCGAGAAGGGCGAGTTACCCCTGGTCAACAAGTGGCTCTCGAGACGCTTTGGGATCAATATGTTCTAGATCCAAACAAACCACTCTCCTTAGAAAACAGTTTTGAAAAAATCGCCCCTTTAACCGTTGAAATAGGCTTTGGTGACGGAGAGAGTTTGGCGCAAATGGCGCAGGCAAGCCCAGGTAGAAACTTTATCGGTATTGAGGTGCATAAACCGGGAGTCGGTCATCTCATGCTAAAGCTAAAAGAGCATGATATTCGCAATGTCAGGATCTATTGCGGTGATGCTATCGAAATTGTCGACAGGCTAATTCCTGACCAATCAGTTGATACGATTCAGCTATTCTTTGCGGACCCTTGGCCCAAAAAAAGACACCATAAACGCAGGATTGTTCGAAACTCTTTTATCGACCTGATCGTTAAAAAACTCAAAAAAGATGGGAAATTCCACGCAGCAACCGACTGGGAAGATTACGCCGAACAGATGATGGAAGTCCTCACCTCTGACAACAGAATAGAAAACTGTGCAGGAAAAGGTAATTTTATCGAGCGACCAGAAAGCCGCCCCGTAACAAAGTTTGAACGCCGCGGAATCCGCTTAGGCCATTCAATACACGACCTTCAATTTAGGCGAGTTTAAAGGCAAAAGGATCTCTTTCTGATTCATCACTAGCCTCCACCTCTGATGGAACAGACTTCGACTCCTCTCTTCCAGAAATAACCGTCTGAATTTTCAAAATTCGTTCGCGCTGTTTCTCAAGCTCAGAAAGCTGCTGGCTAATTGCTTCCGTATTTGAGCCAAGCTCGCCAGATGATTCACTAATTTTCCTAAGCATCTCTAACCGCTGCTCAGTCTGCTGTTTGTGCTCTTTAACTTGCTGCAACAGAGGATTTAAAACAACGCCTCCCCATATTGTCGACTCACGATGTGCCTGTTCGAGCACATCATGGGCTTGCACAACAATCGAACCAAATAATTTTTTAACCACGGCACTTTGCCCCATTAACGCCGTTGATGCACTCTGTCTAAACTGCTCTCCCTCTTCGAACAGGCGCTCAAGCTCTAACTTATAACGAACAATTTCAAACAGCTTTGGAGAGACAGGCTCAAACCCGTGCTCCTCTTCAAATGTTCGATAGATCGCTTTAACAAGTCTTTTGCTCTCTTCGGCATTATCAACCGCTTCGTTTAACATATTGTGCAGTTCATCAAACACAGACCTCATCGCCTCTTTCATTCCTGCTGTGGTCCAGCTTCCAATCATTTTTCGCTTAGATCGCTGAATAATCTCCTCAGCAGTCGCTGGATTTAATGCATCGATAAGCTTCTGAGCTTGCCCGACAAACACTTTCCTTGTTGCCCTTAATCGCTCAACATTTTGTTGATACTTTTTCTGTTCTTCACGTGTTTTTCGCATGAGTTCAAGTGTTTTCGACTCATTCTCACCCTCAAGCTTACGTAAATCAGCAAGCTGCTCAGATAGGTTGTCGGCTCTAGATGAGACTGTACTAACCGACTCTTCAACTAACTGGCCAATATCCTCAGAAACAAGTGCATTCAAGATTGCCTGCTTATCATTTAACACACTCTCTGAAAGATAACCTTCTAGGCTTGCAAGCCTGCTTTTTTCCACTAATTCAGGCCTGTTTTTCACCTTTCCAAGTAGTGCCTGCTTTGCAGAAACAGGAAAAATAGCACTGCTATCTAAATCCAGTGTTCTAGCCGTCATTGTTACTTGCGCCCGTATAGATGCTTCTGTCGACTCTGCGTCGTCTAGGTCATCCCATAAAGTATCAATTTTATTCATCACTACCGCTAAACCGCGCTCATTTTTAGAGCGGTAGTTTTTTATATGCTTCTGCCAGATCTCAAGATCACTTTTCGTAACACCCGTATCGGCCGCCAGTAAAAAAACCATCGCTTGAGCGCTGGGCAGCATACTCAAGGTTAACTCTGGCTCTGAACCTAGCGCATTAAGCCCTGGTGTATCAAGAATTGTAAGCCCCTTCTCAAGCAGAGGATGTGGATAGCTAATCATCGCATGTCGCCAGCAGGGAATTTCGATCATTTCAGGCGGCTCTTTCTGATGCGGGTGCATATCCTCACTATAAAGGCCTAACTGAACTGCCTCATCAAGTGTTACCTGCTTAACCGACACCAGCTCCTTAAATGCTTCTTGTAGTTGTGCAGGATCATTTGGGTCAAGATCAACCTGCATCCAACGGCGTTGATCTTTTTTGAGTTCGCTGACCGGTTGCTCCTCCATACGTGTTTCAACCGCTAGCAATCTGATATACGCGCCTTCGGCAGCATCATAAAAGATTTCTGTCGGACACATTGTGGTACGGCCAGGGGCAGAGGGAAGAAGTCGTGTTCCGGTGTTAGCAAAGAAGAGTGAATTAATTAATTCAGTTTTGCCACGTGAAAATTCTGCGACAAACGCGACTGTTATTCTATCGTTACTCAACGCGTTTAGCGTTTCCATGATTTTCAGATCAATATCTGGCCGACCGATACCAAACTCGTTCAACCAGTCCTGATAATCTTCAACAGCGCAAACCAGGTGGTTTTTCCATGCACCGTATTCCTGCAACTGCTCTTCAAAATGTTTCACGCTCATCGATTCACCCTAACTTCCACACGGCATTCAGCACGTTAATCTACTATTACACCCATAGGGCATAAGTTTCGTTAAAGTGGAAGGTAAACCACTCCACTCCACTTAACTCAGCTTTAACAAGGAAGTATAGAAGCAATTACAGAAAAGGTTAGTTTTACAAGAATGCCTTCAATTCTGGAGGAAACTTAGAGGCGCTTTTGATTCTGATCTTTTTCCTTCTATCTGTTTCACCAGCTAGCAATGTGGCATCGCGCTTGGCCACACCAAATAATTTGGCGAAGTAGTGCGTTAACGCCTGATTGGCTTTCCCATTCACTGGAGGCGCTTTAATCCGCACCTTTAAACGTCCATCAAATAGGGCAACCACCTCATCACGACAAGCACGAGGCTGAAGGTAAAGGGCCAAACAATAGTCACCCTCTTTTCTTGTTAACCACTCTGCTATTAAAAAAGTGACATACCCACAAGCTGATAAAGAGGCGGCAGGATGGCCATTTTTATGAATTGGAGCCCAATCAGTACAAACAGAGATGAGAAATCTAACCCGCCCATCGCAGGTAAGAATCCTCTAACCCAATTCAATAGCGGATCCGTTAAGCTATATAACAGTGATGTTGCGTAGTTATAACTACCGGGTTTTACCCAGCTCATTACAACCTGAATAATAATCGCCACAACAAAGATATTGATCAGCAGACCCAGCAGTTCTGCCAATGACCAGAAAAAAAGTGATATTGGGTCAATGCCAACGCCTTGCAAGGAAAAAATCAAAAGCCCCGCAATCATTTGCAGACACAGCAACAAAACTATACTCGCAAAATCTATTTGTCCTGCTGGGGGAATAAAGCGGCGAAAAATTCGCAACGGCTGCTGCGTGATTTTAACCAAAAATTGGGAAATAGGATTATTAAAACCAGCTCGAACCCATTGGAACAAGAACCGCAGCATCACGGCAAGAATATACAATCCAAATAGTGTGTCGATCAGAAAGACAAAAGGATTACCTGAATAATTCATACCCATTTTAGCCCCCTAACTCATCTGACAAATCAACAGAGCGATCCTGTGCGGCTTTGAGTGCCCTGTCCACTACGTTGCGAAAACCACTCTCCTCAAATGAGGAAATAGCCTGCTCGGTAGTTCCCCCAGGGGAGGTAACTTTCCGTCGCAGTGCTTCTGGAGAGTCACTCGACTCCATTGCCAGCTTTGCGGCCCCTAGAGCTGTCTGCTGAACTAGCAAACGCGCAGATTCCTTTGAAACACCCATTCCAATAGCTGTTTTCTCCATCGCCTCCATCATCAGAAAGTAATAGGCCGGACCACTACCAGACACTGCCGTTACTGCATCTAACAGAGGTTCATCATCTACCCAAACAATTAATCCCACCGACCTCATAATCGATTCTGCCTGATCACGTTGCTCACCACTCACCTGCTCATTAGCAAACAGCCCTGTCGCACCACTGCCAACAAGAGCGGGCGTATTAGGCATACAGCGAACAATTGTCGCCTCTCCACCAAGCCAATTAGTAATGTCTTTAGAACGTATTCCTGCGGCAATTGAGACCACAAGTGGCGCCCTTTCTTTCACGACACCTTTTATATCTTCTGACACCGATTTGAGCACCTGCGGCTTTACAGCCAAAACAACAACCGATACCTCGTTAGCCAACTCATTATTATCAACGGTCGAATGAATGCCAAATTGATCGCGATACGCCTCTAGCTTAGCTTCATCAAGATCAGAAACCCAGATATCAGACGCTGGATAACCATCAGCAATCAATCCTTTAATCAGGCTTCCTGCCATGTTACCGCCACCAATAAATCCGATTTTTGCTTTTTTCATCCGCATTTACCCATCTTAAAAATAGTTGTCACTTTTATCATACCCAGAACAGAGCAATCAAAATCTCTATTCAAGAGCGATTAATCTCTTTTGCCAAAAATTGCTCGGCCAACCCTCACCCAGGTAGCACCTTCTGAAATCGCCACTTCCAAATCCTCAGTCATCCCCATTGACAATGTGTCTACAGAATACCCTTGCCCTTTCATTATCTCGAGTGTTTCTCTCAGCCGAGCAAAAGGGAGACGCCGGTCATGACTGTTAGCAGAAGTTTTTGCCGGAATAGCCATTAAACCACGCAAATGCAAATTAGGTAGCTCTGAAACCTCTTTCACCAACGCTGGAAGCTCCTGCAAGGAGGCGCCTGACTTGGATTCTTCATTGCTTATATTAACCTGTAAACAGATATTCAAAGGACCTTTCTCTTCAGGCCGCTGCTCGCTTAACCGTTTCGCAATCTTTAAGCGATCAACACTATGCACCCAATCAAAATTCTCAGCAATCGAGCGTGTTTTGTTTGACTGGATTGGCCCAATAAAATGCCACGTTATCTCACAATCTCTAAGAAGTTCCTGCTTATCTAGCGCCTCTTGAAGATAGTTCTCACCAAAATCTTTCTGCCCCTCTTGGTATGTAGTTAGCAGCTCATCTGCGGCTCTTGTTTTGCTAACAGCCAACAACCTAACAGAACTAGGCTCCCTTCCTGCTGAAAGTGCAGCCTCTACAATTTTCTTTCTAACTTTGGCTAATTGATTAACAACTGCATTCATTTTTCTGTTCACCTGTCTATACTTACTTTTAAGAAATTATCCAGCTGGTCCTAATTTTCTCAAGGCCAGCCTTTAAATTTTGGGGAAAATGGATGGATATTACTGAGTTACTCGCTTTTTCTGTTAAAAATAACGCATCGGATTTACACCTTTCCGCTGGCTTGCCTCCAATGATTCGTGTCGATGGTGATATGCGCCGCATCAATGTTCCAGAGCTAGAGCACAAAGAAGTTCACGCCCTAGTTTACGACATTATGAATGATAAACAGCGTCGTGACTTTGAAGAAGTTTTTGAGGTGGATTTCTCCTTTGAACTTCCAGGTGTTGCCCGTTTTCGTGTAAACGCATTTAACCAAGACAGGGGCTGTGCTGCTGTATTCAGAACAATTCCCTCAAAAGTCCTATCACTCGAAGATTTAGGCTGCCCATCAAGCTTCAAAGAGATGGCCAATACCCCGCGAGGAATTGTTCTGGTTACAGGACCAACCGGATCTGGTAAATCGACCACTCTCGCGGCTATGGTCGATTACATCAATGCCAATAAATACTCGCACATCCTAACTATTGAAGACCCGATTGAATTTGTTCACCAAAGTAAAAAGTGCCTGATTAACCAACGTGAAGTCCATAGAGATACTCTGGGCTTTAGTGAAGCATTACGCTCAGCGCTTCGTGAAGATCCAGACGTTATTCTAGTTGGTGAAATGCGAGACCTTGAAACAATTCGCCTTGCATTAACCGCTGCCGAAACAGGTCATTTAGTTTTTGGCACACTCCATACAACATCTGCCGCCAAAACTATCGATCGTATTATTGATGTTTTTCCTGCTGCCGAGAAAAGCATGGTTCGCTCGATGCTCTCTGAATCTCTTCGAGCCGTCATTGCTCAGACCTTGATGAAAAAGATAGGCGGTGGCCGAACCGCTGCATGGGAAATCATGACCGGAACTCCCGCCATCCGAAATCTGATTCGCGAAGACAAGATCGCACAGATGTACTCTGCCATCCAAACTGGACGAAAAGAGGGTATGCAGACGCTTGATCAGCATCTCGTTGAGCTTCTTGAAAAGGGCCTTATATCAAAACAGGATGCCCGTTCAAAAGCTGTCAATAAAAATTCATTCTAAAGGAGAGATCAAATGGATTTTAAATCACTACTTCAATTGATGGCTCACAAAAAAGCTTCGGATCTTTTTATCACTACCGGTTGGCCTCCAGCCATAAAGGTCAATGGTGAAATGCAGCCTATCTCTAAAACACGGCTGAATATGGAGCAAGCATACGATGTTGTCACCAGCATCATGAACAACCGTCAAAGAGAGGAGTTTGATAATACAAAGGAGTGTAATTTCGCCATCAGCGAGCCTGGGATTGGCCGGTTTCGTGTCAGCGCTTTTATTCAGCGTGATTCCGCAGGCATGGTGCTGCGCCGTATTGAGACAGAAATCCCCTCAATAGAATCCCTCCATCTTCCTCCGATTCTTGAGAGCTTAGCTCTTCAGAAGAGAGGGCTTATTATCTTCGTTGGTGCAACAGGGACGGGTAAATCAACCTCTTTGGCATCGATGCTGAAATACCGCAATGAGAACAGCAGCGGCCATATCATCACAATCGAAGACCCCATTGAATATGTCCACAACCACTCAGGTTGTATCGTTACTCAACGTGAAGTGGGAATCGATACAGAATCTTATAAAGTCGCACTCAAAAACACGTTGAGGCAGGCACCTGACGTTATCCTGATTGGTGAGGTTCGTACTCGAGAAACGATGGAGCACGCGATTGCCTTTGCTGAAACAGGCCACCTTTGCCTCACCACACTACATGCCAACAATGCTAACCAAGCACTCGATAGAATCATCAATTTTTTCCCTGATGACCGCCGCGATCAACTCTTTATGGATCTCTCTCTTAACCTCAAAGGGATTGTTGCCCAACAGCTAATCAAGACCGCTGACGGAAAGGGGCGCCACCCCGCTGTCGAGATACTACTCAACACACCGCTGGCTGCCGACCTAATCCATAAAGGGGAAATCCACAAACTGAAAGAGCTGATGAAACGCTCCCGTGAGCAGGGTATGCAAACTTTTGATCAGGCACTCTACGATCTTTATACCGAAGGAAAAATCAGTTATGAAGATGCTCTATCAAGCGCTGACTCTACAAACGAAGTTCGTTTGATGATCAAGCTAGGTGGAGAGGGCGGTATAAACAAGTTCAGCCCCGATGATGAAATGCTAATCGTCGACAGCGACTAGCAGAGTTAAATTCAATAGACCTGAAGCACCTTACCTAACTTATGGAATGGTGCTTCAGGCTCACTACAAAAACCTATAGAGACAGCTCTTCTGCTCTAAACACCGGGCCATCCACACAGACCCGCTTCATTGCCTCCCCTTCTGAGGTTTTAACTTTAACAACGCAACCGGCACAGCCTCCCACTGCACAAGCCATATACTCTTCCAACGAAAGCTGACATGGCAGGTCAAACTCTTTTGCCAAAGCCGAGACAGCTGAAAGCATCGGGTGAGGGCCACAGCTAAATAGCTCAACCTCCTGCAATTCAGAAGCTGAAAGTGAGCGTAAATAACAGCGCGCAAGGTCAGTTATAAAACCATCAAAGCAACCTTCAAACTTAGCATTACTCGCTAATCGAGCAGGGATACCCCACTCTTCCAGAAGTGGCATAGTGGCAAAACATGCCTGGTCGATGCCAGGCACAGCTAGTTTTGATTTGACTGTTTCAAAGGGAAAAGGAATTTCAGAACCCATCAGCACAAGTGGCTGAAAATCCATTTCACCCGCATAGATAGACTCTGCTAGGTAAACCATAGGAGGAATCCCAACACCGCCGCCTATCAGCAACGGCCTTTTATGTTCACTAGAAAGAGCAAATGGATTTCCAATAGGTCCCATTAAACTTAGCAGATCACCTACCTGCCGTTGAGCAAGCAACTTAGTTCCTTGCCCTAGCTCTTTAAATAAAATATCTACCCAGCCCTCACCGCTGTTTGCCCGCATAATTGAGATCGGCCTACGCATAGCTAAGAGCTCTTCACAGCGAATGTGTATGAATGAACCAGGTTCTGCTTTAGCCGCACATTTAGGCGCATCCAAACGCATAATATGCTGTCCACCAGAAAATGATTCGTGAGCTAAAATGCTCGCCTCTTCCACAAAAATAGTGTTTTTTTGTTGATTCATTTAAATTCTTGTATTCAATTTTTCGTTCTTACCTAGCAAACAGAGGCTAATGGCCATAAGCGGCTAACTGTTTCTGTCAAAAACAATCTGCCCAGATCTAAGCGTCAAGGTAACTTGCCCTGTTGCAGTTTGACCAATGAATGGATTGTTCCGCCCTGCACTTAGCCAGCTCGCATCGCCCACTTGCCACTGTTTTTTGGGATCAAAAATAGTCACGTCTGCGGGAGAACCCCTGTTTAACTGCCCACATTCAAAGCCCAATATGCTCGCAGGCCCAGCGGTCATTCTCGCCAGCGCCTCATTCAGGCTAAGGATGCCCTCATCAACCAGCTTAAGCAGTAGCGGTAAAACAGTCTCCAATCCCGCTATTCCCGGCTCTGTTGACTGAAATACATCCAACTTAGCATCCACCTCATGTGGCTGGTGGTCAGAACATATTGCACCAATCACCCCCTCAGCAACTGCCGCTCTCAACCCCTCACGGTCACTTTCAGTCCTCAAGGGAGGCCTGACGTTGCACTGCGCATTATAACCGCTGATATCAAGCTCACTGAGAAAGAGCTGGTGAGCACTAACATCTGCACTAACAGGAACCCCTTCATGTTGCGCTCTAGCGACCATTCGTGCGGCCTTAAGACTCGATAACTGACCAAAATGCGCTCGAACACCTGTATGACGAATTAACTCAAGCGCCTGAGCAACAGCGGTTGTTTCCGCTATATCAGGAATACCCGGCAGCCCTAATCTAGCACTGACGGCTCCCTCATGGACAAAGCCTCCTTCGCTTAACCCCTGATCTTCTGGACGAATAATTACAAGCAGGTCATACGTTGCGGCATATTCCATTGCACGCCTGAGAACAAGCGTACTTTTGATGGCTCTATCCACATTACTGACCGCTAAACAGCCTGCTTCCTGTAAAGCGCCCATTTCACTCAGGCTTTCTCCCGCAAGCCCTTTAGTTAATGACCCTATTGGTAAAACGGTGCAGTTCCCAGCTAATTGAGCTCGCTCCTGAATCAAGTTTGCAACTGCCGGCGTATCAATAACTGGGGCTGTGCTGGGAGTACAGCAAAGCGTTGTAAAACCGGCGCTCACAGCCGCTTTTGTTTCACTAACAATTGTTGCCTTATGTTCCTGCCCAGGTTCGCGCAAATGGGTGGACATATCGACAAACCCGGGGCAAACAATCTGTCCGCTTGCATCGATAACTCGATCAGCCTCAAAGCCCTCAGGTTTTGCACCTAAAGCAAGCACTCGTCCACCGGCAATATAAAGCGAAGCCTGAAGATCAACCTGATTAGCAGGATCAATGACTCGCCCATTCTCGATCGCGATTCTCATCAGCCTTCACCCCGCTGCATTGCCATCGACATCACAGCCATTCGAATCGCAATCCCATTTGTCACCTGTTGCAAGATCACTGAGCGGTCACCATCGGCAACAGCAGAATCAATTTCAACGCCTCGATTAATTGGTCCTGGATGCATAACGATCACATCACTTTTTGCCTGTGATAATCGCTTCTCGGTCAGACCATAAAAATTAAAATACTCGTGCTCACTCGGTAGTAATGCACCTTTCATCCGTTCCCGCTGTAACCTGAGCATAATAACGACATCGATATCGGCAAGCCCCTCATCCATATCATGGCAAACCGTCACGCCGAGTGACTCTATCTCATCAGGAAGCAATGTTATTGGTGCAACAAGGCGAACCTCCTCAGCACCCAAAATATTCAACGCATGAACCTGTGCCCTAGCTACACGTGAATAACGCACATCTCCGACAATAGCGACCTTTAGCTGACTAAAATCACTCTTCATCTGCCGAATGGTAAACATGTCGAGCATCGCCTGTGTAGGGTGAGAATGACGACCATCCCCAGCATTGACCACACTAATATGTGGCGCCGCCTGCTCGGCTATAAAATGCGCAGCTCCGCTCATTGCATGCCTAACCACAAACATATCGACGTTCATCGCCTCAAGGTTGCGAACCGTATCAAGCAGGCTCTCACCTTTCGAGGTGGCAGAGGTGGCGATATTGATATTTAAAACGTCAGCCGAAAGCCTCTTTGCAGCCAACTCAAAAGTTGTCCGAGTTCGCGTGCTGTTCTCAAAAAAGAGATTAACGATCGTTTTCCCTCTCAACAGAGGTACTTTTTTAACTTGCTGCTCAGCAACGCTAGAGAAAGATTCTGCACGATCCATGATCTCAGTCAGGATCGACCGACTTAATCCTTCAATAGAGAGAAAGTGTTTCAGCTTTCCTTCTGCATCAAGCTGTAAATCAACCGGGGTTCCGTGCCCACCAATTTCAGGAAAAGTTCGCACCGCTCCAATATTCATCGGCTTTCCTGTAAGTTAATGCAAAGCTCTAATGGCTCTGGACCCGACAGCTTAATTTGCTCTCCTGGTGAAAGCTTAATTTGTCCACCAACTGCATCAGGCTGGAAGGGAAGTTGGCGTTCTCCACGATCAAGCAATACCCCTAATGCAACTTGGTTTGGTCGCCCATAATCAAAAATCTCGTTTAAAGCTGCCCGGATTGTTCTTCCCGTAAAAAGAACATCATCTATCAAGAGAACATCTCTCCCCTCAACCGAGACAGGAAGACTGCTTGGTGTGACCTGTGGGTGCATACCAATTTGCGAAAAATCATCACGATAGAAAGAGATGTTCAGCAATCCAAGCGGCTCTTCCAAACCCAACCGACTATGCAGAATTTCTGCGATCCAGCCGCCTCCCGTATGGATACCGATCATAAGAGGGTTCACCATCCCTCTAGCCGAAATAGCCTCCTTAAGGCTCATCTCAAGCTGGTCTAAAAGCGGTTGAATATCGAGGTTATTATGATTCATTTTGCCCTTCTTGATATTTTTATACGAAAGTGCGGTTATTCCTGATTCAACCAGCTCTGTAAAATCAATGTTGCAGCGAGCTGATCCTGCACTTCCCAAAGCTTTGTTGCATTCACTTTCATCTCATCAAACAAAAGTTGTTTGGATTCATAGGTGGTCAGCCCTTCATCCATCGTGTGCACAGAGAGATTATAACGCCCTTCCAGTTGTCGGCAGAATTTTAAAATTTTATCCGTAACTGGATTCTTACTACCATCTTCCTGATAACAGATACCTACGACAAAACCGGTTGGCCGCCACTCCTTAACCAGCCGGCTTATTGCCTCCCAGTTGGGCTTCTGGTTAATTGCTGGAATTGTTTCCAAGGGGCTCGCCATCCCGGTTACCGACTGACCGACCGCGACACCAATTTTTTTGGTGCCAAAATCAAAACCAAGGTAGCAGTTATCGTCTGTTTGAGTGAGCAATGAGTCCAGCGACATACGAACCTCTATTTATTAGCTTTGCCGTCTGAAATCAGGCATGCCCAGTTTCGGATGAAAGAAGGTCAAGATCAATCCCTAGACCGCCTGCAGCCGCTTTCCAACGCGCCTCAAAAGGCAAATCAAATAGAATTGACTCACTTGCTGGAACACTCAACCAGGAATTATCAAGAATTTCCTGCTCCAGTTGTCCTGCTGCCCAGCCAGCATATCCCAATGTGATGAGTGGAGATTCTGGCCCATCACCCTCCGCCATCGCCTCCAATAGATCGCGTGATGTTGTTAGTGAAACCGTATCTGTCACCGGCAATGTTGATTTCCACTCACTGCCTGCTCGGTGAAGAATAAACCCTCTTTCCATTTGGACTGGTCCACCAAAGCAAACTGGGTAGTCTCCAACGGACTTTGATCTAGGCGCTATATCCATCTGCTCAAATATCTCATTGAGTGCCATTTCAGCCGGGCGGTTAATGATGACGCCTAAAGCTCCTTCATCATTATGCTGGCAAATATAGGTTACCGTATGAAAGAAATTAGGATCTTTCAATGCCGGCATGGCAATCAAAAAATGGTTTATCAGACTATCGCTATTTTTCATTATTTTGTAGAAACCTTATCACTTGCAAAACGCCAAGTTCTGGTGATTGCCAATTGATCGTACTCTTTGCTGATTTTAGCTGGAAATGCCGCAAAAGGGGCAGCAAGCCGAACAATTCTCATCGCCGCATCATCTAAGACTTTATGCCCAGAGGAGCGTCTCAAATCGACCTTATCCAAAGAGCCATCACTGTTGATCAAAACAACCAGCAACAAGCGCCCTGCCAACCTCTTCCTTCTCGCCTCATCAGGATAGTTAAGGTTCCCGATGCGCTCAATCTTTCTCTGCCATTCTGCTTCATATTGCGCAAAAATATAACTTTTTGCACTCATAGAATTTATAAACTTAATCCGCGGCCGTTTTGCATAATTTTGCTCTGACCGATTCAGCTCTTTACTCAACTCTGAAATCTGCATAGCGAGGCTTTCAGCCGTAATTTTGCGCGGTTTGTCTTCCTTTTGCTCTTTATCTGCTGTGTTTATCTTTTTTATCGAACTCTTTTGTACCAAAACCTTTTTCTGACTACTTTGTGATGCCTGCTTCTTCATCTCAGCAGCTTGAGCTTGTTGACCACTATTCTTAGCAACCTGCTGCGGCCTACCTCTCTCTTCTATTTTCCTCTTCTCTAAACTTTCACCACTACCCAAGCTATTTGCTTGCGCTAAAAAATCGGCCTTTTCAGGCTCTCGGTCGCTACTTCGCTGAACCAGAACGATCTCAAGTGATTTACTCGCTTCACTCGGTTTTGGAACGTCAAAGGTGATACCTAAAATAATCAATGCATGCACAATCCCCGCCAAGAATAGCGTTGAAATCAACCTATCTGAAGAGGAGACGGTTAGGGCTCTACGCATTGTTTCTTATCTTTCCTCATTAAGTTTTTAGATTACCCAGAAATTGCCTGCTCAATCTGATCCATCAGTGTCCCACTGATATTGAGACCATATTGGCGATCCAACTCTTGAATACAGGTCGGGCTGGTAACGTTAATTTCAGTAAGATAATCACCGATCACATCTAGACCGACAAAAATGAGTCCTTTCTCCTTCAAAACTGGGCCGACCTGACTACAAATCCAACGATCTCTTTCGGTCAATTCCCGGCCTTCACCTCGTCCACCGGCAGCAAGGTTACCTCGACTCTCACCTTCAGCGGGGATACGCGCTAAGGCGTAAGGAACCGGCTCTCCATTAATTAGTAATATACGCTTATCCCCGTCGACTATCTCGGGTAGATAGCGCTGCGCCATCACAAACTGGTTGTTATGCTGAGTCATAATCTCCAGCACAACGCTTAGGTTTGAGTCACCCTCTTTCAGCCTAAATATAGAGGTTCCGCCCATGCCATCCAAGGGCTTGAGAATAATTTCCCCCTGCTCTTTCAGGAAGGCGCGTATTCGACCTGAATCACGCGCAACAAGCGTTGGCGCACAGCACTGCGTAAACCATGCCGTAAATAGCTTCTCATTGGCATCACGTAATGACTGCGGCTTATTAACGACTAGAACACCGCTCTCTTCTGCCCGCTCAAGCAAATAGGTCGCATAGATATATTCCGAATCAAATGGTGGATCTTTGCGCATCAGAATGACATCTAACTCATCAAGCGCCCAGTCCTTCTCATCAGTAAAACGAAACCATTCATGCTCGTTCCGCTCAACTTCAAGCTGCCTCATCCGAGCACCACTTCGACCATCCCTTAAATAGAGATCACTCATCTCCATATAGTAAAGCTCCCAACCGCGCACCTGTGCCTCTAGCAACATCGCAAAGCTGCTCTCTTTATTGATTTTGATCCCCTCGATCGGATCCATCACAATGCCAAGCTTAATAGTCAATTTATCTCCTTCCTATCTCTTTGGTTTGAATGCCGTTACAGATCGCCCCACAACAGCTGAGCGGCTGTTATCGCAGCGATACAGGCAGTTTCTGCCCTCAAAATACGCGGCCCCAATGTTACCGATTGGTAACCGGCCTGAACAGCCCTAACTTGCTCACTATCACTAAACCCCCCCTCTGGCCCAGAAAGAAGAATAAGCCGCTGCTCCGGCATCGAAAGTTCCAGCAAAGATTGCTTAGCACGAGGGTCAAAAAAAAGTTTTAGCGCCTCTCTTTCATTTTCCAGCCATTGCTCAAAATGGACTATTTCTGCCACTTCAGGGACAACCGTTCGGCCACTTTGTTCACTCGCCCCCTGTGCTATTTTCTGCCAATGACGCTCTTTTTTTGCCATTCGCTGATTACGAACTGGAGCGGCGCAGTATTCGGTAATAACGGGGATAATAGAGGTAACACCAAGCTCAACAGCTTTTTGGACGGCAATATCCATTCGCTCGCCACGCGTAATAGCAAGCGCTAAAGTGATATCTAGCTTTGGCTCAATTTTTTTATCAAACCACTCTCCGACTCTGATCTCAATGGCTTTACGAGAAACCTCTACCAAGAAGGCAGAAAACTCCCCGCCTGAACCGTTGTAAACTCTAATTTCAGAGCCTATTTTGAGCCTTAAAACAGAGCGTAAATAATGCGCAGAATCATCCGCCAACTGAATAACTTCTCCAGTTTTAAGCTCCTCTTTAAGAAATAGGCGGCTAACTCTCAAGATTAATGCACCACATTTTGGATAATGACCCTGCCTCCACCTTTGCGAATCAGCGCCAGTGGTAATTGCCCATAATCTTTCATTTGAATATAAGAAGTCCAAAGAACGGCAAGATCACATTCGACCAGCGATTTATTTGAACTCATATTTCCAAGAAGCCATTGCTATGCGTGCGGATGAGAATACCACGAACAGACACAAGGCATCCCTAACAGCTCATTTGCTGAGCTATTAGGGAGGGAATCACTGATCTTCCGATTTTAGAGCTTCCAGCTCATCACGCGTTGGAAAGGTACGAATAACCTCTTTATCTCTAGGCGGCATTTGCAGGTGGAAACCCAATGTTTTCAGGTTCTCCAGTACCTTCACGACATTCTCTTGGGCAAGAGGCCGCTCTTCAGAAAGTGACAGTTCGAAAACAAATTCCGGATGTGGAAACTTTTTCATAATCTCCTCGGGGACTTCCGAAAAGTCACACTCATCCAGAACATAAAGGTACATCCCTTCATTTTTTGTCGTTTTATAGATAAAGCTATTCACTTCACTCATCTCCACGACCTCCTATTCCGAGATTTTCACAAATTGCCAGTATCGGTTTTGATTGATTCATTGTATAGAAGTGGAGACCTGGAGCTCCTTCACTAAGCAGTCGGTCGCAAAGCTTCGTAACCACTTCCTGGCCAAATGCTCTAATCGAATCACGGTCATCACCATACGCTTCCAAACGTTTACGCATCCAACGGGGGAGTTCTGCGCCGCACATATCTGAGAAACGAGCCAATTGCGTATAATTCGTTACCGGCATAATCCCCGGCACAATCGGCAAATCCAAACCTAACTTTTCACAACTTTCAACAAAGTGGAAGTAGCTATCTGCATTATAGAAATATTGCGTAATCGCGCTATCTGCACCTGCCTCAACTTTTCGCTTAAAATTCAGCAGGTCAGCTGTCGCATTCGTCGCTTGCGGATGAAATTCTGGATAGGCCGCCACCTCGATATGGAAGTGATCACCGGTCTCTTCTCGAATAAATTCAACCAACTCATTTGCATAGCAGAACTCGCCCGCATCACGCATTCCTGAGGGAATATCGCCACGCAAAGCGACAATCTGATTAATATTATTCTCTTTGTACTGCGTCAAAAGGTCGCGAATATTCTCGCGCGTCGAGCCCACACAAGAAAGATGGGGTGCTGCACGAACAGAAGTCTCTTTCTGAATTTCTAGCACCGTTTCAAAGGTCTTCGCCTGCGTTGAACCACCCGCCCCAAATGTAACCGAGAAAAAGCGCGGGTTCAGCTGTACAAGACGATCTCGTACGGCGGCAAGCTTCTCACCCGCCTCCTCGGATTTTGGCGGAAAAAACTCAAAACTGAAAACTGGTTTGTATTGCTTTTGACTATCCATTTAACTGCTCTACTCTTAATTGGAAATAAGGCTTACCCTAGACAAATCCAAGGTAAGCCGTACTACCTATTTTTATGCCTTAGTAGCGATAATGCTCTGGCTTATAAGGCCCTTCAACCGGCAAACCAAGATAATCCGACTGCTCTTGGCTTAGCTCCGTTAGATCCGCACCTACTTTCGCAAGATGGAAACGAGCCACTTTCTCATCGAGATGTTTAGGTAATACATACACCTCGTTACCGTAATCCGCACTCTTTTCCCACAACTCGATCTGCGCCATCACCTGATTGGTAAATGAAGCCGACATTACAAAGCTAGGATGGCCTGTTGCACAGCCCAGATTCACTAAGCGGCCTTCTGCCAGCACAATCAGCTTCTTTCCATCAGGAAAGATCACATGATCAACCTGTGGTTTGATGTTTTCCCACTCATAACCGCGAATCGAGGCGATATCAATTTCAGAATCAAAATGCCCAATGTTGCAAACAATCGCTTCATTCTTCATCGCCACAAGATGATCATGGGTAATAACGCTTACATTGCCTGTGGTGGTCACAAAGATATCGCCTTGCCCAGCAATCTCGTCCATACGGACCACACGATAACCTTCCATTGCTGCCTGTAGCGCACAAATTGGGTCAATCTCTGTAACCCAAACCGTAGCACCCATGCCGCGAAATGCCTGAGCACAGCCTTTACCTACATCGCCGTACCCCAAAACAACGCAGATCTTTCCAGCAATCATTACGTCGGTTGCCCGCTTAATGCCATCAAGTAGAGATTCACGACAACCGTACAGGTTATCAAACTTAGACTTTGTAACCGAATCATTCACATTGATCGCAGGCACCTTTAGACTGCCTTCTTTAACCATCTCATAAAGGCGATGAACACCCGTTGTTGTCTCTTCTGACAAGCCACGCACATCATCCAGAAGTTCTGGATACTTCTCGTGCATCATCTGCGTCAAATCACCGCCATCATCAAGAATCAGATTTGGGCGCCAGCCATTTGGGCCGAAAATAGTCTGCTCAATACACCACAAGAACTCCTCTTCACTCTCACCTTTCCAGGCAAAAACAGGAATTCCCTGATCGGCAATAGAGGCTGCCGCCTGATCTTGTGTAGAGAAAATATTGCATGAAGACCAGCGCACCTCTGCACCCAGATCAATCAGCGTCTCAATCAACACGGCTGTCTGAATAGTCATATGCAAACAGCCCGCAATGCGCGCACCTGCCAGTGGTTTTTTACCTTTAAACTCTTCTCTCAAGCCCATTAGGCCAGGCATTTCGATTTCCGCAATGCGCGTCTCTTTGTGACCCCATTCAGCCAATGAAATATCGGCGACTTTATAATCCGGGTTTAAGTTTTCTATAGGTTGTGTCATCTTTAATTCCTTCCCTTAAATGCCCGCTGCCGCTTTAAGCGCTTCAGCTTTGTCAGTTTTCTCCCAAGTAAAGCCCTCTCCGGTTCTACCGAAATGGCCATACGCAGCGGTTTCTCTATAGATAGGTCGCTTAAGATCAAGCATCTTAATCAACCCTTTTGGCCGCATCTCGAAATGATCTCGTACAAGCTCAACCAAGCGCTCTTCGCTCACTTTTCCTGTACCAAAAGTCTCAATGCTAATCGAGGTGGGTTCAGCCACACCGATTGCATAAGAAATTTGAATCTCACAGCGTTCTGCTAAACCGGCAGCAACAATGTTCTTTGCAATATAGCGCCCCATGTAGGCAGCAGAACGATCCACCTTAGAAGGATCTTTACCACTAAAAGCACCACCACCATGGCGTGCCATGCCGCCATAAGTGTCAACAATAATTTTGCGTCCTGTTAGACCACAGTCCCCCACAGGACCGCCAATAATGAACTGACCTGTCGGATTAATTAGGTACTTGGTCTCTTTGTGTAGCCATTCAGCAGGAATAACCGGCAGAATCACCTCATCCATAATCGCTTCTTGTAACTCTTTTAAAGCAATATCAGGTGAATGCTGAGTAGAAAGAACAATCGCATCAACTGCAACCGGTTTGCCATTTTCATAGCGCATCGTTACCTGGCTTTTAGCATCAGGCCGCAACCAAGGCAGTGTTTTATCCTTACGAACTTGAGCTTGACGCTCAACAAGCCGGTGTGAATAGGTAATCGGTGCCGGCATTAATACATCGGTCTCATTGCTGGCATAGCCAAACATCAGCCCTTGGTCACCCGCCCCTTGCTCGTGATCATCAGCTTCATCCACACCCATTGCAATATCTGGAGACTGCTTGCCAATCGCATTAAGAACAGCACAACTTTGCCAGTCAAAACCAATCGCAGGATCATCGTAACCGATATCCCTAACAACATTTCGAACTAGCTCTTCGGTATCAACCCAAGCATCTGTCGTGATTTCCCCCGCCAAAATGACCATGCCGGTTTTAACCATTGTTTCGCACGCCACACGAGAATCTGGATCCTGCTCAAGTAACGCATCCAAAACCGCATCCGAAATCTGATCCGCGACTTTGTCGGGATGCCCCTCTGATACAGACTCAGAGGTAAATATAAAGTTATCAGTCATACAAAAAACCTTTTTAAAGGCCTTATCTCCTCGCTACAAACCAAATCGATAAGGCACAAAAAAACCCGCTAAGCATATGCTAAAGCAGGTTTTCACCCATATTTAGCAAAATTTATATAGCGCCTGCAAGCCGGTTCAAATCAGCGCTTAGTCTATTGATTATAGGTTACAAAAAATCCTCGTCAAGTGTTTTTAACCCCCAAGCACTAACACACCAATGATATAATTTGGAGCTAATAGTAATCATGGATTATGACATGACGGATCTATCTGTAAACACAGAGCCAGAAAACCTATCAACCTCACAACAGGAATCTTTACTATACCTCCAAAGAGATGTGCTTGAATCTGTTGCCACAAGCAACGAACATGGTGATAATCTCGTCAAACTTTGCCTTGCAACAGAAGCGATGCTCCCTAAGGCAGTCGCCTCAATTATGCTGTTTGATAATAGCCACGAAAACCTGGTTGTGCGCACCGCCCCATCTATTCCTGATGCCGCCATCCTACAATTAAATGGCCTAACCCCAGGACCACAGGCTGGTTCGTGCGGCACAGCCGTCTATTATAAGAAGCCCATTTATGTTGAAAATACTGCGACGGATAATCGCTGGCAACATTTTGGTCAATTTGCCATCGACTTTAATATCTGTGCTTGCTGGTCCAACCCTATTACTGATTCGCATGGTCAAGTAATTGGCTCTTTCGCCTTATCGAGTTTTGAAACACGCTCACCTATCCAGTTCCAAAAAGAGCTGCTGAAAGTTGCCGCTTATCTATCTGGAATAATCATTCAACGCGAAAAAATAGAGAGCGAGCTGTGGAACCAAATCCATGTTGACCCATTAACACTTCTCCCCAATAGAACACTGCTCAATCAGCGATTGCAGCATGGTATCGAAATCTCCTCACGAAACCGCACTAAAATTGCGCTGCTTTTTATTGATGTTGATAATTTCAAAATGGTCAACGACAGTTATGGGCACACGGTCGGTGATGAAATTCTAATCCGGGTCGCCAATGCAATGAAGCAAGCTGTAAGAGAACAAGATACCGTTGCGCGCACAGGCGGAGATGAGTTCACCATTCTGCTGGAAGACATTAACGACCCTTTGGACGCGAGCAAAGTGGCCCAAAAAATCCTCGATAGCACAAAGGAATCCAGCCATCTAGAAGACATAGAAATTACCTTAAGCATCGGCACCAGTATCTATCCGGATGACACCCAGGACCAAGAAGAATTACTACGTAATGCTGACACAGCGATGTACGCTACCAAAGCCGCCGGGAAGAACAGTCACTCTTTCTACAAACCTGAATTAACACAAGCTGTTCAAGCACAAATCACCTTGCAAAATGAGCTTCGTCAAGCCCTAAGAAATGATGAATTTGTCCTGTTTTTTCAACCTATATTCAATAATACCGGCCAAAAAATTGAAGGGGCCGAAACATTAATTCGGTGGAATCACCCGACTAAAGGGCTCGTAATGCCCAACGACTTCATACCGGCCGCTGAAGAAAATGGGTTGATTAATGAGATCACTCAATGGGTAATGCTTCACGCCTGCACAACCGCCAAAAAATGGTTAAATAACGGCATCGAGTTGAAAAAACTCTCTATTAACCTCTCTGCTAGTGAGATCTCCCTGGACTGCTATAAGAAAGTTGAAATGCTATTGGAACAGACTGGGTATCCGGCCAACAGGTTAGAACTCGAAATCACTGAAACGATGCTAATGGAGCAAGGTCAGAGAGCATTTCGTGAGCTTGAAAAAATCCGCGAGCTTGATGTTAGCATTGCGCTCGATGACTTTGGAACAGGCTACTCATCTTTACACCTGCTACGCCGCCTGCCCATTGATAAACTTAAAATTGATCGCAGCTTTATTATGGAACTACCCCAAAATCAGGACGATATCACCTTAACCAAACTTATTATTTCCATGGGGAAAAGTCTCTCACTTCAAGTGGTTGCCGAAGGGGTAGAAACTGAACAACAAAGGCATTTCCTGTCCGAAGAGGGCTGCGACCTTTTGCAGGGGTTTTTGTTATCAAAACCATTGCCTGAAGAGGATTTCTTGGAAAAATTCAAACTACACGCCTAATTCTCGTAGTTGCGCCAGCAATCAAGCCATGCCCCAATCTGCCTAACTGAGAAAGAATCCATGAAAATGGTTTTCTTTGCCGAGATAAATTGACTTATTAACCATTCCGTAAACTCCTTTTCCTTAATATTGCTCGAATAATAATTGAGCCTACTTCAAAAAAACTAAGGGAGCACAGAGCGGCTCAAAATAGAAAATCTTACTCTTTTTGTTAACGCAGACCTGCCTCTTCCTCAATCTTAACGCAACCACGGCGCTTTATGCCTACCTTTGAATCTCTCTCTGCAAGAAAACTCTTGAGCTCCAAGTCATCCGTTTTTACACAGTTTTCATACAAATATAATTGCCGCACCTGTTTCAGCGAAACGAGTTCCGAAGGAATAACACCACTCAGTTTATTCTGACTCAATGCAAGCAAAGTTAGATCAGTTAACTGCCCAAGTTCCCGAGGAATTTCGCCTGTTAATTGATTCTTGGAAAGAGACAACGAGGTCAGTTTTGATAAGTTTCCTAGCCCAGTTGGGATATTACCCGCTAACTCATTATCACTTAGGCCGAAAACGGTCAGATTCTCTAGCTTTCCAAGCTCTGTAGGGATAATTCCCGTCAGCCTATTAAAAGAAAGCGCCAGCATATTAAGATGGCTTAATTCCCCCAATTCAGCAGGAATGCTTCCCGTTAGCTCATTGTTATTAAGCTTGAGATTAAACAGCTCTTCAAGCTGCCCCAACTCTTTAGGAATAGCACCACTCAGTTGATTGAGAGGGAGCGTGATTGCATACACGCGCTTATTTATACAGGTAACACCAAACCAACTACACTCTGTTCCCTCTGCCCCTAGCCAGCCCGTTTTATTAACCCAGTTATCGCCATCAGTCGAATTATAAAGCACAATTAAAGCATCTCGCTCAGCCGCTGGAGTAACAGGCTCTTGATCAGTACAAGAAAGCAAGCTAAATGAAGCCGCTGCTACCATCAGGAGTAAAAAGGACTGAAACTTAGTAATCAACATATTCTCCTACCTTCTTTCTCTTCTCATATAAGGAGGCAATTTCCCCGTGCTACAGCGGCCTGAAACTAGCGATACAAACTAAAGCGACATCCAATAAAAAACTATTACTACAAAACTTGCAATGCAAGCGTAACTTGACAAACAAATCCTGCTGCAAAAGCTAGCGTACGTACCCAGGGAATACCCAGAGTATACGTAACCAAGTGAGCCACACGAGCCCAAAAGAACACCATACACGCCAAAGCCGTTGTTTCATTAGATACTCCCGCAACATGAACAGCAAGCACGAGTGGCGCGAAAACAACCAGATTTTCGATAGCATTTGCATGTGCTTTTTTCATGCGGACAGCCCATGCAGCCATATTATCGATATCCGCATGAGGGCCAACAGCATTCATGAGCCCACCTGCCACTATGTAGTTAAGCGCATACGGCACCCAGATAACAGCTGTAAGTAATGCTACAGCCACAAGATAAAATAGTTCTGTTGACATTATTTCTCTCCAAATTTAGTTTCTTACCACCAGATTGGACAGGATAGAATAATTTCATCTCCTGAATTCATCATCCAATGCTTTCTGCCCCAGAAAGCAGAAAGATCTCAATTTACACCATTTTATTCTCAAAAAGAAAGCGCCAAATGATGCTCCATTGGAAGCCAAGACAGACAGCTTCTGCCTCCTGTTTTCCACACTAAATATTAGTTTTTTTAGATATACGAAACGAAGGCTCTAGCCCACAACCTAGGAGTTCGGTATATTCGATTACTCACATCCCCCTAAATTCACAACATATCGAAATAGATGTATAAACTAGAAATCTTCTGCCTGCCCGAACAAAAAGAGCGCGTCCTATATACTTTACATGAAGCAGGTGTAGACCAAATCGGCAACTATGATCATTGCTGGGCGATAAGCTCCATTACGGGCACACATCGCGCACTAGAAGGTTCCAACCCAGTATTTGGTTCAGTTGGTGAGGTGGAAAATTATCCCCTTCTAAAAGTCGAAATCAATGTAGATCAGCAACATATAAAAGAGATTGTTGTGCAATTAAAATCTTGCTTGGGCTGGGAGGAGCCGCTGATAAACATACTTAAACTCTACAACAGAGAATTTGATTTTTAGCGCTGAAGCTTTAACCAGAAAACTATTCCAATCCTTGCCCCTATTGCCCCCAAAAAAGGGCTCCCAGCGACAAACGCTGAAAGCCATACTCTGTATTCTGCCGCTCCTGCTAAGGAGCTCGTTTCAACACCTCATTGATACAAGCTGAGGCAAAACTATGAATGCCACCTCGACATCCTCGGCTGCATTTAAGCCTATCGCATCAATGCAGTTAAGTTATTTAGAAATCATCACCAAAACTTCAAATCTCTGGGCATTTGCAACAATGCCTTTATCCCATCCACCTTCAATTAACGCTTCTGAATTTGCTTTTAAAGCCGCAGCGACTTTACCCCCAAAGTGTGCATCAACCCCAGATTGATCCGCGAAAAAATCAATAACTGCAAATTCATCTTCAGAAATTTGAATAGCAAACCAATAAGCAGTTTTAGGTTCAGTTTTTTCAACCATTGGTGCAGCTGATTTTAGAAAATCAGCTAATGCAATAGCCTGCCCAGCTTTAGCTTTAAATGGGACAAACATTGCGATTTTCATTTCACTTGGGTTGTTTGATGTCTTAGCAGATAAAACTTTAGGATTTCTGACATCAGCAAGCACGCCCTTATCCCAACCGCCCTGTACTAACACCCCCGCATTGTCCTTAAGTGCGGCTGCAACCTGCCCAGCAAAGTGGGCTTCTCTACCTGAAGCATCCTCGAAAACATCAAAGATCATCATGCCATCTTTATTTTTTAGCCCTGCCCACACTAATGTTTTAGGTTCGGTTTTAGCGACCAAACCGGCACCTTCAACCAAGAAGTCAGCTAAGGCCTGTTCCTGACCTTGTTTTGCCTTTAATGGAGCATAGGTTGCTTCTTTAATAACCACCCCTGTACAAGCGTTCAGGCTAAGCATTAAAAGAGCTAGCAAAGAAATTATAAATTTATGTTTAATCACGATATCCACCTTAGAAATAAGCTGCAATTGTAAGTCACTGTAAGCAATAATCTCGATTTAGGCATTTAATTTTACATCCAGAAAGCAAATTGCCCCTAAAAACCTGATGATTCGCAACTCACCATACCCCAAACAAAAAAGGCTCTCAACACCGGATGGATGCTGAAAGCCTTACTGTATATGGTGGGCCTACTCCGACTAGAGCGGAGGGCAAAGAATTGAGAGGAACAGCAAATTCTAGTTTCTGACACTGAGATTATGCGCAGAACCAGCACCTTAGTCCTATGGAAATTAAGCCCGAAGAACTAATATTCAATCGTAATTATATTTATGAATAATTTTCCATTTCTCTCTTGTATAGCCTTCTGAGTCGATTTCCCCATACTCTAATTTTTCACTTAGTGCCGCCAATTCTTGCTTCTTCTTTCTTTTTAATTGATATTTAGTCAGGTCGTAGTTAATCGCCTTAGCTCCGTCATATCCACTAATTGGATCCCACAAAATCGAAAGGGGCCATAACAGTAAATTTACAACCCCAAAACCTGGTTCCCGAGCGTAAAATGACCCTCCCCCTGGCAGAAGACCTAATACGGCTCCTGTGCTTGGGTTCTTCTCTTCGACAAGGGCTCCTTCAATTTCAAATACCGAATATTCCCTCTCTTGCACTTTATTTAATCCATTAGCACAACCAACTGCTGATAACACACAAAAAATTACAACTAACTTCTTAATAAATTCCATTTTTTATCCTTAAATTAAAAAACTAAACAACACGTATCAACCACAAAAATACTCGCTCTTAATCCTAGTAGACTTTGATTAAAATCCAATCAGGCCAAAACAAAAAGACTCTCAACGAAAAAACGCTGAAAGCCTTACTGTATATGGTGGGCCTACTCCGACTCGAACGGAGGACAAAGGGATTATGAGTCCCCTGCTCTAACCAACTGAGCTATAGGCCCGAAACTGAATTTTATTAATCTAAATCTAAGAAGCTACGCAGAGGTTCTGAGCGCGACGGGTGGCGCAGCTTGCGTAGTGCTTTTGCCTCAATTTGACGTATTCTCTCACGCGTTACATCAAACTGCTTCCCAACCTCTTCAAGAGTGTGGTCAGTATTCATATCGATACCAAAACGCATTCTAAGCACTTTCGCTTCTCTTGCTGTTAAGCCTGCCAACACGCCTTCTGTTGATTCTCTCAGGCCTTCCACCGTTGCCGATTCTGACGGAGATAAAACACCTTGATCTTCAATAAAATCACCCAAGTGTGAATCTTCATCGTCACCGATGGGGGTTTCCATAGAGATGGGTTCTTTGGCAATCTTTAGAACTTTCCTAACCTTATCTTCTGGCAATTCCATACGCTCCGCCAGCTCTTCGGGTGTTGCTTCACGCCCCATTTCTTGAAGCATCTGTCTCGATATGCGATTGAGCTTGTTAATTGTTTCAATCATATGAACTGGGATTCTGATCGTTCTTGCTTGGTCAGCAATTGAACGGGTAATCGCTTGGCGAATCCACCAGGTCGCGTAGGTCGAAAACTTGTAACCACGGCGATATTCAAACTTATCGACCGCCTTCATAAGGCCGATGTTTCCTTCTTGAATAAGATCAAGGAATTGCAGACCTCTATTTGTGTATTTCTTGGCAATAGAGATAACGAGACGCAGGTTTGCCTCTACCATCTCTTTTTTTGCACGCCTTGCTTTGGCCTCGCCTAGAGAAACACGGCGATTAATATCTTTTATTTCTTGAATCCTAAGGCCATTTCGCCCTTCAATCGCAGCTAGCTTTTCTTGCGCACGCAAGATATCCAACTGATATGCGTCAAGATCTGCCGAGTATTTTGCGCCTGAATCAATCTGCTCTTGCAACCAATGTTTACTGGTTTCGTTTCCTGCAAAAGTTGTAATAAATGTCTTCCGTGGCATTCCAACTTCTTTTACACAAACCTCTAAAATAATCTTTTCTTGCTCACGGATTTCGCGCAAAGTATCACGCAAAATCTGTCCAAGACGAAGATTAAAACGGGGTGTGCATTTGAACTCTAGAAAAGCATTCGCAAGCTCTTCAGAAGCTTTATCTGTTTTTTCGTGCCCGTAACCATGCTTTTTAAGCGCTTTATCAACCGCATTAGACAGTGTTTTTAAAGATTTTAGTTTTGGCCTTACATCGTCAAGATCAAGAGGTTTAACCTCAACTTCCTCTTCTGCCCCACCAATAATAATTGGGGAGTCATCAAATGGATCAATGAACTTAGTCATTAAATCAGTTAGCCGAAGCTCTTCATTTTCAACCAAGTCGAATGAGTCGTAAAAGTAACTGATAACTTCAGGTGAACGAGTCCATGCAGAGGCTACTTGATAAAGCCCATCTTCGATACGTTTAGCAATTTCCAGCTCGCCTTCACGCGTTAACAGCTCAACCGAACCCATTTCACGCATGTACATTCTAACTGGATCTGTTGTTCGGCCAAATTCAGCATCAACAGAGGCTAGTGCAGCTGCCGTCACTTCGGCCTCAGCATCCGCATCAGTGCTAACAGTTGCCCCTTTTGCCATTAAGGAGTCTTCAACATCTGGTGCTGCCTCATCCACAGAGATACCCAGATCGTTGATCATGCCGATAATATCTTCGATCTGGCTTGCATCGACAATATCACCTGGCAAGTGGTCATTTATCTCCGCATAGGTCAGGTAACCTTGCTCTTTACCTTTGGTAATAAGCGCTTTGATTTTTGACTGTTTTTCTTGTTGATCCATATTTCTCTATATCTCTAGTCGGAAGGTCTCTCGTGAAGCCCAAGCACCAAATTCCAAAAGCTAAAAGTGAACCGCGTATACTACTCTATTTACACTTTATACTCAACCAAACAGGCCCACCATAAACTGCTTACCAAAACACTCAAGAGAGAAGCTGCTTAAGTTCTGCCTGCTCTTGCTCGCTCAAAGAATCTGCCTTTGCTAACAGCTGCTCAATCCTCATACCATCTCGCCGAGCACCTAAGTTCTCTATCGCAGCTTTAAATTCATCCACCGCCAGCTTTTCATCTATTACCGACAAATCAGCTACTGCAAGCTTTTGAATCATTTTCTCCTCTTCCTGCCCCCTGAACATCTCTAGGATTTGGCCTAAATTGATGCTTGGATTGACCGCCAACAGCTCAATTAGTTTCCTTAATAATGGCATTCCCGGCGCATCCAGCAGCCGCCAACGCCCATCTAAATCAATTTCTCGCGCTAAAGCCGGGTAATTTAACAGCAACGTTATTGTGGCTCGCATCGCCGAAGGTTTTTGCCCTAAGCGGTTCGCAACCGGCCTCCGATTAACATCTTTATTGGCGTCCTCTTCTCTACCCAAAAATGCTGAATCAATTTTTGCAATTTTTGTTAAACGCTCCTTCATCATCTTTCTGAACGTATCTGAAGGAATCTTATCAATGAGCGGTTTTGCCCGATCAACTAACTTTGCCCGCCCCTCCATTGAATTCACATCTAAAGATTCAGCCAAATATTCAAAGAAATATTCTGACAGTGGCTGCGCATTCTGAATTCTTTCTTCAAAGCGCTCCAAACCCTCCTTGCGAACAAGTGTATCGGGATCCTCCCCTTCTGGCATCAGCATAAACCGTATTTCACGCCCATCCCGCAAAACAGACAAAGCAGATTCAAGCGCCTTCCAAGCTGCTTTTTTACCGGCAGAATCACCATCGAAGCAAAATACCACCTCAGGAACATGGCGAAACATCTGACCGGCCTGCTCAGCTGTTGTTGCTGTACCAAGTGTTGCGACGGCATAAGAAATACCAAACTGGGCAAGTGCTATAACATCCATATAGCCTTCGACAACAATCAACCTCTGCTGCCGACCCACCTTGCTTAATGCCTCATAAAGGCCGTAAAGCTCACTACCCTTATGATAAAGCTCCGTTTCTGGTGAGTTTAAATACTTTGGAAGCGAATCATCCAAAACCCGCCCACCAAAGCCGACAACTTTGCCACGCCGATTCCGAATGGGGAAAATGATCCTGTTCCGGAAACGGTCGTAACAACCACCGCCCTCCTTCTTAATCACAAGACCTAATGACAGCAACCGCTCATCATTTAAGCCATCAGATAAACCCGACCACCCTGGTGGCGCCAGTCCAAGCTGATAATCACGCGCCACTTCACCACTCACACCGCGTTTTTTTAAATAAGAGATAGCCTCAACCGCCGCAGGGTGACTTTTCAACTGCTCAGAAAACCACTCAGCGGCCCTCATTTGAAGCTGGTAAAGGCCGTCTACCTTCTTGCGCGAAACTTGGTCGACAAAATCATTTTCTTCTCTTGGAACCTCAACACCAGCCTGAGAGGCTAACTCTTCTACTGCCTCGACAAAGCTAAGGTGATCGTAGTCCATTAGAAAACTGATTGCCGAACCGTGCGCACCACAACCAAAACAGTGGAAAAACTGTTTCTGTTGGCTAATGGTAAAACTGGGGGTTTTTTCAGAGTGAAAGGGGCAACAGGCAGAATGGTTGTTACCGGTTTTTTTGAGCGGAACGCGTCGGTCGATAACATCGACGATATCGACTCGAGAAATCAGATCATCAATGAAGTTTTTAGGGATTCGGCCAGCCATAACTTAGATGTTACCACCACCCAACCTAGACCAAGGAAGCCTTGGCCAGAAATAAACAAAAGCCGCTAACCCAGCAGCCCCTTAATTCGCCCACTCACAACAGACATATCAACACGCCCCTGCATCTTAGGCTTAACCAACCCCATCACTTTGCCCATATCTCGTATAGAGGCCGCTGAGACCGCGGAAATTGCCTCTGCAATCATCGCGTCAATTTCTGTGTCACTGAGTGGTTGGGGGAGGTATTTTTTAATGATTTCTATTTCAGCTGCTTCAACATCAGCCAAATCATTACGGTTAGCAGCCCTGTACTGAGAGATTGACTCTCTGCGCTGCTTGACCATTTTATCCATCACAAGAATCACTTGCTCATCGTCAAGCTCAATGCGTTCGTCAACTTCACGTTGCTTTATCGCTGCAGTAATCAGCCGAATAACACCCACTTGGTCCTTTTCACCGGACTTCATAGCAGCAATCATATCGGCCCGAATCTGCTCCTTGAGTGATTTCGGGTTATTACTCATCGAAACAATTACTGCTGAGGACGGCCTCGGCGCAGGTTTTTCAATGCATAACGCTCGCGAGAAAGACCTTTCAAATGACGTTTAACCGCAGCTGCTGCTTTACGCTTACGCTCAGCAGTTGGTTTTTCATAGCATTCACGGCGACGTGTTTCAGCAAGAATCCCTGCTTTTTCACATGAACGCTTGAAACGACGTAGTGCGAAATCAAATGGTTCGTTTTCTTTAACTCTAATTGAAGGCATTTAGCTTCCTAAATCAATAATTAATCTATCAAGAACAACAGGTATAAATCTGCTATTCAGCAAAGTGAGCCGTGTATTATACTCACAGCTCTAACGAAATCAAAAGTCAAATACAAATTCATGATTGTTCTCGGTATTGAAACCTCCTGCGATGAAACCGGAGTCGCCCTTTACGACTCAAACAAAGGGCTACTTTCTCACCACCTCTATAGTCAAGTTGAACTGCACGCCGTGTACGGCGGCGTTGTCCCAGAGATTGCCTCAAGAGACCATATTCGCAAGCTAATTCCCCTAATTAAAGAGACGATTAAACAGGCCGGCATTAGCCACGAACAAATTGATGGAATTGCTTATACCGCTGGCCCAGGCCTTGTTGGCGCTCTACTTGTTGGCGTCTCAACCGCAAGAGCTCTTGCCTGGGCGTGGAGTATCCCCGCCATAGGTGTTCACCATATGGAGGGACACCTTCTTGCACCTATGCTAGAGAAGAATCCTCCCGCCTACCCCTTTTTGGCACTCCTTGTTTCTGGCGGCCATACGCTGCTCGTCAAAGTAGATGGAATTGGCCTTTACACCACCTTGGGTGAATCTCTCGATGATGCCGCAGGCGAAGCATTCGATAAAACCGCAAAAATGTTAGGCCTTGACTATCCTGGCGGCCCTCTACTTGCGAAACTTGCAGAACAAGGTGACCCAAAACGATTTCATTTCCCCCGCCCAATGACTAACCGACCTGGGCTAGATTTTAGCTTTAGCGGCTTAAAGACGTTCACACTCAACACAATGGAAGGATTATCCGGCTCGCAGCAAGACAGAGCCGATGTTGCGCGCGCGTTTCAAGATGCGGTTGTAGACACCATGATCATTAAATGTCGCCGCGCCTTGCGCGAAACAGGGCTAACAACACTTATCATAGCTGGAGGTGTTAGCGCCAACAGTGCTCTCCGTTTAGGGTTGGAAAAACTTGGGAAAGCGGAACAGGCAGAAGTCTATTACCCCAGACTAGAGTTCTGCACCGATAACGGCGCCATGATTGCTTACGCCGGTTGCCAGCGCCTACTTGCAGGAGAGAATACCGCCCTCGAAATCAACGCAACGCCACGCTGGCCAATTAATAAACTATCAGCGCCCAATCTTGCTTTCGGTACCCGCCCTTAAGCGCTGGATATTGCCTCGGTGCCGCCAGGTCAATAAGAGGGAGATAATCACGCTCGCTATCAGAAAGTTTTGATCCCCTAGAAGCAGCCAAATATAAAACGGCGCAAGAACACCAGAAACCAATGCAGCAAGAGAAGAGAGCTTAAATAGCTTTGCGACTACAAACCAGCTGGCAACCACCGCCAGCGCAACAAGCCAACCAAAACCGGCAAACACGCCAAGCGCTGTCGCCACCCCTTTACCCCCTCTGAAACCAAAGAAGAGAGGGTAGAGGTGACCTAGAAATGCAGCCAAACCAACAGCTGCAATCAACAAGCTATCTGAAGAGACAACGCTGACTGCAAAAACCGGCAGCCAGCCCTTTAAGCAGTCTCCGGCCAACGTGAGCGCTGCCGCCTTTTTCCCCGCCAACCTAAGCACATTTGTTGCCCCTGGATTTCCCGAACCACCCTCTCGAGGATCGCCCGCACCAATTAGCCGGCAAACAACTATAGCCGCTGAAACAGAGCCCAATAAATAGGCGGCAACCACCCAAATCCAATCAAACATTCAACACCTAAATTAACTCTCGATAAAGCCCATGATTGTCTAGATTATTTGTAAAGAAAGCAGACCGTTATCAGGTATGATTACGGCACTAACAACAAAAACCAGCCAAGAAAACATGGACATTATATTCCTTCGCGGCCTCCGTATCGAAACCATTATTGGAATCTACGATTGGGAGCGTGAAATAAAACAGGCAGTCATTCTTGATATTGAAATGGCAACCGATATCCGCAAGGCCGCTAGTTCTGACACCATATCCGACACCCTCGATTACAAATCAGTCGCAAAAAGGCTGATTGCCTTTGTCGAGAACAGCAGCTTTGGGCTCGTCGAAACACTTTCAGAGGAGATTACTGCAATCATAATTAATGAATTTGATGTCCCCTGGGTACGACTTACTCTCAACAAAAAAGGCGCTATCCGAGGCGCAAGCGATGTCGGCATCATTATCGAACGCGGCATCAAACCAACCGATGACTGAACTGTTCATTAGCATTGGCAGCAATATCGACCGAGAAAAAAACTGCCGCTCTGCCCTAAACGCTCTGGAAAAGACATTTGGCTCTCTACATATTTCCAACCTGTACGAAAGTGAATCCGTCGGGTTTGATGGCGCACCCTTTTACAATGGTGTCGTTATGCTGCAAACGGATAGAACACTCGAAGAGGTTAAGTGCAGCCTCACAGCAATAGAAAACGGGCATGGGCGCACACGTGGTGAGCAAAAATTTTCCTCCAGAACGCTCGATCTCGACCTGTTGCTATACGGTGACCTGATTTGCCCCGAGAAGAATATCCCTCGAGATGAAATCGAGCACTACGCCTTTGTTCTTGAACCGCTTGCCGAAATTGCCCCTACCCACTTACATCCGATAAAGAGGCAATCTTACCGAGAGCTGTGGGCGCAATATAACAAAGCCGACCTTAAACAAAAGCGCATTACCTTTTCCAGATAAGCCGCAATGTCGCCCCACTCAGATAGAGGCATAAAGCAGATAATCCAATCCGCTCTTAGTGGGCGAATGCTCATCGCCTTTATGATGGGTTTCTCTAGCGGACTCCCCCTACTGCTTACCGGCTCTGTTTTGCAGGCATGGATGACTGAAGAGAAGGTCGATCTTGCAACGATCGGGCTCTTTGCGCTCGTCGGCCTACCCTACACCATCAAGTTTCTCTGGGCGCCTGCTTTAGACCGTTTTACACCTCATCTATTGGGTCGGCGCAGAGGCTGGCTACTCCTTGCTCAACTTTGCCTAATGCTCTCTATTGCCGCACTTGGCATGACTCAACCGGCCTCCAGCCCTTTAGTCGTAGCGGGAGCAGCGCTGCTGCTAACTTTCTTCTCGGCAACCCAAGATATTGTTATCGATGCCTATCGTCGCGAGGCGCTAAGTGATGATGAGCAAGGCCTTGGCGCCTCACTATATGTAAATGGCTACCGTATCGGTATGTTAATCGCGTCAGGAGGAGGGCTAATTCTTGCCGATTTCGTCAGCTTCTCGACCGTCTATCTACTGATGGCTGGCTTTATGAGCATCGGACTCACCACCACACTGCTTGCACCTGAACCGTCGCCAAGCCCAGACCAGCCTAAAACATTAGCTGAAGCGGTTATTAAACCTTTTGTTGAATTCTTTAACCGCCAGAATGCTCTAATGATTCTGCTATTTATCTTGCTCTACAAAGCTGGGGACACAATGGCCAGCCATATGTCGATTCCTTTCTATCTGGAGCTCGGCTTTAGCAAAACAGAGGTTGGCGCCATTGTTAAACTATTCGGTTTTTGGGCAACCATACTCGGTGGGCTTCTAGGTGGCATCCTTATTCTTAAGTCGGGCATATACAGTGCGCTATGGCGCTTTGGAATCTTACAAGCAGTCTCCACTCTAGGATTCGCTATCTTAGCCATCCTTGGGCCAAGCCTTTCGGGCCTCGCGACCGTAATCGCGCTTGAAAATCTCAGTGCCGGCATGGGAACGGCCGCTTTTATCGCCTTTATGGCCAGTCAAACTGACAAACGCTTTACCGCAACACAGTACGCTTTGCTCTCTAGCTTGATGGGAATTCCGCGTGTTTTGATAGCAGCACCAACCGGTTGGGTAGCTGAAATAACCGGCTGGCCTCTTTTCTTTGGGCTTTGTGCAGCAGTCGCAATACCTGGACTTCTCATCCTTACCCGCTTTAAAAGCTGGCTTGAAAACAGTGGGGAGACAACCATAAAAAAAGCCCCTACTGTTGAGTAGAGGCTTTCCAAAAATGAGCTATGTTAATTGGTGAAAAACTGCTGTCTGAAGCGAGCTGTCAGCCCTTTATCAGACCCTTTTGGCTGCAGCCTAACTTTGAAATCGAGCGTTTCTTGGTTAGTAACTCTAAACTCACCAATATAATAAATCGCGCCATCCTCTCGAATTTCACGAGTATCAAAGCTTTTTAGCTGCCCCGTCAGATTAACCGCACTCGCCGCCACCTTTGCGGTAACCGGCTCGCCTGTTGTTCCCGGAACCTTCTTGAGCACAGCAATATTTACAACACCTCTACTCTTACTTCGAGTGATGTCATAGGCCTTTGCAATTTGGGGTGATAAAGTATCTGCAGTGAAGGCGTTGTAGTGAACGACATAGTCACCAAAATCAATCGAATTTTCCGCCTGCGCAGGATAGGAAACCATCAGCAAAAGCACCATTGCCGCCTTCAATAAGTGTTTCCCCAGATAAGTCATCATATAATCTCCTCGTTTACTGTTTTAATTATCTCTTTTTTCAACCCTACACCCTGTAGAGCTGTTTACTCCCTCAAGAGTTCACTTTAATTTATACCTTATTCTCGCTCAAACTGGTACAGAGCGACCTCGCCAAACAGATTTGGCAGCAACCTCATTGGCAACGAACTTCTATGTTGGTAATCAACAACTGCCCGACTAATGATCCGAATTCCCTTTTCTTTGCATAGCCCCTCAAAATCCTTAAAAGTGCAAAGATGAATATTATGCGTATCATACCAAGGGTTCGGCAAAGTCCTCGATACCGGCATTATTCCACCAACACCGAGTTGCAGCCGGTTTTTCCAAAAGCCAAAATTCGGAAAGGTAACGATCCCCTGCTTGCCAACCCTCAACATCTCATCAAGCACAAGATCCGGACGCCGTAGCGCCTGTAGTGCCTGCGAAACGATAACGTGGTCAAACGAGCCATCTTCGAAAACTGAAAGCCCCGCATTAATATCAACCTGTATAACATTAACGCCAGCTTGGATGCAGCTCAATACATTGTCTGGATTTAGCTCTATTCCGTAACCAGAAACAGCCCGACTCTCTTTCAAATGGGCTAGCAATTCACCTTTTCCACAGCCCATATCAAGCACTCGACTATCGCGCGCTATCCACTCACAGATAATCTCCTGATCCGGGCGTAGTGACATCATGACCCTACTCCCGTTTGGATATTACCCATATAGGCGGAAAATGCCTTCATGTAGGTCGGGATTGGAATCAAAAAAGCATCGTGCCCTTGGTCTGCTTCAACCTCAACATATGAGACATTTCGGTCAGCATCGGTCAAAGCCCTCACAATTTCCCTCGATCGCTCAGGCGCAAAACGCCAGTCACTCGTAAATGAAGCGACAAAAAAACTGACGTCGATTTTCTCAACAGCTCTTGCGAGACTACCTCCAAACTCACGAGCAGGATCAAAATAATCTAGCGCTTTTGTCATCAGAAGGTAGGTGTTTGCATCAAAGTGTCCAACAAACGACTCTCCTTGGTAACGAAGGTAACTTTCTACCTCAAATTCAGCAGCAAAATCATAGCTCAATTTATCCTGTTTCATCATTCGCCCAAACTTCTCGCGCATCGCATCGTCTGACAAATAGGTAATATGGCCCAACATCCGCGCCAGCATCAGCCCACGCTTTGGGATCACCTTTTGCTCATAGAAATGGCCTTCGTGAAAATCAGGATCAGAGATAATCGACTGCCGAGCCACCTCATTAAAGGCGATATTCTGCGCTGAAAGCTTGGGGGCTGAAGCGATAACGACCGCGTAACGCAAACGGTCAGGGAGAGATATTGCCCACTGCAGTGCCTGCATCCCACCAAGGCTGCCACCGACCACCGCAGCCCACTGCTTAATACCAAGCCGATCGGCCAATCTTGACTGACTGTTGACCCAATCTTTAACCGTCATCAATGGAAAATCAGGGCCATACTCTTTGCCACTCTCTGGGTTTAAAGAGGTCGGACCAGTCGATCCTTTGCAGCCACCCAGATTGTTGAGTGAAACAACAAAAAAGCGGTCTGTATCAATCGGTTTACCTGGACCAATACAGCTATCCCACCAACCTGGCTTTTTATCACCCTCACTATGGTAACCAGCCGCATGATGATCACCCGATAGAGCGTGGCAAATCAGTATCGCATTGTCACGTTGAGCATTTAGCTCACCATAAGTCTCGTAAGCCACCTGATAGGTTGAAAGGGTTCGCCCGCACTCAAGCGCCAGCTCTTCATCAAACTGCATTATTTGGGGCTTTACTAAACCTACCGAATCCGAAGGGAATCTATCTGTCATGCTGAAATTTATACTCAAATTGAAGTAACTAGTCTACTGGGAACGGTTTAAACATTGAAGCAAGCCGGCTCTATATTCCCGCATCATCTATAACTATTAATATTTATCATATTTTATTATATGGTGCCTTGCTATAATTACCGGCTCTTTTGAATAGTTCACGCGGCCAATAAAGCGATGTATCAGTACGACCAATATGACCAAACGCTCGTAGAAGAGCGCGTTCAGCAATACCGAAGTCAGACCAAGCGCTATCTCGATGGCGACCTGACAGACGAGCAATTTCGCTCCTTACGGCTAATGAACGGCCTCTACATTCAAACACATGCTCCTTTGCTTCGTGTCTCCGTTCCGTATGGACTCATCTCGACCAGACAGCTTCGCAAACTGGCCTCAATTGCGCGAGATTACGACAAAGGTTATGTCCACTTTACAACCCGCCAGAATGTCCAGTTCAACTGGCCTGAGCTTGAAAAAGTGCCTGATATTCTTGCTGAACTTGCCTCAGTACAGATGCAGTCGATCCAAAGTAGTGGCAACTGCATCCGCAACGTTACCAGTGACCATTTTGCCGGAATCTGCCCAGACGAAGTTGAAGATCCTCGCCCTTGGTGCGAAATAATCCGCCAATGGTCAACTTTTCATCCTGAGTTTACTTGGCTGCCACGCAAATTTAAGATCGCAGTCACCGCAACTCAAAAAGACCGAGCAGCAACACAGCTGCACGATATTGGCCTTCACCTTGTTAAAAACGGACAAGGTGACGTTGGATTTGAAGTTTTAGTTGGTGGCGGGCTCGGTAGAACACCGGTAATTGGCAAACTAATCAGACCTTTTCTTGAAAAGGAGGAGCTGCTTGCCTATCTTGAAGCAATCTTGCGCGTTTACAATCGCTTCGGCCGTCGCGACAACAAATACAAGGCACGAATCAAGATTCTGGTGAATGCATTGGGTGTCGATACATTCCGCGAAATGGTCGAAACCGAATGGGCGCTAATTCGCCAAGAAGAGCAGCTTGAAATCCCTCAACATGAAATCGACCGGATTCAGGCCTGCTTTGCACCTCCCGCGTACAAAGCAGACAGTGGCAATTCGGCAGAGCTTGAGACTCAATTGGCCGAAAACAGAGCCTTTTCCAACTGGTTTAAGCAAAACACCTCTGAACATAAAGTTGCAGGGTACAAAGCGGTTATCCTTTCACTAAAAGCCCGCGGTTGCCCCCCTGGTGATGTGACAGAAAAACAGCTTGATGCTATCGCTGACCTCGCCGACCGATACAGTTTTGGGTTGCTTCGCAGTCTGCATAGCCAAAACCTCGCGTTTACTGACGTACAAGAAAGCGAGCTATTCGGCCTATGGCAAGAGCTGGAAGCGCTAAACTTAGCAACAGCTAACATCGGCACTCTCACCGATATTATTTGCTGCCCTGGCCTAGATTTTTGCAGCCTCGCCAATGCCTCCTCAATCCCTATCGCTAAAGAAATTAGCGAGCGCTTTGACGATATTGACTACCTCTACGACTTGGGTGAAATAAACATCAAACTATCTGGCTGCATGAATGGTTGCGCTCACCAAAGCGTCGGGCACATCGGTATTCTAGGTGTCGATAAGAAAGGGGTCGAATGGTACCAGATTACCCTTGGCGGCTCTTCAGAGGAGGATGCGGCACTCGGAGCAAGGCTTGGCCCAGCTGTCTCAAAAGCTGATATAACGGACGCCATCGGAAAAATTCTTGATACCTATATCGATCTAAGACTGGAGCAGGAGCCTTTTCTGCAGACCGTCAGGCGAACCGGTGTTCAACCATTCAAGGAGAAAGTCTATGCTGATTGATAACAAAGGAGAAAACCTAGCAGAGAAGTGGCTATCACTAGATGACGAACAACCTCTTCCTGAAGGGGACATCACCGTTTCTATCGCACGCTGGCTAGAAGATAAAGAGGCCCTTTTATCTCGCAAAGGAAAGCTCGCTCTTCGTATTTTAGGTGACACAGAGATTGAAGCGCTAAAAGACGACCTCAATCACTTTCAGCTAATCATCCTTGAATTCCCAAAATTCACCGATGGCCGAAACTTCTCCCTCGCCCGTATTTTACGCAAAAGACTGGGGTTTTCAGGTGAGTTACGCGCCAGTGGGGACATACTGGCCGACCAGCTCCTTTATCTTAAACGGGTCGGCATCGATAGCTTCGATCTTGACGAAGAGCAGGCTAAATTCGCAAAACAGTCGCTCAATGAGTTAACCGTTCGCTACCAAACATCGGCGGATATCGACACCACGATTTTTCAAAGACGCGGGTAGCAACTCAACTACAGATAAGCCCTCTGCTTGGAGCAAGCAGAGGGCTTAAAAAATTATTCCGAGTGATAACTAACCACTCTTTCAACCTCAACCTTTGAACCCATAATAACCGGCACACGCTCGTGCAGATCGGTGGGTTGCACCTCCATCAATCGTCCATAACCGGTCGAACTCACGCCACCCGCCTGTTCAACTAGAAACGAAATTGGGTTTGCCTCATACAATAGCCGCAACTTTCCAGGCTTCTTCCTGTTTGTAGGATCTTTAGGGTAGAGAAAAATCCCCCCTCTGTACATCAACCGGTGCACATCCGCGACCATCGAACCGACCCAGCGCATGTTGAATTTCTTACCTAAAGGGCCAGCCTCCCCTTGAACACACTCCTCAACATAACGACTTATCGCAGGCTCCCAAGAAAGACTATTTGAGGCGTTAATAGAAAACTCATTCGTCTCCTCCGGGATTCGCATATTTGGGTGAGTCAGCACAAAAGCGCCAATATCGCGATCAAGCGTAAAACCATTCACCTCGCCACCCAGAGTTAACACCATGATTGTCGAGGTACCATAGACAACATATCCCGCCGCAACCTGCTCTGTTCCTGGCTGCATAAAGTCTTCTTTTGATGGCCTCTCGACGCCTTCCGGGCTACGCAGAACTGAAAATATCGTTCCTACCGAAATGTTAACATCGATATTTGATGAGCCATCGAGCGGATCAAAAACCAGCAAATAATCTCCTCTCCCAACTGAGAGCTGTTCAACATCATCCATCTCTTCGGAGGCAACCGCTCGCACACGCTCCGTCCATAGTAGCGTTTCCATCATCACATCATTAGCAATGATATCCAGCTCTTTCTGAATCTCGCCTTGAACATTTTCTGTTCCAGCACTTCCTAACGTGCCAATCAATGCGCCCTGACTGACATCATGCGAAATCCGCTTACACGCAACCGACAACCCTCCCACCAAAGAGACCATTTCACCGTTTATAGTCCCTTTTTGTTTCTCTCGGTACAGGTAATCCCGCAAGATCATTGGCTTTTCCATTACTTACTCTCTCTTTAACAAATTCTAAAATTAATTCTGATAACTCGCTCTCTGCTCAACTCTCTTCTCTTCCATTATTTTCCGGATGGGAACGAGCTTAAAACCTTTTGATTTCGCATCTATAAGCTGCTTTCGCAAAACGCTCAATGTTTCAGGATAAGGGTGTCCAATACCAATACCCCCACCATTTCTTTTGGCAATTGAAAGGAGACGCTGAAATTGGAAACGAATTGCCTCTGGATTCTGCTCGTGATCAAGAAACACATCCCGGTTATCCGTTTCTATAGAAAATTGCTGTGCAATTAACCGAGCCACCGTACGCTCCGTCGTTCTACTATCGATAAAGAACAGGCCACCTCTCTCCTTAAGCTCACCCATCAACCAACCCATCTGCTTGGATTGCTGCGTTAGCAAGCTACCCATATGGTTGTTGACGCCAATCACATGGGGAATGGCAGCAATATCCCCTTTAACCGCTCGCTTAAACTCCCTTTGGGTCATATTTAGTCGAAGTCCTCCTTCACCCATAGGGTTATCATGCATAGATTGCATTGGCAGGTGCAGCATCACCTCTTTATTTTGCGCATGCGCTCTTTCTGCGAGCATTTTCCCATAAGGTGTATGAGGAAGAATCGAGTAAGCTAAGGGGCCGGGCAAATTAACCGCTTCTAGCCCGCTCTCACGTTGATTTCCAAGGTCATCAACGATAAGGCCTATCATCACTTCACCCTCCCCTGAGGCCGCCACTGAAGACGGTAGGCCACTAAAGGCGCATACCATTCCCAGCAGAAGGTTAAAGACTATTTTTTTCATCTCCTACAGCTCATTTTCACTTGCTTAGGATGTTAATTCCTTTTAGCAAGTTAAGCGCCTCGTTAAGTGGGTAGTCTTGCGCAATCTTTACATCCTTTTTCGACTTGTTATCACTTTCTCCCTCTTTTTTGCCATTACCATTTGAAAGGTGTTTCGCCAAATCAGCCTCCTTCAACGGTTTAAACTCGCTCCCTTTTAACTTTTCAAGGCGCACTTTCGATAACGTAATGTCTGGCACAATCCCTTCCGCCTGAATTGAGCGACCTGCTGGCGTGTAATAACGGGCTGTTGTCAGCTTGACAGCACCCGCGCCATTCGTTGGCAAAATGGTCTGAACCGAGCCTTTGCCAAAGGTCTTTTCCCCCATAATGACCGCACGCTTATGGTCTTGCAGTGCCCCTGCAACAATTTCTGAAGCAGAAGCAGAACCAGCATTCACCAACACGACAATTGGCGCACCTTTAAGCATATCATCCGGTGTCGCTTTGAATTTAAAGGCCGCATTATCGATGCGCCCTTCGGTGTAGACAATAAGTCCTTCCTTTAGGAAAGCGTCGCTAACAGAGACCGCACCATTTAAGACCCCTCCCGGATTGTTTCTTAAATCAAGAACCAATCCCTTCAGATTCTCTTTATTCTCTTTTTTGAGGCCAGTAATTGCCTCTCTCATACTTTCGCCGGTTGGCGACTGGAAACTACTGATTCGAACATAACCGTAACCAGGTTCAAGCATCCTGCTCTTTACACTTTTGGTCTTGATAATTGCCCGAGTGATGGTGATTTTTAACGGTTTCTCTTCGCCCTCACGGATGATTGTCAGCTCTAGGTCTGTCCCCGGTTTGCCCCGCATGATTTTAACCGCATCACCCAGCGTCATCCCTTTTACCGGCTTTTCATCCAACCTTACAATAAGGTCACCTGCCTCAACTCCCGCTTTTTTTGCTGGGGTATCATCTATCGGTGAAATAACTTTAACGAAGCCATTTTCCATCCCAACTTCAATACCAAGCCCACCAAACTCTCCTGTTGTCCCAACACGAAGCTCTTTAAACTGCTCCTCGTCCAGATAGGCTGAGTGAGGGTCCAAGCCTGAAAGCATCCCTCGTATGGCATACTCCAAAAGCTTCTCATCCGAGACTGGCTCAACGTAATCTTTTTTAATCCGCCCGAAGACCTCGGCGAATGTCCGCAACTGTTCAAATGGAATCGCTGTCGGTGTCGATTCTTCACGTTCGGCAAATACAGTCCCGCCAGTGCTAATCAGCACGCCCATGAAGGTGCCTAGTGCCACCATAGACAGATTCTTACCCGAAAACCTCATACGACTCTCCACATTGTTTCACTCTCTGGTTTCTAACTAACCTTGCCTTTTTTTTGCTTTTCGACACCATTTGGCAGGGTTTACCGGCTTTCCTTTTTTGCGGATCTCAAAATAAAGCGCTGGCCTAGTCCGCCCGCCACTATAACCCACACTCGCGATTCGTTCACCTACGCCAACCCAATCACCCACCTCCTTATAGAGGCTCTGACTAAACGCGTACAGACTCATATAACCATCACCATGATCAATGATAGTCAATAAACCATATCCTCGCAGCCAATCTGCGTAAGCAACGCGCCCTCCTGAAATGGCACGAACATCAATGCCTTCTTTAGCCGCCACTAAAACACCTGTCCAGCGACCAGATTCCCGTTTTGAGCCAAACCGCTGACTAATTCGCCCCTTTATTGGCCAAGCCAGTTTTCCTTTTTCGGCCGCAAAAGGTCTATTTTGAGCCGCTTCTGTAGGAAACCTTTCCATCGCCTCATGCAGTGAGGCAATAAGCTTTTGTAACTGACCTTCATCCTCTTTAAGCCGCTGTAGTTTCTTATCCTGACTGCCAAGCTCTTTCTTAATGTCTGCCAAAACAACTTTGCGCTCTCGCCTTGTTCCGTCGAGCCGTTTTTGCTCCCTCTTTTTTTGAGACAAAAGCTGCCCCAGCCGCTCGCTCTCCTTTAGATGCGTTTTTTCGAGCCGGCGTAGCTCTGTCAATCCCACCTGAATATCTTGCAACCGCTGGAGCCGAGCTCTATTGAGATAATCATAGTAGACAAGAAGCCGACTATTTCGTGCAGGGTCTTCAGAATTCAATAAAAGCTTGAGTTTTTCATCTTTTCCAATGGCATAGGCACTTACAATCTGCTTTTCTAATGCCTTGCTCTGAAGCCTAACCAACTTTTTCTGTCCATCCCGCTCTTTTTGCACCTTTTTCAGTTGCCTGTTCTGTTTTGCAACTTGGTGGTTCAGGCTTCGAATCGCGCTCGCCACTTTTCCGTAACGGCGCTCCAACTCTTTTAATTGTGTCGAAAGTGACCCTTTCTCTTTTTTTAGAATTCCAAGTGATTTCTGAATAACTTGAATCTTTTTTTGTACTCTCTGGAGCGCCTGTTGTTTGTCCGCAGACTCTTTTGAGATCTCCTCAGCAGCAGCAGGAAAAAGCTGTAGACATAGGGCGAGCCCCAGAAAAAAGAGCCCGATAAAAGCAGGTCGCTTCAACTGCTTTTCTTCTTAGAGCCTAATCAACGAGTTGCCAGTCATCTCACCGGGTTTTTCAAGCCCCATAAGAGCTAGTATTGTCGGCGCAATATCGACCAAACTTCCCCCCTCTCGCAATACTGATTTACGCCCAAAATAAAGTAGCGGAACAGGACTGACTGTATGCGCGGTAAAGGGCTGCCCCGTCTTTGGGTCTTTCATCTGCTCAATATTGCCATGATCAGCCGTCACCAGCAGTTCTCCTCCAACCTTTTCCAATGCCTCGACAATCTCCGACAAGGCACTATCTACCGCTTCAACCGCAAGCACCGCTGCCTCAAAATCACCTGTATGGCCAACCATGTCGCAATTGGCATAGTTGCTAATTATCGTATCAAAGCGACCACTTTCAATCGCCTTTACAATCTTTGCCGTCACTTCTGGCGCACTCATTTCTGGCTGAAGATCATACGTTTTCACGTCTGGAGAGGAGACTAACACTCTCTCTTCTCCATCAAACGGCTCGTCAACACCACCATTAAAGAAAAAGGTGACGTGTGCATATTTTTCCGTTTCCGCAATCCTAAGCTGTTTTTTACCTTGGCCGGAAAGGTATTCACCCAAACCGTTGTCGGCGCTCATTGGCGCATAGGCCATGGGATACCCAAAATCCTGTTGATACTCTGTCAATGTTACGAAAGTCGATAGCTGAGAGACCTTTTTACGCTCAAACCCACCAAAATCTTGTTCGTTGATCGCCCGCGTTAGCTCTCTTGCTCGGTCAGAGCGAAAGTTCATAAAAATGACCGCATCACCATCGTTTATAGCTGCACCGCCTGAGAGTGCAGTGGCCTGCACAAATTCATCGGTTTCACCCCGGTCGTAGGCCTGCTGCAACCCTTCCATTGCGTTTTCCGCTTCAAAAGCGGCTTCCCCACAGACTAGCAGGTTGTAAGCCGACTCCACTCTCTCCCAGCGGTTATCTCTATCCATGGCATAAAAACGGCCAACCAATGATGCAATACTCCCACACCCCATCTCAGCAAATTTCGCATCCATTTTTTGGATAGAGTCTCCAGCACTTTTGGGCGGAGTATCTCGTCCATCAAGAAAAGCATGCAGATAGATTTTTTTAAGGCCTCGCTTGGCTGCCAGCTCTATCATTGCAGCTATATGCTCCTCGTGACTATGTACACCACCGGGAGAAAGAAGCCCTAAAAGATGAAGCGCTCCATCTGACTCTATTGCAGAATCCACAGCATTACATAGCGCTTGATTGCTATAAAAATCGCCACTCTTAATCTCATCGTTAATTCGGGTAAAATCTTGGGGCATTAAACGCCCCGCCCCCAAATGAACGTGACCCACCTCAGAGTTCCCCATCTGCCCATCCGGCAAACCGACAGCGGCACCTGCACAACCGATTAGCGTATGAGGGTAATTCGCCCAAAGATGATCCCACGTTGGAGTTCTTGCCTCATTTATCGCATTACTTTTACTGGATTCACTGTATCCAAAACCATCCAAAATAAGTAAAACAACCGGCTTAGCGAGACTCTTCATCAACTCATAACTCCACATTAGGCACGAACGGCTATTCGCAACGACTCCAAAAGAAGGTATCATTTTACATCTTTATAGTCGCAAAAGACTTGTAGCTGCATATATTAGTAAATAAAAATTTTATTATGACCGAATCTGATAATTCCCTAATTAACCGTGATTCCGATATCGAGCAAGCTGCCCGCTGCTTAAAAGCTATGTCACACCCGCTTCGCCTAAAAATACTCTGCACACTCGGCAACAAGTCCATTAGCGTTCAAGAAATTGTTGAACAGGTCGGAACATCTCAGAGCAATATTTCTCAGCACTTAGCTATCCTGCGAGACAAAGGAATTCTTGCCTGTAAAAAAGAGGCAAACCGCGTTTATTACCGTGTTGACGATGCCCGCACACTAAAGCTAATCGGCATGATGAAAGAGGTTTTTTGCTCCTGCTAGCCACACACTGAGCTTTAAACCACGCCCCACAAAAAGAGTGAGTCCTTCGACTTTTTCGTCGAATTCGGTATCATTCACGCTTTTCAATCCATCATCGCCAATCATAAGGGAGCAAAATGGATCGTTTTATTGAATTCGCCACAAGAGAGTGGGCTCTATTTTTAGCCGCCGGACTTATTTTAGCCATGCTGTCACATGGGCTATACCGTGATTTGACTAGAAAATATAAGAAAATCACGCCTGCTAGCGCCGTCTCCTTAATGAATAACAATGAAGTTGTCGTTATTGATGTGCGCGAACAAAAAGAGTTTAACACCGGTCATATTGGCAACTCACGCCATATTCCACTAGACAAGATAACCGACCGAGCTGGTGAACTTGAAAAACTCAAAGAGAAACCTCTTTTGATAACCTGTAAAACCGGCGCCCGTTCTGATTTAGCTTGCATCAAATTGACTAAATTGGGGTTCAGTAACCTTCATAGCTTGGAAACAGGTATTGATGGCTGGCAAGAGGCCAGCTTACCCATGACAAAAGCAACCAAAAAGAAGAAATAACCTCTTTATCAGCAACTCATAACATCAGGAATCAAAATGGCCGAAGAAAACGTCGCAGAAGCAGCAGAAAAGCAGTTTGCCATCCAAAAACTTTTTATTAAAGATGTCTCTTTTGAGACACCAAATTCACCAATGATTTTCCTCGACAAATGGGAGCCAGAGGTGGAGTTCAATCTGAACAGCAACGTCACACCACTTAAAGATGACATGTACGATGTCACCATCGTCACCACAATCACCGTAAAAGTTGGTGAAAAAACGGCCTACCTTGCTGAAGTGAATCAATCCGGAATTTTCCTCGTTAAGGGCTTTAGTGATCAAGAAAAAGGGCCAATGCTCGGAAGCTATTGCCCAAATGTTCTTTTCCCTTACGCCCGCGAAGCCATTTCAGACTTAGTGACCAAAGGCGGTTTTCCTCCTATGTTACTGGCTCCTGTTAATTTTGACGCGCTTTACCAGCAGCACGTACAAAAAATGCAGGAAAACCAAGCACAATCTTCAGACAGCATTAACTAGTAGTAGTGAGCAATCCTCCACCACCCATTACCGTTCTTGGTGCCGGCTCCTGGGGGACTGCTCTTGCTCTACTGCTCTCAAGAAATGGAGCCGAGACGCGGCTGTGGGGATTTGACACAGCCGAAGTTAGCGCACTGATAAAAGAGCGAGAGAACAAGCGCTACCTTGCTGGAATCAGCTTCCCAGAAAATCTCTCCGTCACTGGTGATCTGAAACTGGCAGTAGAAAACCGGCCACTCATCCTAGTCGCCGTCCCTAGCCATGCATTTCGCTCCACTTTGCAAACCATCAAACCCTATCTTGCCGAAGATGCTAGCGTTTGCTGGGCAACTAAAGGGCTCGATAAAGAAACCGGCACCTTGCTACACGAAGTGGCACAAGAGATCCTTGGCAACCAAGTGCCCCTAGCAATCATCTCTGGTCCCAGTTTTGCGCGCGAAGTTGCAGAAAACCTCCCGACCGCTCTAACCGTAGCATCACCTAATGCTAAATTTGTTAAAGAGATTGCGGCGCTATTGCATAATGACCGCTTCCGCGTATACACCTCTAACGATATGGTCGGGGCGCAAGTCGGTGGGGCGGTTAAAAATGTAATGGCAATTGCAGCCGGTATTTCTGATGGCCTAAAATTTGGTGCTAATACACGCGCAGCACTTATAACACGAGGTCTTGCAGAAATGATGCGCCTTGGTATCGCGCTTGGCGGCTCAAGAGAAACCTTTATGGGAATGGCCGGAATGGGGGACTTAATACTTACCTGCACAGACGACCAGTCCCGAAACAGAAGAATGGGACTAGGACTAGGAAGAGGCCGGACAGTAGACGAGGTTCGTGAAGAGATTGGCCAAGAGGTAGAAGGGGTATCTGCTACAAAAGAGGTGTTCCTGCTAGCCCAAAAACAGCAAATCGAAATGCCCATTACCGAACAGATCTACAAAGTTCTTTATGAAGGTTTATCACCTCAAGCTGCGGTACAGAACCTTCTTTCCAGAAACCAAAAACCGGAAGCTTCAGCGCAGTAATCCACATGTTTCATATCGTTCTCTACGAACCAGAGATTGCGCCAAACTGCGGCAATATCATTCGTCTCTGTGCCAATAGCGGCTGCCATCTACATCTTATTGAGCCTCTCGGCTTTGATTTTGAGGATAAAAAATTACGCCGTGCCGGACTTGATTACCGTGATTTAGCAATCGTCTCTCGACACACTAGTTTCAAACAGTTTCTTGAAACTGCCAAACCTGAACGGCTATTTGCCTGCACCACGAAAGGCAGGCAATGCTACGCAGATACCCTTTTTTCATCTGGAGACTACTTTCTGTTTGGCCCGGAGACACGTGGCCTGCCCCAAGCACTACTCGATGAAATGGCAGCGGAGAAACTACTCAGAGTCCCAATGATGCCTAACAGTCGCAGCCTCAACCTATCTAACACCGTTGCAATTATTATGTATGAAGCTTGGCGGCAGCAAGGCTTTAGCCAGTAAAAACCGTTAAAAGGCTTCAGAATCTAAACGAAGCCGTCATTGCTACCATGTCCCAATGTTGCTCTAATTTTGAGAGATCTGGGTTCGCCTGGGCAGGCAACCAAGAGGTGCCATTCAATCGGTGATATTCAATCTGTAATTGCCATGTGCTGCTGGGAAGCCAACTCAAGCCAACCACCCAATCTTCTGTAAAACCTCTATGGTCAGGAATTCCTAAATTCGCAGCCGCAATTTTACCGCCACGGTCTTTCTTATTAAGATAATGTGCGCCAAACCTCAAAATACCCTTAATTTTCCGGCTAAATAGATACTCTCCCTGCAGGTAATAGCTCTCTGTAACAACTGCACTATCTGGAAAGTTCACTCCAAGGTGATTAAATCTATTCTGCTGCCGGAGATACTCAGCGGTCAGAATTGCCTTCCGCCAGTTGTACTGTGCCGATAAAACCAAAGGCCGATACCGCGTTGCGCCTGCTCGAAAAGGGTCTCCGGTTCCCGGCTTATAATCGAGAACCACATCCGCGTAACTGAGCGCCAACTCCAAATCGCCCGACTGACTTTCAAATTTTATCTGGCCCCAGTAGTTTTCCCTTTTTGACACCAACTCGCCCGGTGTATCAAAACCAAAAATGGCCATCTTAAGCTCTTTATTATCATTTTCAGCCTTACCCACATTGCCTTTGAGTTCAAAGAAACCAATATGAGTATTTAAATTCACATACAGTTGGCCACCATCAGTTGAATGCACAAGGTTTCTTGAACGATCGTAATAGAGGCCTTGAGGCAAAAAAACTGAAGGGCGAGTAAACGCAACATCGCGGGTCTCATTGTATAGCCCCATTGGGTTTTTAACCCGCCCCAGCCGAAGCCCCCACTCTCCATCCTCCCAACTTCCAACCCGCCAATCTAAAACCGCATAATCAATACGCGTATCTTCGCTGACACCCGCTTTACGGAACAGCCCCTGCACCCCAAAACTAAACGCATTAGAAAACTGATACGTAGCATTCAGGCCTGTTTCATGAAAATCCAAAGAGCCTTGATCATGATCACTCGCACCCAAAACAGCATTATCACTCGTCAGAAAATAGCCTTGGGTTAAGAACCCATGGACTTGGAGCTTATCCACACCCTGAAAAGAGGCCGCCACCTCCGTTAAGGGAATGACCAAAAGTGTCACGATAAATATCGCTCGCTTTAAAAGCATGCTATTAACGTATCTCAATGGTCTGTACTCCTTCATCAATAGACTCCTTGTCCACATAGCCCACCGCCCCTGGTGTGGATGCAACTCGATTAATCATCTCTCTGCTGTTTTCTACCACCTCGGGAATACGACCCGCCCCAGAAAACAGATGCCTATCCCAAACCCTACGCAACCGATAGGGAAACAGACGTAATTTTTGCTTCGAGAACTGGCGGTGGAAAGGGTTGTCGTCTTTTAAAACAAAAATGGTGATAGGAGAACCATCTGGCCACTCACTATTGCGCATATAAAAAAGCGCCCTTGCCTCATTGAGAGTGACCGATTTAAGTGGAACAGATGGATTTGCAATAAGTTCGGCAGCTTGAGTGAATCCACCCCATAGAAAACTCCCAAAAAGCAGACCAGACAGAACTAGGCGCACCAATACCTTCTGAAAAGTAGCTGGCTCCGCAGCTTGCCTGATGGCTAATCTATTTCCATATTTTGGGAATGTCATAGAACCAAAGTGTAGTCGTATTACAAAAAATACTAAACCTTTACCGTCTAGCCGTTCGGTTTTACGGTTAAATAGCCTCCGTACCTCGCAAGAAAGCAAAATCCTCAGCCATACACAGAGCGCAATTGGTATAATCTTCGAATTCAAAATAGACAGGTTTTCATTGTGACAACACAAAAACCCAGCCCAAAACTGGCTATCGACTTTTGCGGTATCAAGTTACAAAGCCCCATCGTTCTACTTTCAGGCTGCGTTGGCTTTGGCGCCGAATATACCCGTGTAGAGGGCTTTAATCACCGCGATGTTGGCGCTGTTTGCCTCAAAGGCACAACGCTCGAGCCACGTCTTGGCAATTCACCTCGCCGTGTTTATGAAACACCTGCAGGGATGCTTAACGCAATTGGGCTGCAAAATCCTGGCGCCGATAAAGTGGTTAACGATATTCTGCCTCAACTCGATTTTGAAGAGACCCGCTTTATCGCCAATGTTTCTGGCTCAACGGTTGAAGATTACTTTGAAACCACCAAGCGCTTTGACGACTCCCCTGTCGACGCCATTGAGATCAATATCTCCTGCCCAAACGTTAAAGAGGGCGGTGTCGCTTTCGGGAATGACCCAGAAATGTCCGCTCGTGTTGTTGAGGCCTGCCGCCGAGCAACCAATAAGCCACTCATCACCAAGCTTTCTCCCAATCAAACCGATATTGCCAACAGTGCTCGCCATTGCATAGAGGCTGGAACAGATGCTTTTGCCGCAATCAATACACTTATGGGAATGGCGGTCGACATTGAAAGCCGAACACCTGTTATTGGTAACCGCCAAGGCGGTCTCTCTGGGCCAGCAATAAAGCCGGTTGCAATATTAAAGGTCAATCAGGTCTATCAGGTTTGCAAGGGCCACAACATCCCGATTATCGGCCAAGGTGGCATCACCAGCGCAGAAGATGCTCTGGAGTTTATTATCGCTGGAGCAAGCGCTATTGGTATTGGAACGGGGCTTTTTTATGATCCATTAATCTGCCCTAAAATTAATGCCGGCCTGCTCGATTATATGGAGCGGCACAAGATCAACAGCCTAGAGCAATTAACCGGCTCTTTGGGCTAACAAATATAAAACATCAAACACCCCCCCCAAAAAAAACAGGGGATTTTTTAAATCTATACGGGGTGCTTTAACCTTTAGAAAGCTTCATCGTAAAAGTAGTTATGGGGAAATTTACTCTTCAAGCCCCAATTCTTTAATTTTTCGTGTCAACGTATTACGGCCATAACCCAGTGCTAACGCTGCCTCTTGCCGCTTTCCGCCGGTATAGTTCAGCCCAGCGCGAATCAGCAACGCTTCACATGCTGGAATAATCTCTTTGGCAATATTCGGCTCGCCGCGTTGCAGGGCACATTCAATACTCTTCCTTAGTGCCGCCTCCCAATTTTCCCCAACCGCCATGGCGCCTGAATCGCTACTCTGCATAAGCTCTGGAGGGAGATCTGCCATATGAATATCTTTTCCCGCCGCCATAACCGTTAACCAACGACAACTATTCTCCAACTCTCGTACATTTCCAGGCCAGTCTAATTGGCTCAAGAATTTCTCTACTTCTGGCAAAAGAACCTTAGTCTCGGTATTCAGTTCGCCACTCGCCCGCTCTAGGAAATAGTTAAGGAGAAGTGGAATATCTTCTCTTCTATCACGTAACGCAGGAAGGTGAACACGGATCACGTTGAGGCGGTGAAAGAGATCTTCACGAAAGCGTCCAGACTTGACCAGCTCTTCTAATTTTTGGTGAGTCGCTGCGATGATTCTTACATCAACTTTAATCGCTGTGCGGCCACCGACGGGGTAAAACTCCCCATCTGATAAGACACGAAGAAGCCTAGTTTGCAGCTCAGCCGGCATGTCTCCAATTTCATCAAGAAAAAGTGTTCCACCATTTGCCTGCTCAAAACGACCTGATCGACGCCCCTGAGCACCAGTAAAGGCTCCTTTCTCATGTCCAAAAAGTTCTGATTCAAGCAGGTCTCTAGGAATTGCCGCCATATTAAGGGCAATAAATGGCTCTTTAACTCTCGGGCTATGACGGTGCAATGCAAGCGCAACCAGCTCTTTCCCTGTCCCCGACTCACCATTTATCAATACTGTTATATGTGAGCGTGCCAAACGACCAATCGCCCGAAAAACCTCCTGCATCGCCGGTGCCTCACCAATAATCTCCTGTATTGGTTCAGCGGGCTCTTCCGTCTGTTCTTTTTCTTCCAAACTCTGACTGCGGCCAAAACTGCAAGCTCGCTCAATAACCGCAACCGCCTCATTAATATCAAAGGGTTTCGGTAAATATTCAAACGCACCCCCATGAAAAGCCGAGACTGCACTATCTAAATCAGAGTGTGCAGTCATGATAATGATGGGAAGTGCAGGGTATTTCTGCTGAATTCGCTTCAAAAGTTCAAAACCATCCATCGAAGGCATTCGTATATCTGAAACGATGGCATCTGGCCTCTCGCTCTCTAGCATATCTAACAGCTCAAACGCATCACTAAAACAGGTCACGTTGATTGATGCTTTTTCGAGCGACTTCTCAAGCACCCAACGGATTGCTCGATCATCATCAACAACCCAGACGCTATTTTTCTCACTCATGCCCTGTCTCCAAAGGAAGGTAAACAGAAAAAAGGGTAACCCCCCCTTCTCTGGTATATTCAATTAAACCATCATACCGGTTGATGATTGACTGAGAGATTGAGAGCCCCAAACCCGTTCCCTCTGCCCTTCCGGTTACCATGGGATAGAAAACCTGTTCCTGCATTCCCTCACTCACCCCGGGACCATTATCAATAATATCAATCTTCGCAACTAGCCTGTTCTGCCTGCTTCCAATGGTGATTTTACGCCCAATCCTTGTCCTAATTTTAATCTCTCCCTGCTCACCCACAGCTTGCGCTGCATTCCGGGCAATATTCAAAAATGCCTGAATAAGCTGATCTTTATCTGCATAAACATCAGGGATACTTGGATCATAATCTCGCAAGATTTGAACACCGGCAGGAAGCTCTGCCTGAACCACAAGACGAACCCTTTCAAGAACCCCATGAATGTTCAGCTGCTTATTCTTTGGTAATGCGTTAGGCCCTAACATTCGATCCATCAGGTTTTTTAACCTGTCGGCCTCTTCAATAATGATCTGTGTATATTCTTTGAGAGCGTCATCTTCCAGCTCTTGCTCAAGCAGTTGCGCCGCACCACGAAGCCCTCCCAATGGGTTTTTTATTTCATGCGCTAGCCCTTTCATCAGAACCTTTGATGCTGTCTGCTGCTGAATCAGCTGTGACTCTCTCGATATTTGCAGGTGCCGGTCAACGTGCTGGAGCTCCAGCAAAATAGCATTTGGGCGATTGCCTTCATAGATCGGTGTTATAGAGCAATCAACAGTCACACACTGCTCACCTGCTGAAACTAACTCTAAATTTCTTTCTACTAATGAAACACCACTTTCAAGTGCACGCTCGATCTCTTTAATAAGCGTTCCTTTTACGCAGTGAATGATTTTATCTACAGACTGCCCTTGCACCTGCCGACTACTCACGCCTAGGAGTATCTCCCCAGCGGGATTGATGTACGAAAGCACCTTACTCTTATCGAAACAGAGAACTGCGTCACTAAGATTCTCGAGAATGCGCTGCTGTTGTAAAGTTGAACTCATTTCTACCATACGCTCCATTGAGCAAGAAGCAGGCCATAAATGGGTAAATCGTGTCCTTCAAGTTTTCACAAAACAGCGGCTTAAAGGGCCATTTTCAACCAAAAAACCAACGTTTATATGGCTTCTTTTGAGGATAAAGACAATACTAGGATGACACACAATAGCATAACGCACCAGAGTGGTGCGGCGGTATAAGTGAAACGAGTTTTAATTCCGCTTTTTAAAAAGCACAGAATGCTTACGAAAATAAAATTTAACAGGCTTACTACGCCCAATAACTTTCCCTGCTGAGTTTTTCACCTCAGCCAAAAGTTCATGTGAACCTCGGTCCACCAAAGTTAGGCTAAAGCTGGTGGCATGAAGAGGCTTGCCCGCTGAGCGTCCATCAACATAAAGCTGGATTTTATCTGCCTCGCGCAAAGCTGGCTCCAAGCCTACTGCCACATTAACAGGCCCATCACTATCAAAGAGTGTTGCATCGTTTACGGGCTGAACAACCGTGACAGCCTCATAAGAAAAAGGAGCTGACTCTTTTTGCCTGTTATCAAAAGTAGGCGCACGATACTTTGGAGGTTTATAGGATGAAGTACCTTTAAATTCGATCGGTTTCGAATCCTTTGTTGGGCGGTCACTATAAATCCGCTCCCCACTCGACCCTCTTCCTTCATAAATCTCTGCAGATGCTGATAGGGAAAAGAGCGCCAAACTTGTTAGGATGATTTTTTGCATGTGTTTGAGCTTAGACCAGCTCTACTCAACAAACAAGCCAAAAATTTTCACCCCATTCTATTACGCAAAAAAAACGCCCCGATAAAGGGGCGTTTTCTCAACTAACTCTAAAGCTTAGAGTGAGTAATACATATCAAACTCAACAGGATGAGTACTCATACGTAGACGAGTAACCTCTTCCATTTTAAGATCAATATAGGCATCAATCATGTCATCAGTGAATACACCACCAGCTGTCAAGAATGCACGATCTTCATCCAATGCTTCTAGCGCCTGATCGAAAGAGAAGCAAACCTGTGGAATTGCTTTTTCTTCTTCAGGTGGCAGGTCATATAGATCTTTATCCATTGCATCGCCAGGATGGATTTTGTTTTGAATCCCATCAAGGCCAGCCATCAGCATTGCTGCGAAGCAAAGGTATGGATTGGCTGTTGAATCACCAAAACGCACTTCGATACGACGTCCTTTAGGATTGCTAACAAAAGGAATACGAATTGAGGCAGAGCGATTACGTGCAGAATAAGCCAACATAACAGGTGCTTCAAAGCCTGGAACTAAACGCTTGTAGCTGTTTGTTGAGGCATTTGCGAAAGCATTGATTGCGCGAGCATGCTTGACGATACCACCAATGTAGAACAGTGCTGTTTCTGACAGACCACCATAAAGATCGCCAGCAAACAGCGCCTTACCATCTTTAAAGATAGACTGATGAACGTGCATACCGTTACCGTTATCACCAACCAGAGGCTTAGGCATAAAAGTCGCTGTTTTGCCGTAGGCATGTGCAACATTGTGAACAACATACTTCAGCTCTAAAACTTCATCTGCTTTCTTAACGAGTGTGTTAAAAACAGTTCCGATTTCGCACTGTCCCGCAGTCGCCACTTCGTGATGGTGCACTTCTGTTTCTTGACCCATCTCTTCTAGTGTTAGGCACATCGCTGCACGCATATCATGGAGAGAATCAACTGGAGGAACTGGAAAGTAGCCACCTTTCAGGCCAGGACGGTGTCCCATGTTGCCATCTTCATAAACTTTTTCTGTATTCCACTCAGCTTCTTCTGAGTCAATTTTGAAAAAGCTACCAGACATATTTGAGTTCCAACGAACATCGTCGAATACGAAAAATTCATTTTCTGGACCAAAATAAGCTGTATCACCAATGCCTGTTGATTGCAGGTAAGCTTCTGCTCTTTTAGCAATCGAGCGAGGATCGCGCTCATAGCCGCTCATATCGCTAGGCTCAACGATATCGCAACGTAAAATCATTGTTGTATCTTCGAAGAAAGGATCGATAGCGGCACTCTCTGGGTCAGGCATCAGAATCATGTCCGATTCGTTAATCCCTTTCCAGCCAGCAATTGAAGAGCCATCAAACATTTTGCCTTCTTCGAAAAGGTCAGCATCAACAGTGTGCGCGGGTACGGTTACATGCTGCTCTTTACCAATTGTATCGGCGAAACGAAAGTCAACAAACGCGACTTCCTTTTCTTTCATCATCTCAAGAACTTTTTCTACAGACATTTAATTCTCCAAAATTTCAAGTGTTATATCTAAATCCAAAAAATCAGTTATAGCAAAAAGCATAATTTATGCCAACTGGTGCCTTGCGAAACTCTCTTATAATACAAGTAGCTAGCTATAAACAAAAGCCCATTAGTGCGCCAATATGGTGCGTCATTTCTCTTTATCGCACACTAATGGTGCTATCTGGAGAAATAGACCACCACCTCAGCAATCTCTTCTATCTCTATCTCTACTGCTTTTAGCTGCCTCTCAACCTCTTCTGCTGTCATTACTTTCGACAAAAGTGAAAGCGGCAAAACAACTTCAACAACAACCTTTCCCTGCAAATAATGGAGGTTTATTTTCTTCAACTTTTTAGCTGCTTCAACTCCCGACCATATAGCCTGTACTTTGCCCTCCAGCTCTTTGCGAAGAGGTAAACTTGCATTTAGCGCAACCTCTTCATCATCCTCGGGGTCAACATGCACAAGTACATCAGAGACCTCTTCAAACCTATTCAGGAGAGAATATTTAACCGTGTCACTGATTAGATGGCCCTCTGAAACGGTAATTTCCGAATCAACCTGAATATGCACATCGACTAACGCCTCTCCACCCATACTCCGCGTTCTCAAAAAATGCAGCGAGGTTACACCATCAACGCCTCGGATGGCCTCCTTAATCTCCTCCAAGCGCTCCTTTGGCAGTGAAGTATCAACCAATTCGCTGACGCTCTCCTTAAGCAGTTCATAACCTATTTTCGCAATCATTACCGCCACAACAATCGCAGCGAAGTCATCCAATGCCTCAATACCCAGCAAGCTACCACCGATGCCAACCAGAACAACAATCGACGAAATTGAATCACTACGGTGATGCCAGGCATTTGCCTCTAAAAGACGCGAGCGAGTCGCCTTAGCAACTCTAAAGGTGTAGTGAAACAGTCCCTCATTAGCGAGGATTGAAAAAAGGGCTGCAAAAAGAGCTATAACGCCTGGCTGTAATGAAATCTGCGGCTCAATAACTCTTGAAACTGCCTCCCAAGCAATTCCTGCCCCCACAAGCATTAGCAAACCACCCAATACAACCGTTGCCACCGTCTCAAACCGAGCGTGACCATAAGGGTGATCTTCATCAACTGCCTGAGAGCCATAATGCGTTGCAACCCAGACTAAAAGATCAGTCAGCAAATCAGATAAAGAGTGAATCCCATCTGCAATCAGGGCGTGAGAGTTTGCCGATTTCCCAACAACAATCTTAACCACTGCGAGCAGCAGATTTACAGCCGCTCCAACTAAAGTTACACGTTGTTTTTGTATGGCTACCGAATCATTATCCACGATCAGCGCCACCTACTTGCAAATTAAGCACAAACTCATAGTCCGAGCGACTACTACTCAAAACGCTATGGCCATTAATCCGGCACCAAGTCGGAATGTCATGCATCACACCTGGATCTGTACAGGTCACCTCCAGCTGATCACCACTCTCAAGCGTCTTAATTTTATCTTGAACACGGATAACCGGCAGAGGACAAAGTAATCCACGAAGGTCTAAGCTGATCTTGCTCATACGTACCACGCCTCAGGAATCTCATAGGGCGGCAGCGGTTTAACATCAAATATTGTCTCTTCCCCATCCCGAACGCATTTAACCGTAACTTTATCTGCATCACGCCCCTGACTAAAACGGGCGACCAAACTGGCCGCAAAAGGCAGCTCTTCCTCTTTAATTTTCCCTTCGACTAATGTCAATGGACCGCCATGGCTCATCACTTGCAGCCAGGTAAAGCCTTTTTTGTACCCCTGTAAAAAGCGAGATTCGCCCTCTTCACGCGCAACGATCAACTTATAGTCACCGCCCGGACGAATATGTCGCCCCACCTTCAGGAGCATAATATCGTCTAATTCATACTCTTTACTGCCACGATATTTCCAAAGATCTACCAGCTTTTCTGAATAGCTTTTATCGGTTAAAAAACAGCACCCTCCCGCTGGAGTTGCATAATCTTTAAAGCCATATTGCTCGGCAAGTGCCATCTGTGGCTTGCGTGTCCTGCCACTAAAATCAAATAGCTCATCACGATTAACCCAACCCTCTCGCTCTGGAAGGGTTTCGGGCAAATTCTTAGCACAAAGGGGGCGCATTAAAAGATCATCAGCTCCCGACTCTCTCGAAATAACTGGCATCGTATCCTTACGCTGGGACATCGGCCGCTGACCAACCACTTCACCGGTGATAATGAAATCAAAACCATTTTCCTCGGCCCACTGCTTTGCCTTGGAAACCATAAAGACCTTGCAGTCCAGGCAGGGGTTCATATTGGCGCCGTAACCATGCTTTGGATTGAAGAGCACCGACTTATACTCATCGATTACGTCAATGATATGCAGCTTCATATTGAGCTGTTCCGCCACCCACAGCGCATTGTTTCTTTTTGGCTTCGCTTTATCTTTTTTACGGATAGCGTGCGTGTGCCCCTCGACACAAAAGCCGGTGAAGAAATTAATCCCTTCAACATGTACGCCCTGCTCTTGAATCACTTTGGCAGCTAGCAAGGAATCTAAACCACCTGAAATTAATGCAACCGCTTTTCGTTTGTTCGACATATTTAATTCTAAAAACCAACCTAAATAGTCATATTACCCAAAAATGGCGCGCTAATCACCCGCACAACATGCAGTCAACAACCATTTCTGGGTATAATCGCCGCTTTGTTAAAACCTCAATCAGGATTAAACGCCAAGTGAGCACTGAAACAGCATCTGGCCATAATTGCGCCACTTTTCAAGGACTTGTTCTTGCCCTGCAAGAATACTGGGCAAAACAGGGCTGCGCCCTCCTTCAACCACTTGATATGGAAGTAGGTGCCGGCACATTCCACCCTGCCACTTTCTTGCGCGCAATCGGCCCTGAGCCTTGGAACTGCGCTTACGTTCAGCCCTCACGTCGCCCTACCGATGGCCGATATGGCGAAAACCCAAACCGCTTGCAGCACTACTACCAGTTTCAGGTCATCCTAAAGCCCTCTCCTGACAATATTCAAGAGCTGTATCTGGAGTCTCTACAGCATCTCGGCATCGACCTGCTTGAACATGATGTCCGCTTTGTCGAAGACAACTGGGAATCACCCACACTCGGCGCTTGGGGGCTTGGCTGGGAAGTTTGGCTTAACGGCATGGAAGTGACCCAGTTCACCTACTTTCAGCAGGTTGGTGGCCTCGATTGCCGCCCTGTTACCGGCGAAATAACCTACGGTCTCGAGCGTATCGCCATGTACCTGCAAGGTGTTGATAATATTTATGACCTCGTCTGGACCGATAATGAACGCGGCATCGTCACCTATGGTGATGTGTTTCATCAAAATGAAGTGGAAATGTCCACATGGAACTTTGAGCACGCCAATGTCGATTTTATGTTCCAGACATTTGATACCTGCGAATCAGAGTGCACGAAATTGATTGCAGCTGACCTACCGCTTCCCGCTTACGAAATGGTACTTAAGGCTTCGCATGCATTTAACCTGCTCGATGCACGCCACGCCATCTCCGTAACTGAGCGCCAACGTTACATTCTGCGTGTTCGTAATATGGCAAAATCGGTTGCCGAAACCTATTACCAACGCCGCGAAAGCCTAGGCTTTCCGATGCTCCCTGAAAACAGCAAAAAGGAGAAGTCCGATGACTAAATCTCAAGACCTCCTATTTGAACTTGGTACCGAAGAGTTACCGCCAAAGTCACTTCTGACTCTACGAAATGCACTCGAAGAGGGCGTCTCTTCCGGGCTAAAAAAGGCCGGTTTAGCGCATGGTGAAATCATCACCTACGCAACACCAAGGAGGCTGGCTTTATGGATCAAAGAGCTTGCCACAGCCCAGCCAGATCGCACGATAGAAAAACGTGGCCCTGCTGTTAAAGCAGCCTATCAAGCCGATGGGACACCCAGCAAAGCCGCAGAGGGCTTTGCCCGCAGTTGTGGTGCTTCGCTCGAGCAGATCGGCACAATCAAAACAGACAAAGGTGAGTGGCTTGCCTGGACAGAAAATAAAACCGGCGAACCAACCGAGCAGCTAATTGGTGATATTTTAACCAAAAGCCTCGCTACGCTCCCTGTGGCGAAAAGAATGCGCTGGGGGAGCGGTTCTACCGAATTTGTTCGTCCCATTAAGTGGATCGTACTTCTTTTTGGCAGTGAGATTATAAATAGCTCAATTCTTGGTATTAAAACTGTTCGTTACTCGCGCGGCCACCGCTTTCATGCGCCTGAACAGATCAATATCAACGATGCTAGCAGCTACGCTAAACAACTTCTCGAAGCAGGACATGTTCAAGTCAGCTTTGAAATCCGCAGAACAGAAATTGAAAAACAGGCAATTGAACTCGCCAAAACAGTCGATGGAATCGCCCACATAGAGCCGGCTTTACTTGATGAGATCACCGCGTTAGTCGAATGGCCCGTTGCGGTTATGGGCGGGATTGATGAACGCTTCTTGGCGCTACCTGCCGAAGCACTCATCACCACCATGCAAGACAACCAAAAATACTTCCCGGTTAAGGCCGAATCGGGCGGGTTACTCCCTTGGTTCATCACCTTCAGCAATATCGACAGCAAAAACCCAGAATCGGTCCGCAAAGGGAATGAGCGCGTTGTTCGCCCTCGTTTAGCCGATGCCGAATTTTTCTGGAATCAGGATCGCAAGCAGCCTTTGGAAGCGCGTGTTGAAAAACTTGGCTCAATTATCTTCCAAAAACAACTTGGTACACTGCTCGATAAAACTCAGCGTGTTGAAAAACTAGCCGCTTTAATTGCAGAAGAGATTGGCGCTGATCAAGAGAAAGCAGCTCGCGCAGCTCATCTTGCAAAAACCGATCTGCTAACCGAAATGGTTGGTGAGTTTGCCAGTCTGCAGGGCACAATTGGTCGCTACTACGCCACAGCAGACGGTGAAGCTGATGACGTTTCTCAAGCGCTCGAAGAGCAATATTTTCCCAAACAGTCCGGTGGGAAATTACCCGAATGCCAGACAGGCCAAGTGCTTGCCCTTGCTGAAAAGCTCGATACTTTGTGTGGCATTTTTAGCGCCGGCCTGATCCCAACGGGCGATAAAGACCCCTATGCACTCAGACGCGCAACGATCGGCATCTTGAGAATCATTTTAGAAAAGCAGCTCAACCTCGATCTGATTGAACTGATCGAAAAATCCTGCGGCCAGTTCAGCCATTCATTTGATCGCGAAAAAACCCAAAAACAGCTACTCACTTTCTGCCTGGAACGGCTCAAGGGGCTTTTTCTTGAAGAGGGGTTTAGTGCAGATGAGCTTGATGCGGTTCTTTCTGTTCATCCAACATCCCCTTTAGATTTTGAAGAGCGTTTGCAAGCTGTTAAATCTTTCCGCTCACTGCCAGAAGCCGAAAGCCTTGCCGCTGCAAACAAGCGGATTCGCAACATCTTACGTAAAGCAGGAGCTCTTTCTCAACAGGAAATCGATGCGGAACAGCTTATTGAAGCAGCCGAAAAGCAACTTTGGGAACAGACCAAAATTGCCTCAGAAGCAGTCACCCCATTACTTGCACAACACGATTACAACGCCGCGCTAAAGCGGCTTGCTCAACTGCGTGAAACAACGGATCAATTCTTTGACCAAGTGATGGTGATGGCAGATGATGAGACCGTTCGTAATAACCGGCTAACCCTGCTTTCAATCACCGGTAACCTCTTCCTTTCAATCGCTGACATCTCAAAACTACAATGAAACAGATCATCCTCGACCGCGATGGCGTCATCAATCAAGATTCAGATGCCTACATCAAATCACCGGAGGAGTGGATTCCGATAGAGGGGAGCCTCGAAGCGATTGCTTTGCTCTGTCAAAATGATTTTCACGTTGTCGTCGCAACCAACCAGTCTGGGTTAGCACGTGGGCTTTATGACGAGCCGACGCTGTATCAGATCCATGCAAAAATGCAACGAATGGTGGCCGAAAAAGGGGGGCGCATCAGCGCCATCTTCTATTGCCCACACGGGCCTAACGACGGCTGTGACTGCCGCAAGCCAGAGCCGGGGCTACTGCTGCAATTTGCCGAACGCGCAAAAATATCTCTAACAAACATTCCCTTTGTTGGCGACACATTAAGAGATATTCAAGCCGCACAAGCGGTTGGTGCCCGCCCCTATCTAGTTAAAACCGGCAAAGGGATGAAAACCCTGCAAGATAACCCAACCCTAGATGTACCGGTTTTCGACAACCTCTTAGAGGCCGCAAAAGAGATCATTCGCCATGCGCAAAATTAATCTTTTTCTCCGTTCAAGCCTCTTCTTCGCCTGCATGAGTCTGAGTACAATACCGTTTTCCGCACTGGTTATTCTCTGCTGGCCGCTCCCTCAACCTACCCGCTACAAAGTAGCTAGCGGCTGGGCAATCCTTAACATCTGGTTACTAGATAAGATCTGCGGACTAAGTCATCAGATTGAGGGGCTAGAAAATGTGTCCACGGATAAAAACGGCATTATCTTGTGCAAACACCAATCAGCTTGGGAAACTCTGGCGCTACAAACAATCTTTCCAAATCAGGCATGGGTGCTCAAACGGGAGCTTTTCAGAATACCCATCTATGGATGGGCGCTGGCTGCAACTGACCCAATCGGGATCAACCGGCAAGATAAGAGAGCCGCTCTTAAAGCAATTATCCAGCAAGGTATCGAGAAACTTAAACAGGGCCGCTGGATCATTATTTTTCCTGAAGGAACTCGAATGGCACCAGGCGAGAGAGGCAACTATGGCGGTAGTGGCGGACTGCTTGCACACAAATCAGGCTATGCCATTACGCCTATTGCACACAATGCGGGTGAATTCTGGCGTAGACGAGGCTTTATCAAGTATCCGGGGGTAATTCAGGTTCGAATCGGCCCACCCATTCAAGTGAAAGGAGATAAGGCCTCTGAATTGAATGCACGCGCGGAAGAATGGATTGAATCTAACATGGCTGAAATCAACAACCAAATCGGCTGATTCTCAAACACTATAACTAGGCTCCACAGCATTCAAAACCCATCCCGTTGCCTTCTTGAGCGACTCGCTACTCAGTTCAACCAAGGGCCTCGGCTCTGCAATTCCATACCCTTGCGCATAATCTACACCCATTGATATAAGCTGCCTAAGGATCGCTTCATTTTCCACAAACTCGGCAACAGTCTGCATACCAACTGCGTGGCCTACATCGTTAATCGAGCGAACCATTGCACGGTCAATCTCATCATCAACAATATCCCGAACAAATGTGCCATCAATTTTTAGCTTGTTGACCGGCAACTGTTTAAGGTAGGTGAATGAGGACATTCCGGAGCCAAAATCATCCAACAGAAATTTACAGCCCAGTCTCTTCATTTGCTGAATAAACTGTGTTGCTCTTTCAAGATTAAGAATTGCCGCTGTTTCGGTCACTTCAAAGGCTATTTTATCGTAGGGCACCTTTTTTTCGATAAACTGTGCTTGGGTAAAACGGAGGAATCCTTCACTCCCCACCGAGTTTCCGGAAACATTGATTGAGCAGTAGGAAAGATCATCCAGTAGCGCGGGGTTTTCTACGAAGAAGTCGAGCGCGTGCTCGACAACCCAGTGATCGATCTTCTGATCAAGACCATAACGCTCGGCAGCGGGCAGGAAGGCGCCGGGAGGGATTATCTCGCCCGCCTTGCTGCCCTGCATACGGATAAGCAGCTCCAGTGATGCCGCCTCTTTTCTTTGAATCGGCACAATGGGTTGAAAGTAGAGTTCGAAGCGATCTTCTTCAAGGGCGCGGGTTATTTGGCTCACCCAGTTCATTTCTCCTTGGCGCTGCCGTATCTCTTGGTCTTCTGTCTGGTAGACATGAACACGATTACGGCCGGCATCTTTCGCGGCATAGCAGGCCGTATCGGCCAGTTTAAGCAGGTCAACACCTTCGATATCCCAGACATCCATTAGGTTTACCATGCCAATACTGATGCCGAGGTTGAAGACCTGGTTCTCCCAAGGAAAGCGAAAGTCTTCGATCAGCTCTCTGATTTGATTGGCGATCTGGAGTGCCTTTTCAGGTGGGCAGTGTTCCAGCAGGATGCCAAATTCATCTCCCCCTAACCGACCTAATGTATCGCGCTCTCTCAGACGCGGTTTTATAAGTGCTGTCAGCAAGCATAGCAGTTCGTCTCCGGCCTGATGGCCACAGGTATCATTGATCACTTTAAACTGGTCAAGATCCATATAAAACAGTGCATAGTCGGCGTGCTTGGTCTTTAACGACTTCAGGCAGTGGCCTAACCGCTCTTCGAACTGTCGGCGATTAATGAGGCCGGTTAATTCGTCATGGTTGGCATGAAACTCGAGCTCTTTTGCCATGCTGCGTGTCTGTGTGACGTCATGAAACACCAGCACAGCGCCGGTGATTTCGCCTGAGTCATGCCGGATCGGTGCGGCTGAGTCTTCAATCGAGATGGTGTGGCCATCGCGGTGAACGAGCCCCGTATGGTTAGCCAGCCCCACAATTCGCCCCTCTCTCATGCAGCGTTCCGCTGGGTTGATCGCCTCTTTCCCTGTCACCTCATTAATAATAAAAAACACCTTTTCCAGAGGTTGTCCGATGGCTCTATTCTCACGCCAACCGGTCAGTTTCTCTGCAACGGGGTTCATATATTCAACCCGGCACGCCCGGTCCGTTGCAATAACTGCATCACCTATCGATTCCAGCGTTGTTTGGATACGCTCCTTTTCTGCTGTAAGTGCAAACTCGGCCTTTTTCTGCTCATCAATCAGAAAACCTTCTGCAATCACGTCGGTAATCGCGCCATCTTTGTCAAAAAGTGGCGAAGTTTTATAGCGGATCCAATAAAGCACCTCACCAAACCTCGCCTGCAGATCTTTGCTGGTCGATTCTCCAGAAAATGCCCTCTCGATACTTTCCTTGATAAAGTTGTGATCAGAATCAGGACAACCGAACCATTGGGTCTCCCACAGATAATGGCCCACCACATCCTCAAGCACCAATCCGGCCAGATCTAGGGGCCCTTTATTAGCAAAGGTAATCTTTTTTTCACTAGAAATGATGGCAACAAAGTCATCGATATTGTCGAGCAGATTTCTCAGGTATAACTCGTTGTTTTCTGCCTCCGCCGTTTGCTGCTCGACTTTGCTCAGCGCACGACTGAGCTCTTGCGTTCTTTGGCTTACTTTTTTCTCGAGAATCGCTGCCGCGACAAAAGAGTCGTAAGTTGACCCTTTTTCGCTGATCTCACGCTCCACGCGCCTCATCAGCACATTTATAACCTTTTCTTTTTGTTGGAGCCTCTCCTCTAGCTGCCTAACTCTACTTTCAACTTCGCTCATGAATTCGTCCCTTTCCCAAAAGCGACCGCCGTAAAGGTCTGATTTACATGAAGGGCACCGTACTGCTCACCATAGGTGTGAAAACCGATGACCTTATTTTTCTGCATAATCTCAGCAACCTCTTTTTCTGTATCCACTTTTCTGTACTGAGACTTCCGGTAGAGGCAATCAAAACCAAGCGTCAGCAATGGCTCTCCAATTTTTTGCCTCATCGCATCAAAAGCGCACTCAAGGTTCTCAACGACATCAATACTTTTAGCCATCGACAAAACAACTCCTTCATCGATCGCACAGCTAAATTTAAGCCCCTTGGTCAGGGAGCAATCAAAGGCCTCCTTACTCGGTGTAATCGAACGAATGTAATAGTCTCCGCCGAGCTTCACCGCTACTGGATGATTGGCAAAAAAATCAAAGTCTAACTCAGCCTCCGAAACGCCTGCCGCCTTGGCGTAACCCGTTGATGCCGGCAGTCCATCGATTTCGGTAACCTTTCTGTTTGCAACGTCGGCCTCTGTGACCACCAACCGCTCCTCTGTCCCGACAAAGTTTTCTGTTTTAAACAGATAAAAGGGCAATGTGGTACAAACCAGCGAGAGCACTGCACAATTACTATGAAAGCGCCCCTGGTAGTAAATATAGGTTTTCTCAAAGCGGTCATCGTCGGCAGCTGAACCACCCACCAGTGGCAGCGTTTTCAGCACATCACTCAGCGCGCCCACAACGCGCTCTTCCATATTAGAAAGTCCATCAATAAGCAGGAAAGCAAAGCCACTTAAACCTTTGCAGCTGCCATAGTCACAAATGGGTGGCCCACAAAGCTCCTGACCTACCACCTTCTCATACAGCGATTTATGTGCTGCACGTATTTCGTCGCCACTCAAATTATCAAGTGATAGCAGAACCATTTCAGCATGAAGCTTTTTTGAACGAACCGTAAAGCCTGTTATCGATCCTTCGAGAAAGCCATTTGGTGTAATTTCACCTGCTGTCGTACAACCAATGAGCGGCGTACCGGAAAACTTTTCAGCCAGTGCCTTCTCGAGTGGCGCCAAGTCGTAATCTGGCGAACAGTAAAATACCGCGAATGATGTTTCAGGCTGATAAATTGCATCGTAAAGCTCTTGAACCGCCTGCACTGGATCGGTTTTTTGTGAAACGCCTGTCTTAACAACAGGATCATTCTGTGTCATCCCTTCTCTCCCTACAGCCGCTATATTCCCTAAACCCTGCAATGTTTTTATTATTAGCTCTCGGAGTATAGTCGAGGGATTCTATTTCCTCAATCAGTGAAGTCGATAAAGTTGTACTCACAACTATTTCCTACTATATTGGTAGGTCTCTAATAATGGAACCAACCTAAGGAGACTGTTATGAAGCATGAACTACCCCCTCTGCCCTACTCTGGAAACGCACTGGAACCTTATATTTCAGCAGAAACACTTGAATTCCACCATGGCAAACATCACGCAACATATGTAACAAAACTCAACGGCCTAATCCCTGGGAGCGAATTTGAAAGCGCCCCATTAGAAGAGATCATTACGAAAGCGACTGGGCCTATTTTCAATAATGCCGCCCAGATCTGGAACCACACTTTCTATTGGAACTGTTTAGCGCCTAATGCTGGTGGTGAACCCACAGGAGCATTAGCAGACGCAATAAACGCAGCTTTTGGCTCTTTCGACGCATTTAAAGCCGAAATGACCGATAAATCAGTCAATCTGTTTGGCTCTGGTTGGTCTTGGTTAGTAAAAGATGGTGAGGGCAACCTTTCTATCGTTCAAACGTCCAACGCAGGATGCCCACTCACCGATGGCCTGACACCACTTTTGACCTGCGATGTCTGGGAACACGCCTATTACATCGACTGCCGAAATGCTCGCCCAAAGTATATGGAAAACTTCTGGAGCCTTGTTAACTGGGACTTTGTTGCCGCTAATTTGTAGAAAGGTAAAAATTACTCACTGCCAAGTCTGAGCAATCAGTTTTGGCAGTGAGTAATCGCTCGTCGCAACCAAATCGAGGCATAGCCAAGCCCACTGACAACCGTTGTTGCCAAAACAGCATAAATTAGAACCTCGATTAACTCTTCCGGAAGCGCCACAAAGCCCTGATCAAAAATCACCAAAACAACCAATGCGATCTGAATGACCGTATTCAGTTTGCTAATCAGTGTTGGCTCTCCCATAAATGGGCCAAACAGGTAGTGATAAGAGGTTGCACCGAGAACAATCAGAAGGTCGCGCAGTATAACGGCCCAAACAAGCCACATTGGGATCAACCCTAACCAGCCACTTAGAACAAAACAGGTTACCAGTAACATCTTGTCTGCTATTGGATCTAATAGAGACCCAAGTCGACTGGTCCAACCATAGTGTTTTGCTAAATATCCATCCAGCCCATCCGATACCGCTGCAATCACAAATAGAGATAGCGCCCAATCAAACCTTTTGTCCATCAGCAACATCGCAACGGGCACCACTAAGATAATTCTTAGGAGACTTATCGCATTTGGTATATCGCGCGCGCCCAGCTTCATGGTTCTAACTTGTAATGCAGCGCTCCTTTTTCTTCACTCTCTACGGGGGCCACAAAAAACAGCTTATCTACCGAATCCAAAGCCTGCCGCAACGCCGCCTCATCCCCTTTTATCGTCAAACTAAATAATGCGTCATCCGCGCTCAGCTCACTCCATTCAACTGCCTCAACCAGTGAAAGCCCTTTAATTCGACTTGCAAGCCAAGTGAAATCAGCAAGCTCTTTTATTCCTGACACACGCAGCTTATGTCGCTCCGATTCCACTAATGCCGCGCCAATCACCAGTTTCGCAGCAAGCAAGTCAAAAACACCATCAACACCTTGTGCCAGCGCTTCTCGTGCAGAACCCGCCTTACTACTCCAGTGAGCAACATCATCCTGCTGATAGAGACTCCATTCCACCACCCAACGAGAGGCTGTTTTTTTCAACAACCGGCCTGCCAAAATTGCATCTGCTCCATAACGGGTCGATGCTCGGCCTATTCTGTCATCAAAATTCCCCCAAATATCATTAAAAGAGATCGCACCTTGATCCACTAAATCCATCAATGGCAACAACAATGGCAAACCTCTCTTTTCCCCCAATTTTTGAAACAGATCGGCCAACTCTGGCCGCCCTTCAGGCTCAACAAGGTAGCGTTTTTTTCCACTCTCAACTGCTATCCAAACCAAAATAGAGGGCCTATCTTCTGCCCAAACAGCAATATCATTTGCTTCTAACGCCTCATTTAACGCAAATGAATCGAATTTCACCCGTAATTTGCGTTGTGGCGGCAAATCAACATCTTCCCCTTCAGCCCTTTTCTCTTCACGGTAACTATACTGTCTGACATAACGCGGGCCATTTTTCATAAGCTCCTGAATTGATGGCTCGCCTCTTATATCTCTCCGGCCCGTGATTTTCACCAAAATCTCGGCCAATGCCGAGCGAATCGCACCATTCCTATCTTCCAAGCCTTGACTCGCAACGTCTACTTCTGAAGCATACAAACCTTTAACCTCTACGGCGGCGGAGCTTGCAGCCCACACAGATAAAAAGATCAGAAACAAAAACCGCACATCATTCTCCATAAAGCCAAGATAATTCGTAGCCGTATCATAACCCTAATATTCACAAATCTGGTACAATCACACTCCATTTCTAAAACTATTCTGGAATTGTTTTGAGCGATAAGAAAGAGTCTTTAAGCTATAAGAGTGCCGGCGTTGACATCAATGCGGGCAATGAACTGATTGACCGGATAAAACCAATTGCTGCCAGAACACGCATTCCTGGTGTTATGGCCGGTCTTGGTGGCTTTGGCTCTATGTTTGAACTGCCACTTGACCGCTATAAACAGCCAGTGCTTATTTCTGGAACAGATGGTGTCGGCACAAAGCTGAAACTAGCCTCAATGATGAACAGGCATGACACGATTGGAATTGACCTTGTCGCCATGTGCGTAAATGACATCATCGTTCAGGGTGCAGAACCGCTCTTTTTTCTCGATTACTTCGCTTCAGGCAAACTCAACATCGATGTTGCCACCGATGTTGTTGACGGAATCGGTAAAGGCTGTGAGTTTTCTGGCGCTGCTTTAGTGGGCGGCGAAACAGCCGAAATGCCCGGCATGTACGGCGATGGCGACTACGATCTTGCTGGCTTCTGTGTCGGTATCGCTGAAAAAGAAAATATCATTGATGGCAGCAAGGTTAGCGAAGGAGACTGCCTAATCGGACTTGCCTCATCTGGCCCTCACTCTAATGGCTACTCTTTGGTCAGAAAAGTTCTAGACTATTCAAACAGCTCTCTAGACCAACCTTTTGATGGCAAAACACTCGGTGAAAAACTCCTCGCTCCAACCCGTATCTATGTAAAGCCACTCCTAGAATTAATCGCAAAGCAGCCTGTACACGCCCTTGCACATATTACAGGCGGAGGCATCACCGAAAATCTTCCGCGCGTCCTTCCTGATGATCTTGGTGCCGACATCGACCTAAACAGCTGGGACAGACCAGCGATTTTTGACTGGCTGCAAGAAAAAGGAAACATTGCAGAAGACGAGCTACTACGTACTTTCAATTGCGGTATTGGCATGATTGTCTGCATTCCTGCTGAAACAAAAGATTCCGCCATTGAACTGCTTAATGCTGCTGGTGAAACCGCTTTTGCTATCGGTAAAATCACTCGGCACGGTGATGACGAACAGGTCACCTATTCTCGCAGCTAACATGCCACTAAAGATTGTCGTACTTCTATCTGGAGAAGGAACTCTTCTACAGTCTTTTATCAATAGACAAAAAGAGGGCCTGCCCATTGAGATTGCGGCCGTTATCAGCAATCGTCCCAATGTTGGCGGCTTAGCACGAGCAGAGAAAGCAGAAATTACGGCGCATGAAATCGATCACAAATTATTTCCTGATCGAGCAACATTTGAGGCTGATTTAATAAAACTAATCGACCAATACAGCCCAGATGTCGTTGTCTTGGCTGGTTTTATGCGAATTCTGGGTGAACTATTTGTCGACCATTATCAAGGGCGACTGATAAACATCCACCCCGCTCTACTGCCAAAATATAAAGGACTCGATACCCACCAACGCGCAATTGACGCCGGTGATTCAGAGCACGGTAGCAGCGTCCACCTCGTTACCAGTGAGCTTGATGGCGGCCCCGTCATTGCGCAGATAAAACTCCCTATTCTTCCTGAAGATACTGCAGACACGCTTTCTGAGCGAACAAAAAAGAGAGAACATTTACTTTATCCAGAAGTGCTACGTTGGATTGCCGAAAAAAAACTAACCCTAAGCCAGGGCATTCCCCTTTGCAATGGCGAGCCTCTAAACTCTCCAGTTGTATTGGAGCCTGACGGCGAAAAATAGATGAAAATGGCCAGGCAGATAAGCTTTTTCGCTTACCCTCTCAGGTCAATTAGCGCTTATTTGCCTACCCAACTTATTCTTCTTTCTGGCCTGCTCCTCCTCTCCGCGCAAGCCAGCGCTGAACTGCCGCTATTTTCCGCCGAATACAAGCTAACACGGAGAGCTATTCCTATCGCAACCGTCAAGCTCTCCCTCACACGACAAAATGATAGATACCTACTCGAATCGAAGAGTGAGCCTGTTGCCCCTCTTTCTTGGGTTCGCGAAGATCTTGTTGTTGAAAAAAGCTACTGGCAATATCACGACCAGTTCCCTCGTCCTAACCACTATCGTTATATTCGATCAAATCGTAACAGCCACTACGAAGTGGTGGTCGATTTTAACTGGAAGAATCACCAACTCACCACCACCACAAATGGTGATAGCTGGAAGACAAGGCTAGCCGAAAAAACAGTCGATAAAGCATTAGTTCAATTAGCCTTAATGAGGGATTTGGCTCAAGGAAGAATTGAAAACAGCTATGCTGTCGCAGATGGTGGGCACCCCAAAATCTACCATTTCTCAAAAGTAGGGGAAGAGCAAGTTGCAAGTAAAATCGGCACTTTAGACGCGCTGAAAATAGCCCGGAGCAAATCAGGAAAACCCTCTAATACAACGCTTTGGCTGGCGCCAAAATTAAATTTCTTGCCCATCAGAATAGACAAAACAAGGGACGGCACCACCTACTCAATGTCAATAATTAAGCTGTCTATGCCCCAGCCAGCAACAACTAAACGTAGCAATTAACTTCAAAAAAGGTCGACATCTGCCTCTGGCAAACTCATCGGCTTCAATTCGCCGTTTTCAATCAGTTGCTCATAATAGCCAATGCTATTTCTTCCGTGATTTTTTGCATAATAGAGCGCTCGATCTGCCTGCTCAATTATCGAGCTGATTGGCAAGCTTGCGTCAATCTCAGTCACTCCGATACTAACGGTCACCTCACCGACTTGCGGAAACAGATTTGCCTGAACCGTCTCCCTGAAACGCTCAAGCACAGCACTTGCGTGCTCCGGCAAAACATTACTCAAAATAACCGTAAATTCCTCACCCCCATACCTGAACAGGTAATCTGAGTGCCGAAATGTGCCCTCCATCAAGCGCGCAAAAGAGAGCAAAACCTCGTCTCCATGCAAATGACCATAGGTATCATTAATTTTTTTAAAATGGTCGATATCAAGCATCGCAAAAAAAGAACAGAGGTCGTGATCTTGTTGACGCCGGTATATATTTGCAAGATCCATATGGACTTGCGCCATCATCCGGTCAAACGCCTGACGGTTCAACAAACCTGTTAATGCATCCCGCTCGCTTTGCATTAACAAAAGATTAAGATTCCCGAAAATAGCCGCGAGATTACCGATCAGATTTCGAGCATCTTCTTTATAGCTGTATCCCTCAAGCACAATCAAAACATGCACACCCAGCAATCCTTTCACCGGCTGAATCAATCTTTTTTTCTTACTTGGGAGAACTCTTTCTACCGCCAGCCCCAACTTGACCGCCTGCCCTCCACCTTCTAGGCTATCTAAGCTCTGAGCAGGCGCTTCTGGGTCGAGTAAATTAATCAGTCTAATGGTGGATGCCGGCTGCTCAAGTTTAGGATACCCACCATCTTCACCCTTAAGCTCGTATAAGACATATGACTCAGGAGAAAACAGTTTTTGCAGGATTTCTCCCAAACAATTGCAAAGAGAGAATTGGTCTCTTCTTGAGGTTAACTCCTCTGCTAAATAGCGGCATAAAGATTTATCTTCTACCACTGCCAAGTCAATCATTCACGACAACCTTATTTATTAAAAGGTTAAACATACCAACCCAAGGGCCTTTTTACAAGCCGCCAAAACTACGCCTTAGGGAGTGTAACCCCTTGTTGTCCTTGGTATTTACCACCTCTGTCTCGATAAGAAGTTTCGCAAACCTCATCCGACTCAAAGAAGAGCATTTGCGCAACGCCTTCATTAGCGTAAATCTTTGCCGGCAACGGCGTCGTATTGCTGAACTCCAAAGTAACATGCCCTTCCCACTCAGGCTCTAGCGGCGTAACGTTAACAATAATCCCACAGCGGGCATAAGTTGATTTGCCGAGGCAAATGGTCAAAACGCTACGAGGAATCCTGAAGTATTCAACTGTACGTGCTAACGCAAAAGAGTTGGGGGGGATTATGCAGACGTCCGACTTAATGTCGACAAAGCTCCCCTCGTCGAAGTTCTTAGGATCGACAATCGCCGAATTAATATTTGTAAAAATTTTAAACTCATCAGAGCAGCGAACATCATAACCATAGCTTGATGTTCCATAAGAGATAATTCTCCCCTCTTCAGTCTCTCTGCACTGCCCAGATTCGAAGGGCTCTATCATCCCTTCGTTTGCCGCCATGCGGCGAATCCAATGATCCGATTTAATACTCATGCTTAGTTATTTTCGATAACAATGTTAGGGAAAAGGCCGCTAAAGTCTTTAGATTTAAGCGCTAGTTTTGCAGTAGTTTTACGCGCAATCTCTCGATAGATCGCTGCCACTTGACCATCTGGATCCGCTGCAACTGAAGGTTTTCCACCATCTGCATCTTCACGAATCGAAATATCTAACGGCAAAGCGCCTAACAGTTCAACATCGTATTTCTCCGCCATCAGAGCGCCGCCACCTTTACCGAAGATAGACTCTTCGTGACCACAGTTGCTACAAATATGGACACTCATGTTTTCGATCACACCAAGAACCGGTATTTCGACTCGTTCAAACATTTTTAGCGCTTTTTGCGCATCCAATAATGCAATATCTTGTGGTGTGGTAACAATCACCGAGCCACTAACAGGAACTTGCTGCGAAAGTGTTAACTGAATGTCACCCGTTCCTGGTGGCAAATCAATAATCAGGTAATCCAGATCGTCCCAGTTTGTCTCATTTAAGAGCTGCTGTAACGCACCAACAACCATAGGCCCTCGTAAAATCAGAGGTGTCTCTTCATCCACCATAAAACCGACCGACATGCATTGAATATCGTAAGCCATTTTCGGCTCGATCGACTTTCCATCGCGACTATCTGCTTTCCCAGATAAACCCAGCATCTTGGGAATGCTTGGCCCATAAATATCAGCGTCCAACAACCCGACTCGCGCCCCTTCTGCGCTTAGAGCCAGCGCTAGGTTTGCCGAGGTTGTCGACTTGCCAACACCCCCCTTCCCTGAGGCAACGGCAATAATATTTTTAACACCAGCCATCGGCTTAAGGTTCTTTTGAACCGTGTGGGAGATAATTTTAAAATCGATATCGATAAAAGCTGTATCAACTTCAGGCAGGGCCGTTATTTTTGCTTTAAGCGTTTCGATCATTGCCGCTTTCAAGCCAGCTGCAGGATAACCCAGCACTATCTTTACACTGACACTACTGCCATCAATATCGATCGACTTAACCGATTTTGATGCCAGAAGGTCCTCTTCTGTATGCGGATCAATATAACTCTTTAACTGCGCCTCGATGTCAGCCCGATTAATACCAGCCATGCCTAAATACCCCTACAAAACAAAACCATAAAAAATAACGGGTTACCGTCCCGCCGCTTAGCCGCTTTATTGTACACATTTTGATATTAACGCGCCCTCTAACTTCATGTAATACCCCTATCTATGGGATAATGCGCTGTTATTTTATCCAATCAGCTCAACCTGTTGCCGGAAACATGTCAGAAAACAAAAGAAAAATCCTTGTCACCAGCGCTCTTCCTTACGCAAATGGACCAATCCATATCGGCCATTTGGTCGAGTATCTTCAAACCGACATCTGGGTTCGTTTCCAAAAGCAGCGGGGGCATGATTGTCTCTACGTCTGTGCCGATGACACACATGGCACCCCGATTATGCTCAAGGCACAACAAGAGGGCGTTACACCTGAAGAGCTGATTGCCAAGGTCGGCAAAGAACATCTGGCAGACTTCACAGAATTTAATATCGAATTTGACCGTTACCACAGCACCCACTCGGAAGAGAACCGCCACTTTGCCGAACTCATCTACAGACGCCAACGCGATGAAGGTCACATTGAATCAAAAAGTATCACTCAGGCATACGACCCCGTTAAAGAGATGTTTCTTCCTGACCGCTTTATCAAAGGTGAATGCCCCAAGTGTGGCGCTGCTGACCAGTATGGCGACAATTGTGAAGCCTGTGGTGCGACCTATGCCCCAACCGATCTTAAAAATGCTGTCTCTGCCATCTCTGGCGAGAAACCAGTTGATCGCGATTCGGTACACTACTTCTTTAAACTCAGTGATTACAGCGAAATGCTTAAAAGCTGGATTCACGCCGGCCACCTTCAGCCCGAAGTGGCCAACAAACTAGATGAATGGCTCACAGGCGGGTTACAGGAGTGGGATATTTCCCGCGACGCGCCCTACTTTGGCTTTGAAATCCCCGATGCCCCCGGCAAATTCTTCTATGTTTGGCTTGACGCCCCAATCGGCTATATCGCTAGCTTTAAGAATCTTTGTGATGAGAAAGGACTCGACTTTGATGAGTACTGGGGCGCGGATAGTAAAACCGAGCTTTACCACTTTATCGGCAAAGATATTATCTATTTTCACGGGCTTTTCTGGCCAGCCATGCTCGAAGGGGCTGGGTTTAGAACACCAAGCGCCATTTTTGCACATGGATTTTTGACCGTTAATGGCGAAAAAATGTCCAAATCACGCGGCACTTTTATTAAGGCTCGCACCTATCTGGGCCACCTGAACCCTGAATATCTACGTTACTATTTTGCCGCTAAACTTAACGGCAGTGTTGAGGATATCGACCTTAATTTTGAAGATTTTGCCCAGCGGGTAAACTCTGATCTTGTCGGGAAAGTTGTAAATATCGGCAGCCGCTGCAGCGGTTTTATTAAAAAACGCTTCGATAGCACCCTAGCTGCCGAATGTGCGGAACCAGAGTTATTCCAGGAATTCATTGCTGCCAATGAATCAATTGCAGCCCTTTATGAAAACCGCGATTACGGTAAAGCAATGCGTGAAATCATGGCGCTTGCGGATAGAGCCAACCAATATATTGACGAAAAACAGCCGTGGGTTGTCGCAAAGCAAGAGGGTAGCGATGCAGAACTGCAAGCCATTTGTAGCGTCGGATTAAACCTATTTAGACTTTTGGTTACCTACCTAAAACCGGTTCTGCCCAAACTAGCTGAAGCGAGTGAACAATTCCTCAATATTGAGTCACAACCTTGGCCAGCAGTGGCTACACCGCTATGTAATCATAAAATAAACAAATTTAAGCCTCTAATGACACGTGTAGAGCTGGATAAGATCGAAAAAATGGTCGACGAATCAAAAGAAAGCTTAAAAACTGCGGAAGAAAAACCTAAAAAGCCAAACAACCCTTCAATCGAACCAATTGCAGAGACTATCGAATTCGATGATTTCGCCAAAATCGATTTAAGGATCGCAAAAATCATCGATGCTCAGCATGTTGACGGGGCAGACAAGCTACTCCAGATTACCGTTGATATTGGTGATGAATCTCGCAATGTTTTTGCTGGCATTAAAGCCGCCTACAGCCCAGAGGATTTGATCGGCAAGCTAACCGTTGTGGTTGCTAACTTAAAACCAAGACAGATGCGCTTCGGCCTTTCAGAAGGGATGGTGCTGGCTGCTGGACCAGGTGGGAAAGCGCTATGGATTTTAGAGCCACATTCGGGCGCACAACCTGGAATGCGCGTAAAGTAGGCTGCAGTATATTCAAATCTGATCTGTTGAAATAACCAGATCAATTTGTGATGCGCTGCAACGCACTTTAAAATAGACATAACTAAACGATATAAAAGATAAGGTTTTTATTACAATTCGATATGCAAGAATATCTTCTCATTCTCGTCAGCACGATACTGGTTAACAACTTCGTACTGGTAAAATTTCTAGGCTTGTGCCCCTTTATGGGCGTTTCACGCAAGTTAGAAACAGCTATGGGAATGGGGCTTGCTACCACTTTTGTACTAACCCTCTCTTCTGTTTGTAGCTATTTAACCTACGAATATCTTCTGCTTCCGCTTGGACTTGAATACCTTAGAACAATCGCTTTTATCGTTGTAATTGCTGTCGTTGTGCAGTTCACAGAGATGGTTGTTCACAAGACCAGCCCGATGCTTTATAAGGTTCTCGGTATCTTCTTACCGTTGATCACGACCAACTGTGCTGTTCTCGGTGTTGCCCTCCTCAATCTACAAAAGCAGCATGGCTTTATGCAATCTGCCCTCTATGGCTTTGGTGCTGCTATTGGCTTTTCTTTGGTTCTCGTTCTATTCGCCTCACTCAGAGAGCGAATCGATGTTTCAGATGTGCCCGCACCCTTTAAAGGCAACTCTATTGCATTGGTTACAGCCGGTCTGATGTCCTTAGCCTTTATGGGCTTTGCTGGCTTGGTAAAGGGCTAAGATCGATGACCGCGATTATTGTTATCTGCCTTCTATTTGCTCTATTTGGTCTTGTTCTAGGATTTTCATCGATTAAATTTCGGGTAGAAGGTGATCCGATTGCAGACCAAATTGATGCCGTACTCCCCCAAACACAATGCGGTCAGTGCGGCTACCCCGGCTGCCACCCCTATGCTGAAGCGATTGCAGCAGGTGAGGCTGAAATAAACCAGTGCCCTCCTGGTGGTGAAGAGGGGATTCAACAGCTAGCTGAACTACTTGGTGTTGAACCCCAGCCGCTCAATGCTGAGAATGGTACCGAAAAACCCCCAATGGTTGCAGTTATCGATGAGGCGGTCTGTATTGGCTGTACAAAATGCATTCAAGCTTGCCCTGTTGACGCCATTCTCGGCGCAGCTAAAGTAATGCACACCGTTATCGAGAAAGAGTGCACCGGTTGCGAGCTTTGCGTTGCACCTTGCCCTGTTGACTGCATCGATATGGTGCCCATTAAAGAGACCGTTATCACCTGGAATTGGCCCTTGCCTACCTCTGGCTCTAGTCAGGAGAAAGCAGCATGAAACGTCGCTTATGGGATTACAACGGCGGGCTTCACCTAGCCGAACACAAAACCCTTTCCAGCACTAAAGCAGCGGCTATTGCCTCTATTCCTCGAGAGTTAGTTATTCCCCTCTCTCAAAGCATTGGTCATCCTGCTGAACCTATTGTTGTAGCTGGTCAACGCGTCTTAAAAGGTGAAAAAATTGCCCACTCCGTCGGCTCTCTCAGCGCAAGCGTCCACGCCTCTAGCTCTGGAATTGTCCGTGAAATTGCGGATACTGCAGTTCCCCATCCATCTGGTCTAAATGCCAAATGCATTGTGATTGATACAGATGGCCTGGATGAAGAGGCGCCCTCTTCTGGCCTCGTGCAATATGAACAGCTCGACCCTTCGGCATTAATTAGCATTGTTCAGGGTGCCGGTATCGTAGGGCTAGGTGGCGCAGCTTTTCCAAGCTCAATCAAACTCAACCCTGGCACAAATCGCACGATTAAGACTTTGATACTTAATGGTGCTGAGTGTGAACCTTACATTACCTGTGATGACCTGTTAATGCGGGAACAGGCTCTAGCAGTGATTGAAGGGGCAAAAATTATCCTTCATACCCTTGGGATCAAACACTGCCTGATTGGTGTTGAGGACAATAAACCCAAAGCGATTGAGGCGCTGGAAAAAGTTCGTGATGAACTTGTATACCGTAATATCGATATTGTCGAAGTCCCAACACTCTATCCTACTGGCGGAGAAAAGCAGCTCGTTAAAATCCTCACCGGTAACGAGATCCCTGCTGGAAAAATCCCAGCAGATATTGGGATTGTCTGCCATAACGTAGGAACTGCAGCCGCTATTTTTCAGGCAGTTATAGGGGGGAAACCGCTGATCTCTCGTCTAGTCACCGTATCGGGAAATGGCGTTCGTAATCCACAAAATCTTGAAGTTCCAATAGGCACGCCTATTCGTGACTTGGTTGCACAATGCGGTGGCTACACCGACGGTGCGGCACGCCTGATTATGGGCGGCCCAATGATGGGCTTTGCGCTGCCTAACGACGATATTCCTGTTGTAAAGGCAACCAACTCCATCCTTGTTCTAACAACTAGCGATCTTCCAGAGACAGAGCAAGCTCTACCCTGTATTCGCTGTGGAAAATGTGCGGAAGTTTGCCCCATGGAGCTCCTTCCTCAACAGCTTTACTGGTACGGCCGAGCAAAAAATGGAGAAAAAGCGCAAGCCTACAACCTTTTTGACTGTATCGAGTGCGGCAGTTGCGATGTTGTCTGTCCGAGCCATATCCCCCTCGTTCAATATTTTCGGGCAACAAAAAGTGCTGTTCGCACTAGCAAGAGTGAACAGCAAAAAGCTGACAATGCACGCCAGCGTAACGATTCCCGTCTGCTAAGAATAGAGCAGGCAAAAGCAGAACGGGCTGAACGCTCTCGCAAAAAAAAGGCACAACTAGAAAATAAGAAAAAGAGCCAAGCGGCAATAGAAGCGTCTGTTGAGCGGGCTAAAAACAAAAAGATAGCACGCACCGAAGAGAGCTCTCTGGAGAACAAAAGCTAATGGAATTCTCAACCGCCATATCGCCGCATATTAAGCCCGGCAACCGTGTTGACCGTATGATGCTGCAGGTTCTTCTTGCATTGATTCCCGGCGCACTGGCAATGATCTGGTTTTTCGGCTGGGGCATTTTATTTAACCTAATCGTTGCCTCAGTAACCGCCATCGCTTGTGAAGCACTTATTCTAAAACTTCGCAACAAACCAGTCCGCTCAACCCTTTGCGACCTAAGCGCACTGTTAACTGCTGTACTTCTTGCTCTGGCACTACCCCCGCTTGCCCCTTGGTGGCTCGCTTTTATCGGCACAGCCTTTGCAATCATCATTGCCAAGCAACTTTACGGCGGTCTGGGTTACAACCCGTTCAATCCAGCAATGATCGGTTACGTGGTCTTACTGATCTCGTTTCCGCTACAGATGACGGCATGGATTCCACCATCAACAATAGCTGAAACCCCCTCAATCATTGACAGTCTTCAGCTGCTGTTTGGCTTAGTTCCAGAATCACTAAATATTGACGCCATCACGATGGCAACCCCGCTCGATACGATGAAGACCGAGCTGGGAATTAACCGCACAACAGGAGAAATCCTGGAAAACAGCCTCTTTGGAACCTTTGGCGGTAGTGGCTGGGAGTGGATTGCCAATGGTTATCTTCTCGGCGGTATCTGGCTAATCTACAAACGGGTCATTGGCTGGCAAATCCCAATTGCACTGCTGCTGGGCCTAACCGCCATCTCCCTTGTCTCCTTCTTGCTTGGACCAGACAATCACCCCTACCCATTTTTCCACCTGTTCAGTGGTGCCACGATGCTCGGTGCCTTCTTTATTGCCACAGACCCTGTCACAGCATCAACCACACCGAAAGGGAGGCTAATCTATGGCTTTCTTATTGGTCTTCTAATCTATGTTATCCGCACGTATGGCGGCTACCCAGACGCTGTCGCATTTGCTGTCCTCATTATGAATTTAACCGTTCCATTAATCGACTATTACACTCAGCCCCGAGTATTTGGTCATGCGGTAGAGGAGCACAATGAATAACCGCCGACAAATTACCGCCGCAGCGCTGATTCTAGGGCTATTTTCATTAGCCGGAACAGGCATGGTCAGCGTCACATACCATGCCACCGAAGAGCGTATTGCTGCAAACGAGCGCGCTGTTCTGCTCGATAGGCTTAACGTCATACTGCCACCAGAACTCTACGACAACGACATTATCGAAGATACCATAGAGGTAACAGATAATGAGCGACTCGGAACTACTGATCCGGTAACTGTTTATAGGGCGCGAGGCCAAGGCAAGCCAGTCGCAGCCGTTTTAACGCCCGTTGCACCCGGTGGTTATAACGGCAAGATCCAATTGTTGGTTGCCGTTCTTTATGATGGAACCGTCGCAGGTGTTCGCGTTATTTCACACAGCGAAACCCCCGGACTCGGCGATGCCGTGGAAGAGTCCCGAAGCGACTGGGTTTTCGGCTTTAATGGTCTTTCTCTCAGAAACCCTGAGCCTAAAAATTGGCAAGTTAAACGAGATGGTGGAACATTCGACCAGTTCACCGGTGCAACCATCACCCCACGTGCCATTGTAAAGGCCATCTATAACTCGTTACTCTATTTCACTGATAATAGAGATAAACTGTTTGCTGCCAGCGAACCTGTAATGAAAAGTGAGGCAGAATCATGAGCGAACGGAATTACGGAAAAGTCTGCCGGGATGGATTGTGGAATAACAACCAAGCACTCGTTGCCCTGCTCGGCATGTGTCCACTATTGGCTGTTAGCAATACCTTGATGAATGGCTTGGGATTGGGCCTTGCCACAACACTCACATTGGTTTGCTCAAACAGCATCATCTCAATTATTCGTAAACAGGTGCCCGATGAAATCAGACTGCCTGTGTTTGTTCTAATTATCGCCTCAGTCGTTACAACGATCGAGCTCTGCATGAATGCCTATTTTCACGAACTGTACACAATACTCGGCATTTTTATCCCTCTAATCGTCACAAACTGCGCGATCATTGGCCGCGCAGAAGCATATGCCTCAAAAAACCCTTTGGACCTTGCTGCACTTGATGGGTTAATGATGGGACTTGGATTCACCAGCGTGCTCGTTCTGTTAGGTGGACTTCGCGAACTAATCGGATCTGGAACATTATTCGCCCAAGCACACCTAATGCTAGGAGACGCAGTAAAAGGCTGGGAGCTGACGGTTATCGACGACTACAGTGGCTTTTTACTAGCAATTTTGCCGCCAGGTGCTTTTATTGGGCTGGGCCTAATTATCGCCGTTAAAAACATCATTGATTCTCGTCAGCAGCAAAAAGCCAGCCCTAAAGAAGAGGTCGTCACTTTTGCCCCACAAGCCGAGAAAGCATGAACCGTGAAAAGCGGTTACAGATTTTTGAAAAGCTCTCCGAGGCAATCCCAGACCCAGAAACAGAGCTAAACTACAGCAGCAATTTTGAGCTGCTAATTGCCGTTATCCTCTCCGCTCAAGCGACCGATAAAGGGGTCAACAAAGCAACCGCAAAACTCTACCCCATCGCCAATAGTCCAGAGGCCATTTTTGAATTGGGACTAGAAGGATTAAAAAAACAGATTAAGACCATTGGCCTCTATAACAGCAAAGCGGCCAATATCATCAAAACCTGTCGACTTCTGATCGACAAACATCAGTCTCAAGTCCCACAAACACGAGAAGCACTCGAAGCGCTGCCAGGCGTCGGTCGAAAAACCGCAAACGTTGTCCTCAATACCGCCTTTGGCCAGCCGACAATTGCTGTCGATACTCATATCTTCAGAGTCGGGAACCGCACCCGCATCGCAACAGGGAAGGATGTTCTAGAGGTTGAGAAAAAGCTCATTAAATCGGTTCCCAAACAGTTCCTTCTCGACGCCCATCATCTTCTGATACTGCACGGGCGTTACACATGCATTGCCCGAAAACCTCGTTGTGGCAGTTGTGTTATTGAGTCTTTATGCGAATTTAAAGAGAAAACAGACGGCTGATTGTTGCAAAAATTACTTTAATAAAGCCTCAACTAAGGCGCTTTTGGGGTCATCGCGCAATAACCACAAATTGGACTATAATTTCGAAAAAACATTAGAAATGAATAGCTGATAAAATCACGTGACCCCGCCTTTGCCGCTTAGCGAAACATACAGCAGCACTTTAGTCCTTGTATCTATTGCAATCGCTGTTATCACCTCCTTTACTGCTTTTGGAACATCGGAACGATCCGCTTCTGCCACCCAAAGAAGCTATAAAATTGCCTGGAACCTGTTTGGTGCCACCAGCATGGGGCTTGGTATTTGGGCAATGCACTTTATTGGCATGCTCGCCCTGATTCTACCCATACCGGTTACTTACGATTTAAAAATAACCATTATCTCGATCATCCCTGCTATTTTTGCCTGCAGCATTATCTTATGGATGATGGCAAAAAAATCATACGGTCACGGTCGTCTTTTGCTCAATGGCCTCCTGCTTGGTGCCGGCATTGGGCTAATGCACCATATAGGGATGGCGGCAATGAGAATGGACGCCGTCATGGAATATAGCAAGCCTCTCTCCATCATCTCTGTCATCTTTGCCATTACAGCAGCCACAATTGCATTAGAAATAAAAAGTAGAACGGCCAATCTTGGCAGCAGCCCGTTACTAAACAGGAGGAAGGCTGTCAGCGCATCCATAATGGGGCTGGCTATATCCGGTATGCACTACACCGCAATGGCTGCCGTTGATTTTCTCCCTGCAAGCGCTGTTAATACCCCTCAAGGCATGAGCCCCGAAGGCCTAGCCATCATGGTCAGCTCCGTTACTTTAATAATCATCGCCGCCTCCATTCTTGCCCCCTACATACTAAAATACAGACAGACCACGAAAGAGCTCTCTCAGCTCATACAGAAAGAAAAAAAATCGGCTGCTCGAATTCAAGCAATTATCGATTCCTCGCAAGATGCCCTGATCCAGATGAATAGCCTAGGCGAGATCAGTGGTTGGAGCCATCAGGCTGAGCAGGTTTTTGGCTGGCTTGAAAGCGATGTTCTCGGGAAACCGATAACTGAACTAATCAACTATAAAACCGTACAGTCAGATAATTTAGCAGATGCTCTAACTAAAAAGAGTTCTTCTCTATTTGGAGAACTAATCGAAGCCAGTGCGCAACACCGTGAGGGGCACACGTTTCCTATAGAGTTGACGGTTGGTGTCATAGAAACAGGTAGCCAGCATACGTTTAGTGCATTTATTCGTGATACGAGCTCACGCAAACGCGACGAAAAAGTACTGCGCACACTAGCTGAAAAAAGCTTTACTGGAAAAGAAAGCGGGTTTAAAGAGATTGTCCGTCTGCTGGCCACCTCTTATGGTATGCGCTATGCCATGATCTCTCTCATTGACACCAATGACCCAAGCCAGGCAAACACGCTAGCCGTTTGGGCTGGTGATGGCTTTGCCGACAATATCTCTTATCCTTTACTAGGCTCTCCATGTGAAAAGGTTACACAGGAAGGCCTTTGCTTTTACCCCGAAAATATTCAATCTCTTTTTCCTGAAGACCATTTGCTGGCTGATATGGAGGCAGAAAGCTACTTAGGGCTCCCTCTTAGAAACAGCCAAGGTGTAGCCATCGGCATCATTAACATTTTAGATGACGAGCCTATTACAAACTCCTCTAAAACAACTCTATTGCTTGAAAGCCTTGCCACCAGGATAGCCATTGAGATCGAGCGTCAAGAATCAGAAAAAAAGCTGAAACTACTAGCCCGCGTCTTTAGCGAGACCCATAATGGTATCGGCATTACAGACGCTAACGGCCTCCTTGTCGATATCAATCCTGCTTTTTCCAAAATAACCGGTTACAGCAAAAAAGAGGCCATTGGCCAAAACCCTCGAATTCTTAAATCAGGCGAACAAAACCCTAAGCCCCACACAGGCCTAAAGCAAGCTCTTGATAAGCAAGGTTACTGGCAGGGCGAAATGTGGAATCATAAAAAAGGTGGCGAGCTTTACGCAGAACACCTAACTATCTCCGCCCTAAAAGATGACGCAGGCCAGACTCTGAATTATCTGGGCATCTTTTCAGATACCACCCACAGCAAAGAGCAGCAAAAGGCGCTTGAGTTAATGGCACATTACGATGTGTTAACCAACCTACCCAACCGGGTACTTTTTTATGACCGCTTTCTACAGGCCGTGGCCCATAGCAAGCGAACTAAAAAATTATTAGCCATCTGCTTTCTTGATTTAGATAACTTTAAGCCAGTTAATGATACTTTTGGCCATAATGTCGGCGACCAACTTTTGATTGAGGTAGCTGGGCGCATTAGGCGCAATATCCGAGAGGAAGATACAGTATCTCGCCAAGGGGGAGATGAGTTTACTCTACTGTTAGGCGACCTTGATTCGTTCTCGCCCTGTGAGCAAATGCTAAAACGCATGCTCAGCGCACTTGCCGAACCTTATCAAATTGATGGCCAAACAATAGACGTTAGCGCCTCGCTTGGCGTCACGCTTTATCCCCAAGATGACGAAGATATTGATACCCTGACTCGTCATGCTGATCAGGCGATGTATCAGGCCAAATTGGCCGGTAAAAACCGTTACCACCTATACAATCCCGAATTCGACCAACAGGTTAGCCAAAAACACCAACGCTTAAGTGAAATCCAGAAGGCTCTCTTAAATGATGAGTTCCGCCTGTTTTATCAACCCAAAGTTAATATGAAAACAGGGGAAGTTTATGGTGTAGAGGCGCTCATCCGTTGGTTTCATCCCGAAAAAGGGCTAATTCCCCCCTTAGACTTCTTGCCCGTTATTGCAGAGACATTGTTGGAGACTCAAATCGGAGAGTGGGTTATCCAACAGGCTCTCGAGCAGATTGCTCACTGGGAAAAACAGGGCATATCACTCGAAGTTAGTGTGAATATTGCCTCTTACCATCTGCAATCAACTACTTTTGTTGGCCAGCTTGAAAAAGCTCTGCTAAAACAGCCCACGGCAAACCCAAATCGCCTACAGCTAGAAATCCTAGAAAGCAGTGCTCTCGGTGATACACAAGTGATTAATAGCATCATTACCACCTGCCAAGAGGCTTTGGGCGTTAAAGTGGCGCTCGATGACTTTGGGACCGGCTACTCTTCATTAACCCACCTTAGAAACCTACCCGCAGAGACAATTAAAATCGATCAAAGCTTTGTGAGAGATATGCTCGATGATCCTGATGACTGTGCCATTATTGATGGAATCATTGGTCTTGCCGATTCTTTCGATCGAGAGGTGATTGCCGAAGGGGTGGAAACAACCGAGCACGGTTTAATGCTGCTACTGATGGGTTGCGAATACGCTCAGGGCTATAGTATCGCTCGCCCAATGCCTGTTGAGGAATTCACAGCTTGGCTGAACAACCATACCCCTAATGAGGCATGGATAAAATATGCCCAATCTGAAAGCAACCCGAAGGAAAAGCGAGCCCAACAGCTCAATCTAGCCATCAAACGGTGGGAAAAACTTTTTGAAGAGGCCATTCAATCAGATCCTGACCAATTACAAAACTGGCCGGCAATGGGCCAAACTAAATGCACTTTTGGAAGCTGGATTAAGCGCGAAAAAAATGAGCAATTATTTGATACTGAATGGCTGGAAGAGCTTGACCAAATCCATAATCGAGTACATTCAACCGCGGAATCCCTAAAAATTCTCTACCAAGAAAGAGCGCTAGAGACCGCAAGAGATAAACTCCCTCTCGTAAAAAGCGAGTTCTCAAAGATGCAGGCACTTCTAGCGGCCGCCAACTAAACCTGTTTGACGACCCTCCTGTTTTCAAAAAAACCTATTCATGATAGGGTCATAAGTTCGACACTGAACTTTGAAAGTTTTTCATGATTTCCTCGGTCTGTTTGAGTGGCCTGGAGGGAATCTCACCCATTCAGCTTCGATTAATAATAAAAAGATAACAATTAACTGCGTTAAAACTATTAAAGGAAATTCGTTATGAGCAAAAAATTCAACAAAAAAACACTCGCCGCCTCTGTTGGTTCTGCTGTAATCGCCTCTGTTTCTGCAACAACTGCGAATGCAGAAGCCAGCCCTTTTGGCATGAGCGATCTCTCTGAAGGATACCAAGTAGCCGTCCACACCGAAGACCACAAACCTGCTAAAAAAGCAGAAGGCAAATGCGGTGAAGGCAAATGTGGAAATATGGGCAATGACAAAGAGGTTGGTAAAGCTCAAAAAGCAACTGAAGGCAAATGTGGCGACATGGGTAAAGCTGAAAAGGCACCTGAAGGTAAGTGCGGCGAAGGCAAATGCGGCGGCATGAAGAAAGCTGAAAAAGCGGCCGAAGGTAAATGTGCTCATAAGGGCAAAGACACTGAAGGCAAATGTGGCGATATGGGTAAAGCTGAAAAAGCACCTGAAGGTAAGTGCGGCGAAGGCAAATGTGGCGGCATGAAAAAGTAAGATTAAGGACAATCCATGAACGCTGAAAACTTTCTCGTTCAGGATGCCGGACTCGGTTTAAGGCGGGCCTTTATTGGCCCGCTTGCCGAATCCCCTCCAGCTTCAGTTAGTTTCTATGAAGTTGCGCCTGAAAATTGGATGACCATTGGTGGCAAGTACGGCAAACTTTTTCGCCAACTCACCGAGCAACATCCTTTTATTGCTCACGGGTTATCACTTTCCATTGGCAGCCCGGACCCTCTCGATGAAGACTTTTTACTCAGCCTAAAAGCCTTCATGAAAACCCACCAGATTAAGCTTTATAGTGAACATCTCAGCTACTGCAGCGATGGTGGTCATCTTTATGACCTGATGCCAATTCCCTTCACGGAAGAGGCTGTTCATTACACCGCAAAAAGAATTCAACAGGTTCAAGAGATCCTTGAGCAACGAATTGCAATCGAGAACGTCTCCTACTACGCGGCACCTGGTCAGGAGATGAACGAAATCGATTTTCTCAATGCAGTTGTTTCCGAGGCCGATTGCGATCTGCTTATTGATATTAATAATATTTACGTCAACAGCATCAACCACCGTTACGATGCCGAGGCTTACTTAAGAGCAATCCCTGCTGAACGGATTGCCTACGCTCATATTGCCGGTCACTATGTCGAGTCTGAAGATTTTGTTGTCGACACGCACGGTGCAGAGGTCATTGATCCTGTTTGGAAACTTCTACAACTCGCTTACGATCTGTACGGTGTTTTCCCGACACTTCTGGAGCGCGATTTTAATATCCCTCCACTTGAAGAGCTGCTAAAAGAGGTCGACACCATCCGCACAATACAAAACCAATTTAGCGCAGGCAAACAACGTCAATATGGCTAAGCCCGCTAAGTTTATTGAAAAGCAGTACGAGTTCGCTGCCTACATTCGCAACCCCAAGAAAAACCCTCTTCCTAACGACGTGGCAGAGGAGCGAATGAAGGTCTACCGAGATCTCTTTTTTAACAATAGTGAAAGCTTTATCTCGAGTAACTTTCCGGTTCTAAGAAGAATTACCGAAGATGACAGGTGGTTTGAACTGGTTCAGGATTTTTTTGAGAATCACAAAAACCAGACCCCCTATTTCCCCGAAATTCCTGAAGAGTTCCTCAGCTACCTCCAAAATGAGCGAGAAACCGCACCAAGCGATCCACCCTTTATGCTTGAGCTGGCTCATTATGAATGGGCAGAAGCGGCCATATCCGCACTAGAAGGCGATGCACCTAAAGATTCTCCCGCTATACAGAGCGATCCTCTAAACCAAAAGATAGCACTTTCACCTGTCGCTTGGGCTCTCTCTTACCACTATCCGGTTCATAAAATATCACCTGCCTTTCAGCCTCAGGAGCCCACCGAAACGGCCACCTGTTTAGTCGTTTATAGAGATCTAGAGGATGAGGTTGGCTTTATGGAGATCAATTCTGTCACCTACCGGCTCCTTCAGTTGTTAGATGAAAATGAGGGGCAAACCGCTAGAGATTATTTGCAACAAATTGCTGAAGAACTGAAACACCCGAACCCCGAAGCCGTTATAGAAGGTGGCGCAGCACTATTAAAGAACCTTTCCAGCCGCAACCTTATTTGCTGCCTTTAAGAAGGCTCAGGAAATTTTAATCCTCACCACTTTCATCACCTCAAAGTCTATACCTGCAACCTTCTCGCTCGACAAATAATAGGTCAAGTTGACCCGCTGCCCCATCGTCGACTTATAAAGCTTCTTCCGCTTGAACTTAAACGGCACATCGCAGCCTTCGATCATCAAGGTATTGTGAAACCACTCTCCCAGTTCTCTTTGCACATGAGAGACCACTTTGCTCATTTCAAGATGGTTTAATTTTTCATGTTTCTTTAATAATTTTTCCGCTTCAGATTTCATCTATTCATTATTTCTATTCCCTAAGAGGGCATTGTAACTATTCAGAAACTTCCTAGTAACCGATAGAATAGACAAACTCTACAATTAAGCTGACCAACATCTATTATGACAAACTCAAGCAACCTCTTCGAACAGGCTCAGAAAGTAATTCCAGGTGGCGTAAACTCACCTGTGCGCGCCTTTAAAGGCGTTGGTGGAACACCGCTATTTATATCTAAAGCAGCAGGGGCATCTGTTTACGATACGGAGGGTAAGGGCTACATCGACTATGTGGGCTCATGGGGACCAATGGTGCTCGGTCACGCACATCCAGAGGTAATCTCCACCGTTATTGAAGCCGCTAAAAATGGCTTAAGTTTCGGGGCACCCACCGAAATCGAAACCCAAATGGCGGAAAAAATCAGTCAAATTGTCCCCTCAATTGAACAGGTTCGCATGGTCAGCTCAGGCACTGAGGCCACAATGAGCGCTATTCGTTTAGCACGTGGCTACACAGGCCGCGAGAAGATCGTAAAATTCGAAGGCTGCTACCATGGCCATTCTGACTCACTTTTGGTTAAGGCGGGCTCTGGTGCACTCACACTAGGCATTCCTAGCTCACCCGGCGTGCCCTCTGCTCTCGCTGAACAGACACTGACGCTCCCTTACAACGATATTGAAACCGTCGAAAAGTTCTTTGCTGAAAATGGCTCTGAGATTGCCTGCCTGATTGTTGAACCAGTCGCTGGAAACATGAACTGTATTCCTCCGTTACCCGGCTTTTTAGAGACACTCCGTAACTGCTGCGACAACTCTGGCACAGTGCTTATATTTGACGAGGTAATGACTGGCTTTCGTGTAGCTCTCGGCGGTGCACAGGAGCGTTACGATGTCACGCCAGATCTAACGACGCTTGGTAAAGTGATCGGTGGCGGCATGCCGGTCGGCGCATTTGGTGGTAAAAAAGAGATTATGGATTACCTCGCCCCCGTTGGGCCTGTTTATCAGGCAGGCACTTTATCCGGCAACCCAGTTGCCATGGCTGCGGGACTTAAAACACTAGAGTTAATCTCTAAGCCAAGCTTTTATGAACAACTTAGTGAAAACGTTAGCTATTTAACGGCAGGTCTTCAAAAAGCAGCAAATGAAGCAGATATCCCCTTCACCACAAATAGCGTTGGCGGAATGTTTGGGCTATTTTTTACCGATCAGAAAACTGTTTCCAACTTTGATCAAGTGATGCTGTGCGATCAAGAGCGCTTTAACCGCTTCTTCCATGGCATGCTCGATAACGGTGTTTATCTAGCACCCTCTGCTTTTGAGGCAGGTTTCGTCTCGGCTGCTCATACAATCGATCAACTTGACCAGACCATCGAGATCGCTAAAAAACTGTTTAAGGAGCTGTAATGTGGTTTGGAAAAGATGAGCCCTCAAAAGCCCATAGCTCATACGAACTATTGGGCGGTGAAGAGGGAATAAAGCGACTCTCAGACCGCTTCTATGACTATATGGAAACATTGCCTGAGGCAGAAGAGATTCGGGCAATGCATAAGGCTGATATGACAATGATGCGCGAGAAGCTTTTTATGTTTCTCTCAGGCTGGCTCGGCGGCCCATCCTTGTATATCGAAAAACATGGGCATCCTCGGCTTCGTGCCCGGCACTTGCCTTTTCCCATCGACACTAAAGCACGCAATCAGTGGATGCTCTGCATGGACAAAGCGCTGAGCGAATTCGATATCGATGACAAATTGCGTAACGATTTGCTTGCTGCATTCCTTCAAACCGCTGACTTTATGCGCAACAAAGAGGACTAAGCCGACTTGTGCTAAGCGAGTACTACCAACTTTTTATTAACTGGATTGAGCTCCACTCTAGTTGGGCAGGATTGATTGTATTCTTTATCGCACTGGCGGAATCGCTTGCCATCGTTGGGATTCTAATTCCGGGTGTTGCCATGATGTTTGCCGCAGGTGCCTTGATTGGCAACGATACGCTCAGTTTCGCCCCCATCTGTCTCGCCGCCATACTCGGTGCCATTGCAGGGGATGGGATCAGCTTTTGGCTAGGCAGGCATTACCATCTGCCTCTGCTAGCAGCCTGGCCATTACGCGACTACCCAAAGCTGGTTGAAAGTGGCACCCATTTTTTCCACCGCCATGGCCCCATTAGCATTATGCTAGGCCGATTTTTTGGCCCTATTCGTGCGATTATCCCTTTTATTGCCGGCATGCTCGACATGTCCCCAAAACAGTTTGCCATCGTTAACATCGCCTCGGCTATTCTTTGGGCACCCGCCTATCTAGTTCCTGGGGTGTTATTTGGCAATTCATTGCAAGAAGCCTCTGAAATGACTCAAAAGGTGGTGCTAGCGATTATTAGCACCATTGTCGTTGGTTGGACGCTTTTTAGGTTTGTCCAGTTTTTACGTCGACAAACCTAAGAGCTTGCGCCAACTCGCCGCCAAATAGGCAACAGACTACTCAACTAAAAAAACACCCTCTTTCTCAAGCCTAACAAGCCGTTTCTTATAAAGACTTCCCAACGCCATTTTGAATTTCTTTTTACTGACGCCAAAGCAGTTATAAATCACTTCTGGTGGGCTTTTATCGGTAATCTCCATCGAACCGCCCTGCTTTTTCAGGTAATCGAGTATTTTCTGAGAAAGGCCATCCACCAAACCATAACCCGGTTTATGGAGATAAAGATCGATCTTTTCATCTTCTCTTATCTTCTTGATATAACCGGTTGTTTTTTGGCCATAGCGAAGTTTTTCAAACATCTCGTCCGCGTATAGAACGCCCCAGTGGGTATTGTTGATGATTGCATTCATCCCCAAATCTGTTCGATTTGCGATCAAAAGATTCACCTGCTCACCTTCACAAAATGGTGGAGGGATCTCGTCAAGATGTCGTTCGATTTTTGACGTGGCGGTAACACGGTGCGCCTCTCCATCGAAATAGAGATAGACGATATACGAGCGCCCTTCAACCATTTCATCTTGTTGATCGCGAAAAGAGACCAGCAAGTCTCGCTCCATTCCCCAATCCAGAAAAGCACCGTACGCGCTGACTTTAATCACCTTAAGCAGTGCAAATTGCCCAGCCTCAGCCAAAGGGCTTTGCGTAGTAACAGCTATGCTATCTGCCGAATCAGGATAGACAAAAACCTCCACCTTACTGGCCGAATGATAAGCCTCTGGGAGCTCTTTTAAAGAGAGTGGAAGCTCACCTAAATCCCCACCATCAAGGATTAAAGCCTCTTCCTCTTTTCTCAATACTTTAAGCCGTTGGGTTCTACCGATCTCTACCATTTTTAAATTTTCCTGAAAATTAGTGGGGAAACTCTCTCATTATACCCACAGAGAATAAAGCTGTTTCTGAGAAGCCTCTGATACAATTGAAAACCCCTAAAACAATGCGAGATAGGTTATCACTTTAGAAAACGCCCCAAGTTGGCAGCCCCACCTCTCTGCCGAGTTTGAGATGGACTATATGAAGTCACTCAAACAATTTCTCCAAGAGGAAAAGAGCCAACATAAAACCATTTTCCCCCACTCCTCTAACTGGTTCCATGCTCTTGAGGTGACCCCTTTAGAGAGCGTGAAAGTGGTTGTTCTTGGTCAAGACCCTTACCACCAGCCAGGGCAGGCACATGGTTTGTCCTTTTCTGTTTTACCCGGCGTAAAACCCCCTCCCTCTTTAGCCAACATCTATAAAGAGCTACAGAGTGACCTGTCGGTTGAACCGCCAGATCATGGTTACCTAGAGAGCTGGGCAAAACAGGGTGTGTTGCTACTAAACGCCGTCTTAACCGTAGAAAGATCAAATGCAAATGCACACCAAGGAGAAGGTTGGGAGCAATTTACAGACAAAATTATAGCGACCGTTAATGAGCAACGTGAACAGATGGTCTTTATGCTATGGGGAAGCTATGCACACAAAAAAGGCACCATGATTGATTCAAAACGCCATCTTGTCCTCAAAGCACCTCACCCTTCGCCACTTTCTGCCTACCGAGGATTCTTTGGCTGCCGGCACTTTAGTAAAGCCAATAAATATCTTTTGAATAATGGAAAAACTGCAATCGACTGGGCATTACCTAAAAAACCGACTGTTTAGCCGCGCTATTTCCCTTCCAATGTTTGATCGACCATCTTTGCAAGCAGCGCTAACCGCTTTACCGGGTCGCTAATTTCTAGAAAACTTTGCTTTTGTAAACTGGCAAGCGGTAAAAACTCGGCCAATTTGTAACCCAACACCACCGCATCTTCATAATTTTCTAACTGCTGCCCCAGTGGCCCCTTCATCTTCTGCATCAGCCCTTCCAGAAACTCTGCGAGGAACAGATACTGCCCCGGCACAGGATGAGCTGGCTCGGGTGTAATCTCAACTTCTGCCATCTTTAGCTGATTCGGTTCTACCCAGTCGGTAGCGATCTCAAACCGGCACATCCCTTTAACTTCGACCTCAAGAAAACCCTCTTTATCTTGACCCCAGTCGATAATTTTTATCAAGGTGCCAATTTCGTAGCAGTTAGCCGCTAATCCAACCTCTTTCCCAGCTTTAATAAGACAAACACCAAAGCCGCTATCGGTTTTCATACAGTGACTGATCAATTCCAAATAGCGTGGCTCAAAAACGCGCAACGACAACGTGTTGCCAGGAAAAAGAACTGTGCTAATTGGGAAGAGAGGAAGCTCCATCGATTCAGGCTTTTTGCAAAGCCTCCTCTACCTTATTGTGAATCCCACCAAAACCACCATTACTCATAAAGAGAAAATGATCTTTAGGACGACCCATTTCAGCAAGTTTTCGCACGATGCTCTCAATATCACTGAAAATAGAGACATTACACGCTGAGTTCTGCTTAATACTATCGAGAGACCAATCCAGCGCCTCCGGTTGATAAATCAGCGCCTCATCCGCCAAATCAAGCGACTGCCCCAAAGTCTCTTTATGGATACCCATGCGCATCGTATTTGAACGCGGCTCTAATATAGCAATAATTCGCTCTTTCCCAACACGCCCACGTAATCCCTCCAGCGTTGTCGCGATAGCGGTCGGGTGATGTGCAAAATCATCATAAAGGGTAATTCCATTCAGTTCAGCGCGCTTTTCCAGTCTTCTTTTTACATTCTGGAAACGATGTAGCCCCTCAATGGCTTGTTGGGGGCAAATGCCTGCATGGTTAGCCATTGCAATTGCCGAAAGTGCATTACTGACATTATGTTTTCCGGTTAATTTCCAAGCGACCGTACCAACAGAAACGCCTTGGTGAAAAACTTCAAAAGTGCTGGCGTCGGCTGACAAGATATCCGCTTGCCAAAGTGCTTTAGTGTTACCTTTTTCTAAGGCTGCTTTTTCAACGGGCGTCCAACAGCCCATCGAAAGGACATCTTCAATGTTCTCATCTTGCTCGGGAGCAACAATACAACCGGAAGAAGGAATTGTTCTCACCAAATGGTGAAATTGCCGCTTGATCGCGTCAAGATCGTCAAAAATATCGGCGTGATCGAACTCAAGGTTATTTAGTGCAACTGTTTTAGGGCGGTAATGAACAAATTTTGAACGCTTATCAAAGAAGGCCGTATCGTATTCATCGGCCTCAACAACAAAGAAGGGAGAATTTCCAAAACGTGAAGAAACCCCAAAGTTCATTGGAATTCCACCAATCAAAAAACCAGCCTCATGACCCGCACTTTCCAATATCCAAGCGAGCATACTTGAGGTCGTTGTTTTACCATGCGTTCCTGCCACCGCCAACACCCAGCGATCTTTCAATAAATAATCAGAAAGCCACTGCGCTCCCGATGTATAGGGGATATTTTGGTCTAGAACAGCCTCTACTTCTGGGTTTCCGCGTGATAACGCATTACCAATCACAACAAGATCAGGCTTTTGCTCAAGATTCTCGGCACAATAACCCGACATCAACACAATTCCCTGCTCTTCGAGCTGCGTACTCATTGGGGGGTAAACATTCTGGTCTGACCCTGTTACCTGATGGCCCATTTTCTGGGCAAGCAAAGCAACGCCGCCCATAAACGTTCCACAAATACCAAGAATATGAATATGCACCTATAAGCTCCCTTTATGTTCCGCAGGTATAAGTCGTGCTAAAGTGGAAAACAGAGACTTGCCGCTTAGCTCTGCTTTACTCTTCTTCTGCATCGCCACCACCCTCACTCGCGCCAGCCGCTTCCAATAATTTAGCTACCCCCTGATGACCCGCTTTTTTTACTTTAGCCAAAATAGTTAGCCCTTTTTTATCCGCTGCATTCACATCTGAACCAACTGCAATCAGGACTTTAACCGTCTCTTCATGGCCAAATACCGCTGCATCGCCCAAAGCAGTATTGCCGTTATTATCTGCCACAGAATAATCGGCTCCATGGGCAATCAACAATTTCACTACCCGTACGTTACCACTAAATGCAGCCCCCATTAAGGCGGTTCGCCCGCTTGCGGTCTTGCCATTAATATCCACTCCGCTTGTTAACAGTACTTGGGTTCGCTCAATCTTTCCTGATTGTGCAGCCGTAAACAGAGCCATCACATCGTTAGCTGCTAACACCACTCCATTCGTGGCGATTAGAGACAGGGAAAGTAAAAGTAATCGTATCTTCGTTCTCATGCTATTTAAGAATATAATAGTCCGGATAACGAATAGTAAACCAAAGACCTGCTTTTAGAAATGACCCTAAAATCCCACCAAGCCATGCACGCTGTCGAAGTTGATGTCGATTGCCAATTTATCGAAGATAAATCTGATCCTGAACAGGACCGTTATCTATTTGCCTACACCGTTACCATTCGCAATAGCGGCACCGCCCCAGCCAAACTATTAACACGCCACTGGCTTATTACCGATTCCAACAATAAGATTCAAGAGGTACGTGGTGATGGTGTAATTGGCCAGCAGCCACGTCTAAAACCGGGTGAAGAACACCATTACAGTAGCGCCGCTATGGTTGAAACCCCAGTTGCCACCATGCGCGGAAGCTATGGAATGGTTGATGATGAAGGGGTCGAGTTCGATGCCCCGATTAACCAGTTTGTGCTCTCTATCCCCCGCACTCTCCACTAAAAAAACCATGGCAATTTTTGCGATCGGCGACGTTCAAGGTTGCTGGATAGAGCTGCAACGCCTGCTCAATAAGATTAATTTCGATCCTGAAGAGGATACTCTCTGGTTTACCGGTGACTTGGTTAACCGCGGCCCCGGATCACTAGAAACTGTTCGCTTTGTCAAAAAGTTGGGCAATTCTGCTATCACCGTTTTGGGTAATCACGAATTACATTTGCTTGCCATCGCTCATGGCAAATTCAAAGCCCGAAAAAATGACACGTTTGATGCACTTCTAAAAGCGCATGACCGTGATGAGCTGATTGAATGGTTACGTCACCTGCCATTAATGCACCGTGACAAAACGCTCGGTTATGCCATGGTTCATGCCGGACTGCCACCACAATGGAAAATAAAAGAAGCTGCACTTCGTGCCAAAGAGGTTGAAACGGTGCTAAAGAGCGATCAGATCGGTGATTTTCTTGCCAACATGTACGGCGATGAACCGGCCATTTGGTCAGAAGACTTAAAAGGCTGGGACAGACTACGTTTTATCACCAACTGCTTCACTCGCGTTCGTTATTGCGACAAAAAAGGGCGATTAAACCTCAAACAAAAAGGGGCGCCCGGCAGCCAGCCAGATGGCCTCTTCCCGTGGTTTGAACTCCCAAAACGGAAAAGCCGTTCAGAGGATATAGTTTTCGGTCACTGGTCAACGCTTGGATTTAAAGCAGAAAGTGGCATTTTTTCGCTCGATACAGGCTGTCTATGGGGTGGGCAACTGACAGCATTAAGACTGGATGGAGAAGAGATGTTTCGAACCAGTATTGACTGTCCCTGTATTAAAACTCCGAGGAAAGTGCTCAGCTAGTTAAGACTTAAGTAATGGAGGAAACAATGAATGGAACTTATGAAATAGTCATTGATAGCACACGAAAAATCGAATCTCTCTTGAGAGATAAACTCGGGGCAGAAGGCCGAGGTCTACACACAAAAACAGAATCAGTAGAGGATATTCTCGATAAAAAGGTTGCCAAAAAGATCCACTATATCGCGACAATTAGAAATAACTTAATGCACGAAGATGGCTTTGACGTCCCGGATATAGCCGCTTTTGAAAAAGAATGCCTGAAGGTTATCGACTATTTATCATCAACGAAGTTTAACAAAAGCCGGCCCTACAAGGGCCGCCCTCTTTCTGGCGGTGTTATTGTAAGAACGCTGAAAGTATTCGGAATGCCAATGACTTTCTTCGTCGTTGGTTTCCTGGTTTTTTTCACCATTTTTACAGGAAACAGTACGCAGCAACCTGATGCCCCATTCTCACATATTGTGCTATTTTGCCTAGCCGAAGGTTACCTTTCAGCCTCTGTTTACTGGGGGTTTACCTCATTTAATCGCATTTCTATGGCTTTAAAGGTAATCATATTCCCTTTTACTTTAATCGCTGGAATCTGTGTTTCCCCGGTTAGGATTTATCAGGGTGTTCAAAAAATTCGATCATAACATTTAGCCGTCAATTCTCTCTTTTTCCCAAACCGTAAAATGATAGGTGAACGGCACGCCATCCGAAACTAAAAAACTCTCCCGATCAACCTCTTTCCAATCACTCTCGCTGTACTCAGGAAAAAAGGCATCTCCTTCAATATCCTGCTCGATAAAGGTGAGATAAAGACAATCTGCCTTCGAAATAAGTTGCTGATAGAACGAATCACCCCCGATCACCATCACCTCTTCGTAAGACTCCGTCGCCTCCAGCGCATTCTCTATTGAATGGTAGATCGTGCAACCTTCTGGCTTAAAGTTTTCATCACGTGTTAAGACGATATTTTCTCTACCCGGTAATGGCCGCCCGATCGACTCATAAGTCTTCCTTCCCATCAAGATCGGCTTGCCCATCGTAATCTTTTTAAAGTGCTGCAAATCAGCCGGCAGATGCCAAGGGAGACGATTCTCAATTCCGATAACTCGGTTATTTGCCATTGCGGCGATCAGTGAGAGTTTCATATCGCTATCCGGGGTTCCATACAGAGGTAAATGAGCTGTCTATTAGCGGTCAAATAATACTACAAAGCGGCTTACAAGGCTTTTATACAGAGCCCGTTTTGTTAAGATTGCCAGAATCCATTTAATAAATAGAAACGCAATTCCCATGAAGCAATATCTCGATCTGTGCCAAAGAATCATTGACGAAGGTGTCTGGGTAGACAACAAACGAACAGGTAAAAAATGCCTGACCGTTATCAATGCCGACCTCACCTATAATGTTGCTGATGGAGAATTTCCGCTCGTAACCACCCGTAAAAGCTTTTACAAAGCGGCAATCGCCGAGATGATCGGCTATATTCGCGGCTACGACAATGCTGCAGATTTCAGAAAGCTGGGCGCCCCCACGTGGAATGCCAACGCCAATGAAAATAGCGACTGGCTCGCAAACCCTCATCGCAAAGGAACCGATGACTGCGGTTTTATCTACGGCAAGGTGGGGCGAAACTTTCCCAAACCAGATGGCGGTAAAATCGATCTTCTCCGCAAGATTATCGATGATCTATCCAATGGTCTCGACGACCGTGGTGAAATCTACACCTTCTACCACCCCGGCGCTTTTCACATGGGCTGCCTTCGCCCCTGCATGTACAGCCACCATTTTTCGCTACTGGGTGACGCACTCTACCTAAACAGCACGCAAAGAAGCTGTGATGTGCCGCTTGGCCTGAATTTCAACATGGTACAAGTCTACTTTTTTCTCGCCATTATGGCGCAAATCACCGGAAACAACGCAGGACAGGCTTACCATAAGATCGTCAATGCACATATCTACGAAGACCAACTTGAACTCATGCGTGATGTACAGTTAAAACGAGAACCTTTTAAAGCACCTAAGCTGATTATCAACCCCGACATCAAAACACTTGAGGATCTTGAAACTTGGGTAACACTCGATGACTTTGAAGTGGAAGGGTATCAGCACCATGAGCCAATAAAATACCCGTTTTCTGTATAGTTAACTGTTCGTGAAAACATAGCTCAAAGGTGGCATTAAGCAACATGCAGGAAAAAAAGTTATCAATTTTTGAACGTTATTTAACTATCTGGGTTTTGCTTTGCATTACTGTAGGTATTGCGCTCGGAAAAATCGCGCCAGCTGTGGCTACTACATTGAATGATTTTTCCATTTATCAAGTATCGATTCCTATCGCTGTGTGCCTGTTTTTTATGATGTACCCCATCATGGTCAAAATAGACTTTGCTCACGTGCTTAAATCAGCAAAGACACCAAAACCCGTATTTTTAACTCTCTTTATAAATTGGGCTATTAAGCCCTTTAGTATGTTCGCTATATCGTACTTATTTTTAGGGTATCTATTTAGAGATTTCTTGCCTGGCACAGAGATCCTAGCTAATGGCGAAGAAGTCGAACTATGGCGGAGCTATATTGCAGGAACAATTTTACTTGGCATTGCTCCCTGCACTGCAATGGTGTTGATGTGGGGGCATTTATCAAAAGGTAATGATGGGCTAACGTTAGTGATGGTTGCAATAAACTCATTAATGATGCTTTTTCTCTATGGGCCATTGGGTGGTTTATTATTAAATGTCAATTCTATGCCCGTACCTTGGCAAACAATGGTGCTCTCAGTTTCAATTTATGTGGCATTACCGTTGGTTGCGGGGTACTTTTCGAGAAAACTAATAATTAAGCATAAAGGTATAGTCTGGTTTAACGAAAAGTTCTTGCGGTGGCTGACTCCAGTTAGCATAACTGCTTTGCTGATAACGTTGGTTCTACTCTTTTCATTTAAAGGAGAGGTTATTGTAAGCAATCCACTGACGATACTATGGATTGCAATTCCGTTAATGCTACAAACACTAATCATTTTTTCACTTGGGTATTTTGCATTCTCAAGATGGCTAAAACTGCCCTATTGTGACGCCGCACCAGTAGCATTGATTGGAGCTTCTAATCATTTTGAGGTGGCGATCGCCACGGCTGTTATACTATTTGGGCTGTCCTCAGGGGCGGCACTAGCAACAGTTGTCGGGGTCTTAATTGAGGTTCCCTTGATGCTTATGCTGGTTGCTTTGTGTAAAAGAACTAATTATATGTTTGAAAATCGATCATAAACAAGCCTAACAATGGCAATTAACACGGATGTTTTGTAGCGCTTATTGCTGGCGTTAAACACATATCAAAAACCAACCAACAGAAGGAAAAACTATGATTACGCTTTCACAGTTAACTGAGCTATTGGGCTGGGCATCAGTAATCAATATCTCTTATCTTCTCTTGGCTACAACAATTATTGTGTTTATGAGGGGGGAATATCTTCCATTCATAGCAAGATGTTTAGGCTGGATGGAAAGGAACTTGACTCTAAATATTTAGATTTTCTGAGTAGTTATAAAATAGTGACATTGGCTTTTTTCGTGGCACCCTATATCTCTTTAAAAATTATGGGCCAGTAAATTTATACAGGACTCCCTATTCTACTCTTCTCGCTCCTCCAATCTCGCTGGAAAGCATGCATGTCTTCTGTTGGGGCAGCTCAACTGAGACTGTTCTTCTTATAGGCCAAGAGCATAAACAAGGCCCCCATAATCAACATTGGACTGGTTAGAATCTGCCCCATTGTCACCCAGCCATAAGCTAAGTAGCCAATATGGGCATCTGGTAGCCGGTAAAATTCAACAAAGAAGCGGGCAACACCGTAGCCCAACAGGAAAAGCCCTGATACCGCCATTTTCGGTCTGGCTTTACTGGAGTAAATCCATAAAAGAAAGAAAAGAACGATCCCTTCTAAAGCGGCTTCGTACAGCATAGATGGGTGCCGGGCGAGCGGCCCCAGCCCAGGTACAAGCATGCCCCATGGTAGTTCGGTTGGCGCACCCCAAAGCTCACCATTGATAAAGTTACCAATTCTCCCTGTAAATAGACCGATAGGAACGAGTGGTGCAATAAAATCTGTAACCGTAAAGAAGGTTGCACCTATTTTTCTGCCGTATAGCCACATGGCGAGAAAGACACCCAACATGCCGCCGTGAAAAGACATGCCCCCTTCCCAAACTCTAAAGAGGATTAGTGGATTGTCTAAAAAAACAGGCAGGTTGTAGAACAGGACATAACCAATTCTTCCACCCAATACGACACCAACGGCACCATAGAAAAGCAGATCGTCCATCTGTTCAGCGGTGATTGCCGAACCCGGTTTATTAGCGCGATAACGACCCAACAACCAAACTCCACTAAAGCCAATCAGGTACATCAATCCGTACCAATGAACTTTTAGTGGGCCAAGTGAGAGAGCAACGGGGTCTATTTCGGGATAAGCAATCATCGCCGTATGCTATCATATAGCGCCTGATCTGAATGCTTAGACGTACTATTTTCATTGGATTTAGGTTAGCATTTAATAACTTATTGTTTTACTCAGGTAATAGCCAGAATGTCTGCTCAACCGACTCACCGAATACGCGAAATCCCCTACAACTACACCTCTTTTTCTGATCGCGAGATTGTTATCCGAATCTTGGGCGAAGAGCAGTGGAAAGTGATCGAACAGCTCCGATCTTCTAGAAAAACAGGGCGGTCTGCGCGAATGTTATTTGAGGTCTTAGGTGACATATGGGTTGTGAATCGCAACCCATATATCCAGGGCGATCTTATTAACAACCCTAAACGCCGCGATGCGCTAATCGAGGCTTTAAATCATCGCCTGTCTCAAATTGAGGTGCGGCTGGGCAATAATGATAAGGCTAAAGCGTTACTTAATGCCGCACAGGGTGCTGTTGCAGAGTTTAAAGCTTGGTTTCCAACACAGATAAAACTACGCAATAAGGTCTCTAAAGCGCTTAAAAAGATCACTCGTAAAGATAATATTGATTTTGGCGGGCTTGCCCGCGTTTCGCACGCAACCGATGCAACCGATTGGCGTGTTGAGCATCCGCTTGTTGTTATCTGCCCTGATACCGAAGAGGAGATGGCAAAAATAGTCGAAAGCTGTACCAAGCTTGGGCTAACGATTATCCCCCGTGGTGGTGGCACCGGTTATACCGGTGGTGCAATCCCATTGGTTGCCAATTCGGTTGTGATTAACACCGAAAAACTCGATGCGGTTGGTGAGGTTGAACATTTAACCCTGCCGGGCCTTGAGCAACCGGTAGCAACCGTACATACCGGCGCGGGTGTTGTAACACGCCGTGTTTCTGATCTTGCAATCGCTAACGATCTTATTTTTGCGGTTGACCCAACCTCTCAGGATGCGTCAACAATCGGCGGAAATATCTCCATGAATGCTGGGGGTAAAAAAGCAGTTCTTTGGGGTACTACGCTCGATAATCTTGCCTCATGGCGCATGGTAACCCCTGATGCCAAATGGGTTGAGGCTGTCCGTGTTAACCATAACCTTGGAAAGATTCACGACCAAGCTGAAGTTAGCTTTCAGATCACACGCTTTGAAGCAGACGGCAAAACCGTTATCGGTGAACCGGAAAACCTAACCATGCCTGGCGAAATGTTCCGCAAAAAAGGGCTGGGTAAAGATGTTACCGATAAAGTTTTAGGCGGACTTCCTGGTATTCAAAAAGAGGGCTGTGACGGGCTGATCACCTCTGCCCGCTTTATCCTCCATAAAATGCCTTCACACATGCGCACCGTTTGTTTGGAGTTTTTTGGGACAGATCTTGGGCTTGCCGTACCTGCCATTGTTGAAATTAAAGACTATCTCGAAAGTCAGGCTAAAAATGGCGTGTTGCTATCTGGGCTTGAACATCTTGATGATCGCTATATTAAAGCGGTTAATTACACTACTAAAGCGGCCCGCCGTGAACTGCCTAAGATGATCCTGATCGCCGATATTGCCGGCGAAGATGAAGATGCTGTTGGTCTGGTCTGCTCGACCGTCGTTAAGCTTGCAAATGCCCGTGATGCAGAGGGTTTTATTGCAGCTAGTCCTGAAGCTCGTGGCCGATTTTGGGCTGATCGTTCTCGAACTGCTGCGATCTCTGCACATACTAATGCCTTTAAGATCAATGAGGATGTGGTTATCCCCATCGAGAACCTCAATACCTATAGCATGGGGATTGAGCGGATCAATATCGAGCTTTCGATCACCAATAAACTCAAAATAGTCGATCGTGTTCTTAACTATCTCGGTAGCGATATCGAGGAGTTTAAATCTCCTGAGACCAATTACGAAGACAGTTTGGAAGATATAGAAATCTTTGAGTCTAAGCGCCACATGGCGAGAAGCCACCTTGGAGAGGTTCAGACTCGCTGGCAGAAAATCCTTGCTAACCTCGATGAGCCAGCCCATGACAACCTTTCACTGTTAAATGAAGATGAAAAAGCCTGCATCAAAGATGATGACAAGCTGCTTAACCTTCTACTTAGGCGCGAACTGGTTATCTCTTACCGCAAAGATATTGTCGAAGAGCTGAATGACATCTTTAACGGTCAGGACCTTGCTCCACTGCTCGCCCATCTCGTTAAAATTCACTCTGATATTCGTAATTCTCGGCTATTTATCGCACTGCATATGCATGCGGGTGACGGTAATGTTCACACCAACATTCCCGTTCATTCTAGTGACTACGAAATGATCCATGAAGCTGAACAGGTTGTTGAACGGGTAATGGAGCTTTCACTCGAACTCGATGGTGTTATTTCTGGGGAACATGGTATCGGTCTCACAAAAATCCATTTTCTCGATCAGGATAAAGTGGATGCGTTTGTCGACTATAAAGAGAAGGTCGACCCAGAAGGGCACTTTAACCGTGGCAAACTGATGCCCGGTTCGGGGCTACAAAATGCCTACACCCCGTCCCTACAACTTGTTCAACAAGAGGCAATTATTCTTGAAGAGAGCGAACTAGGCGCCCTTAACGATGACATTAAACATTGCCTCCGTTGCGGTAAATGTAAACCCGTATGCCAAACGCATATTCCCCGGGCTAACATGCTCTACTCTCCACGTAACAAGATTCTGGCAACAGGTCAGGTACTAGAGGCTTTTCTCTACGAAGAGCAGACACGTCGAGGTATCTCGCTCCACCATTTTGATGCAATGAATGATGTGGCGGCTCACTGTACAACCTGCCACAAATGCGAAACACCTTGCCCGGTTAATATTGATTTTGGCGATGTTTCCATCCGGATGCGTAAAATCCTGACCGATATGGGACAAAAGAAGTTCAATGTTGGCAGCTCCATGGCCATGATGTTCCTCAATACAAATGATCCTTTAGCGGTTCGGGTGTTAAGGAAGTTAATGATTGACTGGGGCACCCGGGCCCAGACATTAATGCATAAAGTTGCCAAAAAATTAGAACTACTCGGTAAACCGGGAGATATTCCGGCGAGTACAACGGGTGGAGCACCCATCAAAGAGCAGGTAATTCACTTTATTCGCAAACCTCTTGACCTAAAGCTAGTCTCACAAACAACACGTGGACAACTTGGTTTAGAAGACAAAAATATTATTCCAATTATCCGGGACCCTAAAAAAGCGACCGATGATTCGGATGCTGTTTTCTACTTCCCTGGCTGTGGATCAGAAAGACTGTTCAGCCAGGTAGGGCTCGCCACCATTGCCATGCTTTATGAAACAGGTGCGCAAACTGTTTTGCCGCCTGGATACCTCTGCTGTGGCTATCCGCAAACCTCGGCAGGCCTCCATGCAAAAGGTCAACAGATCACAACGGAAAACCGCACGCTGTTCCACCGTGTCTCAACGACTCTCAACTACATGGATATCAAAACGGTCATTGTTTCATGTGGAACATGTATGGATCAGCTCATGAAATATCAGTTCGATAAGATATTTCCTGGCTGCCGTCTGCTTGATATTCATGAATACCTGCTAGAAAAAGGGGTCTCCGTTGAGAACCTGACCGGCACGCAATATCTCTACCACGAGCCTTGCCACAAGCCGATGAAGCAATATGACGGCACAACAGTAGCAAGTAAATTGATCGGCTCAGATGTCCTTTTGTCAGACCGTTGCTGTAGTGAGTCCGGCACATTGGCTACAGCTCGCCCTGACATTGCCAATCAACTACGCTTTAGAAAAGAAGAAGAGCTCAAAAAGGGCATTAAGCAACTCACAGGCTCTGAAAAAGCGGTCGATGGGAATGTTAAAATGCTGACCTCTTGCCCTGCCTGCCAGCAGGGGCTCTACCGTTTTGGTGAAGAGACCGGGTTAGAAACAGACTATATCGTTGTCGAAATGGCCAATAAGTTACTCGGTGATGGTTGGCAAGAGCAGTTTATCGACAAAGCTAAAACGGGTGGTATTGAACAGGTTCTTTTGTAGCTCTATTAACAATGGGTAGCTGCTGCGATAACGACTGCACCCTCGAGCAGCTGCAAAAGCAGCAGCGGGGAACATTGTTAATTGTCCTCGCAATTAATGCTGTGATGTTTTTCGTTGTTGCCTATGCAGCTATCTACTCGAGCTCATCCGCCCTGCTCTCTGATAGTCTTGATAACTTAGGAGATGCGCTCACTTACGCCCTAAGCCTTTATGCGGTTTCAAAAGGCGCTAAAACGAAGGCACGTGTTGCGCTTTTTAAGGGTTCACTCATTCTGATCGCCGCCTGTTTTGTTGCGGGACAGGTAGTCTACCGACTGTTTATACCAACTCTACCTATCTTTGATGTAATGGGTGGGTTTAGCCTGCTATCTTTGGCCGCAAATGCTCTTTGCCTCTTTCTCCTGACGCGACACCGCTCAGATGACCTCAATATGAGCTCTGTCTGGGAATGCTCACGCAATGATATTGCCACCAATCTCTCTGTCTTTATCGCAGCCTCTTTAGTCTGGCTTACAGAATCTGGCTGGCCTGATATTGCTGTCGCCAGCTGCCTTGTTATTCTACTTATGCGTTCAGCAGTTGGGATTATAAAAACCTCTTGGAAGCAGCTTACTTAAGCGGAAAGCTCCACTCCTTAAAATAGGCGCCCTATTCTAATCCGTCATAAAAACAACGGCCATTGCATGAACCGGCTCCAGCCCTTCATTGCCGTAACTATGTGGAAGATGGCCATGAAAATAGATTAAGTTACCGGCTTTTACTTCATGCTTTTCCCCTTCAACCTCTACCGTCGCCGTTCCTTGATGGCAAAGAAACAGTTCGTGACTTCCTTCAGGGTGAGGCAGCCCTCTTGTCCAGCAACCCGGCATCATGCTCACATCATTAATCTGTAAATTAGGTGTGCTAATTGGGCTTGCTCGCGTGCTAGAAAATTTTCCATCATCTTGTAACATCACCGGCATATCTTTTCGATCCACCTCTGTCACACTGGGTGATTGATACCGCGTAATAAGGTCATCAACTGTAACCCCCAATGCCCGTGCCACTTTAACGACAACTGAAATGCTCGGGTTGCTATTCGCGCTTTCCATATTTGCCAAAGTAGCGCGCGGTATCTCTGCACGCTGCGCGAGTGCAGTTTGGGTTAACTTATGCTGCGCCCTTAAACGACGAATACCTTCACCAATAGGATTATCCATTGCACTTCCTCAAAAACTTTCCACCATTTCGCCAGCATACCATCGAATCAGCCAGCGAATTCCAATATTTAAACAACTTGACAGTAAAATAGCATTTATGCGCTTTTTGAGCTAGACAAAGTTAATATATTGTATAGAATTACAACATATCATCATTTTTAACTAAACCGGAGATTCGATATGAACGTAGATCAACATTTGAAAGTAGCACAGTGGCACATGGAACAGGCTAGATTGCACGCAACTACAGAGCATGCATGTGGATGCCCAGTAAATGCTGAGTACCAGAAAATCATCGACGAAGTCGAATCTGGTGCTAAAATCGAAGAAGAACTAAGCTGCTCAACTCCTTCTTAATTTAGGCGTTACAACAGCAAAAATCCTGAGTGCACTGATTGGGCACTCAGGATTTTTTTTGCCTGGTCAAAATAGAAAAAATATAAGCAGTTATAAAACAGTACAACGATCTATTAATTTTAGAAAATTAACAAAAAAACGGCCTCATGAGATCCTTTGTAAGGCTAAAGCGTTAGAAACAGATCACACCCGTAGGGGCTAGTTATAAAAACCTCTAAAACAGGCTCTATTTTAGTTTTAGGTTTTTATTTTTCCTTTTTTCCTATTAGGAGCGCTCACTACCCCAACTAAACAGAGAAGTTCTACTTTTATAGCCATTTTCATAAAAGCAGAAAAATATTCTCTTTTTCTAGGCTAACCCGATTTTTTAACAAATTTAGTTAGAATAACAATTCGCTGACCGTTGACTCGCCCCTCAATATGTTCAGGATTATCTTGAACTAAAGAGATTCCTCGCACAGCTGTTCCGCGCTTTGCTGTAAAGTTAGCCCCCTTTACATTCAGGTCTTTAATCAAAGTAACAGTGTCGCCCGCTTCAAGTTCTACACCATTGCTATCCAGATGGGTTGCATCGCTCTCACTATTTTGCCCTTCCCCTGTTGCTTCAGCCCAAGTTTGGAGCTCTTCATCCAGATAAAGCATTTCAAGCAAATCTTGTGGCCACCCTTCTCCGCTCAAACGGGTTAGCATTCTCCAAGCGACCACTTGAACTGCTGGTACTTGGCTCCACATGCTATCGTTCAAACTGCGCCAATGGTTAGCTTCCATTTTTTCAGGATTTTCCAGTTGCTCTTTACAGGTCTCACAAACCAAAATCACTTCATCTATTAGTCCATTTGAAGCTGGCGGAACTTCATAAACAGACAGTTTTTCTGTCGCACTACAAAGCTCACATTTTGACCCACTCCGTTGATGTAAGGCTTTCTCTGTGCTCATTTTCTATTTCTCTCTAAATTTCAAAAATTAAAATGCTTCCAAATTATAAATATCGTAGCGGGTATTCGGGCTTGAGATTTCTGAGTTAACCTTCCGCCCTTCTATAGGCTTTGCCCCTTTAGGCCGTTTAACAACCACCCTTTTAATCGCCTTATTTAGCGCTGCATTAAGCAGTAAAACGCTATCTAAGTCTGGGCCCGCAAGCTGTTGCAAAACCCGCATCTCTTTCTTAACCGCTGCTGCCTTTTTCTTTTCGGGATACATAGGATCAAGATAAATAACCTGCACAGCTTCAGATTCTTCTAATTGCGTTATTGCATCCGCATTGATAATCGACATGCGAGCAATAATATCTGCAATCTCTACCTCTTTAGCTGCTCGATCCAAACCATCTTTTAATAGTGCAGCCATAATTGGGGAGCGCTCAATCATCACCACCTTGCAACCAAGCGATGCCAGCACAAAACTGTCTCGACCAAAGCCAGCTGTTGCATCAATTACGGTGGGGTTAACTTTACTGGAAAGCCCAACTGCTCTAGCAAGGGGTTGTTTTTTACCTCCGCCAAATTGACGCCGGTGGGCTACTTTACCTTCCACAAAGTCGACATAAATAGGGCCGCTTTGGTCACTAAAAAGTGCCAGCTTATCTTGATGCCAACCAACTAGGAGTAACCCTTTATCGCTCTCTATTTCTGATTCTAGTGGCAGGCCTAATGACTTGATTGATTCAGGGATATCGCTATATCCGTCAACCTTAATCGCGATTTCTGTGCTCAATTAAAACTACACCTTATTTAGTTAAGGCCGCCCCTTTGAATCCAAGCCTGGTAAATTTCATCTTTCCAAAAGTTCTGAAAGTAGGCAGCTATCGCTACCTGCTCATCACTATTCAACTTATTATTAAAAGCCGGCATTTTACCACCCCGTGAAATTCCACCTTCGCTGATCGTTCTAACAAGAAGAGATAAAGGATGGTGCCAGGCATGGCCAGATCCATTTAGAGGAGGTGGAGGGAAAGAGCCATCGGCTAAACGGTTTTTCCAGCCAAAAGTACCCTGACCATTATCTCCATGGCACGTTGTACAGTTCTCTTTAAACAACCCATCACCAAGATTAACTTGTGACTGCCTGTACCAGCGCCCATTAATGAGTGGATCTCCCTGTTCTATTATCGTTTCTGCCTGAGCTTGCTCAGGTTGTGATTCTGATGGTGAACAACCCACCAAAAAAAGAAAACCGGCAATAGGTAGTATTTTCTTAACCATCTTTCTCTCCATCATTAGAACTAATTTCAGTGATGACCTTTAAAACAAGCTTTCAGTAAGGCGGCCATTTTATCAGTCCCAAGCGCCCTAGCCCGCTCTATATTTTCAGCTGGTATCTCTTTAGGATTGGCAACATTTTCCAACACCCGCTCAATACTAGCCTCTCTTATTAAGTGCAGCGTTGGGTAGGGTGAACGGTTAGTGTAATTTGCCGCATCACCCTCTTCACTTTCTGCAAAGCAATAATCTGGGTGGAAGCTAGCTAACTGATAAATACCTTCATATCCCTGATCAAGCAACAGCGCATCAGCCAAATCATAAAAATCGAGAAAATCCTCAAAATCATCAAGCCTGTCTGGAAAAATAAGCAGCGCTGTCTCCACCTCTTCATTTTGATCAAGATTGACACACTCAACTATCAACGTTTCCAAATAATTCTCAAGCGTTCCACTTTCAACTACTCGGTAATTAATGCTTTTTTTTTCGACCTCACGCCGGGCAAACGGGCAAAAATTAAGCCCCACAATAACCGACTTAACCCACTCCTGAGTCTCTAACACTGTCAACTCGTTTCTAATTTTTGTCTCACTCTTCATTTTTCTGAGGATACCACAGCCGCAACAGAAACAGCCTTTTAAAGCTCTGATCTTGTCACAAGTTTTGTCATATCAAAGATTACAGCCTAAACTTAAATTTCACTCTTTCTATAATCTTTTTTGCACCGCTAAGTTATGACAAAAACCAAAATAACCAAACCAGAAAAACCCTTGGATGATGACTGCTGTGGCAATGGCTGCACACCCTGTGTATGGGATCATTACTACGATCAGCTTAGCTTGTGGAATGAGCAACAAAAAGAGGAAGCGACCCCAGCTGAAAAGAGTGATTCAGGTGACTATGCCTCTTAATAAAGAGTTATAAAAAACAGCCCGGCCCTTACAAATCAAAAACCTATTCCTCCTTGGTTTGTTCCACGTGGAACAAACCAAAAAGAGACACTCTAATTGGCTAATTTTTCATCCGCAGCCGTTTTTAAGTTTCGTTTAATCCACCATGACTTAACCTACCCCTAACGACACATACTAGAGGTAGTTAACATGAACAGCACAAACAGCAACACCATCAAGGTATGGGATATTTTGATTCGTGTTTTTCACTGGTCTCTTGTCTTTCTGTTTTTCAGCGCCTATATAACCGAAGATGACTGGATGGGTGTACACAGCTACGCTGGGTACAGCATCGGGCTACTGATTCTATTTCGATTGGTTTGGGGCTTTATCGGTACTCGCCACGCCCGCTTCTCTGACTTCGTAAAAAGCCCAGCTCAAGTCAAAGTTTATTTAAAGCAAATGGTTGGTGGCAATTCAAAGCGCTATATTGGCCATAATCCAGCTGGTGGAGCCATGGTAATTGTCCTGCTCACCAGCCTAGCCTTTACTGTTTTTTCAGGAACGGCTCTATATGCAACAGAGGGTTTAGGCCCACTATCAGGCACTTTTTTCTCTACATGGTCTGAAGATTTTCTGGAAGAGATTCATGAGTTCTTTGCAAACTTCACTCTATTTATGGTGTTTGCGCATGTTGCAGGCGTTCTGCTCAGTAGTCTGTTACATAAAGAGAACCTGATTCACTCCATGATCACCGGATTGAAACGTGATGATCTCTCATGAAACCGAGCTCTAACAATATTTTCTTGATAGCGACTCTAGCAGTGCTATTGCCCCCATCCGGATTACAGAGTTACCCTACTTTGTTCGTAAGCATGATGAAACACCAGAGAAAATGGTTATCAAGAACCCAGAAGTTGGTTCATTTAGTCGCTGTAGCAGCTGTCACCAAGAGGCAGTAAAAGGATTATTTAATGAAGATATGGTTTCTATCCCTAATTTTGGCCGCTGGGACGATTAATAGCCTCCCACTTTATGCTGATCATTATAATGATCAATCTGATCAGGTTTTGCAGTGGTTAGAAGAGGGAAAGGTCCTCCCTTTCGAATCGTTGATGAAACGTCATAAAAAACGGCTTGAAGGCCGCCTACTTGATCTCGAAATAGAAGAAGAAGGTGGGCGTATTATCTACGAACTGGAAATACTGCGGGCCGATTCTATTGTTTATGAAATAAAGATAGATGCCGAAAATGGTGAGTGGCTAACCGAGGAAATAGACGATTGAAACTATTACTAGTCGAGGATGACTTTGAGTTGGTCAAGAGCTTAAAACCAGCTCTGAAAAAGGCTGGATATGCTGTTGAGCATTCAGACAATGGTATTGATGGGCAATTTATGGGGGAAGAAGAACCCTTTGATGTCATCATTCTCGATCTAGGTTTGCCTGGAAAACCAGGACTGGAAGTTTTATCCAATTGGCGAAATGAAGGGCTGACGATGCCGGTATTAATTCTCACCGCTAGGGACAGTTGGCATGAGAAAGTCGATGGTCTTAAAGCGGGGGCAGATGACTACCTTGGCAAACCGTTTCATACAGAAGAGTTACTAGCTCGGCTAGAGGCACTGGTTCGGCGAAAATTTGGCCACGCGGATAACCAACTCAGACATTGTGGTGTAACACTCGATATCGGTGAGCAGTCTGTCATAAATCAAAAAAATGAGTCTATTAAACTGACCGGCATTGAATTTAGGCTATTACATTATCTGGTAATGAATCCTAGCAGAGTGATTTCAAAAACAGAGCTAAGCGAACACATCTATGAGGAAGAACAGTTAAAAGATAGCAACGTCATTGAGGTCTATATCAATCGTCTTCGCCAATATCTTGGGAAGGATTTTATCGAAACGCGCCGTGGGCAGGGCTACCATTTAAAGGAAAAATAACTTTGTATTCACTTAAACGGAGACTTCACCGGAATCTTCTGCTTACACTGGCCTTATCGATGATCGTACTACTTTATGTTCTGAATCAGGGCATACAGCAATTGACGCAAGACTATGTCTCTTCCCGTATACAACACGATGCAGATAACATTATCAGCGCCCTTGAACTGACTCAAGAAAAAAGGTGGATATTGCCCCATGAGAAGATGACTACCATCTATAACCGGGTTCATTCAGGCCACTATTACATGATTATTGTGAGCAACCAGAAAATACGTTCACGCTCTCTATTCGATCACACCCCGGTTATCCCTGAAATAACGCTCGATGAGAACCATCTCTACACACAGGAGGGTCTTAATCAAGAGCTCTGGTTAATATCACTGCAACAGATTAAAAAGAAAGAGCAAACCATCACGATCTGGATAGCAGAGGACATTTCTCCTTTAGAGAAAACCCAACAAAAATTTTTGCTCTTTGCCACCGGTGCAGTTGTCATCACAATTATTTTTCTGTTGCTAATGCAATACCAGATACTGCAACGAGGGTTTAATCAACTGGAAAAACTACACGCATCGATTAAACGAATGAGACTGAGTAAAGAGGAGGTAGACCGGCAACAATTACCAAGTGAAATCCTGCCGTTAGTCGAAGAGATAGAGCGCCTTCTTCACCAACTCAGTCAACGTGTCCAGCGCTCACGCAATGCCTTAGGCAATTTGGCACACGAATTAAAAAGGCCGCTTCAGCGCTACCAATCCCTGGTTGAACTACTAAAACCAGAACAGCAACAACAAGGCTCTTTAATTCTTAAAGACATTCACAGTGTTGTAGAGCGAGAATTAAAAAGGGCAAGAATAGTTGGTATTTCTACACCAGGACGACAGACCGTTCTCGATGAAGAACTCCCCCCTCTTTTAAGGGTGATGAAAAGCCTCTATCCAGAAAAAACCATTGATACCAAACAACCAGAAAATCTGATTCTTCCCCATGACCGAGACGATATTCTGGAGCTACTTGGAAACCTGCTCGACAATGCCTGCAAATATTCAAAAAAGAGTATTTTTATCAACTTTAATGACCTTCGTGAAAGCTGGGAAATAACCATAGAGGATGATGGTGAAGGTGTTTCAGAAAAGGCTTTAGAAGTCATCACTGGGCGAGGTGTACGCCTAGATGAAAGTATTCAGGGTCACGGGCTGGGTCTATCCATTTGCAAAGATATTGTGGAAAGCTATTCCGGCAGAATGAGCTTTCAAGCCGCTGAACTAGGCGGCCTCAAAGTTACTGTTATTTTACCTAAGCAGAAATAACAGTTGACCTTTCCCCACAAATTGACGGGAAAGTGGCCAAAAACAGGTGTTTTTTATAAAAAATTCGGTCGCCTTAAATCACGTTTAAGCGCTCTTTGATACACAAGCCATCTTGTGGGTTGTGACTTTTGTAAAATCACCTTGTACAGCCTGTGACGCCCGATTTGGTTTTCAGAATCAATGAAACTAGGATGGGATTTGGTTGGGTAATGATGGATTACCCAACCAAAATTGGGGAATTTCAGATTCCTCTAATCGACCTGAAAATATAACTTATTGAAATTACAGCTATTACTATTTTAGTGACGGTTCAAAATGCATACGAATGGCTCATTTTCAATGAGAACCAACAACAAATTTGTAATTAAACATCAAGATTAGAAACTTCAAGTGCATTTTTTTCAATAAAGTCACGGCGTGGCTCAACTTCATCACCCATTAATGTCGTGAAAACTTCATCAGCTGTTATGGCATCTGCAATACTAACTTGAAGAAGGCGACGGCTATTTGAATCCAATGTCGTTTCCCATAGCTGGTCTGGGTTCATTTCTCCAAGTCCTTTGTATCGCTGGATATGTTGACCCCGTTTTGCCTCTTTCATTAGAAGGGCAAAGAGCTCTTTAAAAGAGTTAACCGCCTGCTCTTTTTCACCAACCTTTACGAAGCTTTCGCCACTAAACAGTTCATTCACTTTATGGCCAAATTCAACCAATTTTTTGTAGTCTTGTGAGTTAAAGAATAGCTGTGGAAGCTCGATCAACCGCGTCACACCATGCTGTTTCTTTGTGATAATAACGACCGGCTCTTTTTCCTCTTTTTCAACTAGGTTGATTTTGTAGGTAGCATTAAATTCTTTGTTTGAATTAAGCTGCTCTTCTACTTCGTTTAACCATTTAAGCGCCTCTTCCTTGTTCTCCTCACTGATTCCATCCATCGCCTCTTTCTTCATGCAAATTTCTAGAAAATGTTCATCATAGCGGCGTGCCAATCGGTTCACGATGTTATTCGTTAAGATGTACTCTTTGACTAGGTTCTCTAAAGCAAGGCCTTGTATAGCAGGCTCCCCTGCATTACAAAAAAGCGCCATCTTATCGAGTGCTAGGTTCATAAGATAATCATTTAACTCACCATCATCTTTTACATAGTGCTCTTGCTTGCCTTTTTTGACTTTATAAAGCGGTGGTTGAGCAATATAAACATAACCGCGCTCGATCAGCTCTGGCATCTGCCTGTAGAAAAAGGTGAGTAGTAATGTTCGAATATGTGATCCATCCACATCAGCATCCGTCATGATGATAATGCGGTGATAACGCAGTTTATCTGGGTTGTATTCTTCTTTACCGATGCCACACCCTAATGCAGTGATAAGCGTTCCAACTTCATCTGAAGAGAGCATTTTGTCAAAACGGGCTTTTTCAACGTTAAGGATCTTCCCTTTTAGTGGCAAAATCGCTTGTGTTCTTCTGTCACGACCCTGCTTAGCAGAGCCGCCAGCTGAGTCCCCTTCCACTAGAAATAGTTCTGAAAGTGCTGGATCTTTTTCCTGACAGTCAGCCAGTTTTCCGGGTAATCCTGCGATATCTAGCGTCGTCTTTCTACGCGTGATCTCTCTCGCCTTCCTGGCTGCTTCCCTTGCTCTAGCCGCTTCAATCATCTTTCCTGCAATCATTTTTGCATCAGATGGGTTTTCTTGAAGGTAGTTATTAAACTCTTCCACAATTGCTGACTCTACAAGTGGCTTCACCTCTGAAGAAACGAGCTTATCTTTTGTTTGCGAAGAAAATTTTGGATCAGGTACTTTAACCGACAGAACAGCTGTTAACCCTTCTCTCGCATCATCACCAGATGTATGTACTTTATGCTTTTTTTGTAGCCCTGTTGCCTCTATGTACTGATTTAATGTCCGAGTTAATGCTGCTCTAAAACCAGCTAGATGTGAGCCACCATCTCGTTGAGGAATATTATTTGTGTAACAGAAAATATTTTCCTGATATGAATCATTCCACTGCATCGCAACTTCAACACCAACGCCATCTTTTTCTGCGTTGAAGTAAAAGACCTTATCAATTAATTTTGTTTTTTTACTGTTCAATAAATCGACAAAAGCAACAATTCCACCTTCATATTCAAAGACATCACTACGGCCTGATCTTTCATCCTCTAATACGATGCGTACACCTGAATTCAAAAATGATAGCTCACGTAACCGTTTTGAAAGTATGTCGTAATCAAATTCAAGGATGGCAAAAGTTTCTGAGCTAGGTTTAAACTTGATTTTTGTTCCAGACTTCTCGCTTTTTCCAATCACTTCAAGTGGGGCTAACGGCTCACCATCCTTGTAATTCTGGCTATAAATTGAGCCATTTTTATTAATTTCCAGAACCAGCTCTTCAGACAAAGCATTAACGACAGAGACACCTACACCATGTAAACCACCAGAAACTTTATAGGCATTGTCATCAAATTTTCCACCGGCATGTAGAACAGTCAAAATAACTTCGGCTGCTGAGCGATCCTCTTCTGGGTGAATATCAACCGGTATTCCACGGCCATCGTCTGAGACGCTGACGGAGTTATCCGGATGAATAACAACTTTTATCTCATTACAGAAACCCGCTAGTGCTTCATCAATTGAATTATCGACAACTTCGAACACCATATGATGAAGACCTGTCCCATCATCTGTATCACCAATATACATACCGGGCCGTTTTTTTACCGCCTCAAGCCCTTTCAATACTTGGATATTCGATGAATCATATTCTGTAGAAGCATTCATAATTTGTCTTAGTCCTGTCTATGCACTTTTAATGCAACCTTGTTCCACGTGGAACGTTTTGTAACCTAATCTATTCAATGAGCTAAAAGCAGCCTTTTCTGTTGCTGTAATAAATATCTGAGATTTTATTGTTTTCAAATAGTCAAAAACAAACTCTTTGACCTCTCCATCCAATTCTGAAGATAAATCATCTATCAGCACACAGCCCGGATTTTCAACAGCATTGGCCATTATACCTGCTTGAGCAAAATTCAGCGCTAAAACCAGTAGTTTTAACTGGCCTCTTGATAGGTGGTTTTGTGCTTGGTGGCCATCTAAGAAAATAGCAAAATCTGCTCGATGAGGGCCATGTTGTGTGAAACCAGAGCGCCTATCTGACTCTATGCTCTTCTCCAAAACAGATTGGAGGGCTGAACCCTCATCCCAGCCAGATTTATAGACTAATTTATACTCACTAAAACTAAAAAAATTCTGTGCAATAGAGACGAATGCAGATTCAAGTTGCTGAATGTATGTTTTCCTAAAATCAGAGATAATTTGCCCAAAATGAGCGACCTCTCTATTCCAAGAATTTATTGAAGAAAGATCACCTTGTCTTAATAAAGAATTTCTTTGGCTTAATGCTCTTCTGTAATTACGCCAATTTTCTAGAAACAGCTGTTCCACATGGAATACACCCCAATCAAGAAACTGTCTTCTCACAGAAGGCCCAGCCTCAAAGAGTTGCTGGCTTCCTGGATGAATAAATTGTATCGGTAAGAGCGTTGCGAGTTCTGATAAAGAGCTAATTTTTTGGCCTGATATCTTTACCTCGGTCTCTTTATTTTTTTTTCTAATTCCTATCGAGCTACCTGTTTTTCCTTCGTGACTTAGCTCTCCAAAAACCGTTAAATCATCTGATTCGTAGTTTATAACCTGTTTAATTCTCGATGTTCGAAAGGATTTTGCTCTCCCTAAGATAAAAATAGCCTCAAGAAAAGAGCTTTTTCCACTCGCATTGTTTCCATAAATTAAATTTATTTCTGGAGAAAGCGTTACCGATGAATGTTTTATATTTCTAACATTATCGATAACAACCCTGTTAAGGCTCATTAAAAAACTAGCTGTTACAAACGCATTGGCATCACAATGAACTTTGTAGAACTATCATCTACATCTTCGATAAGGCAGCTACTATTTGTATCGCTAAACGAAATTTTGACATTTTCAGTATCAACATTGCTTATCGCATCAAGCATATAGCTTCCATTAAACCCAATAACAACAGGCTCTTCCGCATAATGAATTTCAATGACCTCATCTGCCTCTTCATGTTCTGGGTTATGTGCTTCAAGTTTCAAGCAGTTTTCTGAAATATCTAGTCGAATACCTTTGTATTTTTCATTAGAAAGAATTGCTACGCGGCTTAATGCCAATTTTATTTCCTGTTTATCAAGAATAATTGTTTTATTGTCGACATCTGGAAAGACACGCTTGTAGTCAGGGAACCGACCATCAATCAGTTTTGCTGAAAAAACCAGATCTCCAAGAACAATTCGTATGCTATTAGATGAAAGTTGGAGCTTAACCTCTTCATCTGAGTCATCTAAAAGACGAAAAAGCTCAACAACACCTTTTCTCGGCAAAATAATTTGCTTGAACTCATTTTGTTCTTGATCCAGTGCCTCTTCGTGAAGGGCTAAACGATGCCCATCAGATGAAACCGCTCTCAATAAAGAGCCATCAGATTCAATCATTAAGCCGTTTAAATAGTAGCGAACATCTTGTTGCGCCATACAAAAACCTGTTTTATCAATGGTTTTTTTAAGTTTATTTGCACTAATAGAAAGCTCGGTTTCACATTGACTGCTGTCAAATGCTGGAAAATCTGAAGCGGGTAAAGTGCTTAATGTAAAGCGACTCCTGCCTGAAAAAAGTTTTATTTTTCCATCTATTGTTTCGAATTTAATTTTGCTCTCTTCGGGAAGAAGCTTACAAATATCGAGTAATTTTCTAGCAGGTATCGTGATCTCTCCATCACTACTTTCGAGAAGAGATGTTCTTGCAACAAGCTGTATCTCTAAATCAGTCCCGGTTAATTTCAGCTCTTCCCCATTGATCTGAAAAAGTACATTAGAGAGAACAGGAAGAGTTTGTCTTCTTTCTATTACCCCGATAATTTTTTGTAATCCTGAAAGTAAATTTTCTCGTGAGATTTCAAATTTCATAATGTTCCGTACTCTTATATAAATAATATATTTAAATATTTATTGTTATTATTAAGGAGGCCTTTTAAAAGCCAAATATGTCTATTTTAGTAACATTTTCAATTAGTTATACGAATAGTATCCTGTTATTTCATACCCTAATTTTATGTGTGTTCCCTGTGGATAATTTGTTTATGGAATTTAGTAATTTTTTTAACCACAGCTTACACACATCAATGTGACAGAGTTCTTAACAGGTTTGTATAGTCTTCAGCAAAATTTTGATCAGACTCAATTAATTCTTTCACTTTCTTGCAGGCGTGAAGAACAGTTGTATGGTCTCTATCACCAAATGCTTTCCCAATTTCAGGCAAGCTATGATTAGTTAGCTCTTTTGATAGAGACATCGCAATTTGTCTTGGCCTTGTAATTGAGCGTGTCCTTTTCTTCGAGTGGAGATCTGAGATTTTTATTTTGAAGTATTCAGCGACAGATTTCTGAATATTTTCAATTGTTGTCAGCCGATCTTGTAATGAGATTAAATCACGTAGTGCTTCGCGTGCAAACTCAAGTGTAATTGGTTTTTTAGTGAAATGAGCGTGTGCAATAACTCTGCGTAAAGCGCCTTCAAGTTCACGTACATTAGAGCGAATTCTCTTGCCAATAAAGAAAGCAACTTCTTGAGGTAAATCATAGCCAGCGAGCGTGGCTTTATTTATTAAGATAGCAACACGAGTTTCAAGGTCTGGTGGTTCAACAGCAACAGGAAGCCCCCAACCAAATCGAGATTTTAGCCGTTCATCGAGGCCGTTAATCTCTTTAGGGTAGCGATCACATGTCAAAATAATTTGGCTTTTATTTTCTAAGAGTGAGTTGAAGGTGTGAAAAAATTCCTCTTGAGAGCGCTCTTTGCCAGCAAAAAACTGTATATCATCCACAAATAAGGCGTCTACACTACGGTAAAAATTCTTGAACTGATCCATTCGCTTGTGCTGAAGCGCTTTAACCATGTCTGAAACAAAGCGCTCAGAAGTGAGATAGATAACCGTTGCGTCAGGCTTTTTTTCTAAAATGGTATTGCCAATAGAGTGCATTAAGTGGGTTTTTCCAAGTCCTGTAGCACCATAAATAAACAGAGGGTTATAACTATTTGAAGGATTTTCAGATACCTGCCTAGAGGCTGCTTCAGCAAGCTGATTTGATTTACCAACAACAAAATTATCAAAAGTTAGCTTTGGGTTAATGTTGTTGGAATGTTGAACTGGTTCCGCTTTGGTTTGCGTTGTAGGACGTTTTCGACCTATTTCTGTTTTTTCAATAGGTGGAGCATCCAAGATTTTTTTAGAGCCAATTTTTATGGAAACTATTGGTCTCTTTCCATCACTTTTAAGTGTGACGGTCTCTTCAATTTGGGTAATAAAATTATCTTTAACCCAATCCAGTACAAAACGGTTAGGCGCTAAGAGCTTAAGCTCACCGTTAGATTCTTCTGCTTGAAGTGGACTTATCCAAGTAAAAAACTGCTGTGATGAAATATTACGTTCTAACTCTTTAAGGCAGGCGCCCCATAAATTGTTGCTCAAAAAGTACTCCAATAACCCATTGTATTAAAAGAAAATATTTTTAGATAAAACTGTTTTTATGAATGATCTGTTTGTCGAAAGTTTAAACTTAAATTAGAAACTTATCCACAGGCCATAAACAACAGCTCAAAGAATTCCAGAAAGTAACATTAACGATATGATTAGATTGACAATGGCTGCTTAAATCAAGTAGTATCTCGCCTCTTTTACCCCCGTTTTGTTAGGATCAAGTAATCATGAAAAGAACATTTCAACCAAGTAATCTTAAACGCGCAAGAACACACGGCTTTCGTGCAAGAATGAAAACTCGTGGCGGCCGCGCTGTAATTAATGCACGTAGAGCAAAAGGACGGGCAAGACTAGCCTGCTGATTTGGTTGTTAACCGAGAGCAGTTTTGTTTTCCTCGGAAACTACGGTTAACGAAGCCTGCTGAGTTTAAGCGGGTTTTTTCAAATCCATTAAAGTTCAGTGATCGTTATTTAACGGTGCTTTACAAGCAAAATGATTTAAAGAACCCAAGGCTTGGGTTGGCAGTTCCTAAACGGAACGTCAGAAAGGCTAAAGATAGAAATAGGATAAAGCGGCTAATCAGAGAATGTTTTAGGACTCAGCAATGGGAAATAGAGGGCTTTGATATAGTTGTTCTGGCCAGACCGTTAGCGAATAGTTGCAGTTCTAGCGATTTGGCTAACTCTATTTTTAGTCACTTTAAAAAAATTGCGGCGACGAAAGTATGCGGCACTTGATCATTAAACTGATTAAAGCATATCAGTACGTTCTAAGCCCTCTTCTGGGTAATAATTGCCGCTTTTATCCTAGTTGCTCAAGCTATGCAGTAACAGCGATAGAAAAACATGGTTTGTTACGCGGAAGTTGGTTAGCTATAAAAAGAATTTTAAAGTGTCATCCCCTGCATAAAGGGGGGATTGACCCTGTACCGGAAAAAACTGGAAAGAAAAATGGATAACTCAAGAGTCCTTTTATTTGCCGCATTAGCGTTTGTTCTATTATTGCTTTGGCAATCATGGATGGATCAATATATGCCGGTTGAGAATAATGTTGAGCAAAAGCCAGCCATGGAGCTTTCTGTTGAAGAGCGCGCTCAAGCAAAATCTATTCAAAGACAAAACAATCCGGTTGCGCAAGAGGGCTTGCCTGATGTAGCAGCTAGCTCTGAAGGACCAGCGCTAGAAAATATTTCTACTGATTTAAATGCACAGCAGAGCAAAGAGCGGATTGTTGTAAAAACTGATGCTCTTTACGTTGAGATTGATCGGCTTGGTGGAGATATTCGAATAGTTGATTTGCCAAATTATCCGGTTTCAAAAACTGAGCCAGACATTCCAGTCCGTCTGTTGACCGATAACGCAGAAGATCTTTTCATCTCTCAAACAGGGTTTTTAGCGAGCAATGGAGGGGCGCCGAATCACCTTTCGGAATGGTCTTCTAGTAAGCTGGAATATACATTGTCGGCAGGAGAACAGTCCCTTGAGGTGCCACTAATCTGGACGAATAGTGAAGGCATACGGGTAACAAAAGTATATCTGTTTACTCGTGGAAGCCATAGAGTTGAGCAGAAAATGGAAGTTGTAAATGGCTCTAGTAGTGCTTGGAAAGGGCGCCAATACCAGCAGCTTCAACGTAGAAAGTCAGATGATAAAAATAAGCCATCTTTTGTTTACACTTATCTTGGTGGGGTTATTTATAGCCTAGAAGATGGCTATGAAAAAATAGATTTCGGTGACATGGAAGATGAAAATCTAAGCCGCGATAGACCTGCAGGTTGGTCGGCAATGATTCAGCACTATTTTCTTGCAGCTTGGGTACCACCGGCTGAAGAAACTAACCATTTCTACACCAAGACACTAAGCGATGCGCGTTATGTAATTGGCTCATATTCTCAAAGTTATGAGCTTGCGCCAGGCGACTCAAAGGTTTTTAAAGCAAACTTTGTTGTTGGGCCAAAACTGCAGCATGAGCTAGAGGAGATTGCGCCTGGTCTAGATTTAACGGTTGATTACGGAAAGCTAACTTTTCTAGCGAAGCCAGTTTTTTGGCTATTGGAAAAATATTACAGTCTGTTTGGTAACTGGGGTTGGGCGATTATTTTCGTAACGCTTTCTATCAAATTGATATTCTTTAAGTTATCGGAAGCCAGTTATAAATCAATGGCAAAAATGCGGGTTATTCAGCCTCGCTTAAAAGTGCTTAAAGAGCGCTATGCCGATGATAAACAAAGGCTTAATCAAGAAATGATGGAAATGTATAAGAAGGAAAAGATCAACCCTTTGGGTGGTTGCTTTCCAATACTTATCCAAATTCCTGTGTTTATTTCGTTGTACTGGGTGCTAGTTGAAAGTGTCGAGATGCGCCAAGCACCTTTTATGTTGTGGATTAACGACCTTTCAGCAGCAGATCCATACTATATTTTGCCTGTGCTGATGGGAATTACGATGTTGATCCAGCAACGACTGAATCCAAGTCCATTGGATCCAATTCAGCAGAAAATGATGATGGCACTGCCGGTTGTTTTTGCTGTGTTTTTTGCTTTCTTCCCAGCTGGTTTGGTTCTTTACTGGGTATTTAATAACTCACTTTCCATCGCTCAACAATGGGTCATTACACGCCGCATTGAGGCCGCTAGTAAATAAGCGGATTAATGCTATAAGCACCATTTAGTCTATAAAATAGCTAAGCAGATCCATTTTGAACCCAAAAGGATCAATCGATACAATTGCCGCAGTAGCGACCCCCTCTGGAAAAGGGGGGGTCGGTATTGTCAGGGTTTCTGGGCCTAAAAGCCTAGATATTGCCCTTCAACTCCTTGGTAAAAAACCTCAAAAAAGAATCGCTCACTACCTTCCATTTTTAGATGTAGATGGTTCGGTTATTGATATGGGGATTGCTCTTTTTTTTGAATCTCCCCACTCTTTTACGGGTGAAGATATTCTAGAGCTTCAAGGCCACGGTGGCCCTATTGTGATGGATATGCTCTTAAAGCGTGTTCTTGCTGCAGGTGCCCGATTAGCTGCACCGGGGGAGTTCACTGAGCGTGCCTACCTCAACAACAAGATGGACTTGGCCCAAGCAGAGGCCGTTGCAGACTTGATTGATAGTTCAACCGAGCAAGCGGCTAAATCAGCTCAACGATCATTGCAGGGGCTTTTCTCAAAACAGGTCCACGAGCTTGTTGAAGAGGTTATAAAGATAAGGCTTTATATTGAGGCGGCGATTGACTTTGTTGATGAAGAGATCGATTTCTTGGCAGATGGTGTTATAGAAAGCAGGATACAAGAGTTAATAGGTCGGCTTGAAAAGATTCAGCGCTCAGCAAAACAGGGTGCACTACTCCGGGATGGGATGACGGTAGTCATTGCGGGAAAACCTAATGCCGGGAAGTCTAGCTTGTTGAATGCACTTGCAGGATATGAAGCGGCCATTGTGACCGAAATAGAGGGAACAACGCGTGATGTGCTTCGAGAACGGATCCAAATCGAGGGAATGCCTCTTCATATTATCGATACCGCTGGGTTAAGAGAAAGCAGTGACCGAGTGGAGCAAGAGGGCATCCGACGTGCTCACGAAGAGATCAAAAAAGCTGATCGCATACTGCTTATTATTGATGATAGGGAGTGTGATGAGGGACTGGATGATTTGCTTAGCACCCTTCCCCACCAGATAAAGGTAACGCGGATTTATAACAAAACAGATTTAACGGGCCGCGCGATCGGGAAGAAAGAGACGTTATCTGGTGGTGTTGAGATCTCCTTGTCGGCAAAAAAAGGTGAAGGCATGGAGCTGCTCCATAATCATCTTAAAGAGTGCATGGGTTTTGAGTCTGGAACCGACGACGTTTTTATTGCGCGTAGGCGGCATCTTGATGCAATAAAAAGAGCCGGCTTGTCGATAAATGAGAGCCTTGTTCAACTTAAAGAGGTGAAAGCCGGCGAGTTGGCGGCGGAAGAGTTAAAACAGGCACAGGATGCCCTCTCAGAAATTACTGGGGAATTTAGTAGTGATGATCTTCTGGGGCGGATTTTTTCAAGCTTTTGTATCGGAAAATAGGCGCTCTATTCAACTAAAAAGGCAGGAAGTTCCTGCTGCTGGCTTTTAGCCCAACGGAGCAGATCTCCTCTTTGGAAGATCTTGCCGTTGGTTGAGACGGGGCGGCTATTTCTGCATGACCACCCTTGTGAGGGGATAGAGGTGCCGTCTTTACAATTTGGAACGCCACTTAAAATCTTTATTCTGGCTACCTTAACCGATTCAGGTAAAACGGTAGTGAGCTCAAAAGGTTCTTCAAAGGGCTCTAGATTGCAGAAAAGGAATGCTGCCTCCCAAGCCGTGAAGAAATCCTGTTCTAGCCAATACTGCTTATCTACCTTTTCAGGTTCCCCCATCGGCCAAGCTGGCTCTATTTGCCGCTAATTTTAGCCATTCCACCTTTGTAGCTACGGGCAGGTCGATAATCTGGTGTCATTGTAGCCAAGCTTGCTTTGGAAATATTCTCTTTAGAGAATACTCCGCCAAGTTGACTATTTATGTACTCAACAGCTGAAGTCGATTTAAAAGAGACGCGGAGCTTTTCTGCTAGAGGGCTTCCCAATAAAGCTTTAAGCGCGATGTTATTTTGGCCGTAAATTTCTGAATTTGGTGTAACAGTTATTAATAACGGGTATTCAGCGCCAGCTTTAATTGTAAGTTTATAAGGTTTGTTTCCATCAAGGACTGCTTTTTGAACTACGTTTTTGTTGTTATCTTCAACAAGAACCGCACCTTGAACGATGTCTGTGCCTTGTTCGTTTATGATAGTCAATTTAACAGTGCTAGCCTTTTGACTAACTTGGCTTGACGGGCTGGATGATTCTCCTCCACACCCACTTATTAGGGAGACAAAAAGAGCAGAAAGAAGGAGGAGATAGCCTGAGTTTATGGTGCCTGTTTTTTTCATGAATTACGCCTGAAACGGGTTAGATATATAAGTAATTTGTGTTGAAAGTTTCGCATATTGACGAAATTCGTCAAGAGGAAAATAGAGGGCGGATAGTAGGTTAAGGGTTAAATCTTCTGATTGCCTGCTGAAAGAAAAGAAGGTCGTCAGGTTGATTGTTTTTTTCATAACGAAGCTGCTGATAAGTTTTGGTGATAAGGCCTATTTCGTTCGCTAAGTTTGGAAGCTGCTTAATTGCTCTTTGCGCAAATGCCGAGGCGGTTTCAGAAGAGTGTCTAGAAACCCCTTTGGTAGCTAGCTTTTTACAATAGCTAAGGTAAAGCTTCGCAACTTTGTCTTGACCTCCTTTGTTTTGGCGGAGAATAAATATAGCGATTAAAGCTAATAAAAATAGAGAAGAGACCGACATAGCCCACAAAAGCTCGTTAAACAGCCCTGAAAAACCAAGTTGGGTTAAAAAGTGAATCTGTTTTTCAAAAGAGTAGCCTAGCACCCAAGTTTGCCAGTTGTAATCAATGCTGTTTAACAGGTGGCGGATTGAGAGACTAAGCTTTAGAAGCTCACCAGAAGGTTGAAAAGCGAACCGTACCTCACTGCTCGATAACTGGTTACGAAAATCAATGCCCAGTTCAACACGCTCAGGTGCAACCGCAGCTGTTGGATCAATACGCACCCATCCCCTACCCTCTAACCAGACTTCGGCCCAGGCATGGGCATCGGCTTGTCGAACCTCTAAAAACTTGCCAACAGGATTATATTCGCCCCCTTGATATCCACCAATGATTCTGGATGGAACCCCAGCAACGCGCATCAGATAAGCAAATGCTGTTGCATAGTGTTCACAAAACCCTCTTCGCGTTTCAAAAAGAAAATCCTTTATAGGCTCTCTCCCTAGTAGTCGGGGGGGATTAAGTGTGTAAATAAAAGGTTCTGTGCGAAAAAATAGTAGAGCCTGATCGATGGTCTGCGCTGGATCATTAGAATTAGATTTCCATTTGGAAACTAGAGATATGATTTTAGCGTTTATTTTTTTAGGAAGTTGTAGGCCTAAAGAGCGTTCTTGCTCCGAAAGCGGTCCGCCAGTGTAGTGCGGTCTTGAGGTGGCAGAATAACGAGTCGCTTTTGAGACTTTGTTTTTTGAAATAAGCAGGTAATCGCTATTGATACTCGCGCCTGGATAATTTGATTTGAGCGGAAGATCTAGGGTAACCAATCGATTTTGCTCGTATGGTTCAAGCATTATGCTGTATTGATATTCAACTCCTGAAAAGCTAACTGCAGAAGGAGTTTTGTCGCTATTTAGTGGCGATAAGGCCCAGCGTCGACCGTTTTCACCTATTTCCCAAAAAACTTGGCTTCGCCAATACCGTTGCGATGGAGGTGGAAGTTCACCAGTAAAGGTGACTCGGAAAGCTGTCTCATCAGAAAGGCTGAGCTTACCAATTGAACCGGGTTCCATAATTGGGCTTAACCCACCAGAAGTGGCTGATGAATCGTCGGGCAAGCTCCAGAGCGGGGTGCTGATTCTAGGAAAGAAAAGAAATAGCAGGATCATTACTGGAAGAGCTTGAAGAAAGAGCTTGGAAGTTAGTCTAAATGCTTCGGTTAAATGGGGTGCCCCGAGATTATGAACGACTAAGAGGGTAATTAGAGAGAAGGCGAGTAAAAATAGATACCCAGTTAAGAGCATGGATTGGTCAAAAATAAAGTGGGTTAGGATGGTGAAGAGGCAGAGAAAAACAGTTAAGTAAAAATCTCGCGTTGTTTTTAGTTCGAGTAATTTTAAAGCGAACATTGTTGTTAATAGGCTAACACTGGCTGTATGGCCAAAAAGGCTACCCGTTTCAAAAATAGTCAGAGCTATCCCGAATAGAGTTAAGAAGAAGAGCAGCCAGCGATTGGGTAGCCAATTAGGGCGAGTTGTACCGAGAAAGCGCCAGCCCGCAAGAAGTGCAAAAAAGCTGATAAAAAGCGGAGATAGGTTAAAAGTATGTGGTAAGGAAATTAGGGCCGAGATTAGAATTAACCATTGTATAACCCGTTGATTTTTAGGCTCTTGCTTCATGATTGAAAGAGCGCAAGCTGTTTAAGCACGGACTCATAGTGTTTTGCGCCTGAAGCGATGGGGGTAACGCTATCTGGAAGTTTTAGTCCGTAGCGGAAGCCATTTTGTTTTGCCTCTATAATTTGCCGGCAAAGCTGGCTGAGTTTCTCTTCGGTTGTTGGCCCAGGCACTTTTTCCCAATCCAAAAGTAGCGCGACAGCTGAACTTTCTTCAAACTGCCTTACGAAAACCCCGCGCTCTTTTGCCAGAGATTTCCAATCAATCAGCTTGATTGGGTCGCCTTCCTTATAGCCTGCTAAGCAAGAAAGCTCCTCATCACCTGCTTTGGAAGAAGAGTTGCCTTGGAGATGATTGATTGAACCATATTGAAAAGAAATTAAAGTATCTGAAGGTTTTGGGTAAACCAAGAATTCTTGAGCGCAATTGATGGGTGACCAGCCACGAAACAGCCCTAAAGGAAAGCAGGTGGAGAATGTTAACGTTCCAACCGTGTGGGATCCCCGCCCTACCCCGTCAATAGAAATAGGCAGAATAGATGTTTCATGTGCAGCAATATTTTTTTTAATAAGCTCTTTTTTGCTGCGCCCTTTTGAGAGAGCAATACCCCATCGAATTTGAGAACTGTTGATAAGCTGTACATTAATATTGACCGCTGATCCGGCAAAAACGGGGTTTATTGGTTTAACCTGAATATTAAGCCCAGCAAGATTCTGGAAGCAGTAAAAGATAGATATGATGGAAAGGCTAGCGAGTAAAAAGGTTAACGCAAACCCAAGGCTGAGATTGTAATTAAGAGAAATAATTAACATTAATGAAAGTGTGATGGCAAAAAAGAGTCCTTGCACACTTGGTAATATAAAAATATGCCGATGGTTAAGAGAGATGGGGCGGTTTGAGGCTTTTTCACCACGTATAAATCGGCTGGGGTGAAGCCGTTCTTTGAGTGTTAAGTTGTTACGCTGGGAGTGCAACGTCTTGCAGTATTGGTTCGATAATTTGTTCGGTACTTTGGGATGAATCAACGCGGAGTCGGTGAGCGGCGACAGGTGTAAGTATAGCTTGGATATCTTCAGGGAGAACCGCATCACGGTTATCTAGCCATGCCCATGCTTTTGCTGCACGCAACAGTGCTACGGCTGCTCTTGGTGATAGCCCGGTTGCATAACCGGCGTGTTCGCGGGTAAAGCGAATAATTGCCTGTAAATAGTCAAGTAAAGCCTCCGATACATGCATTTGGGAAACTTCATTTTGAGCGTTGTTTAGCTCAGTTGGATCTAAACGAACAGGAAGCATTTCTAAAAGAGAACGACGGTCTGTGTTTAACAGAAGGTCTCGCTCAGCCTCAGCATTTGGATACCCTAGCTGGATGCACATTAAAAAGCGGTCTAGCTGTGACTCGGGAAGTGGAAAAGTGCCAACTTGGTAAAATGGGTTCTGAGTGGCGATAACAAAGAAGGGATCAGGAAGTGGCCAAGATTTCCCTTCGATGGTTACCTGCTTCTCTTCCATAGTTTCAAGCAAGGCGCTTTGGGTTTTTGGGGATGCACGGTTTATTTCGTCAGCAAGAATCAGCTGGGTAAAGATTGGCCCAGACTGAAAATTAAGACGTTTTGTTCGGGGGTCAAACTGCGAGTATCCGAGAATATCGGAAGGCATTAGATCACTCGTAAACTGGATACGTTTAAAATCAAGCCCAAGCAGTTTTGCCAGTGCATGAGAGAGTGTGGTTTTGCCAACACCTGGTAAATCTTCAATTAGTAGGTGGCCTTCCGCCAAAAGGCAGCAAAGAGAGAGCTTTATCTCACGCTCTTTCCCGAGTACAACTTTTGAGGCGGTTTCAATTAACCGTATGCAGTTTGTTCGACTATCCATAATGCCTAGGCTGTTTGCTACTGAAACCATTATGCGCTTCCTGCTTGACCGTTGTTTGAAAAATAATTCACTTTTTAAGGAGTCCTATCGAGTCGTGTGGTTTAAGCGTAGCGAAAACGGTTGAATTTAATGTGAGCAGAATCACACCTTATTAAATCTAGGGGATTTGGTAGAGTTGTTGGATTTAGCGACTTAACCTACAATAACCGACTGTTTTTTATTGAGTAATTACCTTGGAATTGGAAAGAGAATTCGGCGTAATCATTATTGGTGGTGGCCATGCTGGCACAGAGGCTGCCTTAGCTTCAGCTCGTTTAGGTGTTGAGACACTTCTTATAACGCAAAATATTGATACGTTAGGTCAAATGAGCTGCAATCCTGCGATTGGAGGAATTGGTAAAGGGCATTTGGTAAAAGAGATCGATGCGCTAGGCGGTTTAATGGCGAAAGCGACGGATCGTGCGGGGATACAGTTCAGGATTTTGAATGCCAGTAAAGGGCCAGCTGTACGGGCGACAAGGGCACAAGCGGATCGGACCCTGTATAAGAAGGTTGTACGAAAATCGCTCGAAAACCAGCCAAATCTCTCCCTTTTTCAGCAAATGGTCTCAGACCTGATTATTGAAAATGGAAAAGTTGCAGGAGTTGTTACCCAAATGGGGCTTAGCTTCCGTGCCAGTGCTGTTGTGTTAACAACAGGGACATTTTTGGGTGGGCGGATTCATATCGGTTTGGAAAACTATGAAGGGGGGCGTGCGGGTGATGCCCCTTCTAACGCATTATCTAAAAGGCTAAGAGAGCTTCCTTTTCGAGTTGATCGACTTAAAACAGGTACCCCACCTCGCATTGATGGACGAACAATTGATTATAGTGTTTTGTCTGAACAGCCAGGCGACACCCCTACCCCACTATTTTCATTTCAGGGACAGGCCGGTGATCATCCTCGACAGATATCTTGTTATATCACCAGAACAAACCGGGAAACGCACGATATTATTCGCTCAGGAATGGATCGTTCACCAATGTATACAGGGATTATTGAGGGCGTTGGGCCGCGCTACTGTCCGTCAATAGAAGATAAAATTGTCCGTTTTAGTGATCGAGAATCGCACCAGATTTTTGTAGAACCTGAGGGGCTCGATACGCACGAAGTTTATCCTAACGGTATTTCGACGAGTTTACCTTTCGATATTCAGCAGCGATTTGTTAGGTCTATGTTGGGATTTGAGAAGGCGCATATCGTTCGGCCCGGTTATGCGATTGAATATGATTTTTTTGATCCACGGGATCTTAAGGCTTCCCTCGAAACGAAGCATATGCCAAGTCTGTTTTTTGCTGGACAGATTAACGGCACAACAGGCTACGAAGAGGCCGCAGCACAAGGGTTAATTGCAGGGCTAAATGCCGCACGCCAAGTTTTAGAGTTGGAGCCTTGGTCTCCGCGCCGAAATGAGGCTTATATCGGGGTGATGATTGATGATCTCGTTACACGAGGAACGTTAGAGCCATACAGAATGTTTACCAGTCGTGCTGAATATCGCCTGCTCTTACGCGAAGATAATGCTGATTTGCGATTGACGCCAAAAGGCCGTGAGCTTGGTTTGGTTGGAGATGAGCAGTGGCAGTCTTATGAAAACAAAGAGAAGTCGATTAAAGGGCTTCAAGAATCGCTGGCAAAAAGATGGGTAAGGGCAGAGACAGAAGAGGCATCTATGGCAAGCGAATTTCTTAAATCACCTCTCACACGAGAGGCGAATTTACTTGATTTACTGCGTCGCCCCGAGGTGATAGCTGAGCGTTTAAAACCATTTTCAGAACTGTTGGCGGACGAGGCTGATGAAAGCGTCATTGAGCAAGTTGAGATTCAGGCAAAATACGCAGGCTATATAGAGCGGCAGGTTAACGAAATTGCGCGTGCAGAACGTTACGAAGGTCTAAAGCTTCCAGTAGATTTTGATTATAAAAATGTTACGGGGCTTTCATTAGAGGTTTGTGAAAAGTTAAAAAAACAACTCCCAGAAACTTTGGGGCAAGCTTCTCGTATACCGGGTATAACGCCGGCAGCAATCTCTCTCTTGCTGATACATCTAAAGAAAAAAAGCGCATGACCGCGAACCTAGAAAAGAGATTAACAACGGGGCTGGAGCAACTCGACCTCAAAATATCTAAAGAGGCCGTTGGAAAGCTGATTCAATTTGTCACTTTGCTCGATAAGTGGAATAAGGTTTACAATCTTTCAGCGATTCGAGATTCTGTACAGATGGTTGATTTACACCTCTTGGATAGCCTGTCTGTAGTGTCCTTCATTTCTGGAGAGAGAATTCTTGATGTGGGAACAGGGGCAGGAATACCTGGCATACCGCTCGCCTTGGTCTGCCCTGATTGCCACTTTGTTTTGCTGGATAGTAATGGAAAAAAAACCCGCTTTATTCAACAGGCCGTTCTGGAATTAGGTTTGAAGAATGTAGAAATTATTAATTCTCGGGTTGAAAATTACCACCCTGATGAGCCCTTTGTAACGATCATTTCACGTGCATTTGCGTCACTTTCTGATATGCTCGCAGGCACTACGCACCTTGTAGCAAAAGGGGGGCTTTTGCTAGCAATGAAGGGACGACTCAATGAGCATGAGCAAAGTGAGTTGCCCGCAGGTGTAGAGATAGAAGAGACTATTCAACTAACAGTACCCGGCGTCGATGCGGAGCGGCACCTTATAAAGGTACGCTTGCCGGCCTAGCAGATATTGGAATTATGGGAAAAATAATTGCGATTACCAACCAGAAAGGAGGTGTTGGTAAGACGACGACAAGTGTCAATCTAGCTGCCTCTTTAGCAGCAACACAGCACAGTGTATTGCTTGTGGACTTAGATCCACAGGGGAATGCAACAATGGGCTGCGGCGTTGAAAAAAATGAGGTTGAACATTCCTCCTGTAGCCTACTTCTTGACGATATACGGTTTAGTGATGCAGTAATTTCTCCAGAGATATTGGGCTTTGACTTGATTGCTAGTAACGCTGATCTCACGGCTGCTGAAGTCGAATTAATGGATATTGAGGCACGTGAGCAGCGGCTATCGAAGGCGCTCGAGGCGGGTTGCGCCGGTTATGAGTACATTTTGATAGATTGCCCTCCTTCGCTAAACCTATTAACGCTCAATGCACTCGTTGCGGCAGATAGTGTTTTAATTCCGATGCAGTGTGAATATTATGCGTTAGAAGGGCTTTCGGCGCTGCTCGATACGCTTAGTCAGGTTAGGAAAAGTGTTAACCCAAAACTCGAGCTAGAGGGGTTGCTTCGAACAATGTATGACCCAAGAAGCCGCCTAACAAAAGAGGTTTCTAATCAACTGATTAACCATTTTGAAGAGCGGCTCTTTCGGACTGTTATTCCACGCAATATACGATTGGCTGAGGCGCCTAGCCATGGTTTGCCGGTTATAAAATATGACAAATCCTCGAAGGGAGCCCTCGCCTACCTTGCGCTAGCGAGTGAAATGGTGAGGCGGGATGAGAAAGAGGCGCGTAAAGCAGGGTCAGATAAGCGTTAATCCATTGTAATGAGGCTTAAACCTCTCGGGCGCAAAAAAGAGAACTATAAAGAAGACAAGAAGATGAAAGCAAAGAAACGAGGTTTGGGAAGAGGTCTTGATGCACTGTTGGGAGGTGTTGATATCAGCGCTGAAAGCAGTGATAGTGCAATGCAGAAATTGGCTGTCGAATTAATGCAGAGAGGAAAATACCAGCCCCGTAGAGAGATGGACACAGAGAGACTTCAGGAGTTGGCTGACTCCATAAGCGCACAAGGGTTGGTTCAGCCGATCGTGGTGCGAAAAATTGATAAAGAAAAATATGAAATAATAGCTGGAGAGCGGCGCTGGAGAGCGGCGCAGTTGGCGGGTTTGAGTGAAGTGCCTGTTGTTGTTCGTGAGGTTCCAGATCAAGCGGCTATGGCGATGTCGTTAGTTGAAAATATTCAACGAGAAGACCTAAACCCATTAGAAGAGGCAGATGCACTTCAGCGACTATTAAACGAATTTAAAATGACGCACCAACAGGTGGCTGATGCAGTTGGTAAGTCTAGAACAACAGTAACGAACTTATTACGACTTTTAGAGCTCGAGCATGAGGTAAAAGCTATGCTTGATAGTTCTAGCTTGGAAATGGGCCATGCTAGAGCTTTATTGGCGCTGGATGGGGCAAGGCAGTGTGAGGCAGCCAGAAAAGTTGTGCAGAAAGGAATGACGGTTCGGGCAACTGAAAAGCTTGTGCGAGAGCTTTTGTCTAATAAGTCGACCCCCAAGAAAAGCATAAAACTTGACCCTGACATTGTTCAGTTACAAGAAGAGCTATCGGGAAAGCTTGGAGCAAAAACAACAATAAAGCACAGTACACGGGGCAACGGTAAGATTGTCGTTGAGTATTCAAGCCTAGATGAGCTGGAGGGATTGTTGGGCCATATCAGCTGAATTGACGATTAATATCTTTGTGGGTATAATTTCGGCTCTTTGTTGCCCGGTGTTCACTTACATTGAGTGGGGTTAGGGTGAAGAAGAAAGGTGTTGGATTCGTGCTGTTGGCTCAATTTATAGCAATAGCTGGCGTGGCAATAGTCGCGTCAATCTGGAGTCATAATGGAGCAAACCAAGGTTTAGCAGTAGTTTTTGGCGGGCTTTCAACGATTCTAGGGACGGGCATCTTGGCATGGAGAGTAAGTCGATCGGTTGATGCGGTTGCAAAAGGGAAGAGCCATGCAGTGTTGTATCTCTATCTAGGGGCGATAGAAAGATTTTTATATACAGTCTTGTTATTTGGTTTGGGCGTAGTAGTGCTCAAGCTGGCAATATTGCCGATGATAGCGGGATTGATTGCGGGCCAAGTAGGTTTTTTTCTTGGCGGATTAAAGAGTCAAATTTGAGAGCTGGATAAAATGGCGAGTGAAAACCTTACCTCTTCAGAATTTATTAAGCACCACCTGCAGAATTTAACGTATGGCCAGCATGCCGATGGAAGCTGGGGTATTGCTCATGGGGCTGAGCAAGCTAAAGAGATGGGCTTTTGGGCTCTAAATCTTGATACGCTGTTCTTTTCAGTGGGCCTTGGTGTTTTGTTTCTCTACTTCTTTAATAAAGCGGCTAAACAGGCAACGACAGGTGTGCCCTCTGGGCTTCAGAACTTTGTCGAGTGGGTTGTTGAGTACGTTGATAACAGTGTTAAAGAGTCGTTTAGTGGTGGTAAAAATCCACTCATAGCGCCACTTGCGCTAACAGTATTCATTTGGGTCATATTGATGAATACAATGGATTTGGTGCCGGTGGACTATATTCCACATTTAGCGGGCGCCCTTGGGATACCTTACATGAAGGTGGTTCCAACTACAGATCCAAATTTAACATTTGCGATGGCTTTAGGCGTGTTTGGCCTAATCCTCTATTACAGTGTAAAAATGAAAGGGTTGGGTGGATTCATGGGTGAGTTATGTTTTCATCCGTTTCCAAAATTCCTCCTACCCTTTAACCTGTTTTTAGAGGGCGTGAGTTTAATCTCTAAGCCGATTTCACTGGCATTGCGTCTGTTTGGTAACATGTACGCGGGTGAAATGATCTTTATTCTGATTGCGTTGTTACCTTGGTATGTGCAGTGGACTTTATCGCTACCTTGGGCAATTTTCCATATTCTGATTGTGCTGTTGCAGGCGTTTATCTTTATGACGCTTACAATCGTATATCTGAGTATGGCGCATGAAGAGAGTCACTAATTAATTTTTTAACTTTAAGCTGTATTTTATAAAACCTTAACAGGAGATAGTAATGGAAGAAGTAACTGGCTTGTTGTATATCGCTGGTGCCCTTATGATGGGTCTTGGTGCTCTGGGTGCTGCTGTAGGTATCGGCATCCTCGGTGGCCGATTTCTAGAAGGCGCTGCTCGTCAACCTGAATTAATCCCAATGCTTCGCACACAGTTCTTTATCGTAATGGGACTGGTTGATGCGGTACCTATGATTGCTGTGGGTATTGCTATGTATGTTCTGTTTGCTGTCGCTGGATAAAGCAAACTTAACTACATAATAAGCGAGGATAGGTGCAGGTATGAATATAAATGCAACCCTGATTGGCGAAACTATCGCGTTCTTTATGTTTGTCTGGTTCTGCATGAAGTTTGTGTGGCCACCAATCATGAACGCTTTAGAAGAGCGTAAAACAAAGATCGCAGAAGGGCTTTCTGCGGCTGAGCGTGGCCATAAAGAGCATGAGCTTGCTGAGAAGCGGGCTAAAGAGGTAATTCATGAAGCTCGAGAAGAGGCCAAGGGTATTGTTACCTTAGCTAACACACGTGGAAGCGATGCGGTTGAAGAAGCTAAAGATAAGGCAGTTGTTGAAGCCAACAAGGTGAAAGAGCTGGCGCTTGCTGAAATTGAGCAAGAGGTAAATAGTGTTCGTGAAGAGCTACGCAAGCAGGTTGGTGCGCTAGCAATTCAGGCTGCTGAGCAGATTCTTAAGAAAGAGATTGACGCTAGCAAGCATAAAGACATTATCAGTAGCGTTAGCAAGCAACTAGGTCAAGCATAATGGCTGAGATAGCAGAGCTTGCGCGCCCTTACTCAGAAGCTGTTTATAAAATAGCTAAAGAAAAAGGAACGGCTCAGGAATGGTCTGACATGCTAGAGATGATCTCTTTAGTTATGGCGGATGCAGATATTTCTAGAGCAGCGCGCAATCCTAGGGTTGATGATGATCGTTTCATAACATTATTACTCGATATCTGCGGTAAGAATCTGAACAAAGAAGGTGTTGCCTTCGTAAAGATTCTGTCTGAGAACAAGCGACTCAGTTTGGTTGGTAAGATTACGGAATTGTATGAGCAGTACCGCTCAAATGATGAAGGATATCTTCCGGTCAAAGTGATATCTGCTTTTCCAATGTCTGACAAAGACCAAGATGCCCTTGGTAAAACACTTAAGAAGCAGTTCGGTAAGGAAATTAGACTCGATATCGAAGAAGATAGTTCTTTGATAGGTGGAGTAATTATCCAGGCTGGTGACAAAGTTATCGATGGCTCGGTAAGTGGTCAGATTGAACAATTAGCTAAGCAACTCTAAAGCTAGAGAGAGAAAAAAATGCAATTAAACCCATCAGAAATCAGTGATCTGATTAAAAAGAAGATCGAAAGTTTTGACTTAAATGTCGAGGCGAAGTCAGAAGGAACCATTGTTGCGGTAACAGATGGTATTGTTCAGATTCATGGTTTAGACGATGCTATGCAGGGTGAGATGCTTGAATTTCCAGGCAATACATACGGCATGGCGCTTAACCTTGAAAGGGATTCCGTTGGTGCGGTTATCCTAGGTTCTTACGAGCATCTATCAGAAGGTGATACCGTTAAATGTACCGGTAGAATCATGGAAGTACCCGTCGGCGAGGCTCTGTTGGGTCGTGTTGTCGATACATTGGGTAACCCAATTGATGGGAAAGGTCCGGTTGAAACGGAATTTAGCTCTCCAGTTGAAAAGATTGCACCGGGTGTAATTGCTCGCCAATCAGTTGATCAGCCTGTTCAAACAGGTCTTAAATCAGTTGATTCAATGATCCCAGTTGGTCGTGGTCAACGTGAGTTGATTATTGGCGATAGACAGACAGGTAAAACTGCAATCGCGATTGATGCAATTATCAATCAGAAAGGTACAGGCATTAAGTGTGTCTATGTGGCGGTTGGTCAGAAACAGTCTTCTATTGCGAGTGTTGTTAGAAAGCTGGAAGAGCACGGCGCGATGGAACATACCATTGTTGTTGTTGCGTCAGCTTCTGAGTCAGCGGCTATGCAGTTTATCGCACCATACTC